>Ga0187872_10003544_pt1 | contig 12407 bp, 14 predicted proteins | sample June2016WEW_16_4_FD_132973 | JGI IMG/M metagenome (GOLD analysis project Ga0187872, IMG submission 132973) | Peatland microbial communities from SPRUCE experiment site at the Marcell Experimental Forest, Minnesota, USA - June2016WEW_16_40 | ecosystem: Environmental > Terrestrial > Soil >...
AGTGAAGGCAAAACCGCCCGCCAAACTTGAAAATGTCAACGATGAACCGAACGTCGCCCAGTCTCCCCTGCCGCGCAGCGGCTCAGTTCAACAAGTCGCCGGAGCCAACCGCCGTTGGCGCTGTCAGTTCCGCTGTCGCGGTTCACGCTGCGAGTCGGCGGTGGCTCAGCTTTTTTCGTTAGCCCACATTCGCGCATGAAAACTATGAGAGCATCAATTCTACTCGCCGCACTTTTGGGAGTCAGTTTCCTGACGGGTTGTGCGACCAATCCATACGCACGGTTTTACCAGAACTACACGAACCAGTGGCCGGTTGCCGTGCAGCAGCGATTGCTTCCTCATTCAGGCGAGCCACGGATTATCGCGACATCAGACTTTCGCACGGATGGCCGGCACTTGCAGGAGCAGGGATATGTTCCCATCGGCATCGCTGCATTTAGTGGCGGATTGGTTGGCCAGCAGCAGTTGATGTGGCAGGCGAAGGCGGTCAGCGCAGATATTGTGCTATACTCCACGCAGTTTTCTCACACCGAGGCGGGAGTCATGGCACTTCCTTTGTATCAGGCGGGGCAGACTTACACGACACAGACCTATGGCACCGCCAACGCTTACGGTAGTGGCGGCTATGCTTATGGCAATTATTCCGGCACCTCCACCACGACCACACCCGGCACTTTCAGCACACAGTATGTTCCATACTCGCGCCAGGTTTATGAGCAGGGAGCTTTATTCTGGCGACGCATGAAGCCGGGCATTTTTGGTGCTCGGCTTGCGCCGATTCCTGACGCGATGCGGAGCACGCTTCAGCGCAATACGGGCGTTCTGGTTGACATCGTGATGCTTGATAGTCCGGCATTTCGTGCCAATATTTTGGAGGGTGATGTTATCATTCAGTTTGCCGATAAGCCGGTAGAGACAGTTCAGCAGTTTATTGATTTGTTGCCATCGTATGTCGGGCAGAAGGTTCCCGTCAGAGTCATTCGAGGCAGCCAGACTTTGGATATTGATGTTCAGCTATGACCATGTGGGCTAACAAGTCGCCGGAGCCAACCGCCGTTGGCGCTTACAGTTCCGCTGTCGCGGTTCACGTCGCGAGTCGGCGGTGGCTCAGCTTTTTTCGTTAGGTGTCATTCGCGTATGGGTTCAAAACATGCGTAGCCAAACAAACCAGCCAAAAGAAAAAACAATAAGCGCCAAAACAAGCATCAAAATGCTTTTCCTATAATGCCCCCAAAAAACAAAAATCATTCCCATGACAATACATGCCTTGGCAAGTATGAGAAGTTTTGGATGTGGGTTAAGCCACCAATAGGGATTTTGGCGTTGATAGCCACTTCTGCTGTTTTCGTTCTTGGATTTTTCCAGTGGCAGACTCAAAAACAGCAGTTTGCCGACGACGAGCGAGCATGGGTTAGCGCAGATACCTTTGGGATAGCCAAGCCATTCACCGCCCAAGATCGCATTACTTTTATAGCCGAGATTAAGAACACCGGAAAGACGCCGGCATTTATTGACGGAGTTGATTATTCGGTGGCATCGTCCGCCCCAAATTCTTCCGACCGCAATTGGTTTTTCTCTGCTATTGCTGACGGCGGCACAATCGCTCCCGGAAACACACAGCATATCTGGATGCGAGAGCCGGCACCGCTTGGAGATGCAGTGTTTCGGTTGCTGGAATCCCAACAGATTGTCCATCATGTCCGTGGCACAGTTCGCTATCACGATGCCTTTGGCGGTAACAAGATCACCACATTTTATGTTGGATTCTCCGGCCCACTCGGAGACGATAAATCCCTGATCCCATCCGAAGAGCCGTCCATTATGAAGTAGGCTTGTTTGAAATATGACCATAACACCTAACAAAGCGCCGGAGCCAACGATGACTGCCCCTAGCATTATGAGTGTTTTCAGTTTCATTGTGTTTTTTGGTTTTGGTTGCGCTGGCTCACGGTCATCGTGGCTCAGCTTTTTTCGTTAGGCGGCATTACACTTTTATATGAACACACCAGACATGAGCATACAGAACGCCCAAAATATTGATCAGCTATTCCAAGTTTGGCGGTCAAGTCGGCCGGACTATGAGTGCTTTTCAAACGACGGAGTATTGGTTGACGAAGCATGGCAAGATGCTGATATTAAGATTGCCTTTATTCTCAAGGAATCAAATGATGATTTCTGCGAAATTAGAGGCAAGAGTCATGGCCCTTGTGGAAATAGTGGTCGGTTTTGGCGTAATCTAAGTATGTGGAGGTTTATTACAGAGAAAGTTAGAAATGGAGAAGGATGCAGTCTTGAGGATACATTGGCAGAAAAAGAAAAACCATTGACAGGCGTTGCCTATATTAATTTGAAAAAGAACGCGGAATGTAATCCAATAAGCGATGATGGAAACATACAGGGCTATGTGGAGCGAGATTGGCCGTTTTTAGTCCGGCAAATTGAAATCATCAAGCCAGATGTGTTGTTTTGCTGTGGGACATTCAAATACATAAGGCATCACTTTGACCTTGTTAGTTTAGGTGAGCGAGTTTTCAAAAGTAAGGATATGATTTTTGTGGATTTTTTCCATCCAAGTGCGCCAAACAAAAGTGACAAAGGAAATTTTGAATTATTATCGCGCATATTAAAAGTAGATGACCATGCCGCCTAATATGAGGATAGACTGCACGGCTCCCTTCAAGAATTAGCCCGAATGTTGGTAAAGCACTGGGCAGCCAATCTCGCGGGCCGGTTGACCAATGACCCGCACCGTTCAATCGCGCGAGATTTGTCCTGGTGGTGTCGGATTTGAAACCAGATCTGCGAAGGGTGGCGGGGCGCAGTGCTGGTGGCAAAGCTGACACGAGCAGGCTTACTCGGGGGTGAATGTTCGCGTGGTTGGCATCTGGCTTGGCCTTCAATCCCGCAAGCCCGATGACAAACACGGGAACAGGAACGGGGGCAGTGCGTTTTCTCACCGCCAAAACATTTTTATTTTTAGTGTTGACGCAAAGATTCAAAGACGTATATTCAAAATCAAATAATGACACCTATTTTATGAAAACGAAAAAAGATGACCGCATCCTCAAGCAGGCAAAGAAATTGTTTGCTCCTTTGAGGGTGAAATCGAGGCATGGCATGATTGCTGTGGAATTACCGAGTAAGGAGATGCCGAAAGGCGTTCCTCGGACAATGAAATACGGCAAGGAAATCCACAATCAGTGGAACAAGAAATCCGTTTTCTTCTGGTGCTTGCATTGTGAGCGGGTATATCGGCAGGGCGAGTGCCGGGAAATTGACGGGTTGCAATACTGCCCTTACGAGGGGTGTAACGGTGATACGTTTATGGATGCCTGGCCGTGGGAGAAAATCCGCGAGTGTGATCCGAGTTATCCGGTGGTTCCTGAAGAGGGCAAGCATTATCCAATGTATCCAGAAAAAGGCAAGCGTGCGAAAGTCAAAAAATGAAAGCCAAAAATGTCCTGCACGGGTGGTGTGCCTACTGCGGCGGGCTTTCCCATGCGACGCCCCAAGGGACAAAAACGGCTGGTTTGACGTGCCAGGTGTGCGGCGGGCCGGTGAAGTCTTTGAACGAATTGACGGAGGAGGAAAAGGCGATGGCGGATATGCAAGCCTGGTTCGCCAAAGTCTGCCGAAACGGAGTGAATGGGCCTTCGCCGACAATGGCGGCAGAGGAGCTTGGGTGCCACCGGTCAATGATTGATCGGTTGGTTGAACGCGGGATTCTTGAAAAGAGCGAATTCCGCTTCAAGGATCGAACGGTGGTGATCATCTCGCGCCGTTCGCTGGCGAAGGCGAAGGAAAACCGGTTGCGCACGGGCAACTGGACTGGACATCCCGTAAAGCGTGGCTCGTGACGGATTTATGAACAGTGACGAAAATAACAAATTAGGATTGGATGACGAATCTTTGAGGGTCAAAGAGGCGGCGGCAATTTTGAAGGTTAATCCGCGCACGGTGTGGCGGATGATTGCCGACGGCCAGTTAACGGCAAGCCGGTTTCGACGCTGCACCCGGCTGGTTCGGTCGCAAGTAATGGGTTATGTGAAAGGCAGCGGAAAGGTTGGTTGCGTATGATCTGCAATGTATTTAGACCGAAACGAAGAATCAACGGGCGGCTGCACGTGGGGCGGCTGTATCGAGGCCGGTTCAAGCTGGATGGCGAATTCAAGGTGACGACGCTGCCGCTGCACACGACCGACAAACAACTGGCCAGCCAGAAGCTGCTGGTGGTGGTGCGCCAGCGCGAAAAGGAACTGGCGGGGCTGACGAGCCGGAAACCGTTGCGGGAAGCGGCCCAGTCGCCCTTGCTGGCCCACCTCGCGGACTTTCTGGCCGATCTGCGGGGGCGGAAGCGTTCGGAGAGCCATATCAAACATCTGGAGACACGCATCAAGCGGCTTTTTAGTGAATGCCGGTGGGAACACCTGCGGGATGTCAGTGCGGACTCGTTTCAACTGTGGCGAGCCCAGCAAAAGGGATTCTCGCCCAAGACGCTGCATGAATACCAGAATGCGGCGTCCTCGCTGTTTGTGTGGATGGAGCGCAACGAACGGCTGGAAAGCAATCCGTTGCGCCGGGTGGGCAAGGTGGAACGCAAGGGCCACGAAACCGTGAAACGTCGTTCCTTCACGAATGAGGAGATGCGGCGGCTGCTGGCGGAGGCGGGGCTTTATGGTTTGGGCTACCTGGCGGCGGTGAACACGGGCCTGCGGCGCAAGGAACTGGCTTCGGTGCAATGGGGTGACGTGCATCTGGAGGTGGACCGGCCGTTCATCTTGGTGCGGAGTGCCACGACGAAAAACCGCAAGGCGAACAAGATTTATTTGAAATCACAGTTGGCGCGGATGCTGCAAACGATCAAGCCGGTGGCGGGCGCGGCGAATGAATTGGTGTTTGCCGGTCGGATTGCTTCCATGCGGAAGATGCACGAGCATTTGAAGGCGGCGGGCATCCCAGTTTGCAACGAACAAGGCTGCAAGGTGGATTTCCACGCGCTGCGGATGACGTACAACATGAATCTGGAACTAGCCGGGGCGTCGGTGCAGGTCCGGCAGGAATTGATGCGGCACAGTGATCCGCGCTTGACAACGGGGCCTTACACGGACACGACGCGATTGGAGACGGCAAGTTTGATTGAGAAGCTGCCGGACTTCCTGGATGAAAAGATGGCTGACACACAACTAGGCACACAAACCACAGGCGCAAGCAGTCCTGCCGTGGCACAAGCTGTCACGGAAAATGGGGGCAAAGGAAATTCAGAAATCATTGAAAACACAGGCGATTGTCCTGCCCTGTCCCTGCCTGTCACAGTCTGTCACGCTGCACACTCCAACGGTGTTTCTGGGGTTCGAATCCCCCTCTCTCCGCCAGTTTGATTTTTGGGACCGGCAGTGACAGCGAGTGACTCTTCGTGATTTTCATCAATTTTTTCAATGGCTTTACCCACTTTGATGGGCTTCAGGCCAATGACCGATGGTGACACGAATTGACCGCCTGCGACTAAAGTTTGTGTGTCTATTTGTGTGTCATTAAACGAAGGTAATTTTCTGACGGTTGCAGCCAATGGCAGTTGCGCCGCGTCTGTGTAGGTTTTCATCGTCAGACGCATATCGCTGTGCCGCGCCAATTCCATTGCTTCACGGGGCGAAACACCCGCCCGTTGCAGGCGCGTGATGTAAGTCATCCGCAACGCATGGAAGTCCACCCGATGACCGCGCTCATCCTCCAGCGGAATGCTTGCGGTCTTGAAATCCGCGCGAATCGCCTTCATTGCTGGCACGCGTTCGGGAAACACCAAAGTTTCCGGCGTCACTTTTCCAGCGGATTTCATCACCTGCAATTCCGTCGCCAGTTCAGGATGCAGCGGGCGCGGTTGTTCTTTGCGGCTCTTGCTCTTTGCCACTGGAACGACATAAAACGGATTGGCCGCGTCCAAATGCAAATCACCCCAATGAAGCGCATTGATTTCACCGCGACGCAAACCTGTGTGCAGTGCGAGCAGATACACCGGTCGGTGCGGTCCTGCCAGCAATTGCCGGGCTTCATCGTCGTTCAATGCCCGGCGGTGGAAACTTTCCTTGCCGCGAGCATCCACTTTGGTGACGAGTTCAAACGGATTGGCCGCGACGCGGTTTTGTTTGCGTAGCCAAGTGAACAGCGCCGACAGCGCCGCCTGATATTCGTTGATGGTTTTGGGAGTCTTCTTTTGTCCGGCACGCCAACGCAGGAATGAATCCGCTGTGGCTTCGCGAAGATTTTGCCATTTGCATTCCCGCATGAGCCGCCGCAACCGCTTGTCCACATGCCGGACGTGATCAGCGGAACGTCCCAACGCCTTCAAATCAGCCACATAGCCGTCCACGAGCCGTTCCATTGGATTTTCAAACGTCTCACGCTGCGCTGCCGGTGCCAGCAAACCGACCGCCGTCCGTTCCTGATCGCGGATGTTATCCCGCAATTTTTGTTCGGCAACCTGCTTGTCAGACACGCCGAGGGAAATGTCACGCGCCTTAACGTCGCCATTTAATTTCAGCCGTGCCCGCCAAATCCGGCTGGAAATCAATTTGCCATTGCGCTGACGTTTTGGCCGATAAATGTAAGCAATCATATTTTTACTTTCGTTCAATTTGCTCCTTGCCCGCTCAACCGTCGAAAATATTCTTTAACTTTACTTTCCAACATCCCCACCACGCCGCCGCTGCGAACCAATGGTGGCAACTCGCCAGCCTCCGCCTTCCGTCTTACCGTCCGCTTGCACACGCCGAAAATCCGTTCCAGCTCGGGCAGACGGATTAGCCGGTCATTAAATTCGTTTTCCGGGTTCATCTTCGTCCTTCCATTTCCATCGCTTTTCTTTTTTGTCCCATTCCATTCCCTTTTGCAGCCGCTTCCGATAAAATTCGGCCTTCTTGCCGGACGCCATCGCCGCCATCGCCTCGGCCAGCAGCAAAAACATATCCTGTTGCCGGTTTTCCGTGCTCAAGGCTTCTTCATACCTGACTTTCCGGTTGCCCTTGTCTTTCGGGTCGGTGCCTGCAAAGTCCAAGGCTTCCTTGGCTTCCTTTTCGGTTTTTGGCTCATCCTCTGCTGCCGCTGGCATCAGCCGTTTACTTACTCTCAAGGGCGTCTCATCCGGCTCATCCACATAACCCATCCGGCGTTTCATTTCCGCCACCCAGGCCTTGCATTCGCTCATGGACAACAGGATGTAGGGGCGCAGCTTGACTTTGCGTTTGGTGCCAAAAAACGTGCTTTCGTTGCGCGTGATGTAGAAAAAGAACGCGGTCAGCTTGCCTTCCTTGATGCGTTTGTGGACGGCTGCTCGTTGAACGGGCACGAACATGGTGACGCCGACGGGTGAAATGCCCACGTCGCCCTTGTAATGCAAGCCGAGGTCTTCAATCCACTGGCCACATTCCGCGTGTGTCCCCTCCCGGCGGTAGGCGCGCGTGCCGGGCGTCGGCTCGCCGACAATCTTGCGCAAATCTTTCGGCACCTCGATGAATGGAAACTCAATGAATCCCATATTTCTTACATAGTATCTTACACGATACAGTTGTCAACCATAAATTTGAGCGGCCTCCCAAGCCAGAGGCTTGCAGGGCTGCTTCGTGAATTCCTAACCAGCCGCAACTGGCGACGTGAGCATTGGCAAGGAGGAACGGAAGCGGCGAGATTTTTTGAGCCGACCCGTAGCATCCTTGCCGAGCGGAACGGAGCGGTATCATCGGCGGCGCAATTCACGAAGCCGGAGGGCGGAAATGCGTTCGTATCTGCGAACCTCGCCGGGTATGACTCAAAACGCAAATGTCATTGGACGAAATGTGGCCCGATTTCGATACCAAAAAGGCTGGTCGCAGGATTTGCTTGTCACCAAAATGCAACTCCTGGGGATTTATATCACTCGCGACATCCTAGCTAATATCGAAACCTTACGCTCAATTGCAACCGACAAACAAATCGTAATTTTCGCCGAAGTTTTTGGTGTGCCGGTGGGCGATCTGTTTCCACCCAAACAGAAATCCAGCGGACGTATCGTTGGATTAAATAGCTAAATCGCGGTTAAATTCCGTCGCCGACCATTTTGCGGATATGCGCGATATGGTCGGCATCGGTTCGGAAATTCACGCGGCCAACTGCGCGTAAATCAAATGTAAGTAAAGTGTTTAGTCAAGCGAGCTGGGGCTGTGGGTGCTCGCGGCTGTCGTGGTCAATTGTGGTGACGAACTCGGGGTCGTGGAAAGTTTTATAAAAGGGCACATTCATGGCGGTATTGTGCAGCTTTGAGGAATTTTTAATCGGGGGTGAAACGGTGCGTTCAAGCAAAGGACAAATCCATTTCTCAGAGCCGATTTGACCCGATTCGGTCAATAGCTCGCCGATGGACCATATATGGTCGGTTAATCTTGCCGCCATTGCCGGCGTTTCACCCTGGAGCGAATGATGAATTCGGCAAAAGTTGTAGTGTGCGATGGAAAGCGCCACGGAATTCTTGAGATGTTCAAGCTTTTTGGAAAATCCCAGTGTCAAGCGGGTCAGCCGCCGGTTGAAGAGCCGCAGGTTCAAATGCGTTCGGTCAATATAGGAGGTGCTGATTTTGTCGAATCGAACCGGCCCGAACACCTGCCGTTTATAGATCGTCTTCACCCGGCTTGGCTCATAACGTCCTTCCGCTGTATTTTAATCCTTCGCTCTGGGATGAATGAATTTTTTGCTCACTTGGCCATAGCTGGCTTCGCCATAGAACGCCCACTTGACCTCATCCTCAAAAAGTTCGTAGCCGTCCGTAGATAATTGGAATGGTCGTGCGACGCGCAATTTTAAGTCCTGCATATATTTTTCAATCGTGCAGGAAGTGCGTTTGCCGATCATCCAGTTGATGATGAACTTGCTGTCCGCGTCCACGCCGAGGAAAATGGATTGCCTTCCACGTTCCGGGTCTCCGGTCAGGTTATTTTTTTCTTTGCAGCCAACAAAACAAAACATTTCGTCAACCTGGACGAAAGGGAAATTGACCTCACGCACCATCTTGTCCAGCAAGAAGGCGGATTTACTGCCCGCCACTTCCAACACCGCCTGAATGGTGTTCGGATGCGTTTTCGTGATCCGTGCCGTGGCGCGGACGCCCATGCCTTCAACCAGGAGGTTTATGATTCGCGTCGCCTTTTTAAGCGGCGTTTTGAGCCTGCCTAGTGGCCGGTGTGAAATGTCAGAAAAAGTTTTCTGGCATAAATTACAGCGATAACGTTGGCAGCGTTCCCCCTGCCCAAAGAAACCATATTTTTTACAGACATTTTTACAGTGAGGACAAATCATATCCACCAACCTCCAATGGATATTATACACGAACCGTCATGCTTTTACAGGTGGCAGGGAATTTGTGTCCCGACCGATTTCTGCGCGCAATGCGTTTATGCAAAAAGCTGCTTACACGCCAGCGGCAGGATGGTCGATTGGGTGCTGATTTGCATTGGCCCAGTATTTTTCCTCTGAGCCGCGCATCATTAAAAGATGCGCAATGACTTCGTCGGTTGGACACATCACTCCGGCCCAAGTATCACCATAATAGCCGATGGGGTGCAGGCAAAGGGCACACAGCCAGTAGGAACACTCTTCGCGCTCACGCATCGCGATTGTCGGTCTGCCTTTCCGAAACAGGTAAGTGACCTGGCTGCGATTACTGGTTTCAGTGAAATGACCCGTCAGCAAATATAACTCGAATAAATCTTGTGGGATAAGACTGGCGAGTTTCTTCTGGGCTTTTTGCTCAGCCTCGACTGGCCATGCCGAGGCCGCCTCCAGAGTCTGTAAAGCAAACGACAATCTGTCCACCTTATCCAAGCTGAACCAGGCGCGGCCCTGCTTATCCTGAAACACAATCACGGTCACTTGGTATCTGTCACTCCACCAGGAATTGACTCTTCTGAACTCGGACGCCTGACGCGGTGGCTCTTGAGGGATAGCATGGCGGACGCCGTTCTCGTCGTAGCATTCCTTCCAGCTAAAATTTTCCATGGCTTTATGCTTGTAACGTGGCTCAAGCACCAGCCGCAAACCGGGGATCGGAATTGGCAAGCCAGACCAATCCTGCCGCCCAATACTTGATTCGGCCAAGTTTCGGGAGGCTTGGGCTAAAGTCACGAGATCCTTGCCGACCTCAAGCTTCGCTTCTTCACCCATGACTAACCTCCGGCTGACCGGCCCACCGCAGTTGCCCGCGCTTCCCCTATCGGGACTTCCTCAGCCGGTGTGCTGCCAATAATGTAAACATTCTTGTCGGCGTCAAACTTGCGGACGCGGAATGTCTCCTTGCCTTGTTTGACAAAAATGGCATAGCCGCGCTTGAGCATGTCGGTAATGGTCTCTTTGGCCTTTTGCACTTCATCCGGCTTGTTTGGGTCAAAGCTGAGTTCAAAATCGCCATAGCCAGTGTTGAGCACGTCGATTCCCGGTAGTGTTTCTGTGTTGTTTTGCATCGTGTGGTATCAGGTTTACAATTCTACTTTTGAGTTTTTGCTTTTCATTGATTCATTTGTTCAGGCCGCCGCCGCATATACACCCGTGTCACGTTCTGGATAGCTTTCGTAAACGTGCTCGAACAGGGCGGAACATTTTTGCCGATAAAGTTCTGGCGTGTAGATGCGTGGCAAGCCCGTGTCGAGCACGTCTTCGATGGTGAGCTTGAGTTGTGAACGGGCCGTGGACTTCTGCCGCCAGTTGAGCACCAGTAGCAGCTTCATTTTGTTCAACAGTTCACGGGCGACTTTCTTGACCTCAGCCCGTTCGTCGGCACTCAACTCAGGTGCCGGACGCGTCAGGATATCAAAGATCACCAGTTCTTCCTCGGTCATGTTCTCGCGGACGTGACGTTCCTGTTCCAGGTTCAAATTGCGGCTCAGTTTCAGCAATTCCTCGAACAACCCCTCAATGCTCTGGCTGCCCTGATTGTAGCTTTCAATCAACTCCTCAAACTTCTCCGCGAAATCGGCGCGGGTTTTATTCAGACTGATCAGTTTTTCCAACTGCGCACGAATCGCTGCTTTCAAAACTTCCAGGTCAGTATTCTTGTGCTTGGATTCCTTGAACCGACTGCGGAGCGCCTCGAAATCAATCTTGGACAAATCCATCACCGGCGCGGGCTTGGCGGGCATGTCAACACCCGTGATGGAAGCGTCGAGCAGCTTGCCGATGTCGCCCATGACTTCCGTGATGTCTGCCGGGTTTGGATTGAGTTTGGTGCGGATGGCATTGGCGATGGCCACAATGCTGGCGACACGACCGGCAAACTCCAACGCCGCCGGGTCGGGTCTCACCGCGCCATAAAGTGTGCTGACGAGTCGTTCGTGGCCGAAAAACTCGCGACGCAACGGGTCGGGCGAAATGAGCGCGTTGACAGCATCATCAATCCGCTGCAACCGCTCCAAGCTGCCGGTGGCCAGTTGCTCAATGGCCGGGAGAATCACCTGGCGCGTGGCGCAAAACGTAGTCGCGGTGTCCACGGCGCGGCGCAAATCTGCAACCAGCTTCGCCTTGTCCTTGACCGGATTCTTGCCGTCTTTGCCCGCGCCATAGATTGCCAGCGCCTTTTCCAACGAGGCGAACACATTGGCATAATCCACAATCATGCCGCTATGCTTGCCGGGAAAAATCCGGTTCGCGCGTGCGATGGTCTGCATCAACGTGTGATTCCGCATCGGCTTGTCGAGATACACCGTGGAACAACTCGGCGCGTCAAAGCCGGTCAACCACATGGCACACAAGAACACGATTCGCAACGGGTCTTCAGTGTCCTTGAATTTCTCGTCCAGCGGCGGCTGCGACTCATTCATCCGCTTGCGATGCGGCAGGATGTCGAGGTCATGCTTCTTCATCTGCTCAATCTCGTTCTGGCCGGGCGACACGATGAGCGCCATGTCCGTGGTCTGCAAAACCCTTAAACGATCTAGCAATTCAGCTTTCCGCGCTGCCGCCAGGTCGTAACGCCCCAATTCTTTTTGCACCCGCCCAAGCTCCGCCGCCCAATGCGCCCGCACCTTGTCGTGCATCTTTAGCGCGGTGGCCTTGTCAATGGACACCACCATCGCCTTGCCAACAAATCCGCGCCCAAGGAAATGCCGCACAATGTCCTGCGCCACCGTTTCCAGCCGGTCGTCGCGCGTGAGGATGTGGTATTGCCGGCCTAATTCCCGTTCGAGCTTGGCTTCCTGTTCGGGGTCAAGTTCCGCCGTCTCAATGAGATTATAGATGTCCTCATTCAAATCCGGGTTCACCAGTTGCAATTCCGGCGTGCGATTTTCGTAAAATAGCGGAACGGTCGCGCCATCCTCGACGGATTGCTGGAAGTCGTAGATGGAAACATAATCGCCGAACACATCTTTCGTCCGTTCCTCGCCCGCGATGAGCGG
>Ga0187872_10003545_pt1 | contig 12407 bp, 8 predicted proteins | sample June2016WEW_16_4_FD_132973 | JGI IMG/M metagenome (GOLD analysis project Ga0187872, IMG submission 132973) | Peatland microbial communities from SPRUCE experiment site at the Marcell Experimental Forest, Minnesota, USA - June2016WEW_16_40 | ecosystem: Environmental > Terrestrial > Soil >...
CTCCTGAACAACCCTGTCGGCACCCTCGCGGGCTACATCGTCCAAAAGAATTACAACCGGGCCGAATACAACGGCCTAACCGGTGAGTTCGGCTCGACGGGCATTACCGTCAACAGCAACAAGACGCTGTTGAACGGCTCTCCCCTTGACAACTTCTCTCCGCGCCTCGGTCTGGCGTGGCAGGCGAAGGATAAGCTGGTTGTCCGCGCGGGGTACGGCATGTTCTTTGACCGCGTTTACGGAAACCTGGTCGGGGATAACATCCTGGGCAATATGCCGCCCTACGCCACAGGCGTCGGAGAGAATCCGGGCCAGACCCTCCAGAATCCGTTTTGCCCCTCGTGTCCGCAGTTCCTTGGATTCATACCACGGACTCTGTTTTCGGCTCCAGCTATTACGGGAGCGGCGCCCGGGTTGGGCCTGAGCAATCTAACGGACGAATTCGGCGGCAATGCTTCGGGCCTTCTCGACTCTGGCGACGACCCGGCGATGCGTACTCCGAAGATCCAGCAATACAATCTCGACGTTCAGTACGAGTTTGCGCACGGCTGGGTGGCCGACGTCGGCTATGTGGGAACGCATGGAATTCACCTCTTCGATTGGAATCGCGATCCAAACCTGGGGTATCTCATTGACTGCGGCCCTGCTTCTGCTACCTGCAATCCGCCGACGGACCAGGTCAATATCAATCTGGAGAGGCCCGCCAGTTCATTTCCGATTAACGATAATGGCACCAGCCGGGTTCTCGAGAACACCAACGAGAATTATCTCGGCCGTGTAGCCTACCTCGGTGTGAACCCGGGGAATCTGCAGCAGGTCGAAACGGACGGGACTCACCTCTACAACAGCTTGCAAGCCCAGCTCCGGCACACGTTTTCCCACGGTCTGACCCTCCAGGCTTCCTACACTTGGAGCAGCCTCAAAACCGACATCAACGCCAGCGAAGCCGGGACAGGCATCGCCACGCCCGGCAACGTGCTTTCCGGCAGCGCATCCTCCAACGACCCGTTGAATGACCGGCAGCAGTATGGGCCGGCGGCGTTCAATCGCCCCAACCGCTTTGTGGTCAGCTACAGCTACGAGTTGCCGTACAAGAGTGAGGGGTGGAAAGAGAAGGCTTTGGGCGGGTGGGCTGTTTCGGGCGTGACCACGATTCAAGACGGTCTGCCGTTCAGTATTACCGATGGAGCCAATGGCAACGAGGCGACCCTTTTGTACGGCACGTCCCTCCCGGCCACCGGCCCGGTTGACCGGGCCGAGCTTTCTACACCCGTGGACTGCAACGCTGTCACCGGCAATTGCAAGTCGGGGGTGGCGCTCGCCACTTCCGGCAGCATGTACTCGCGCGTGGTCAGCGGGCTCAACGGGGGCGGTGGGCTGATTAATCACGGCGCGTTCATGCTGGCCCCCGAGTTTGGCGGGACTCCGAGCGCACTGCCCGGCCCGTACACAGGTAACTGCACGGGAGCCAATCCCGAATTCGTCGGGTGCGGCACGGGCTTCGGCGACTCCGGTGTTGGAGTCATGAGGTGCTGCACGCAGCTTAACTTCGATGCAGCGATCATCAAGAATACGACCGTCGGAGGGCTGCGGGAAGACGCCAACCTTCAGTTCCGGGCGGAATTCTTCAACCTTTTCAATCACCCACAATTTAACGAGCCCAGCAACGGTTTCGGCGCGGCCGGCTTTGGAGAGATCACCTCAAGTTCGGTCCCGGGGCGCATCCTCCAATTTGCTTTGAAATACACCTTCTAGCTGCGCGAAATTCAGTTCGCACTGAAGTTTGCCAACCCGATGCCACAATGTGGCATCGGGTTGGTTTTATTTCCCCTTTCGATGCCGAACCCGTCTTTAATTTCGTGTAGGCAGGGCGGCGGGGATTCGCTATAATCACGGTTGTGCGTTGTGCTGGCCCCACCTGGGCGGGTCTGCCGGGAAACACAGATATGAAACCGATCATCGTTAAGGCGCAGGAGTCGCAACTACGCAAGGACCATCCGATATTTCGCCCCGGAGACACGATTCGCGTGCACGTCCGGCTGAAGGAGGGCGACAAGGAGCGCATCCAGCCGTTTGAGGGCGTGGTGATGAGCCGGCGGGGCGAGCTGCTCGGGGAGAGCTTCACGGTGCGGCGCGTGAGCTTCGGCGTCGGCGTGGAGCGGATTTTCCCGGTGCACTCGCCGATGATCAGCTCGATCGAAATGGTCAGCGAGGGCCGCGTCCGACGCGCCAAGCTGAACTACCTACGCGCGCGAAAGGGCAAAGCCGCACGCATCAAGCGCGCCGTGAAGTACGAAGCGGTCGGCGCCGGCAGTTCCACCGAATAACCGCACCTTTCATTTCGATTTGGCCCGCCCGGCTTCTCCGGCGCGGGCCTTTTCTTTTCCGGGGCGATGCCTGAGTTCCTTACGGCGGGCGTGTGCTAAAATCCGTCGCCGATGGGACGGCTCTGCTCCTCACGTTACGAGCGCGAGGCGCGCCAGCACGGGTGGCAGCGCATCGCCGGATTGGACGAGGCAGGACGCGGGTCGCTATTCGGGCCGGTGGTTGCGGCCGTCGTGATCCTTAATCCTCGGCGGCGAATCGTCGGCCTCGACGATTCAAAGAAACTCGCGCCGGAGCGGCGCGGCGAGCTTGCCGAGCGCATCCGCCAGCACGCGCTGGCCTGGGCCGTGGCGGAAATCGACGCGAGCCGGATCGACGCCTGGAACATCTATCAGGCGAGCCGGCAGGCGATGGTCGCGGCGATATCGCAACTCCATCCTTTCCCGGATTATCTCCTGCTCGACGCCCTCGAGCTCGATCTCCCGATCGAACAAAAGGCTCTGATTCACGGCGACGCGCGCTCGATATCGATTGCGGCGGCGTCGATCGTGGCGAAGGTGGAGCGGGACCGCCGGATGGAAGAGTTCGACCAGATCTACCCGCAGTACGGGCTCGCACAGCACAAAGGCTACTGCACACCGGAACATCTCGAGGCGCTGCGACGGCACGGGCCGTCGCCGCTCCACAGGTACTCCTACGCCCCGGTGCGAGAGGCGCGCTGCTGGGCCACGGGAGCAGAACAGGCTCCGCTGCCGCTCGAGGTTCCGTCGGACGTTTTGAACGGGCAAAGAGAAGACCGCAGAACTCCGACTCCCTGAGTTTGCCAACAGACCAAACGACGCACACATCGGAGGAAAGACAGATGATCAAGGTCGGCGTGTTCTACCCAAACGGCGAAGGCGCCAAGTTTGACATGGACTACTACCTGCGCAAACACATTCCCATGGCAAAGCAAAAGATCGGTCCGGCGCTGAAAGCCGTGGCCGTCGAGCAGGGGATCGCCGGCGCGCAGCCTGGCACACCTCCGACGTACCTTGCGGTGGGACACCTGACGTTCGATTCGATCGACGCTTTCATGGCGGCATTCGTGCCCCATGCCCCGGAGATCCAAGCTGACATCGTCAACTACACGAACGTCCAGCCCGTCATTCAATGCAGCGAGGTGAAGATGTAGCGAAACCGCCGGCCCGTCGTGCAAACGAAAGAGCCGGCCCAGAGTTCACGGGGGCGGGCTCAGGCCGGCGGTGGTTTTCGCCCTGTTATCCCCTTCGTCACCATCCCCGCGGCGCCGCATAGACCCTTCTTTTTCGCGCGTGCTAACCTTCAAGACTGTCCGCGCCTCTGACTTGACGTCCCCTCGCAGGACAGGCGCGGCCGGGTACACGGAACCCATTCATGGCCTTCAACAAAAGCAAAGCGCTCGAGAGCGCGCTGAAATACCTCAACCAGGGCAAAGTCGCCCAGGCCATCGGGGAGTATCAGGAAATTCTCCGCCGCGACGCGAAGGATCAAGCCACCCTAATGACGGTCGGCGATCTTTTCGCCCGGCAAGGCGACATGCCGCAGGCCATCGAGTATTTCGAGCGGCTCGCGCAGGTGTACTTGAACGACGGCTTCAACAGCAAAGCGATCGCCATCTACAAAAAGATTGCCAAGCTGGCGCCGAACGAGCTGGCGCCACTCGAGAGGCTCGCCGATCTCTACGTCCAGCAGGGCGTGCTCAGCGAGGCGCGGCCGCTGTTTCTGCAAATCGCCGAAGCGCACCTGAAGGCGAACCGCGCGCCGAAAGCCGTGGAAGTGCTGAACCGGCTGCTCGAAGTCGAGCCGGAAAACCCGCGCGTGCAGATGCGCCTGGCAGAGCTCTACAACGTGATGGGCCAGAAAAAAGAAGCGGCCCAGACGTATTTGGGGTACGCGCAACGCCTGTTCGAACGGGGCGACACAGATGAAGCTCCGAAATTGATCGAGCGCGCGCTCGAAGTCGACCCGAGCAATGCGGCGGCGCGGCTGCTGAAAGCGAAGATTCTCGCAGCGGCGGGCAAGAGCAACGAGGCCATCGCGATCCTCGAAAAGCATCCGGAGGCTGACGCGGGGGCGGAAGTGACGAACCTGCTGGTGGACCTAGAGCTCAAGTCCGGGCACACGGACAAGGCCGCGGACCGCGCCCGTAACCAACTGGTCCGCGGAAGCGCTCACTTCGGACTGCTCGGGAGAGTGGCGGACTCGCTGGTGGAAGCCGGGAAGGCGCACGAAGCTCTCCCACTGCTCCGCGAGTTGCGGGATCCGATGATCGAAGCGGGCGAACAGGACAAATTCCTGAAGTCGCTCTCGGACGTTGCGGAGAAGCTCCCCAGCGAGGTCGAGCCGTTCGAGATGCTGGCGGATTTTTCGCGGCACACGAGCGACCCCTTCCAATTGAGTTCGGCCCTGACGAAGCTCGTCGATCTCTATGCAGCAGATGGGAACTACTCACGGGCCGAAGAGCTGATGCAGGAATTGATCGAGCGGAACAAGGGCGACGAGCGCCTGGTTGCGCGGCTGGACCAGCTTCGCAGACGCGAACAGGGGGCCCCAGCGCCGGCGGAAATACCAGAACCCGTGGCGACGGCGGAAGCGACATCAGAGGAACCGCGTGTGCCGGAAAGGTTCGCGGCGGAGCCGGCATCGGCTGAGGCTGAAGCTGCGCCTGCCGTGGCCCCTCCAATTGTGGAGGAGCCGCTCGACGAAGAGACCCAGCGCTACATCTCGCAGGCGTTGACCGACGTGGACCTTTTTTCGAGCTACGGGCTGACCCAGAAGGCCACCCATCTTCTAGAGAACGTCTTGCAGCGCGCTCCGCGCCACACGCCGACCCTCGAGCGATTGCTCGATCTTTATCTCGGCGCGGGCGACGAACGCCGCACGGCCGAGCTGGCAGCCGAACTCGAGCAGATTCATCGCGAACGTCAGGATACGGTCAATGCCGACCGGTTCGCTGAGCTCCGGCGGAGATTCAGCAAGGCGGCAGACCTGACCGAGGAGAAATTGACTGCCGAACCGGCGGCAACAGGGGCGGCCGCAACTGTCCCTCAGGCCCCCGTCGAAGCTGAGTCCGCGGGGGCCATCCCTGTGGATGCGGCCCCTGCTCCTGCCGCGGCTGCGGAATTCGAGATTCCGCTCCCTACAGTCGAACCGGAAACGCCCCCTGTGGAGGAACCGCAGGCGGCAGTCGCGCCGGCAGGAGCGCAATCCGTATCGGCCGAGCTAGAGCCCGTGGCGGCTGGCGACGAGGTAGACCTCTCAGACGAATGGGAAGCCATGGTGCAAGAGGTCGCCGAGCCCGAAGCCACAACGACCCCCCAGGCGGCGCAACCGGCTGCCGAACCTGCTCTTGCGGAAGACGAGAGAATCGAGATCGAAGTTCCCGCGGAGCCCGAACCGGTGGAGATCCAAGAGGCGGCTGCCGAGCCGGCCTCCGAGCCGGTGCTGGAGATTGTCGAGGAAGCTGCCCAAGAAGCGCCCGCAGCCGCCACGAGCGGGGAATTTGAACTCGAATTGGCGGCGGAGCCCTCCGGAATCCAGGGCAAGGCCGGCGCCGTGACGTCCGACGATTTTCTGAGCGAGTTGGCCGCCGAAGTGGAAGGCCTGGAGGCGCCTGCGGCAGCGGCACCTGAGGGACCTGTCGCAACAGGGGGCGTTACCGGCGCTTCGTCCGGGCCTGCGCCCCAAGGTACGGCCGAAACGCTGAACGAACTGGCCGAAGTCTTCCAGGAATTCCGGACGGAGCTCGGCGAACTCGGCGGCGAAGAGGAAGACCTCGAAACACACTACAATCTGGGCATCGCCTACCGGGAAATGGGGCTGCTCGACGAAGCAATCGGAGAATTCCAGAAGGTGGCGCAGGCGGTGCAAAAGGGAAAGCCCTTCCCTTACGCCATGAATTGCTCGACACTGCTCGCGCTTTCGTTTTTGGACAAGGGCGAGCCGAAGATCGCGTCCCTCTGGTATCAGCGGGCGCTTGAAACCCCAGGGCTCGATCAGGAAGCGGTTCTGGCGCTGCGCTACGACCTCGGCGTGTCGCTCGATTTGGCGGGCGAAGCCTCGGCGGCGCTCGACAGCTTCCGGCAAGTCTATGCGATGAATATCGACTACCGCGATGTGGCCGACCGCATCGCCACGTTGCAGAAAACCTGATCCCAGTTGCGGCTCCGGCGAGAATCTCCCATAATCCTACCTCCACGATGAGTTCCCTTGCGCGCGTCCCGATGCTGCTGGTTTGGCTCGTACTTGGACTGGCGCTGATCCTCGTGCCGTGGTCGGACGTCTGGGAAACGAACTATCTTTTCTACCAGTATCCGTCGCTGGGACTCTTCCTGAAAAATCCCTTTCTTCGCGGCGCGATTTCCGGGCTCGGATTCATGAACGTTCTGTTGTCGCTCGAAGCGTTTCGCCGCCGGACTGCCGCCGTTGCCAGCCGAACCTGAAAAGCTGGCCGGAAAACGGCCCGACGAACCGGCCGTGTGCTACGTCACCGACCGAAAGGGGCTCGGTTCCAGCGATCCTATTGGGAGCGTATTGGGAAGGATTCGCGCGGCCGTTGCAGCGGACGTCGATTGGATGCAGATCCGGGAAAAGGACCTGGCGGGGCGAGAGCTTCTCGCGCTCGTGCGCGCCGCGATTGGCATCACGCACGCGAGTGCGCACGCCGGAAGGCCGGGCGTGACCGTGAACGACCGGCTGGACGTGGCGCTCGCGGCGGGAGCCGCCGGCGTGCACCTGGGCGGCGAATCGCTGCCGGCGCGAGACGTGATTCGCTGGTGCCGGGGCGGAAACGCTCCGGCGGAGTTTCTGGTTGGAGTCTCGTGCCACAGTCTTGAGGAAGTGCGAGAGGCGGAAAGCGCTGGCGCGAGCTACGCCCTCTTCGGTCCCATCTTCGAGACCCCGTCGAAGGAACGGTTTGGGCCGCCACAGGGAATCGCGAGGCTCGCCAAGGTCTGCCGCGCCGTGCGGATTCCCGTGATTGCGATCGGGGGCATGGACGAGGAAAACGGGCCCGAGTGCGTTCGCGCGGGAGCCGCGGGGATTGCGGCGATTCGATTGTTTCAGGAACCGCGCGATCCGGCCGCGCTACGAAAGGCGATCACGCGCCTTCACACTCGGGTGTAGCGCCTACGCGCCGAGCCAACGGCCGACGGGCTGCAAGCTCTCCACATGATCGCAGATCACTTTCATGACCGCCGTGATGGGAATCGCGAGGACGAGCCCCATCGCTCCCCAGAGCCATCCCCAAAACAGCAGCGACACCGTGAGCGCCAGCGCATTCAGCCGCACGCGCCAGCCAACCAGCGCGGGGACGAGCAGGTTCGCGGCGACGATATGGAAGAAAGTGAGCATGGCGACAATACCGACGTAAGGGCCGATCGTGTGGAACTGCGCGGCCCCGATGAGCAGGGGCGGGATCCACGAGAGCACAGCTCCGATGTAAGGAACCAGGTTGCAGAGGCCGGAAACCAGCGCCGTCAGGAATGGAAAGTCGAGCCCCAACGCCCAGAAGAAAAGCCAGCTCGCGAAAATGACGATCAAACCGACGAGCGCCGTGCCCATCAGGTAGCTTCGCAGCACGCGCGTGACGTCCGCAAGCGCCTCCTTAACAGCGGTGCGATCGGTCGAGGGAAAGAGCTGCATCGTGGCGTGCACGACCTGGCTCTTGGCTGCGAGCATGAAGAAGATGAGAAAGGGCACAAACGTCGCAGCGAGGATGAACTCATACAGGGAGCCCAGCCTGCCGAGCAGAGCGTCGCGCACCGGATGCGATTCGGCGAACGTCTCGACACGCTGGCCGACGTGCGGCTGCGGCGCGATTTCCGAAACGTGGGCTTCGATATTCGCGAGCCTGTTATTGACTGCCTCAGCCACGGCGTGGAGCGGCTCGCGGTACTTTGGCCAGTCACTGCCGAACTGGTCGAAGCGTTCGACGAGCGTCCAGCCGAGCGTGGCGAGCAGCGCGAGAGTCACCAAAACGACCAGCAGTGAACCGAGCGCGCGCGGAATGCGCATCCTTTCGAGACTCGAAACGATGGGGTCGAGAAAGTACGCCGTCAGCACCGCGACCAACAGAGTGACAAGCACAGTGGACGCCCAGTAACAGAACGCGATCACAATTCCTGCGGCGATGATGCGCGCGCTGGCGGAGCTCGCGGTGATGACCCTGGTCTCTGTCTCTTCCATGGGCATTTGCGTAACGATAGCACACCCTTCGCCACAGCAAGCCTCCTTCGTACGTGTCCGTCAATGGCGGCTCGCGGGGTCAGAAGTTGGGGACACGATGGTAACGGTTTCGGTGAATTCCCGCGGGGTCGCACCCACGAGTGAAGCGGCGGCGATGCTAGAATTGCGGATTCGCGCTGGGTGCGCGGGGGAACTCCATCTAAATGGCAAAACACCTTTTCGGCACGGACGGCATTCGCGGGATTCCCGGCGAGTACCCGCTCGATGACGCGACGCTCAAGCGCGTGGGTCTCGCACTCGGAGAATATCTCGCGTCACAGAGACGAGCGCAGGGGGCGCGGCCGCGCGTCCTGATTGGGCGCGACACGCGCGAATCCGGCCCTCACATCGCCGAGCGAATTGCCGACGGGCTAAAGTCATCGGGTGCGGAGGCGGTCTCGGCCGGAGTGCTGACCACGCCGGGCGTGGCGTGGCTCGTCAGCCGGGAGGGATTCGCCGCCGGCGTGGTGATTTCCGCTTCACACAACCCGTATCACGACAACGGTGTGAAGCTAATCTCGTCAACGGGAATGAAGTTTCCGGACGCCGTGGAAGCCGATCTCGAAAAACTCATTCTTTCGGCAAACGGAGCGACGCCCGCCAAAGGAGGCAAAGAGGCAGTGAGCAAGATGCGCGCGGCCGGCGCCAATGGCAACGGAAAGCTGCATGAGGACTATCTGGCGGGGCTGCGCGGGGCCGTTTTCCCGGGCGCCAAGCTTGCGGGAATGAAGATCGTGCTGGACTGCGCGAACGGCGCGGCGAGCAAGCTGGCGCCACAGCTCTTTTGGTCGCTCGGGGCACAGGTGACCGCGATGAATGACGCGCCCGACGGGCGGAACATCAACGCGGGCTGCGGCTCGTTGCACTCGGAAGGCATGCAAAAACGCGTGGTCGAAACAGGCGCGGCGCTCGGCGTGGCGTTTGACGGCGACGCCGACCGCGCAATTTTTGCGAGCACGTCCGGAAAGCTCGTGGATGGAGATGGCGTGCTGCTCATTGCGGGCCGTTATCTGAAATCCGCCGGCCAGCTGAAGGGCGGCGTCATCGTGGGCACGACGATGGCAAATCTCGGCCTCGAACGGGCCCTGGAGAGGTCCGGATTGAAGCTGGCGCGCACGGCCGTAGGCGACCGCTACGTCCTCGAGGAGATGCAGCGCATCGGAGCAAACCTCGGAGGCGAGCAGTCCGGCCACATCCTGTTCCTCGATGACGCAACGACCGGCGACGGCATGCTGACGGCGGTCAAGATCGCTTCGCTCGTTTCGATCGCGGGACCGCTCGATTCGCTTGTCGCGGACATGAAGGTGTTTCCTCAGAAGATCGTCAACGTGCAAGTGCGGTCGAAGCCGCCGCTCGAATCGTTGCCGGAGGTTGCCCGCGCGCTCAAGGAAGCCGAGCGGGCGCTGGGAATTTCCGGGCGCGTCGTCCTGCGCTATTCGGGTACCGAGCCGCTCGCGCGCATCATGGTGGAAGCCGAATGCGCGGAGGATGTCCAGCGCTGGACCGAAGTGCTCGCCTCCGCGCTGCGCACCGCCATCGGCGCGTGAAAGTAACGATCGCTCTCACTTATCGACTTGATAGACCAGATTGAGTCTTCCAAAGAACGTAGAATCAGGCCCTGGCTCCTTTCATAAACTGGATTTGCGTTGCATCCGAGCCGGAACGTTTCGCCCGATGATTCTGTAACTCCATTTCTAACAACATTATAACGGTGCCCTGAAAAACGCGAGGGGGTGGCATCGTGCGTGCAAAATAACACCTCGGCTGTCTCTAATCCCGGGGTGGGCCGGTTTCGTCGCGCCGAAACCGGAATCTTGGGGGGGTAGAGCAAGAACGGGGGCCCGGGTGGGCCCCCTATTTTTTTGTCCGCGCAACGCTCGCCTTGGTATGAGTATTGTGCCCTCTAGAAACACGAAGGGCGCCCATACCGCGGGCGCCCTTTCGATTGTTACCGATCAGTTTTGTGTCAGCTGCAACCGGAGGTCGAGCCGCAGTTTGAGCACTTGTAGCAACTGCCGTTGGGCGTCATGAGCATGCCACACTCGGAGCAGTAGGGCGCGTCCTCGATTGCGGCGCGCGCACGCGTGATCGTTTCAGGGTCTGCGATCTTCGGAGCCGCAACGGCGGCAGGCGCCGGGGTCGCCGCTTCGGCAACTGTTTCTTCCTGGGCCGCCGCGCCGTCGTTATCCAGATAATCCGGCGAGATGAACTTTCCGCCGAGCCACCGCCCGAGGTAATCCACAACCGACTTTGCGTAGCGGATCTTCGGATTGCCCGTGTACCCGGACGGCTCGAAGCGCGAGTTCACGAATTTATCGACGAGCGCGCGAAGCGGTACGCCGTACTGAAGCGAAATCGAAACGGAAAGCGCAAAGGCGTCCATGATGCCGGAAAGCGTGGAGCCTTCCTTCGCCATCTTGATGAAGATTTCGCCGGGCTTGCCGTCGTCGTACATGCCGACCGTGATGTAGCCCTCGTGACCACCCACGGAGAATTTGTGCGTGATCGATTTCCGCTCCGAGGGCAGCTTTTCACGCCGGGCGCGCACGAAGAGTTCCTGCTGCTCTGGCCCGGGCGCTGCGGGTTGGGCGGGAGCCTGGAGGGCAGCCTGTAGAGCTGCGGGCATCGCCTTTGCAGGAGCGGCGGCTTTCTCGTCTTCTTTTTTGCCGGCGGCGGAAAGGGGCTGCGAGCGCTTTGAATTGTCGCGATAGATGGCCACGGCCTTCAGTCCGAATTTCCAGGACTCCGTGTAAGCCTCCATGATGTCTTCTACCGTCGATTCCTCCGGCATGTTGATTGTCTTGCTGATCGCGCCGGAAAGGAACGGCTGCGCGGTGGCCATCATCTGCAAGTGACCGCGCCAGAAGATCGAGCGGCCGCCGCCCATCGGCGCGAGAGAGCAATCGAACACCGGGAGGTGCTCGGGTTTCAGCCCCGGCGCGCCTTCGATTTTGCCTTCCGCGTCGATGTAGTCCACGATCTGCGCCACTTGCTCCGGCGGATAGCCGAGCTTCATCAGCGCCTGCGGGACGGTGTTGTTGACGATTTTGATCACGCCGCCGCCGACCAGCCGCTTCTGCTTCACGAGAGCGAGATCGGGCTCGATGCCCGTGGTGTCGCAATCCATCATGAAGCCGATCGTGCCGGTGGGCGCGAGGACGGAGACCTGCGAATTCTTGTAGCCGTGCTTTTCACCGAACTCGAGCGCCGTGTCCCACGATTCCTGCGCGGCGCGGAGCAGCGAGGGCTGCACGTTCTCTTCCTTGATCGGCCGCAGCGAATCGCGGTGCATTCGGATCACGTCGAGCATGGGCTCGCGATTGCGAGGGTAGCCGCCAAACGGCCCCATGCGCTCGGCAATGCGCGCCGACTGCGCGTAGGATTCGCCGGTCATCAGGGCCGTGATTGCGCCGCAGAAGTCGCGGCCGCCGTCGGAATCGTACGGAAGTGCGAGCGACATCAACAGCGCGCCGAGATTGGCGTAACCGATGCCGAGTGGGCGGTAGTCGTGCGAATTGCGGGCGATCTTTTCGGTCGGATAGCTGGCGTTGTCAACCAGGATCTCCTGCGCCGTGATGGTGATGTCCACGGCGTGCCGGAAGCCATCGGTATCGAACTGGCCGTTCGGCCCGAGGAATTTCAGAAGGTTCAGGGATGCGAGATTGCAGGCCGTGTCGTCAAGAAACATGTACTCCGAGCAGGGGTTCGACGCATAGATGCGGTCGGTGCTCTTGCAGGTGTGCCAGCGGTTGATCGTCGTATCGTACTGCATGCCGGGATCGCCGCACTGCCAGGCGGATTCGGCCATCTTCCGCATCAGATCGCGGGCGCGGAAC
>Ga0187872_10003551_pt1 | contig 12399 bp, 10 predicted proteins | sample June2016WEW_16_4_FD_132973 | JGI IMG/M metagenome (GOLD analysis project Ga0187872, IMG submission 132973) | Peatland microbial communities from SPRUCE experiment site at the Marcell Experimental Forest, Minnesota, USA - June2016WEW_16_40 | ecosystem: Environmental > Terrestrial > Soil >...
ACCGGAACACTCAGATCGCCCACCTTGAACTCCGTGGGATCGAACGTGGCATAGCCATCCTTCTCACCGATGTGTCCCGAAACCGTCACCCACACGTCTTTGCCGGCAATTTCCGTGAGGAATTGGCCGTGTACGAGGTCGCCGTCGAAGCTGACCTGCTGGTCTTTAATTGTGGGCGCGGCGCCGCCCAGGTTGGAGTCGGGAGAAAGGCTGGAGGCTCCGGCAACATTGCCTAACGACTGCGCCAGCACGGCGCTTATCTCGTCGGAATTGATATGCACCTCAGCCTTGGGGCTCGGCGATGCGGTCTGTCCGGCGTCAGGTTTGGAAGTATCGGAGGCGCCGCCCGCCGGCGATTGCTGCGCTGCCTGCTGGAACTCGGCCATCTTCTGGTCAAAGGACTGAGCATGTTCCGCAACGGCCGCAGGAGGCTGCGGGTGCGCCACTGGCGCGGGCTTCTTCAAAACCAGGATAATGGCCACCAACGACGCCACCAGAGTCGCAATGCTGATAATGCGGTCCAGCTTGATTTTCATGACAATTCTCGAACGGTCAGCCGAAGACGGACAGGCCCAGTATCATGGTAGAGGGCCAGGCAAGGAAAGTAGAGATGACCAAAGTGATGGGCAGGTAACGCTGAAAGGGATGTGTGGTCAAAACCGCACAATCAAACCACAACCCTTCAGTCCCCCAGTTTCTTCGTCAGCAATTCATTCACAATCTGTGGGCTGGCTTGGCCTTTGGATGCCTTCATGACTTGGCCAACAAAGAAGCCCAGCACGGTTTTCTTCCCGGCACGATACTGCTCGAGTTGCTTTGGGTTAGCGGCCAGAATTTCGTCGATGATCTTCTCCAGCGCCGACGTGTCGGTGGACTGCTGCGGACGGCCTTCTTCTTCATAGACGGCAGGGAAATCTTTGCCGCGCTCGAAGCATAGGTCGTAGAGATCCTTGAGCATCTTGCCGGAGATCGTGCCCGCCTCGACCAGGTCGGCCGATGCTGCCACTCCCTTCATCGAGATCGGAGACTGCTCGATCTCGATACCCTTGGCCTTGAGCCGCCCCATCAACTCGCCCTGCACCAGGTTGGCCACGCGCTTCGGATTCTTCGCGGCCTTCGCCGCCTCCTCGAACTGATCGGCCAGCGACTTCGAGAACGTCAGCACCTGCGCGTCATATTCGGTGATCCCGTATTCCGTCACCATGCGCGCGCGCCGCGGCTCGGGCAATTCGGTCAACGAGCGGGCGATTTCGGCCTTCCACGTTTCGTCCACCACCAGCGGAAGCAGGTCCGGTTCGGGGAAGTAGCGGTAATCGTGCGCCTGCTCTTTGGAGCGCATGCTGTACGTCTTGCCTTCGTTCGCGTTGTAGAGCCGCGTTTCCTGCGTGATCTTCCCGCCCGATTCGAGGACGTCAATCTGGCGAGCGATCTCATATTCCAGCGCTTCACGGATGAAGCGGAACGAATTCACGTTCTTGATTTCGGCCTTGGTGCCGAATTCCTTCTGCCCGCGCGGCCGCACGCTGACGTTGGCATCGCAGCGCAGCGAGCCTTCCTCCATGTTGCCGTCACTGACGCCGGTGTAGAGGATGATTTCTTTCAGCCGCGTCAGGTATTCGTAGGCCTCGTCGGGCGAGGCGATGTCAGGCTCGCTGACAATTTCGATCAGCGGCACGCCGGTGCGATTGAGATCGATGGCGGTTTTCTCCGCCGCGTCGGGAAAGCCTTCGTGCAGGCTCTTGCCCGCATCTTCCTCGAGATGCACGCGGGTGATGCCGATCTTTTTACTTCTCAGTTCTCGGTTCTCAGTTCTCAGTTCCTGCTTTCCGGCGCCTGGTTTCGACGCGGGGATTTCGATGTAGCCGAATTCCGCCAGCGGCTTGTCGTACTGCGAAATCTGGTAGCCCTTGGGCAGGTCGGGATAGAAATAATTCTTGCGCGCAAAAATTGACGTCTCGTTGATACGGCACTGCAGCGCCATCGCCGCCAGCGTGGCAAACTCCACCACTTTCTTGTTGAGCACAGGCAGGGCGCCGGGCATCCCTAGGCATACCGGACAGACGTTTGTATTCGGCCGTGCCCCAAATCGCGTCGAGCAAGAGCAGAAAATCTTGGTCGCCGTCAGCAGCTGGACATGAACTTCCAGGCCGATGACCGGCTCATAGGTGGCGTGGGCGGCAATGGAATCGGCCGTCGTGGTGACCATAGGCAGTGATTATAAAGGGCAGGCGATAATCTGAGAGATGTCAGAAAACCAGCGTTGTCTTGCCGTTTTGAAGGACTTCTCGCAAAATCGAGTCCTACTCCTCACCACAGAATCCGAAGCGAGCACACGACTCCGCCGACAGCCACGTTTCTGGGATGTTGTCGCGATCAAGCTTGCGATTCAAGAAGAGGTCAAACGAGCCATCGTCCTTCCTGACTACTTCGAGAACGGTGTTCTTGATCTGCTTCGAGTCCTTTTGAGTCCGGCTCACGCAACACCCCCGACATAAACTATGTGCCGTGACTCTTGAAAAAAGCCCTTACGCACGCTCATAGAACCGGAAGAACAGCGACTGCTTCGACACCGGCTGAGCCTTCTCGGTGAGCGCGGCCATCTGCTGCTGGTTGAGTGGAGTGAACTCGCGCGCCAGTTGCACATTCTGTTCAAGCTGCGCAATCGTATCGCAACCGATGATGACCGTGCTGACCGGCAGCGACAGCGAATAATACATCGCCTGCCGCATATCGAGCGTGCCCGCCGTCGGCGCCAGCACCATGCCCTCCCACATATGTTTCTGCTGTTCGATGGGCGGAGGCGTCCACGACGAAAGAATGCGTCCGCGCGCCGGCACCTTCATTCCAATAATGCCCATCTGCTTCTCCACGGCCAGCGGCAGCAGTTGCTCACTGAAGCTGTAGTGATGCGGATCGGCGGCATTCACCGCCATCAGGATCGTGTCAAAGGGATGGCGGTGGATGGCCTCCATCAGCGCGTCGGGCCGGTAGTGGCCCGTGATGCCCAGATAACGCACGATTTTCTGGTCGCGCGCTTCGAGCAGGGCTTCCATCGCTCCGCCCTTGGCGAAGATCTCGTTGATATCCGTCATCGTGCCAATGTCGTGCAGTTGCCACAAGTCGACGTGATCGGTCTGCAGCAGTTTGAGCGAGGTCTCGATCATGCGCATCGAACCATCGCGCGTCCGCTCTTTCGTCTTGGTCGCGAGAAACGCGTCGCCACGTCGGTGCTTCATCACCTTCCCGACGTATTGCTCGCTCCAGCGCTCGGGGCCGCCATAGATCGAAGACGTGTCGACGTAATTCACCCCCAGGTCGAGAGCTCTTTCGATGATGGGAACGGCGACGGCTTCATTGTTCGCCTTCTCCAGAGAAGCTTGGCCTCCCAAGCTGAAGATGCCCACTTTGTACCCGGTCTTCCCCAGATTTCGCGTCGGCATGGCATTTGAGGTTGCCGAATTTGAGGGCAGAGGGTTCGATGACTGGCCGCGTGCGACGTCCGGAAGAGCCGCCGAGCCCAGCGCGGCCGCAGTCATCAGGCCGCCCGCTTTAAGAAAAGTCCGTCGATTGCTGCTGGATGATTGGCGCGATTTATCTTTGCTCATGAGGCCCTCCGAATTGCGAACGGCTCTACAGTAGCGCTAATTCTTGCGCGAAGCCACGGTTAATTGAAATCGAAAAGACCTCGGACGTCATACCTCGCCAAGCAGGGAGCCAAGTCCAAGGTCTCGTTCTAGTTCGTCTTCTGCGGCGCGTTCAGGTATTTGTCCACCGGGATTTCAAAGTACATCAGTTCGTCCCCTTTCGCATCGGCGACGCCGGTGATTTCGATGTTCGCGCCCGCCAGAGGCGACGAGATGCCGCCCACGTCGAAAAATAAAAATCCCGATTGCGTGCCGTGCGGCTCGACCGCCTTGGCCGCGAATTGCGACGTCTCGATCTCCTCCATTTCTTTTTTGCTGATCCCGCCTTTTACTTTGTGTGGGAGAGGAATCGGGCTCGGCCGCGTGCTGGCCTGGGGATTCGAAAGCCGCCGGTAGAGATCGGTCGGAGGGACGGGAGTGAGCTTCGAATGATTTTCCGTGATCAGCGTGATTTCCATGTTGGCGATGGAGACGGGCTGGTCGCTGTCGTTAGTCACTACGAAAAAGACGGGCAGGAAGCCGTGCGCTGCAAAATTCACGGAAAAGAGTTTGGCTTTCTCCGGCGTGTCGTACGGGTCGGCGGCAATGGTGACTTTCGAGTCGCGATGGAAATCGTGCGCGGGATAGTTTATAGCAGTCCGCGCTACCGGCTTCACGAAGTTCTTACTCGCCAGGAGCAATACGGGGAAAAATAACGCAACGCAAAGGGTCGAGACGACGCAGCGATGGGCGAATCGCGATGAGAAAAACCGCATGACTGCCATTATAGAAGGCTCGTACGAGTCGAGGTATCCCACCTTTTCGCAAAGAACGCGAAAGCATGGGGCACCCGTTGCCGACGAGGCGGTTTAGAATGGCTCAGCTTGAGCTATTTTTTCTACAGTCTGATGCTGTCGCTGGCAATGCTATTGAGCCTGCCTTATTGGCTCTACCAGATCCTGCGCCACGGCAAATATCGAAACGGTCTGGCCGAACGCCTGGGGAGCGTTCCGGCACGACTGATTGCGGCTGGGGCAGGGTCGAGGCGAGATCGCGTCCTCTGGGTGCACGCCGTTTCCGTCGGCGAAGTCCTCGCCGTTAGCGGTCTGGTAGAGCAGATACGGCGCGATTTCCCGCAGCATCGCGTGCTGATCTCGACCACCACCGACACGGGACAAGCGCTCGCGCGCCAGCGCTTCGGCGAAGCGAACGTTTTCTACTTCCCCATGGACTTCGCGTTCGCGATCCGCCCTTATCTGCGAGTTCTGCAACCGGAGCTGGTCGTGCTCGCGGAAACTGAATTCTGGCCAAACTTCCTGAAGTTGGCGCATGACAGCGGGGCGCGCATCGCGGTGGTGAATGCGCGCATCTCCGACCGGTCATGGCCAAACTATCGCCGCTTTCGCTGGGCCCTGCGGAGGATGCTGGTGCAGGTCGATCTGTTTCTGGCGCAAACGCCAGAGGATGGCACCAGGCTGCAATCGATCGGTGCCGAAGCTCAGCGTGTGCAGATTACGGGAAATCTCAAGTTCGACATGAGTGTGCCTTCTTTTCCCCCCATCGTGGAGAGCCTCCGCCAATCGTTTGCCGCAGAAGGCGCCGGGCCAGTTCTGGTGTGCGGCAGTACGGTAGAAGGCGAAGAACCACTGCTGCTGAAGGCGTTTGAAAACTTGCGAGTGGGGCATCCGCGCGCGGTGATGATTCTGGCGCCGCGCCATCCCGAGCGCTTCGATGAGGTTGCGATTCTTGTCCGGCAGTTGGGTATTCCGTCGTTCCGGCGCTCGCAATGGCACGGAGAAGCGCTCGCGGGCGCAGTGCTGCTGGTGGATAACATCGGAGAACTGGCCGCGCTCTATGCTTTGGCCGATGTTGCCTTCGTCGGCGGAAGCTTGGTGCCGCGCGGCGGACACAATATTATTGAGCCCGCGCAGCACGGCGTCGCCATTGTGACCGGCAATCACACGGAAAATTTTCGCGACATAGTGGCGCTGTTTCAAAGCCGGGACGCCGTGCGCATCGTAGGCATGGCGGAGCTGCCCCTGACGCTGATGCACCTGCTCGCTAACGACGCCGAGCGCCGCACACTCGGCCGGCACGCGCAGGAGACCATGCGGTCGCAGATGGGTGCGACGTTGCGCACGCTGGAAGCGCTGAAGACTCTCATTGCGGACGGCCGCGATCCTCGTCCCGTATCGGCGCAGGCCGCACACACAGATTGAATCCCCTGTCAGCCATTTTCGGTGGCGTGGTGCGAGCGCGCAATGCGCTCTATGACCGGAGAGTTCTGCGAGCGCGACAGCTGCAAGGTGCGGTCGTCAGCGTGGGCAATCTTTCCGCGGGAGGATCGGGAAAGACTCCGTTCGTGATTCTCTTAGGGGGATTGCTCCTGGCGCGGGGAATCAAGTTCGATGTCCTGTCGCGCGGGTACGGACGCAGCTCCAAGGGCGTGCGATTGGTCGATCCTGCGGGCCTGCCGCAGGAGTTCGGCGACGAACCGCTTCTGATCGCGCGCAAACTGCAGGTGCCGGTAATCGTTGGGGAGGATCGCTACGAGGCAGGGCGCTTCGCCGAGTCGAAATTCGGGGCGCAACTCCATCTGCTCGACGACGGCTTCCAGCATCGCGCATTGGCTCGCGACTTCGATATTGTTCTGGTCACGCCCCAGGATGCGGGCGACCGGTTGCTCCCTGCTGGACGCCTGCGCGAGCCGTTGAGCGCGTTGCGGCGCGCCGATGCCGTCGTGCTCGCCGGTGGTGCTTTGGCGGAGTCCTTTCCGATCGAGCGACAACTGGTATGGCGCGTGCGGCGTGGGATTGTGCCGCAGAATATTGTGCCACGGCCGGTGGTCTTCTGCGGCATCGCCCGGCCGCAGAATTTTGTCTTACAACTCCGGGCGGCAAATATCGAGCCCGTCGCGGAGGCTCTCTATCGCGACCATCATGCTTATAGCGAGAAAGACATCGGCGAATTGCTCGAACTCAAGCAGCGCAGTGAGGCTGGCGGCTTTGTGACCACCGAAAAAGATGCGGTGAATCTGGGAGGTTATCTGTCCGCGCTCACCCCGCTCGCGGTGGTACCCGTGAAAATGGAGCTCTCGGACGCAGCTAACGCCCTCGATACCATGCTGCACAAGATCGACGAGCGAAAGCGCGAGGCATGAGAGAATCGGTCTTCGCAGCGCCGCCGTGTAGCTCCGCTGTGTAGCGCTGCCGTCCCCGCGGCAGGACAAGCATAGGCCGCTGCGGTTCAGACTCATGACGAAACATCCCAAAGAGACCGACCGGCTGAAAAGGATCGTCGAAGCTTTCCCCAACCTCACCGTGACGGTGCTGGGAGATCTGGTGGCGGACGAGTTCGTGTTCGGCGAAATTTCGCGCGTCTCGCGCGAGGCTCCAGTCCTCATCTTGAAGCATCGCGAGCGAACCGTTGTGCCGGGCGGCGCAGCCAACGCCGCGAATAACTTGGCGGATCTGGGAGTAAATGTCCTCCCCGTTGGCATTGTGGGGGACGATGAACCGGGACGAACTTTGCTGAAACATTTTCGCCACAAGCGGATCCCCGTCAGCGGTGTGCTCAAGGACAAAAGCTACACCACGGTTACGAAAACGCGCATTCTGGCAGGCATGGCGCACACCGCGCGGCAGCAGGTGGTGCGCGTGGACCGCGAGCCGCAGCAAGCGCCGAACCTTCATTTGACGCGCGAACTCTACCTGGCGGCGAGGAATTATGCGCATGCCTCGGACGCGTTGCTGGTGTCCGATTACGGATACGGCGCGGCCACTCCAGCGATCGTGAATGCGCTGCGAGAGAAAGGCAAGTTGGGATCGACGTCGATTGTTCTCGATTCACGTTACCGCCTGCTGCAGTATGCCGGCGTAACCGCAGCCACTCCGAATGAACCCGAAGTGGAAGAGGCTCTTGGAGTTCGAATTGGCCAGGACTGGAACAAGGTCATCGCCGCCGGAGAGCAGATCATGGCACGCATGAAGCTGCAGTCCTTGTTGATCACTCGCGGGCGTGACGGAATGGTCGCTTTCGATCATAAACACAAGCCCGTGGACATTCCGATTTCCGGCTCCGACCAGGTGGCGGACGTGACCGGCGCGGGCGACACCGTGATCGCAGCGTTCACGGCCGCGCTCGCCGCCGGCGCGACGACGGAAGAGGCGGCGCAACTGGCGAACTACGCGGGCGGAATTGTTGTCATGAAGCGCGGCACAGCAACGGTTTCCCGGGAAGAGTTGCTGCACGCGATTGAGCAGACGCCGCCGGCGACACGACCTCATTGAAATTACATAATTGAACGCACACAATTGAACCTTCACAACAAAATCCTGAGCCGCGAAGAACTGCGCCAGCGCGTGGAGGAGTGGCGCCGCTCCGGCGAACGGATCACGCTGGCCAATGGCGGCTTTGATCTGCTGCATGTGGGGCACGTGCGCTACCTGCGCGGAGCGAAGGCGCTGGACGGCAAGTTGGTGGTCGCCATCAATTCCGATGAATCGGTGCGCGCGCTCAAGGGCGGCGGGCGGCCCGTCATGCCCGCGGAAGAGCGCGCTGAAATTGTGGCTGCGCTGGCCGACGTGGACGCAGTGGTGATCTTTTCAGAACTCGACGTGCGGACGATCATCCGCGAGATTCGTCCGGACATTCACGCCAAAGGCACCGATTACACTGTGGACTCTGTTCCGGAGCGCGACGCGGTGGCGGCGTATGGCGGGCGCGTCGAGATTGTCGGCGATTCGAAAGATCATTCCACCAGCGAGATCATTCGCTCGCAGCTTTCGCCGAGGAAATCTTGACTGCCAAATCTGAGGGCAGCACGAACCTCGAGCGCCTGCTCCCCGATCGTCCGGTCATCGATCGCCTACTGATTGTCCGCCTGAGTGCAATGGGCGACGTGATCCATACCCTGCCCGCGGCGCAGGCCCTGCGCGAGGCTTTTCCCGAGGCGATGATTGGCTGGATGATCGAAGAGCGATGGGCCGAACTTCTTTGTGCGCCGGGAGCGCCGCGGCGCGGGCCGCGCTCGATGCAGCGGCCTCTGGCAGATTGGGTGCACACGGTGAGTTTGGCTGGATGGCGGAAGTCGCTGTTCACGATTTCGACGCTGCAGCAGATTGCGAAAGTCTGGAACGATGTTCGCGCCGCGCGCTATGACGTTGCGGTCGATCTGCAAGGTGCGATTCGGTCCGCGGTGCTGGCGCGCTGGTCGGGCGCGCGCGTGGTGTATGGGACGGCGGAAGCGCGAGAGTCTCCTGCCAGCCTTTGGTACACGCGCCAGGCGATCGCACGCGGAGCGCATGTGATCGAGCAGAATCTGTCTGTGGCCGAGGCGGTGACCCAAACGAAAATCGCAGCACCGCGGGCGGCGTTGCCGCACGACCCCGAAGCCGAGACGCGCACCGACGAAGGGCTTGCTAAACGCGGCATCAGCAATTTCGCCATTCTCAATCCCGGCGCGGGCTGGGGAGCAAAGCGCTGGCCGGCCGAACGCTACGGCGAAGTGGCCCGCAAGCTCGCCCAGCAGGGCATATGCCCTCTTCTCAATTACGGTCCGGGCGAAGAAGATCTCTTCCATGCGGCGCTGGCCGCGAGTGGAGGCGCGGCCAAACCTACGAAGGGCACCCTCACTGAGTTGATCGCACTCACACGCCGGGCGAAGTTGTTCATCGGAGGAGACACTGGTCCGCTGCACTTGGCGGCGGCACTGAGAGTTCCGGTCGTGGCGATTTTCGGACCGACAGATCCGGCCCGCAACGGGCCTTATGGAACGCGCAGCATTGTGTTGCGCAATCCGGTGAGTCCCACCACGCACGCGCGTCGATCGTCCCCTGACGAAGGAATGTTGGAGATTAGCGCCGAAGCCGTCGTGGACGCGGCGCGCAGTTTGCTTGCGGACGCCGCGATGGAAGGCACCCATGGCTGAGTGGTCGCGCATCGCGCGCCGCATCCGGGTGCCGCTGGGATTTGTGTTTGCGGTGCTGTATTTTTGGTTGGCGCGGCCCACGTGGCGTTCGATCGCGCTGGGCGCAATTGTGATTGCGCCGGGACTTCTGATCCGCGCTCTTGCATCAGGACACGTGCGGAAGAACGAGGCGCTTGCGACTTCCGGTCCTTATGCTTACACGCGGAATCCGCTGTACGTCGGATCGTTGCTGATCGGTGTCGGTTTCGCCGTGGCGGCGCGGAGTTGGTGGGTGGGCGTTGCGCTCGTCGTGATGTTCTTTGCCATTTATCTTCCGGTGATCCGCGACGAAGAAGCGTTCCTGCAGCCGAAGTTTCCGGAATTCGAAGAATACTCACGGCGGGTTCCGCGGATGTTTCCGCGAATCTCGCCGCGGTCCGTGGCGAAAGACGACGCGCCAGCAGGATTCTCCATGGACCTATATTTGAAGCACCGCGAATATAACGCGCTGCTCGGAGGGCTCGCGATGCTGGGTGCGCTGGTGGTGAAGATGATTGTGTTTCGCTGAGGCTCACTTCTTCGCCAGCAATTCTTTGGCTCGGTTCAACTCTGGCCGCGTCGAGTTGCACCCGTCACAAACCTTCACCAGCATCGCATAGTATTCCGTAGCTTCGCTTTGCTTGCCGGCCGCTTCGGCCGAGCGGGCTGCGCCGTAGAGGCCGTTGAAGCGATTGGGATTCAACTTCAAGTCCGTCTGATACTCCGCCAGAGCTTGCTGCGGGCGCTTCGCCTCGAGCAGCAGGTCGGCCAGCATTTCGCGCGCGGGAATGCTTTCCGGCTCGTCGCCGAGTTTGTCGTTCCTATCCGCCAGAGTCCGCAGACTGGCGATGGCTTCGTCGTCCTTGCCTTCGGCGTGTGCGACCCATGCGGCGGCTTCCTGATAGTCCTGGGCGACGGCCTCCGCGGGGTCGGTCTTCTTTTCCGCCAGCAGTTTCTGGCGTACATTTTCGATCTGTTCGAGATCCTTGTGGGCTCGCGCGAAGTTTCCGCTGCGCGCGGCACCGATGGCTCGCGCCCAGTAGGTGATCGCGTGATCGCCGGTTGGCGCGCCTTCCACGGGTGTCAAGGCGGCTGCATCCGTCCAGTGCCGCAGTTCGAGATCGTAGATTGCCGGAAACGCGCTGAGCGCAAAGGTGCGCGGATCGTAGCCCATGCCGTACATATCGTGCATGGGCGGCATGGCTTTGACTTCGTCGATGATCTTCTGCGCGTCAGCCTCACGTCCGCTTTGCAGGTAGGCGTAGACGAGGAAGTCCATGGCGTGGAACTGGTGGCCTTCGCCGCCCATGCCCATGGCGGCGGTTTTGCGCGTAGCGGCGACGGAGGCCAGATTTGAGTTGATGTCATCCTGCCAGAGGCCGACGCGGGCGAAGATGTGCGAGGGCATGTGCAGCGCGTGGGGTGAGGCGGGCGCGACTTGTGCGTAACGGCGAGCGGCGGGAATGCCGAGTTGGGCTAGTGACGGCGTGTCGTAGGCGTGGATTAGGTAATGCGCGACTCCAGGATGGTCGGGTTCGGTGGCGAAGAGTTTTTCCAGGATTGCGGCGGCTTCTTTGCGGTTGGCGAAGGTCTCGTCGTTATGCGGCTCGGAGGCAAGCAGCGAGAGCGCGTAGAAGGTTGCGGCTTCGTGATCGTCGGGATAAGACTCGTAGACCTTCTTCATCGCGTCGGAGTAGGCTTTGGCGCGGGCTGCGTGATCGAGCTTCTGCGAGTCACTGTAGAAGGCAGCGATGGCGGCGATGTAGGCGTTTTCGCGCGGCGATGCTTTCTGCGCCAGCTTTTTGGCAGCGTTCACTTCGTCCAGGCCCCGAGCGATGACCTTGGCGTCGGGCTCGTTCCAGAGTTGATGCCAGAGGCTCATGGCGACTCCCCAGTGCGCCATGGCGCAGTTTGGTTCGTTTTTGGCAATCTGCACGAATTCCTTTTCGGCTTCTTCGTACCAGAAGGAGTGCAGCAGTGCGACTCCGCGAGCGAAAGGTTTTTGCACGGACGCGGCGCAGGAGATGGGGAAATGGACTGTGCCCAGCTGAGTTTCGGTGAGATCTTCGTGATGCTGGTGGTCCTGATCGTCGTCGGCGAAGCCGGCGCAGGTGACGAGGGAGACGAACAGCAGAAGGCACGCGAAGCGTTTCATGACGAACCCCACGAGTGATGTGATCCGGATTCTAGTCATGGGGCCGGCGAGGGTCAAACATCCGGGGATATCTCGCGCAATATTTTTTTGATACCTTTGGGTTAAGATCTTTGCTTCGTTTGGTTTAGGGTTAAGGGATATTGCATCTCGCCTGCAAAATATTGATTGGTAAGGGCTTATACGCAAAATATTGCGGAATAAGGATTTAGTGGGGCAGGGTGTGGCCAGGAATGCTGGATCGGCTCCGCAACTTGGCTTCTGTTCGGGCACAAGTCGAGTGTGTGCTTCCCGTTTTTCTCAGTAAAGGTTGTTCGTCACATGTTTTCGATTTTTTGGCAGCGGAGCTGTGGAAAAGGGATTGCCTCTGCCGAGCAAAGCGAGTGTGCAACTCTGCGTGGACGGGTTCCTTCAATTCGAGACGGGACGAATCTATCGGGAGAAGCCGAAAGTCCCAAACGTCTCGCCAGGGAACATCCCGTCTGTCCCCGGTTGCCTGGTGAACTTCGGAGAATCTGGCAAGAACTTCATCGAAATAGGCAAGAGGCCCAGGGTTCAGGAAACTATGCTTAGGCTTGCAGTGCCCTTGAGGCAGACGGAATCTCGCAGGGTAGGAGAAACAATGCAGAAGCGCAAACTTGGAAAAAGCAACTTGGAAGTTTCGGCTCTCGGCTTAG
>Ga0187872_10003553_pt1 | contig 12392 bp, 6 predicted proteins | sample June2016WEW_16_4_FD_132973 | JGI IMG/M metagenome (GOLD analysis project Ga0187872, IMG submission 132973) | Peatland microbial communities from SPRUCE experiment site at the Marcell Experimental Forest, Minnesota, USA - June2016WEW_16_40 | ecosystem: Environmental > Terrestrial > Soil >...
CACCGTGGTGGTCGTCATCGGCAGGTTGGCCAGATCGGGCGCTCCCGCCAACGCCTTCAGAACATTTGCCTCCACCGCTGCGTCCGGCATCGTCTTGGCCGCCGGGGCCGCCGTTGCCGGTGCCTGCTCCGCCGCCGGCGCCGTTGCCTGCACCTGATTCTGGTCCGAGCTCTGTGCCGTGTTCTGGTCCGTGCTCTGTGCCGTGTTCTGGTCCGTGCTCTGTGCCGGCGCAACCGCGCTCCAACCCAGCAGCGCCGCAGAGAGCAATAGAGGAGCTACAACCTTGATCGACCGAACTGAACTTACACAATTCAAACCACGATCCATGCGACGTTCCATGCGTTCCTCCAAAAACTCCGCAGGCCGGGCAGTTTCGCACCCAGCCTCTACTCTTGCAGACTCAAAATTCAGAAAAAAGTTACGCCTGCGCCACCGATTAATGGTCCGCCGTTCGCAACATTCCCTGCGCTCTTGGTCTGCCCCTTGCAATCTTCCCGCTCCTGCACAGTTGGATGCCAACCTGCCGCTCGCCAGCCACACGCAAGGTTTGACCTGTCCCTCTCTACGGCAGTATACTTACACTGCGGGGTGGAGCAGCCCGGTAGCTCGTTGGGCTCATAACCCAAAGGTCGGAGGTTCAAATCCTTCCCCCGCAACCATTTGCAGTTTTCTGCCCGGCGCGTTCCGAACCTGCGGGTCTCAGACCCCGCAAAACCCCGCCTTTGCGTGGGGTTTTGCCTTTGTGTGTCGGATTTGTGCGCTGCATCGCCCCGCGCCTCGCGGTTTCCGCAGCCGTGCTGCTTCGCATCGTCAAGCGGCAGCGTCCCATCGGCCCCAACGCAACGGAATGGAACTACGGCACCAGCAGGATCGGCGCCTGCCAGAATGCTCCCTTCACTCCCGTCGGATCGAGTACACTCACCTGGCAGTCGTACTTGCCCGGCGGAAGCTGGCCCAGATCGACCATGAAGTTGAGCGGAGCGATCTGCAGGCTCTTGTTCGGACTCGGCGACACCTCCACGGGCTGCGTCTCGTACACCTTCGTCTGCCCCTGGTAGAAGCTCACATAACCCATCAGCGGCTGAGCGGTCGCCGCCGCCTGCTCGTATGCCTGCAGGAACACATACAGGCTGCGCCCCTTGCTGAACACCCGCGTCACGCTCGGCACCAGTTGCTGGCCGTTCTGCACCAGCGGGTCTGCGGCCACCTGCTTGGCTTGCTCCTTCCCATTGGCGACGTTATAGATCGCGTTTGCATACGGCTGCCGCTGGCCCGACAGCACAACCGAGCTGATCGCCACCCGCTTCGTCTCCTTGTTCAGGTTCGGAATCACAAAGCTGGTCTGGAACGTCCCAATCCGCCCCGTCTCGTCGTCCCGCGCCAGCACTTTGATGGTGTACTTGCCCGGCAATAGCGTGTATCCGGACGAGAACACAATCGGTCGCTTGGCCCATTCCGTAGCCGTCGCGTCGCTCAATTTCGTATCGAAGTGGTCGCGGATATTGCTCACCGTCGTCCCGCCGTAATCGTCCTTGATCTCTCCCACCAGGTCGATATGCGTATGGTCGGCGCCCCCTCGTCTTGCCAGGATGATCTCGCGTCCAGGGACCTTCACAAAGACCGGAACGTAATACTCCGCTTTATTCAACTGGAAATAATTGATCTCCACCGCAACGGTCAGGTCCACCCACGGATCGCCCTGCATCAGCGCGTCCTCCAACTGCCGCTCTTTGTCCGCAGTCGTAAATTTGCCCCACTCCTTCTCCCCGAAATATCCGTGGCGGAAGTCCAGATCGGCGGCCTGCTGCGGCGGAACGAGCGAAACCACAACCTTGCGGAACTTCCCGTTCACCGCCGTATTCGTCGTGTAGTAGCCAAGAATGTAGTAGTCGGAGTCCGCGTGTTGCGCATTCACAATCCCACGGTCCAGGTCGTTGTTGTCCAGCAGGGCCTTCCCGCCGGTATCGCCGGCCAGCGCAAACAGCGTGTCCTGCGACCGCGCGAATCGGCTCATCACCGCCATGGCCGCTCCCCCGGTATACATCGACGAGCCGCCCTGAGAGCCTTGCGTCGCATCGCCCAGAGGCCCCGACGCCACCAGCCCGCGTGCGTCGATCGGCCAAAACGACACGCCTGCACGGATCGCAGCCTGCTCCGTTGCCACCAGTTGCGCCTGGTTGTCCAGCCCATTCAGGTTCAGGCCGCTGGCAAAGTAGATCAGCGACTTCTTCTCATTCAGCCGCCCCAGCGCCTCGGCCGCCGTCTGCAGCGCGGCCAGTTGGCGGTCCGTCGTAAAAATGTTGAACTCGCTGTCGTCCTGCCCGAAGGCCGCGCCGGTATCGGCGGAGCTGTCGTCGTTCGCCGCCTCCGCGCCCTCCTGTCCCTCTCCCACCACCATCGTCTGCAGAATGCTCAACAGGTGGCTGCGGTCGGCGGTGAAGTCCTGCAGTATATCGACGGAACTTCCGTTGTATCGCAAAATCGCCAACAGGTCCGCCGCCGTCATCTGCGTCCGGATAAACTTCTGCGCCGCCTCCAGTGCGCGGAACTGGTCCGACTGCGGCATCGTCGTCATATCGAAGTACAACGCCAGCAGACGGTGGTCCTTGTACCGGATCTCCCCCGCCGCCTCCGGCGCGATCTGCGTCCGCGCCAGCCGGTTGTAGATCTTGATGTTCTCTTCGCCGGCAGGGGCCGCCGCCAGCGGCGTGGCGTTCTCCGTCAACATCTGGTGTTCGCAGAAGCTGATCTTCTGCGCCACGCCGTCTTCGGTGATCGTGAAGTCCTTCGCCGTCAACCCCTCGATGGGGTTCCCCTTCTTGTCCTTCACTCCCACGGCCTCGATGATCAGCCGCGACGTCACCTTGATCGTTGCAGCCTGGTCCGCCGTGCCAACCGGCTTGTTCTGCCCCGTCAACTGCGCACCGGCAGACAGAGTTCCAGCCCACGCAGCTAGCGCAACGGAGCACGCGGCCAGAGTCAATCGCATCGGCATCGAAAAAGTCATTCGCATTCTTCAGTACCTCAGTCGCATCGTAATCTGCATGGTCCGCATTCCATTGGTCCCGGACGGCGCGCCGAACTGCGGGCTGCCAACCGACGTGTACCAACCGGAGTACATAACGTGGTTCAGTACATTCGTCGCATCGAGCTGGGTGGATAAATTTAACCGCTTGCTCAGCCGGAACGTCCGTTGCATCGACGCATTCAGGCTGAACTGGTTTGGCCCGGTGATCGAGTCTCTCCGCGCAGTTCCCCACTGGCCCGCCGCCGGCGCCTGAAACGCTGCGGGATTCAGGAACACTCCCGGCGAGTTCAGATGGACCGGCCCGCCCACATAGTTTGCGCGGATGCTCCCTGAATTGCTCCCCCCACCCAACACGGTCTCGCCGCTAACGATCGGCGTCTCCGGCAGGCCACTCGCGTATTTGATCGTCGTGCTCACCGTCCACTCTTTGTAGGCCAGCCCCTTCCATCCGCTCATCAGCGTCTTTCCGCCCAGCCCCATCCCTGTCGTGTACTGCGCATTCGCGCTCAGCACATGGCGCTGGTCGCTGGCCGACAACCCACGCTGCCCGCTCAGGTCGAGCCAGTTCTGCGCCACGCCGCCCCCTGCGCCAACCCCTCCCTGCCCGCCCAGCGAATAAACGTCATCCAGCGACTTTGAAAAGACGTACGTCGCTCCCGCCTGCAGCCCGCTGCGCAGTCGCCGTCGCAACTCGATGCTCCCCGCCTCGCGCGTCGAGTTTCCATTGGACGTGCGATACAGATAGCCCGATGGATACGCCGCGTACGGGTCCGTTCCCCCGGCCGGAGCGGTGTTCGGCAGGAACTCCTGCACGCCCCGCGTCCCCTTGTTGCCCAGATAGCTCGCCACCATCTGCAGCGAACCCGGCAGGTCGCGCTGCACAGACAGGCTCCAGATCTGTACATAGCCCACGCGCAGGTTCGGGTCCACGGCAAACGTGTCCTGCGTGGTGGTGGAACAGGGAAGAACGGCAAACGGGTTCGCCATCGTGAACCGGCACGCCGCGCTGTTGGAGACGTTCAAACTCGTCGACAGCGGCGCCTGCTGCGCCATCATCATCGCCGACGCCTGATACACCGATGTGTCGTGGCTGATCTGATAGCCGGACCGGATCAGCAACGACGACCCCGAGATCGGCCGCCACGCGATCCCCACATTCGGCGCAACTCCGATCTTGTCCGGGCGGACCAGCGACGTCGGATAGCTCTGTCCGGTCAGCGCTCCAACCGGATTGCTCGCAAGCACCGCCTGCTCCGCGGTAAATCCCGGCCCAACGTCCAGGTTCACCAGCCGTCCCTTCAACTCCGTGACCGGCGCCCCATACTCCCAGCGTATCCCCCAGTTCACGGTGAACTCCGAGTTCACCCTGAAATCGTCGCGCGCATACAGATCGTAGACCGATTGGCGAAGGTACTTGTCCGCGTTGCCATATGCAATCTGGCTCGTGTCGGGAACTCCCAGCAGAAAGTCCGCAAAATCCGATCCGCCCGTGGCAACCCCGTTGACCGTCCCCTGCGTCGCCGTGCCGGTAAAGTAAAGCGATCCCTCCGGGTTCGCCTGCGACCGAATGTTGGACTCCTGCCTGCGCAAGTCCCCGCCCATCTTGATGTTGTGCCGCTGGTGGTCCCACTCCACGTTGTAACTCAGTGAGTTCGTCTCCGGGCGGTTATAGGAGCTCGTCGCGTCGGACAGGCCCGCAATCCCGCTGGAAAAACTCAGCCCAGGAGGCCCCCAGTTCGCCGGAGTCGCGTTCGCCCCGTTCGCAATCTGGGCATCGCCCTCCACATTCTCCCGGTTCGCAAAGTAGGGGGTCACCTGCGTCCGCGACCGGCTGAACGAATAGGTCGCAGTCATCCACACCCGCTGCGTGAAGCGATGGTACCAGGTGGCATTCACGCTCAGATTCAGCAGGCCGGTCGAATCCTCAAAGCCGAACAGGTTTGTGTTGCTCGACCTGGCGCTTGTGAAGTTGAACCCTCCATACAGATAGTTCTTGTTCCCGATCATCCGGCTCATCATGGCCTGGACCGCATCCTGATGGCTGTCGCTGTTCAGCGGGACCTGGTAGTTGTACTGCGCATTTCCCGCCAGGCTGGGCGATGGCAGCGGATAGAGGTTCAGCAGCGCCTGTGCCTGCGCGCTGATCGGCACATTGCCCGTGTACTGGGTTCCCGTGGCCGGATTGAAGATCTGCAACCCGGAAAAATCCCCCGTCCGCTGCGCCGCGGTCGGCACCAGCGCCGGCTGCGTCGTAATCGTGCTGTTCTGCGTCCGGCTGTACAGGATGTTGAGGTAGGGCCCGCGCGGCATCAGGTGTTTGATATTCAGCGGCCCGCCAAAGCTCACCCCGGCGGTGATTTTATTGTTCGAAGGGATCGCCGTGTCCAGCCCGGTCAGCGAATACGGCTTGGCATTCAGCGCCGAGTTGTTCAGCACCAGGTTCAGCCCATAGTTGTACAGCGATCGTCCGCCGCTGCGGGTGTTGCCGAAGGCCTGCGACATGGAGTACTGCGACGTCGCCGCGTTGTTCACGCTTCCATTGATGAGCAGCCCATCGCTGGCCTGCTGCGCCGTGGCGTCCGGCTCGGGCGCCGGCATCGGCGCCGCCGGGGCCGCCGCGCCAGCCTCCTCGGTCTTTGCCGCCGCTCCCTTCTTCTTCGCGGGTGCCCCAGGTCTCGATTCTGAGACCTGGGTCGACGGCGTCGCCGCACTCGTACCCGCCGCCACAGCCGGATTCGCTGTTGGCGCGCTCTGGCTCCCAGGCGCAGCCGGATTCGTGCTCTCCGCCGCTGTAGCCGTGCTCGCGCTCGCCGCCGGCGCTGCCTCCTCCTTCACCGGCTTGGCCGCTGCCCGCATCTGCTCCAGCGTCAGCAGCTTCATCTCGAACGCGCCGGCCGCTGCATTGGGCGCAACCGTCACCTCCTGCTTCACCGGCGCAAACCCCGTCATCTCGATCGTGATTGTCCACTTCCCATCGGACAGGTCGGGAAAGGAGTAGAAGCCCTGCGAATCCGTGATCGCCACCGCCGTCTTCTCTCCCTGCGTGGCCGTCACCGTCACCGTCGAGCCCGGCAGCGGAAGCCCGCCGAAGGTCACCTGTCCGTGATACTCCGATGCCATCGCCAGGCTCAATCCACTCATCCACGCAATCGCGCAGAACAGGAGCAGCCATCCACCCTTTCCGGCCCTGCGCAACTTGCGCTCGGTCATTCCTCGCACCATTCCTTTTTTTGTGATTGCTGTCTTGAACCGCTGTGTTGAGATCGCTGTCTTGAACCGCTGTCTTGAGTTCGCCGTCTTGAGCCGCTGTATTGAACCGCCGTCTTGAGTTTGCTGTCTTGAAATCGCTGTCCGAAACTACGCAAAGACAGCCCGTCCGGTTCCGCAGATCATGCACTGTGAAAGAAAACTCGCGCTGAAAAATTCACGCTGGAAGTATTCATTTAGCTGTGAGACGTTTTGAAATCCAGATTCGTTCATATCAATTCATGCTAATTCCCTTTTGCTTCGTTCCCTTCGCCCAGCATCTTCCTTTGCTTGTCATCCCCGTAGGGAATCTGCTTTTGCCTTTGCCTAATTCTCTGAAGGCCTCTCAATATGGTCGATGACGAGAAACTTGACCGTGATCTTGGCGGGTTGGAGCTTGAGGCCAAGCTGCTCCTCGACAGCAGTGAAGATGGAAGCCTGGTTGGAATCAGGGGCAGGATTGCTCTCATCCGGTGCCCACTGCATGGTGAAGTCATATCGACCCATGAGGCCGGTCTTATCGACGACCATGCGTCCCGCGCCGAAGTGCGATAACCACATTGCCAGAGCTGACATAGGAATGGCTTGAGCTCTCAAGCCGCCGACTCCCATTGGCACCAGAGATGATCCCATGGCTTGACCGTTCGTGAATTTGGAGCCGTTGGCGTATGTGTCACCCTCCTTTGCCTCCTTCAGCTTTGGACCATTCTTGGCAACGACGAGCTCGTAGACGTTAGTTTCCTTGGACTCTTGGTGAAGTTTCAGCTTGAATCGATCCTCCAAAATGACCTGAAACATCCGTAGTTGCTGTTGTGAGCTCAGTTTCCGGTAAGCAGGAATGTCGGAATCGGCAACCTTGGCCTGAATGTCGAAGTGTTCGGATTGTGTCCAACCGGGCAGTCCTCTGACGTCGCCGGGCAGTCCACTGACGTCGCCGTATGCGGAGGAAACAATTGCCCCCAGCGGAAAGTCTGTGATCGTCAGACCATCTCCGTCTTGCGGAAAGCTCCATGCGCTGCGATCTTCGAATTTGTCCGGTCTGACCGAGACCACGTCGAACTTCATCCCGAGGGTCGGGTCCTCCTCCGCCGTCGCGCCCGCGGCTGTTGTCGCGGCTCCGGCTGTTGCCGCGCCCGCGGCTGCCGTGGCTGGAGCAGGAGCCTTGCCGGCGACCGGCGCTGTGCTCGTCTGCGCAAGGGCAGTCGGCACGCCAAGTACCACCCATGCAGCCGCCAGAAACAACTTCCATCGTCCGCGATTCACTCGGAAAGCGACAGGCCCGTTCATCATTCGGTCTTCTCTTTCTTGCTCACAGGGATTGCCGCAGTTCGTCTTCCCAATGCCTCTCGACAATAACGCTCACGATTGAGACGTTTGCGAATCGGAATCGATAGTGTCCGGTCTCGAAAGTTCGCAGCATAACAAATCTGTCATCCTGAGCGGAGTTTGGCGCGTTGTTTGCGCCAAACGAAGTCGAAGGACCTGCGGTTTCGCCTACCGATTAATTCAGTGTACTTCTGGGACACCACGATAGATTCACATCGCATGTTGATTGCTTTCACTTCACGCCAACACCTTAGTACGATAAATATCGTATGTCAACCGTCCTTCCCGTTGGCATGGGTGCGGGCGCGCTTTCTGCGGCACGTCCCGTTCCCAGGCCGCCGCGAGGTTCAGTTCTCCGTGGGGGTCTTCTCCGCGTGGTCCACGATAAGCTGCTCCACCGGCGCTTTGCGCGAGTCCAGCTTCAGCCCAAGCTTCTCCACTGCCTCGGACACCGTCAAACCGCCGCCGCCCGGATCGGACGCAACCGCCACCCCAGAGCCTCCCGCAGCCCCGCCGCCCGGCCCACCTCCAGCCTGCGCGCGCGCCTGCGCCACCATGTCCGCCATCGAGAAATCCAGCGCTATCTCGTAGTTCCCCTTCAGACCGGTCATGTCCAGCACCTGCCGTCCGCTCCCGCCGGCCCCGCCCATCTGCATCATCAGCTGCGTCAGCATGTCCGCCAGCGCCGCCATGGTCGCCTTGGACGAGGTCACATGCAGCGTCATGGTTTGCACGTCCACGCTGTACGTGATGATTCCCTTGGTCCCCATGTTCATGGTCCCGCCCATGCCGTTCTTGTTCATGCTCACGCGCGCCGGCCCATCCGGGGTGTCGATTTTCATCTCGCCCGGCTTCAACGGATCGTCGTCGTTCAGCGGCGGCGCGTCCCCGGGAGACTCCTTCATCTTTGGCCCGCCCTTGCCCGCCACCAGCGCCAGAACCGGGTGCTGCTGCGTCTCGCGATGGACCGCTATCTTGAACCGGTCCTCCAGCAGCGCCTGCAGCATCTTTGGCACGTCATCCTTGGACGACCCTTCCGGCATCCTGGCCACGATGTCGAAGTGTTGGTCCCTCAGCCAGTCCGGCCCGGTGATCTGATAGTCCTTCACCTTGTACGCGACGACGATCAGATCTCGCAGCGTCAGATAGATGAACTCCGCCCGCAGCCCATTCAGATGCATTCCGAAGTTCGGCATCTTGCCCGCCCGCATGTCCGCCGCCACCTTCGCCAGGTCCACCGGGGCCGACGGCCGCACCGATGCCACCTCGAAGGTCAGATCGCTCGCCGTGGCCGTGGCCGCAGGTTGTGTCGCCGCGGCTGGAGTTGTCGCCGCAGCTGGCGTGGCAGGAGTTGCGGCCGCCTGTCCCAGCGCAGCCGGCGCGGCAACGGCCATCCATGCCGTCGCGGTAAGCAATAGGCTGAAACTCAGTTTGTGTGCGCTGAAACTCATTCTGCGTGCTGCACCTTCGACCATGACATGCACCATCCTTTTCTTGAATTATTCCTGATCTACGTTTTCTAAATAAATAAGTTCCAATTTTAAAATCGTGCCTTGCACAGCGGATACACGAGAAACGCCAGAATCCCCCCAAACCAGATCGCAAGCCAGATCCAATACGGGCGGCTCATGCTCATCATCAGCGTCGCACGACGATACGGGGTCGCCCAGCTCCCCGCCGGAACCAGGTCCCGCCCCACTGTCGCCGCCATCCGCTCTCCTCGGAAGACCGCAACCATCATGGCGCCCCAGAGTACCAGAAAAATGCCCGTCACACTCCACGGCAACCAGGGAATCCTACGCGCAGCGGACCAGCCGCCGTGCCTTAGCGCAATTCCGAAGAGAATAACCACGATCGACCAGCTACAAAGATCCATCACGCGGATGCTGTTCCGTCGCATCGCGTCCTGATACCGATAGTGTTCTTCTGTTCGCTCAGCAGGCAACGGCCAGCTGGCACGGACCGTCGCAATCTTCCCCGGCAGAAAGCCCAGCGCGACCCACGACCATAGCAGCGGGGTCAGCCAGTCGAAGTGCTTTCCGCCGTGGCTCAGCAGCAGCCACCAGCTCACCGCGACCAGCGCCACCGCCAGCGCCTCCGCCGGCCACGAGATGTAATCGCCCAGGCGGCGCGACTCCAGCGCCAGGGCCACCGGCCGCACCGGCGGGTCGGCCCCCAGCCTGTGCCGCGTCCACGCCGCAAAGCCCAACATCGTAGGCACAAACACCAGCGCAAATCCCCCGCCCCACAGCGGCGTCATCTCCCACCGCCGCGTCGCGACAATCGCCGACAGCGCCACAAACCACACCCCGTAGAGCGCCGCCATCATCGCATGGTACCCCATCATCCAGCGCCTTCCGGGCCCTTCATAGAAGCCCGCCGGAACCTCGACACCCAGAAAGTAGCCCGGGCCGCTGTGCAGCGGCTGGTTCCACAAGTACTTCACCAGCGCATACGTCAGCACCGTCACCAGCAGACAAATCGTGAAGATATAGATACCCACTTCGCTTGGTGCACTCATCGAGTGGCCCCTTTCTGTTGTAACTGCGCAAGCTGCTCCCGTACGGCCTCCACAATCTCTCTCCCGCTCAGCCCACGCAACACCAGCTCGGTCAGCGCCGTATGCAGTGGCTTGTACATCTCCGCCCCGTCAACGCGATGCGGGCTTCGTGACGAGATCACCGCACCCGCCCCATGCCGCACCGTCACGAACCCCTCGTCCTGGAGCTGCCGGTAGGCCACCGCGACGGTGTTCAGGTTCACGCCCAGGTCGCCCGCCACCTGCCGCACCGAAGGCAGCGTCATGCCCTCGCGCAGCTCGCCGCGCGCGATCAAGTCCTTAATGCCATCCGTGATCTGCTGGTAGATGGGCCGTTTGTCGTTGTCCTGAAGGGTTAGGAACATCGCCGCTTCCTCTGTCTGCTGTATGAATACACCATACACTTCCGGCAGTCAAGATGTTTTTTTGCGCTGGCTTTTCTGTCGGGTCACAGAGCTGTCCCCGCAAATTCGAACAGAGTATTCGTTGAGAATTTGTTGCCGTCCTAGAGCAAAACCGGGGATGCTAGTTCCATCGCCTTAACTGATAGCTTGATGGCTGATCGCTGACAGCTCAAGAATCGTGCCCTTCGTCTTTGCCTTGTTCGCTGATAGCTTGATGGCTGATCGCTTACAGCTCAAGAATCGTGCCCTTCGTCTTTGCCCTGTTCGCTGATAGCTTGATGGATGATCGCTTACAGCTCAAGAATCGTGCTCTTCGTCTTTGCCCTGTTCGCTGATAGCTTGATGGCTGATCGCTTACAGCTCAAGAATCGTGCCCTTCGTCTTTGCCTTGCCGTTGGCCTTCCGGCTTCAAAGGACCACACCAACACTGGTTTTGATCTAAGCTGGCTTGGCGGAGGGGTTCGCCGTGCCATGCAAAGCGCCGCACATTGCACCTTCGGTGAAAATGCGCGAAGGACGCAGCCGCGACAGGCACTTCATCAGGCTGCGGAAAAACTCTCGTTTTTGCCTTTGGGAGGGAGCAGGGGGCTTCAGCCCCCTGAAGTTGGCCAATCGATTCAAGGGGCTTTAGCCCCGGGCCTTTTGCCAGAAGCTGCAATCAAGCCTTTTTCCGCAGCCTGTCATGCCGTTCGCAACGGAACTGGTTGCCCCCCAGGGATTCGAACCCCGATTGATCGGTTCAGAGCCGACTGTCCTACCATTGAACGAGGGGGCAGCGGCGATCGAGGCGCTCACCCGGCGCGAGTCGGCGAATGGCTCCGCAGACTGCCTTTTAGAGTGTACTGGCCGGGCTGTGCGCGGTCAACGCCGCGGGGTGTCGCGTCACATGCCCGCTACAGTTGTCCCGGCCAGTTCAGCCACCGCTTCGCTGTGCGCATCCGGTTCATCTTCCAGCACCGCGCGGACCTGTTCCAGGCCCCACTCCAGGTCCGCCTTGGAGATGATCAGCGGCGGCGCCAGCCGGATGACGCGTTCGTGCGTCTCCTTGCACAGCACGCCGCGCTGCTTCAGCGCCTCGCAGAACGGACGCGCCGGGCGGTTCAGTTCAATGCCGATCCATAGCCCCTTGCCGCGCACCTCGACGATGTACGGGCTGCGCAGCCCCTTCACATATTTCAGCGCGAATTCGCCCAGTTCAGCCGAACGCCCCGCCAGGTCCTCATCCACAATCACGCGCAGCGCGGCGCGCGCAATGGCGCAGGCCAGCGGGTTGCCGCCGAAGGTGCTGCCGTGGTCGCCCGGCCCGAAGACCCCCAGCACCGCGCGAGAGCTGAGCACCGCCGACACCGGATAGAAGCCGCCCGACAGCGCCTTGCCGATGATCATCACGTCCGGCGTCACTCCCTCGTGCATCGAGGCGAACAGCTTGCCCGTGCGCCCCAGGCCGGACTGGATCTCGTCGGCCATCAGCAGCACATTCCGCTCGCGGCAGATCGCCGCAGCCTCCCTCAGGTAGCCCTCCGGCGGAATCAGAATGCCAGCCTCGCCCTGGATCGGCTCCACCAGAAACGCGCATGTCTTTGCCGTAACCGCGCCCCGCAGCGCCTCGATGTCGCCGAACGGAACCTCGCGGAAGCCCGCCGGAAACGGCCCGAAGCCGCTGCGATACTGCTCCTCGGACGAAAATCCGACGATGGCGATCGTGCGCCCGTGAAAGTTGTTGGCGGCAACCACAATCTCCGCCTCGCCCGCCGCAATGCCCTTCACTTCCTCGCCCCACTTGCGCGCGGCCTTCAGCGCGGTCTCCACCGCCTCCGCCCCGGAGTTCATCGGCAGCGCCATCGCGTAG
>Ga0187872_10003555_pt1 | contig 12387 bp, 17 predicted proteins | sample June2016WEW_16_4_FD_132973 | JGI IMG/M metagenome (GOLD analysis project Ga0187872, IMG submission 132973) | Peatland microbial communities from SPRUCE experiment site at the Marcell Experimental Forest, Minnesota, USA - June2016WEW_16_40 | ecosystem: Environmental > Terrestrial > Soil >...
CCTCCTCATCTTGATAGCTGGTGACGATGACGATGCGCGCCCGCGGATCTTTCTCGCAGATCGAAATGACAGCGTCGATACCATCCATGATCGGCATTCGCAGATCGAGAAGCACGACGTCTGGGCGCTGAGCGAAAAACGCCTCTACCGCTTGGCGACCGTTGCTGGCCTCCGCGATGACCCGCATGTCGGATTGACGATTAATCAGCGCTACCAGTCCCTCGCGTACCACCGGATGATCATCAGCAACCAGGACTGTGAACGATTTCTTAGCTCCGATGTCTGACACGCCCTGCGCATTGTCCGGCGAGGAACTCGATGGAGCGCTGCTACGGTCCAACGATTCGACGACATTGGCTTTGTTGTGCAGAATCTCTTGGATCCTTGCTCCTGCAGAACCCGTAACGATTTGGACCGGGACCCCACGCGAATAATGTCCACCTCGTGTAATCGTCTTGCGATTCGTAGGCATTTCGCACTCCGTATTTCCCACTTACATGCGATGGCAGCGCACGACGTTTCCGCGCGATCCCAGCGGCCCAACTGGTTGCCATTTCCAGAGCCAAGGCACCTGCCTGGTTCGGCCACAAGGAAATAAAGGTGTTCGCGAGTTTCTTGCATTACCGAATCGATGCGGTTGAATCATGGCCTCACAAGTCGATCCGGTCGTCCAACCCGGAGCGCATTCATGAGCCGAATCAAGAACGTCAAGACTCTCGGGCCCTGCGATGTCTAACAGGATCCGTGAGTCATGCGGACAGAGTGCAGCAAGACTGAGTGGCAGGTTCGAAACGGTTCCGGAGCAGTCCGGTTGACATGTGGTCTCACTCTGGCCAGATTTGCGCGAACTCGCGACAAAGAATCCGCAAGCTCGCACTGCGACCGACAACGTCATGTCAACATTGTTAAGAAGGTGCGCAGCCGCAAACAGTCACAAAGCCGACAAAAGCACCAAAAAACCTGTGCATTCTTCCCCGGACACTATCATCTCTTTGAATCGCCACCGATATACGCGTCTGTGACTTTTCTCCGTGCTCGTTCAACACGTCGTGTCGGAGATTTCGGAGTACTCGACGAGTGTTCTAGCTAGGAGGTTGTTGAAAAACCACTGCCAATCCACAGTGGAGGCGTGGTAAGAAGCAGGAATGCGAGGAGACGATCAGCAACTGCAAACGGGGATGTTCAGTTATGTGGCGTTGGAAGATCGGATTCCAGCCGATCATCCGCTGCGCGGGGTGAGGAAGCTGGCGGACGCGGTCTTGGCAGGGATGTCCAAAGACTTCGATGGACTGTACTCGCAGATGGGGCGGCCCTCGATTGCTCCCGAACGGTTACTGCGGGCGCTGCTGCTGCAGGTTTTCTATTCGGTGCGGAGCGAACGGCTGCTGATGGAGCAACTGAACGACAACTTGCTGTTTCGCTGGTTTGTGGGCTTGGAGATCGACGACCCGGTATGGAATCACGCCGTCTTCAGCAAGAACCGCGATCGGTTGTTGAACCAGGACTCGGCACAGACGTTCTTCGCCCATGTGAAAGCGCAGGCGACCGGGCTGATGTCGGACGAGCACTTCACCGTGGATGGGACGCTGATCGAGGCTTGGGCTAGGCAGAAGAGCTTTCGCCGCAAGGACGACGATGAGGCCGGTGGCGGCGGAGGAGATTTTCACGGCGAGCTGCGCCGTAACCAAACCCACGCATCGAGCACTGATCCCGAGGCCCGGCTCTATAAGAAGTCTGCCGGTCAGGAAGCCAAGTTGAGCTATCTGGGACATACCTTGGTGGAGAACCGGAACGGGTTGATCGCAGCAGCGATGACCACTCAGGCCGATGGCCGGGCGGAGCGCGATGCGGCTCTATTAATGTTGCACGGGTTGACCCGGGAACAAAGCGGTCGGATCACGGCGGGAGCGGACAAAGCCTATGACACGCGCGACTTCGTCAACACGGTGCGCGAGTTGGGTGTGACGCCGCACGTCGCTCGCCGGCAGAACGGTGCGATCGACGAACGTACGAGCCGGCATCCGCGTTACGCGATCAGTTTGAGTAAACGCTGGTTGGTGGAGAAACCGTTCGGATGGTTGAAGCAGATTGGGTCCCTGAAGAAGGTGAAACTACGCGGACTGGCGAAGGTGGACTGGTTGTTCGTGTTCAGCTGCGCGGCCTTCAACGTGATCCGGATCCCGAAACTGCGGGCGCGGAGCGCGTGAAGAAGCAACCGACCCAACCTTCGGTTGCCAGGACATCGGGGGTGAGATCGGAAGCTCAAACAACAAACCTCAGTCTGAGCGTGCGCTTCTTAGAATGATCCACACGCTGCGTGAAGGGTATTTTCAACAAGCTCCTAGATCTGTAGCCAACGTCACCTTTTTGAAGCGCTTGATAAGACCATTAACATGTTGTCGGCTTATCCCCATCATCTCGGCAATCATCTGCTGGCTGAGCTTGGGGGCGGGTTCACCATCCCTCTTCCCCTCGAAGCGCCTCATCGAAAAAAGAATTCGAGCTAGCCTTTCTTCGCTTGGCTCCAGGAGACTATTGGCAAATTCTTTCTGGATTTCGGCGTTGCGCCTGAGGAGAAAAGCAGTGAAATCAAGTGCTTCCTGGCCCCCTGTCCGCAGCAGCCATAGGATCGCCGCGCGGTCAATTCTTACGAGATCCACCTCCGTGAGAGCAACGACGCTATGAAAGCGGATAGGATGATCTGACTCGATGCAGCTCTCGCCGAAAAACGTACCCCCATTGGAAACAGAGAGAATTGCTTCCTTACCCTCGGCGGATACTACTGAAAGTTTCACATGTCCCTTTTCAATGTAAAAGATCGAGTTGCTGGGATCGCCCTGTGAAAAGATGACTTCCTTCTTCCCATAGCGCACGGATCTCCTGTCATGCCCGATTACGGCCAAAAAAGCGACGGCGTCGAAGGACGTGAAGGTCGGTTGTCCCATTTGCACACCCGATGCAACTCAGGCAAATAATACGATACGCTAACCTCAAACGGGACACAGGAATCGTTAAGAACGAAGTGCCATATCACTCTTGTGTGCACGGAGTACGTTAAGATACGTTTGTGGGACGGCTTGTGCGAAGAATGCGTCGAGGATACAAGTCGGTGGCGCAACATCTGAGACAGGCGGAGGAGCAGGTCGGATGAAAGCCAAGAAGACGCAAATCAGTCCACCGCATTTTCCAGCCGTTCCCTTGACCGACGCCAACCAACGCGCAGGCAAACACCACAAGATCGTCTCCGACATCCTCAGCGATCTGGCGAGGCTCGATCAATACAGCGCTATCAAGATTGACCTTGCAGCGGTGGGAAAAAAGAAAGCCGACCTTCGCGCAGCACTCCATCGAGCAGCGAAGAAGAAGAACCGAGACCTGGTCACGACCTCCGACGAGAGACACTTGTACGTGTTCCGCTTCCCGTCCAAGAATCCAACATAAGGACAAACAGGCGTGCCACGCCAGACCCTCGTCACGTCTACCGGAGACCAAGCCTTAGGATGGTTCGTCGGACGTGCAAATTACTCGCGAGTTCGATGATGACCTTGCGTAGTGCAGTGGGATGCTTCGCGAGAGCCGCGAGTATTTCCCTTTGTAGCTCTGGCTTCTGAGCGATTTCTCTGAATACTTCACGCCGAACCTTAGGATCCCGCTCCATCCGTCGGGTGATTCGGCGGATCGTCGTTGGGTTCTTAAGCGAGACTACCGGAAAATGCATGGTTGTCCTCGAATTGGCGACGAAGGAGCGAAGCACAGAATTTCATACTCCTGACAGAGATTCACCTTACCTAAGTAATTACGAACGATTGTCCAAATCTGCAACCAAAGTCGTACGTCCGTCTTTAGCTTGTGGACGATGGACTCCTAGCCTTTCTCTCGGAATCTCCATTCATTCTCACGAGGAATTGCCAGAACAACGGCCCGTCATTAGCATCCGCAGCTAGGAGACTGCCAAAACGGAGTTCGTGCGGGCCCTCACTCGCAGAGAAGGAAATGAGGCAGAGTCCCGAGTATCGGTTAGATTCCCGAACTGTGAGACACGAAATGGCCGACCGCGAACCAAAACCGAATCCGAGAGAAAAACCACTGAACGCCGGGGCACTCGAGGCTGGTAGCCTGCGCCACAGTGGGCGTTGGTGCACCGAACTTGGAGCCACCCTGATCATGATTGGGGTTCTGGCACTCGGTGTAATCGGTTTCGCAGCCAGCAATGCAGTGATTCTGCTCGGCTGGCTCATCCTGGTGAGTGGCCTCGCAGAGACCGTACACGCCTTTTACCTGCGCAGATCGGACGCGTTCTTTTTCCACCTCCTACCCGGGATTGCCGCCATTCCGATTGGCTTGCTCATCCTCACACATCCCGCCGCGGGTGACGCCGCTTGGATGCTACTGTTTGCCTGCTTCTTTACCATGGTTGGTCTTTATCGTTTGCTCGCAGCACTCCGACTCAAGTTTCCCAGTTGGGCATGGTCGATAGTGGATGGTGTTGTCACCCTCCTGCTGGGTGCCCTGTTTTGGACGACATCGCCGCGGCTAGGTTCCTGGTTTGTCTGTGTGGCTGTGGGGATCTCGCTGATTCTTCGCGGCTGGTCTTTGATCATGTTTGGGCGTTCTTTCCGAGGACGGCGCGCACCACTTCGAAGCCAGGCGCAGGGGCTGATAAAGGAGCCAGCACAACCACACAACGACCGATTCGTACAGGGTCACAGCGGCTGAGTGGCCTCACAGTTCTCAGTTCCAGAATTCCAAAATCAATCCACGGAGGTAGACAATGTCAGCGCAAAAATCAAATCAACTGGCAACTTCACAGACAACATCAAGAGGAGAACAAAGAGGGCAGCCGACTGGACTGGCCCGCCGATCTGCTCTGCCGACTCTGCCATCGCTATTGCTCGATCCACTTGGCTTCTTCGACGACGATCCCTTTTCCGTGATGCGAAGAATGCACAGGGAAATGAACCGCGTGTTTTCGCAGGCGGGACTCGATTTCTCCGGCCGCGGCGATGACTTTCTGAGTGCGGCATGGGTCCCGGCGGCCGAAATAGCCTACCGGGACGGCAATCTTATCGTCTCTGCCGAATTGCCGGGCCTCACCGAGAAGGACGTCAAGGTCGAAATCAACGAGGACTTCTTGACCATTCAAGGCGAACGCAAGGTTGAACAGGAAGAAACCGAAGGCGGAATCCGGCGAACCGAGAGAAAATATGGCGAGTTCTATCGCGCCATAGCTCTGCCGGAGGGAGCAGATACAGAACACGCCCGTGCGGAATTTCAGAACGGCGTGTTGCACGTAACGATTCCCGTTCCGCAAGCTCAAAGCAATTTGCGTCAAATTCCCATTCAAACTACAACGGCTGCGTCGTCGGCTTCGGAACAGAAACCTGCAACAGGTGAGGCTCCCGCCGGGCAGAAGGCTGCTTAAGCCATGGACGCAGGGCAACCCTTCGTGCATAACCCGCGCGGAGCTGAAGGGGGATAGAAGGATGGAAGAGGCGCGAAACGTACCCGCCTTCCTCTTCGACCTGGACGGCACGCTGGTCGACAGCGTCTATCAGCACGTGCTGGCCTGGCGAGAAGCCCTGGAGTGCTGTGGTATTGAACTTGCCGTGTGGCGCATTCATCGTCGTGTCGGCATGAGTGGTGGGCTACTCGCTAGCGCACTCTTGCGAGAAACCGGAAAGCCAGTAAGTACTGAACAGGCGGAGCAACTCCAGCGATGCCATGCTGAGGCATATGCCCGACAGGCTGCCCAGGTTCGACCTCTTCCGGGCGCACGGGATTTGCTGGCTTTCCTAACCAAGGCGAACGTCCCCTGGGCGATCGCCACCAGCGGAAGAAGTGATTCTGCCCGACAGACTCTGCAAGTGCTCAATATTGGGCCCGAAGTCCCAGTCGTCACCCGCGAGCAGGTGCAGCGAGCGAAACCCGATCCCGACCTTTTTTTGGCGGCCGCTGATCGTCTGAAAGCAGATATCCACAGATCCTTGGTGGTCGGAGACAGTGTGTGGGATCTGCTGGCTGCGCGGCGCGCAAGAGCACTTGGGATTGGTCTACTTTCAGGAGGCTACGGACAGGATGAACTTGAACGTGCCGGGGCATATCGTGTTTACCAGGACCCGTACGATCTGCTGCAACACCTGGATGAGGTTGGTGTTCGCGTGGGGCGTGAGCAATGCTGGGCACGCCCCTCCTCTACGACGGTCGTATGAGAGTCTCCCTCTGGGGGCAGATCCCATCCTAAGAGCTCTCTCTCGCTATCAGTTTATCCCTCTGATGAATTGTTAGGAGCAGCCTGCGACCCGTAGCATCTCGAAGTGGGGGGCGACGAGGCTCGCAATGAACATCGCTTTTCTGATCGGAAGACTCATTTTGGGAGCGTACTGGTTGATGGCCGGGTTCAACCATTTCAAGAATCTCGATTCCGTGAGCGAGTACGCGAAGGCCAAAGGAACGCCATTTCCGAAGCTCGCCGTAGCAGGAACCGGCGTCGTGCTCCTGGCGGGTGGACTCAGCATGCTGCTCGGTGTGTACACCAAAGTGGGGATCGCTCTGCTGGTCATCTTCCTCGTGGCTGTCTCTTTCCAAATCCACAGCTACTGGAAGATGGACGACGCGCAAATGAGGCAGGCCGACATGATCAATTTCATGAAGAACATGGCGCTGGTGGGGGCACTCTTGATGCTGCTGCTTCTCCCCCAGCCATGGCCCATAAGTTTGAGAATCAGGTAGGGCGGGTGACCACGCTTGATCGAGCAGGCAAATTCGCTTTCTGTCGGCAGCGTACTGATCAAGAGTGACACACCATTGCCGAAGTGGTTTCGCTTTAACTGCGAAGACGATGGTAGATGGAAGAAACTGTTTGACGCGGATAGCCATGCCGTTGAACGCACAGCTCTCGCGGTAGGGTGGCACTTCTCCTATCTCGCGAAGGCCGTCAAGTGTACTGCTTTTGGTCTGACCCGGTGGTCTGCCATGCAAAGGGCAGAGAGGAAATTAGTGGAAATGGCTGGAGTGTCCAGTTTCAACTCTCTTGAGATTACAGAAATCGCAGCTCGCCGCTGGGTCGGCCTGTACCACGCGACGGTTGTCGCCCACCCACGACATTTGCACCGGACACCGTTCCTCCAGGATCCCGTCCCCTACCACTACCCTCGCCACATAGAAGACATGGAAGAGATCTGTTGGAGGGCAGCGGAAGTCGAGCCCCAGATCAAGGGAATCTAGCTCAAGCTCAATCAACAAACGCGATGGGTGACGCACAAAGGGGCAACGAAGTCTCCCTGCTTGTTACGTGTCATCCCAGCATTCTCTGCGGGTGGTCTATTGAGCCCGCCAGGGCGCGTAGGTCTATTCGGTCAAGTTGCAGGAACTGTCGCACGATGCGTTCGTGGGAACGGTCCATTTCAGATGGCGTTCCGTAAAAGATGACTTTGCCCTGGTCCAGAAAGACCACGTGGTCGGCGAGCCTCTCCGCTAGCCGCATGTCGTGGGTCACCACAACGCTCGTCAGCTTCAATTGAAGTTTGAGCTTCTCGATCAGGCCGCCCAGCCGCCGAGCCATCAGCGGATCCACCATGGTAGTTGGCTCGTCGAAAAGCACTGCTCTAGGCTTTGCCGCCAGTGCCCTGGCGATGGCCACCGAACGCTTATTCCCGGTGGAGATTTGGGAAGGCAAGAGGCCCGCTATAGGCTTAGCCCCCGCCATCTCCAAGAATTCATCCACCACCACGGATATCTGTTTCTCATCGTGCGCGCCACGCTCGCGCAGCGGAAATGCCACGTTTTCCCACACGGTGAGGGAATCAAACAGCGCTCCATTTTGAAAGACCATGGTGACTCTTTCGTGGATGCGCCGCAGTTGCTCCTCCGAATAGTGGGTGATGTCTTCACAGGCGGCGATGACACGTCCGGCATCCGGCTTGAGAAAACCCATGAGGATTCGCAGGCAGACCGACTTTCCAACTCCGCTGCGACCCAGAATGCAGACCGTCTGCCCAGGCATGACTTGAAAGCTCACGTGGTCCAAAACCTGGTTCGATCCAAAAGATATGCACACATCTTTGATCGCCAAGTATGGCCTGCAGCTCCCCTCACGAACCGGCGCATGCAGATCGGACTGGTCAATGCGAGTGTCATTGCGCCCATGGAGTGTAGGCAGTGTCCGCAGCTCGGCATAGTCAAGAGTGCCGTTCACTCTGGCTCCACCACGACGTAGGCCGTGTTTCCGTGGCGATTGACCGACAGCACCACCGGCTCCTTCCCTGCCTGGCGGAGGACTCGCTGATACTCGGACACAGAACTTACCGGTTGACGATTGACCTCTTCAATAACGTCACCACGGTGCAGGCCAGCATCGGCTGCGGGTGCTGCGGGGTCAACGTCAGTGACCACGACCCCTTTGGTGCTGGGGCGCAGCCCTAACTCGCGCGCCACTTCGGGTGTCAGTTCATCAATTTCGACGCCGCGCATCGGGCTGTTCGCGCCACTTTCGCTCAGTGCACTCTTGGCGGCTTTCTCCGGCAGCTCACCCAGCGTCACAGATACGTCTCGTTGCTGGCCATTGCGATCGATCTTTAGACGAACAACCGTGCCGGGTGCCAAGGATGCAATCTTCAGCTTCAGTTCATTCGGCCCGGTTACTGGCTCGCCATCGAGTTCCTCGATAACGTCACCTTTTTTCAGACCAGACTTGGCCGCGGGACCGTCCGACGTCACATCGCCGACCAGTGCGCCTTTGCCTGCGGGCGCATTGAACGCCTTAGCGATGTCGGGTGTAACCTCTTGGATCGCAACCCCCAGGTACCCGCGCACGACCTTGCCATGCTTGAGAATCGCGTCCATGACATTGCGAGCCAAGTTAATGGGGACTGCGAACCCGATGCCTTGATTGCCCCCGCCTCCGCCAGCGAGTATCGCGGTATTAATGCCAATCAGCTCGCTCCGCGCATTGATCAGCGCCCCGCCAGAATTTCCGGGATTAATCGCAGCATCCGTTTGAATGAAATCTTCATAGTCCTCGATGTCGAGGTTGCCGCGGCCCGTGGCGCTGACGATCCCCAGGGTGGCGGTTTCACCAATGCCAAATGGATCTCCGATGGCGAGGGCGTAATCCCCCACTTGGATTTTCGAAGAGTCACCCAAGGGCAATGTGGGCAGGCCGGTGGCGGAAATCTTCACCACAGCTATGTCCGTTTTTGGATCAGTGCCGACGACCTTGCCTTTAAACTCCCGCTTGTCCGGAAGGATTACCTTTATGTCAGTCGCTTGATCGACAACGTGATTGTTGGTGAGGATATATCCGTCGGGGCTCACAATAACTCCCGAACCCAGACCTCGTTCTCGCTGTTCCGCTGGCGGCAGATGACGAGGTGAGCCGAAGAACTGTCGGAAGAACGGATCGTTGAAGAACGGATCGAGCGGCATCTTCACAACTCGGGACGAGGCGATGTTGACCACGGCAGGCAAGGCGGGCTTTAGGATTGGCGCAAAACCCATCGGGATCGACGACAATGCCTCGCCAGCGCCGGGCGTTTGGGAAACAAAGACCGGCACATGGCGGGAATCGCCAAATCTTGTGTGACTCGCCCGAGCTGAGAGCACTAATCCCAGCAGCCCCCCGGTCACGAGGGTAGCCGCAAGGACAAGGACCGCAGCTGACTGGCGCACATGTAATGTTCCCTGCATCAGGATCCCCTCTGCTTTCCAAAAATGGTTGGCCACACTCACTGTGGACATGAAACACCTCTCGGTAAATTAGTTAACGGGACACCTACCATCTGATACCAAACGTCACCGGAACCATCCGTGTTGGAATCCGGCCCGTGTCGGCGTAGTGGTACCGCGCCTCAGTGAAGAACTTGAGACCACTTTCACCAAGCTTGACGTCGAAAGCAGCGCCCAAACTACCGCCCACTCCATCCTGCGTAATCTTGCCGATTACCTGGTCTGCCTGTAGGAAAGTGTTGTAGAACACTCCGAAGAAGGGATCGAAAATAAAAACCGGAACGAGCACCGGGCGAGTGAACTCGACTGTACGCCGGTAGTATCCAACCCCTCCCACGACATAGGGGTCGAAGTTGCCCCTTCGGTTCAGTCGAAGCTTGGGATCGGCTGTGATCGACCACAAGTGCGAATTACCATCGGGCACCTGCGCTTCGTTAAGGACCTTTCTGCTCACACCAAAGCCGTTGTAGGTGTAGTCGAGAGTTGTCGTGAAATGCGGCGTGAAGTTGTATCCGCCTCCAACTGTGATGTGCCATCCGTTGTCGAGACGGGTACTGATGTCGCCCACTAAGGGGGAAACTCCGGCGCCACCATTGAGTGTGAAGCCATGTTCGTCTTGAGCATGGCCGCACACCGTCAGCGAGAGGAGAATCAGTGCCGAGGTCCCAAGATAGATCGAGAGCCGCCGAAATAGACAATTGAACTTTGCTACCATTCGCTTGCCCTTCCCTTCCTTTCATATTCTTCTTGTGAAGGCTGAATCTCTGCGTGACAATTCGCCATGAGCGACTTGCCTCAGCCTCCAAGTGCAAATGCTAAAGACAGATTTTTCCCGTAACAATTCTTCGTGAGAATGAGCCCACATTCCGAAGGGGCGCTTAGGGCAGGGTTGGCTCAGGGTTAAAGTCGACTGTACGACTTTGGAAGTAGGCGCGCATAACATCGGCCGGGTATGAACTTGAGAGCCGAAAGAGCCGACGCGAGCGGCAAAGCCAGTGGAGAGAACAACCAGCTACCAGCTATGCCCACTGACGTTCGGATGTGTTTCTATCCTCGTCACTCGTTCACGTTCGAGGCTCTCTTGGCAGTCGCGGCAATATGCCGTAAAGGGCATTGCCTCGAGCCGCCTGAGACTAATCTGTTCCCCGCAGCTAGTGCATTCGCCGAACGTTCCTGCACGGATTCGTTCGAGGGCCACCTCAATCTTGCGGAGCAGTTGGCGCCTATGTGTGCTTTGCTGGAACAGCAATTCCCGGGAGAGATTCGTGACCGAGCGGTCGCCGAGATCTTGGGGGCAGTCTTCCTCCAAGACCCGCCCTTCTTTCTCGGAGCGAGTAAGTGAGCGAAGAATCTCCTCACGCTGACGTTCAAGCAGTTGCTGGAATTGGTTGAATTCTCGTTTCTTCATGGTTGCGTCTCCTGTTCACGGTCCGTACCTCTTCAATTCTGCCCTTTTATGTGGAAGGCCTGTTCGGGACCTCATCGTGCTCGCCCTCCGCCACCACTCGCAGTGCCCGATAGATCGGTGGGGTCCTCCCTCCCTCGACCTGCACGCAACGACAGCTCCGGAGACTCAAATTATGTGTCCGGTATTGTCTGGCATGGTCATTTAGCTCGCAGGCCATATGCATCTTGGCGCCCCTGCATAAACCAAACCGTCGACCACGTAAGAAGCCGACCAGGTTAGCCCAAGTTCTCGTGCCAACTGCACGCCCAGCCCCGACGGAGCCGAAACAGAGGCAACAATGGGAAGTCCCGCAGCAAGTGCCTTTTGGACGATCTCAAAACCACCACGGCCACTCACCATCAACACGTGCTCTGAGAGAGGCTGCATGTTTCCCAAAAGAGCCCACCCAACAATTTTGTCCACAGCGTTATGTCGGCCGACGTAGGCGGCGCGACCGTAGTACTCGTCCCCTCCATAAACGTAAAGGTCCCATTTGGACGATGGGTGCCACTCCAATCCGGCGCGCATCTCCGAACCACAATCAGCGTTTTCCTCTTGCCACGTCGACGCTGGCAAAAGGAAAGGGCCGCGCACGACTGTGCTTGCCACTCCAGCCATTGCTGGATGCTAGCCATCCCGTCTGGCTCGTAACAATTGCCCACAAGAATAAATCGCGGTTCCGAAAGGGTGCCTAGAAGTGTGTCCCCTTCGAGTCAGAGATCTTGGTACGACTTGTGCACTAGTGCCACTCACGTCGCTTTTTGCTACGGTTACGGTGGAATGTCGGCGCTTTTCAGCCCTTCTCGCGTCGACAGGAGCCCCTGTGAGTGACGCTGATCATAAGATTCAGCTCTTCGGAACGCGCGGTTCGGCCGAGGCGTACGCCATCCGTGACTTTCTGCACCGCTGCGATCAACCCTTCCGGTGGATCGAACTCAACAACGACGAACAGGCCCGTACCGAAGCACAGGTAACCGGGTTGGCCGACAAGCGACTCCCAATTTGTATTTTTCCCGATGGAGCCACGCTCGAACGTCCCACCGTTCGGCAGGTCAGCGAAAAGCTAGGGTTGTTCCACAATCCTTCCCGGACTGAATATGATCTTGCCATCTATGGCGCGTGACCCGCAGGGCTTAGTGCCGCCGTCTATGGTGCGTCGGAGGGGCTGAAAACCGTCGTCGTTGAGCGCTTCGCGATCGGGGGACAAGCGGCTACCA
>Ga0187872_10003563_pt1 | contig 12367 bp, 9 predicted proteins | sample June2016WEW_16_4_FD_132973 | JGI IMG/M metagenome (GOLD analysis project Ga0187872, IMG submission 132973) | Peatland microbial communities from SPRUCE experiment site at the Marcell Experimental Forest, Minnesota, USA - June2016WEW_16_40 | ecosystem: Environmental > Terrestrial > Soil >...
AACATGTCTCTCGTCAAAGGTATTCACCACATCACGCTGTGCGCGAGCGGCGCACAGGAGGATATCGATTTCTTCACAAAAGTAGCGGGCCAGCGGATGATCAAGCAGACCGTCCTATTTGACGGTCGCTACGCGCACTATCATTTGTACTATTCCAACGCGGACGCTGAGCCGGGCTCCGTCGCGACCACGTTTCCCTACAGGAGAGTGCAGGGTCGTCCCGGCTCCGGTCAGATTTCGGCCACGTCCTACACCATCCCCAAGGGGACAGCGAAATTCTGGGTCGAGCATCTGAACCGTCACAAGGTCAAGCACGGAGGCGTTCAGGAGCGCTTCGGACAGTCCTTTGTCCGATTCGAACACCCCTCTGGTCTCCAGTTGGAAGTCGTCGAGGACTCCTCAGACGCGCGGAAAGGCTGGACGACCGGCGAAATCAGTTCCGATGTCACTACGCGCGGTTTCCATGGCGCTGTGCTCTCGGTGCGCGAGGTTCCCGAAACGGAGCGATTCTTTGTCGACGCGCTCGGCTTCCGTAAGACCGGGACCGAAGGCGCGTACCACCGTTTCGAAATTGGGACAGGCGGAGCGGCAAGGACGGTCACGCTGGTCCATGAACCGAATCGCCCGGCGGGCAGCTGGACCTTTGGCGCCGGCACCGCGCACCATCTTGCTCTGGACGTCGGCACGGACGAGGCCCTGACCGAACAAAAGGCACTCTACGAAGAGCTGGGTTATACGGACGCCTCGGAGATAAAGGACCGCATGTACTTCCACTCGGTCTATTGCCGCTGCCCCGGCGGGATCTTGGTTGAGGTTGCGGCAACGGTTCCCGGCGGTTTCGCCGTGGACGAGCCGGCTGACCAGCTCGGTTTCAAACTCCTTCTGCCGCCATGGTTTGAGCATGAGCGCGCGGAGATCATGAAGATGCTCGACCCGATCCAGGTCCCTGAATCCAATCGCGCAGCTGGGGTTAAGCCAGCTGCGCCAAGTGCACCGGCGGCACCGGCCGCACCTGCGCCGGCTGCATCGGGTGCCTCCGGAGCCTCGAGGCGCACGGCCGCGACATTTGTTGGCGGCGACAAACCGCAGAAAAATTGACCCGGGATCGGAATGCAAAGAGTCGATCTCGTGAAAATTGCGGGCCCACTGATTCTGCTAGCGACGCTGCTCGCTAGCCCCGCATTCGGCCAGATGGACCCTTCCGGAGAATGGTCGCCCAGATTTCACGAGGATTGGCTGGAGCGCATACCCGGCCCCGAGATTGGCGACTACCTCGGGCTTCCGATCAACGACGCCGCGCGCATGCGGGGCTACAGTTGGGACGCTGCCCTTATTGAGATACCCGAGAACCAGTGCCGGGCGCACGGAGCGGACTACGCCTGGCGCGGTCCGTCGAACGTCCGCATTTGGAAGGAAGTCGACTTGGCCACCCAGCAACTCGTCGCCTATCACATATACACTTCTGCCTACAACGAATACCGCACGATCTACATGGACGGGCGCCCGCACCCTCCCGAATACGCCGCCCACACTTGGCTCGGTTTCTCAACGGGAAAGTGGGAAGGCAATACTCTGACGGTCTTCACCGACCATCTGAAAGAAAACTGGGTTCGGCGCAACGGCATTCCCCGCAGCGACTTGGCCACCGTGACCGAGCATTTTCTTCGCCACGGCAATTACCTCACGGTCGCCGTAATCACCTACGACCCCGTCTATCTCACGGAGCCTTTTATCCGCACTACCGATTTCGTCTACACTCCTCGACAAACGATCGCCCCGTGGCCCTGCGAAGCCGTGGATGAGGTGGATCGCCCCGAAGGAGTCGTGCCGCACCATCTGCCGGGAACGAACACGTTCCTCGACGAGTTCCCTGCTATGTACGGAATACCTCCTGAGGCGGCCAGAGGCGGCGCCGAGACGATGTATCCGGAATACATGCTGAAGATGAAAGATATGAAAACGCTGCCACGCCCGAAAAAAGCGAGCAATCAATGACAAGAAAACTGCTCAATTCCCCTCAGCGCCTGCGCGTGCTTCCGCTCCTTGCCGCAGCCGCCTTTCTCGCGACGGCTGGCTCGTCGCGGGTCACCTCTCAGGAAAGTCAGAGCCCCCCTCCACAAGGCCAGAATCCCGCCAACGTCGAGGTTCACGTGTTGCCCGTGCAGGGGCGCGTCTACATGCTCGTCGGCGCGGGCGGCAACATCACTATGCAGGTCGGCGATGACGGCGTTCTGTTGGTGGATACGGGACTCGCGGGGACAAGCGACAAAGTCATCGCCGCGATTCGCACGGTCACGGACAAGCCGATCCGGTTCATCATCAACACCCACGTCCATCCCGACCACACCGGAGGCAACGAGGCCATCGCCAAAGCGGGCAACACGATCACCGGCGGCAACGTTGTCGGCGATATCGGCGCGAGCGCGGGCAATCAGGCGGCGGTTCTCGCGTTTCAAACCGTCCTGGACAGGATGAGCGCGCCGACCGGCAAGCAAGCGCCGACGCCCCAGGGCGCGTGGCCGACCGAAACATACACGACCCCGGAACGGAAACTCTTCTTCAATGGTGAAGCGGTCCAGGTCATTCACATACCCGCCGCACATACCGACGGCGACAGCATCGTCTTTTTCCACCGCTCCGACGTGATCAGTACCGGCGACATCTTTGTGACCAACCGCTATCCGATCGTCGACCTTCAGCGCGGCGGCAATATTCAGGGAGTCATCGCGGGGCTCAATCGCATCATCGAGCTGGCCACTCCGGGGCCCATGCAGGAAGGCGGCACGATGGTGATTCCCGGCCACGGGCGCCTCTGCGATCAAGCCGACGTCGTTTTCTATCAGGAAATGGTCACGATCATTCGCAATCGCATTCAGGACATGGTCAACAAGGGCATGACGCTCGACCAGGTGAAAGCCGCTAAGCCGACCCGGGACTACGATCCCCGGTACGGCGCAACAACAGGTATCTGGACCACCGATATGTTTGTCGAGGCTGTGTACAAGAGCCTGAGCAAGAAAGACTAGTACGGGCTTCGCGGCCCGCGCTATCTTATTACAAGATCATTTGTTGCTTTCAGGGGGAACCATCGTGAAGTGCAAACTGTTCGTTGTGCTCGTCGCCGCAACGCTGTTTTCCGGCGGCGCAGCTTACGCCCACCATTCCTTTGCCGCCACCTATTTCGTGGACCGCGAGATTACGGTGGAAGGCACGTTGACTCAGTTCCTGTTTCGCAATCCACACTCGTTCGTGAAGGTTCAGGCTCCGGACGACAAGGGAGAGATGCAGACGTGGTCCGTCGAGTGGGGCGGTGGTGCCCAACTGGACCGGGAACACGTGACCCGGGACACGCTGAAGCCGGGAGATCACGTGATCGTCACCGGCAATCCCGGGCGCGATCCTACCGAACATCGGATTCGCCTCCATAAGATTGTCCGTCCCGCGGATGGATGGAAATGGGAAGGCGTGATCATGTGAGCGCGCTCCTCTATCGAGCGCCGCAGTTCGCATCGGATTTGTTGGGGGGCAAGAAGAATGAAGTGTAGAAACCCACGAAAGCGCGGTTTCCTGCCGTTTGTCGCTCTAGCATTCATGTCACTCGTGGCCTCGGCGCGTGTGGGCGCTCAGTTTGGACCTCCTCCTCCCGTCGGTCCTCCGCCCATCCCGCGCGCGATCGCTCCGCTCGACCTCACCGGATACTGGGTATCCGTCGTTACGGAGGACTGGCGCTTCCGCATGATCACTCCCGACAAAGGCGATTATGGCGGCGTTCCCCTCAACCAGCACGGCGTTCTGGTGGCACAAACGTGGGATCCGGCAAAGGACGATGCGGATGGCAACCAGTGCCGCCCCTTCGGCGCCGCTGCCATCATGCGCGTGCCCGAGCGTATCCACATAACCTGGCAGGACGATCGCACGTTGCGCCTCGATACCGACGCCGGAACTCAGACTCGCCTCTTCCACTTTGACGGAACTCCTCCGCTGAACGGCGCTCCCCAGTGGCAGGGCTATTCCGTCGCCAGTTGGGAGGGCATGAGGCAGGGAGGCGCCCAGCGGCTGCCGACCGTCTTGTCCAAAGACGCGTCGGCCCCTCGGCCCACGGGTCTCGAAGGCTATTTGAAGGTGGTCACAACGGAGATGCGCCCAGGATACCTGCGCAAGAATGGCGCCCCCTACAGCGCGAACGCGGTCTTGGAAGAATACTTCGACAGTTTCAAGGAAGACAATGGCGATACCTGGCTCGTCGTGACTGCGATCGTCACCGACCCGCAGTATCTCTACCAGCCGTTCATCACCAGCTCTCACTTCAAAAAGCTTCCCGATGCGTCTGGGTGGAATCCCACGCCATGCGAGGAGAAATGACGCAGCGCGCAATCGCCGGCATTACCGCAGGAGGCTCGCCAAGGACAGCGGATGTGGTTTGTTAATCTGCTGCAATGGCTGCACGACACGCCCTTCAGCATCACGATGCGCGAGTCGGTCTGGGCCGAACCCATCGTCGAGACCATCCACGTTCTCACGCTGACTCTCTTTGTTGGATTCGCCTTCCTGCTGGACCTTCGTCTTCTGGGCGTGTGTCTGCGAAGCAGGCCCGTCTCGCAGGTTCTCCATAAACTGAACCCCTTCTTGTTTGTCGGCTTCGCCATCATGATTGTAACGGGCGTGTTCCTCTTCTGCGGCGATCCGCCATCCTTCTACTCCACAATTTTCTTCAAAATCAAAATGATTTTCCTTGTGCTCGCTGGCCTCAACGTACTGATTTTCAATGCCACGATCGGCCGCAAGGTCGCCGAGTGGGATATGGCTCCGGAAACACCGCGAGCAGCCAAGGTCGCCGCGGTCATCTCCATCGTGCTCTGGGTCGCCATCGTCGCCGCGGGGCGCGCGATCGCTTACGATCTTCCGCCGCCATCATGAGGAGGTTTGCCCGCAATGGCGCTTAGAACATTGGTGTTTCATTTCTGCCAGTGGTGCAACAACTCCTCCTGGGGTCACGGTGTGCGTGACTCCGTGTGGCTCTTCCCGTTCGTCGAAATATTCCATTTGCTCGCGCTCGCTGTACTCGGCGGAACGATTCTCCTTCTCAACCTGCGCCTGGTTGGATTCGGCTTTCGGGACGAGCCTCTTCCCGAATTGGCCCGCGAAGTCCGTCCGTGGATGCTCGGCAGCCTCGCCGTAATGTTCGTCTCTGGCTTCCTTCTCTTCTCCACCGAAGCCGTGAAGATGTACGGCAACGTCGGCTTCCACTATAAGATGATCTTTCTTTTCTTCGCGATCATCTATACGTTCACGATCCACCTCAAGCTGACGACCTCCGACGAGACCCGCGTTTCGCCGGTATGGCGCTGGCTGGCGGCTTTCGTGTCCCTCGCGCTGTGGGCCGGCGTTGGCCTCGGCGGACGCTCCATCGGCTACGTCTGAGATAGCTTTCGGCTCGTTCGGCGTGCCGCCCGGAGTACCATCAATGGAGCGAATCGAGGGCCTGTGAAGTTCAGTATTACAACTGCATTTCGGATGTTCGTCATGTCGCTGCTCGCCCTTTCCTGCGTGCCTGTGTGGGCCGCCACTGGCGGAAGCATCTCTGGAACGGTGTCGGATGAAAACGGCGGCGTGATTCCCGGCGCCGCGGTCACCGTTCGCAATCTGGACACCACTATTGCGCAAACAACTACCAGCAATGGCGATGGATTCTACGCCTTCACCAACCTCCCCGTAGGACGTTACGAACTCGAAATTATTCACGAGGGATTCAAACCGTATAAGCGCACGGGCTTGGTTATTGATGTCAACACGGAGCTTCGGATCGATCAGGAACTGACGATTGGAGAGCAAGCGCAGGAGATAGTTGTCTCCAGCACGGCAGTCCAGGTAGAAACCGAAAGTACACAGGTGGGCCAGGTTGTGACGGGTACTGAGATTACGGGGGTCGCTCTAAACGGCCGAAGTTTTACGGATCTCCTGGCCCTGCAGCCGGGGATTGTACCCATGTCGACCCAGCAGCCCAACTCGATCGTCATGGCAGGGGCCACGGTAGCCATTGCTCCCTCAGGCAATTTGAATCCCGGCAATCAGTCCATCAGCGGCCAGCGCGAGGACGCCAACGGCTACATGATCAATGGAGGTGACGTTAAAGAATTGATGAACGGCGGGACCACGATTGTGCCCGATCTCGATTCAATTGCAGAGTTCCGGATATTAACCAATAACTTCGATGCGGAGTACGGCGATTACAGCGGCGGCATCGTCAACGTGGTGACCAAATCCGGAACCAATCAGATACACGGCAGCGGATTCGAGTTTCTGCGAAACACCCTGCTTGATGCGCGCAATTACTTTTCTCCAGAGCGCGCCTTCTTTCGGCAAAATCAATTCGGCGGTACCGCGGGCGGACCGATCAAGAAGAGCCAGATATTCTTCTTTGCCGACTATCAAGGGACGCGAATGGCCCAGGCCATCGACACGGGACTCATTTCCGTTCCTTCGCTCGCCTACCGGGCGGGTGACTTTATCACCGGGCCCGATGGGACTGGTCCTAGCCCGCTTACGGGAACCGTAGGAGGCCCGAATCTCGCCAGCATCCTCACGGGAGAACTCGGCTATCCAGTGACCTCGAACGAGGCTTATTACACACCAGGTTGCACTTCAAGCACGTGTGTGTTTCCGGGCGCTGTGATTCCAATGGCAGCATGGTCGGCGCCAGCCCAATATCTGATAAATTCCATCCCTCCTCCGAATAACGGGCCCTCCAATTTTTCAACCGCGTCCCAAGGGCAAGATCTACGGGACGATAAAACGAGTTTCCGCATTGACGGCAATAATCAACGCTGGGGACAGCTCTCGGCATACTATTTTTTTGACAACTTCACATTGAACAATCCTTACCCAACCGGGCAGGGCGGCGCGAATGTCCCGGGCTTCAACGCCTTAAATACGGGCCGCTCACAGCTGATCAATCTGGCCGACACGAAGACATTGAGCGCTACCAGTGTGAACGAAGTTCACTTCAGCTTCATGCGAAGTTCAAATGTCGTGGGCCAGCCCATCGGCGGTGTTGGGCCAAGCCTGGAGTCACAAGGTTTTGTTACGTGTCCCGGGTCTGTCAGGACTCCCGCGTGTGCCGGCATTTTTCCACTAGCGCCGGCGATCGAGGGCATTGAGAACACGATCTTCAATTCATTCGTCATCGGCACACCCATCACGAACCTGAAGCAAGCGAATAACACCTTTACCGGATCCGACAGTTTTTCGACAGTCCGGGGAAACCACACCCTCAAGGCGGGTTTCGAACTCAGCGTCGAGCAGGTCAACGTGAATCCGAATCCCACTTTCAATGGATCATTTCTCTTCACTGGCACCGAAACCGGCCTCGATTTCGCGGATTTCCTGATCGGGGTTTCAAGTAACTACAATCAGGCTGATTCGCAGCATTACTGGGGGCGCCACAAGTACCCAGCGGCTTTTGTGCAAGATAGCTGGCGGATAAAGCCGAGTCTGACCCTAAATTATGGGGTTCGTTGGGAACTGATGCAGTATTGGTCCGAAAAACAAAATCAGATCCCTACCTTCATCCTAGGAGAGCAGTCCAAAGTTTATCCGACGGCTCCAACCAGCCTCGTCTACCCGACCGATGCTGGAGTTCCCCCTACGTTGGTGCCCGAAGGGAACCGTTTTGCGCCGCGGCTCGGCCTTGCCTATTCGCCCACAAAATCGCACGGAATCCTCGGGAAGATTATCGGTGGCGCAGGAAAGACGAGTATCCGCACCGGGTACGGTATCTTCTATTCAGTGATCCAGGGCAACACGATCGCGTTTGACGAACCCCAGCCTCCCTACGGCCTAAGCTATACCGGAAACGACACACTATTTGCTACGCCCTTCATCACGGCGTCGGACGGCTCCGTTCACGTGAACCCGTTTCCTTTGACGTTTCCTCCGTTGAATGCGTCCGTTAAGCATCCTAATCCGGGCATAAATTTTTCGCAGTTCTTGCCGCTTGCGGGAATGACGGCACCTCCTCCCACCAACACATATCCATACGCCGAGAATTACTTCCTTTCGATCGAACGTCAACTGCCCGGAGCCACCGTGCTCAGCTTGAACTATGTCGGCTCGCAGGCCCACCACCTTCTCGCCGTGTATTCCGCCAATCCCGGTAACGCTGCCCTCTGTCTGTCGTTAAGTCAGTTGGACGAAGTGGCGCCGGGATCGCCTACCTGCGGGCCTAACGGAGAGGACACGACGTACATTACCGCCAGCGGGCAGACTGTGCATGGCACGCGAGGACCTCTCGGATCAGCATTCAGCAATGACGACTACGAGGGGAGCGTTGCTAATTCGAATTACAATTCGTTTCAAGCCAGCGTCCGGCGTTCCGGAAAGACTCTGGATCTATCGCTGGGATATACGTACAGCAAGTCCATCGACCAAGCGTCGAGCCTCGCCGACATTCTCGACCCTTTTAACTTTAATGCGACGCGAGGCCTTTCCGCCTTCGATCTGAGGCACAACTTCGTTGCTACGTATGAGTATCAGTTGCCGTTGGAACGCCTGTCATCTCGCGCTAGCGTATTGACGCAGGGATGGGCGGTTTCGGGAATCACCCGAGCCAGCTTCGGTTTCCCGGTAACCCTCTCCACCGACCTGGACAACTCACTGATGGGAAGTCTGCCGAACGGGGTTAATAATCATAGCGCTGATTTGCCGGACTTTGCTGGAGGCCCGCTAGACCTTAACGGGAATCCGCGGAATGGCCGGGAATATTTCAATACTTCGCTATTTAGCGCAAATGCCTTGGGGACTTTCGGAAATTCCAGACGGCGATTCTTCTACGGGCCCGGGATGTTCAACACCGATCTTGCTCTGCTGAAGTCTTTTCAAATTTCCGAGTCGAAGGCTCTGCAATTCCGGCTGGAGGCGTTCAACGTCTTCAATCACACCCAGTTCTTCGGGCCGGCGGCTGTCAATGGCGATTATTCCAGCGGTCTGTTCGGCAAAGTGGTGAACGCCGCGCCGCCGCGGCTGATGCAGGCCGCGCTCAAGTTTACGTTCTGAGTCTTGCTCGCGCAAAACTCCCCGGCAAGTTTCGTTTTTCACGTTGCCGAAACCGGTTTGCCGTTGACCACAAACTTCATCACAGACCTAGAGGTAGCGCTGATGCCCAAAGTAGTACCGTTCTTGGCGGGATGAGTTTCGGCGACGACGGAATCTCCATGCATCAGGGAACCTTTCGACCAGCCCGCATGAGACATGGCGAATGGAGATGCAAGCTCGATAGTCCAGTGCTGAACCATACCGTTCTCGGTTTTCACGTCCATATAGACAAGACAATGTGGGTTGACCCAATCGAAACCGGTGATTGTGCCGCTGAGGGTGATGGTTTTGCCCAGGTCATACCTCGAAGTGCCGTGATGCGCAAAAATTGGGATTGAGATCAATAGAAGGGCGAAGCCCACAGCCAAGAATCTCGACAGGATGTTTCTCATCCAACTCCTCCCGTACGCCTTCCATCCTTGCCGGACGTCCCGCGAGTAATCTTCCCAATATTACGCCCGGTTTTGCGGTTCCGCATCTGTGGACGGCGAGGTCAATGACGCCATTTTGGGCGCATCGTCAGCGCGGCCGATCTACGCTTGGTTCAACTGGCCGCAAAGCTCTACTTCTGAAGTAGAATCCCCACGAGGGGAACAACTCCATGGATGCTCCAGTCGGTGAATTCAATCTCAGCCGCCTCGAACGCGTGATTTCCGGACCCGGAAAGATCGACGCTCTCGGAAACGAGCTCGAGCGGCGCGAGCTCAAGCGCGCGGTCGTCGTCACCGGCAAGACGCTTGGCGGCTCGCCGCTCCTCGCAAAGGTGACGGGAGCGCTCGGCTCGCGCTGCGCCGCGGTGTTCCCGCGGGCGCGGCAACATGTTCCCCTGAGCTCGGTCCGCGAACTGCTCGCCGAGATCGAGCGCGCGAACGCCGATTGCCTGGTCAGCTTCGGCGGCGGCAGCCCGATCGATTCGGCAAAGGTGGCTGCGTACGTCGTCTTGACCGGTCGCGAGCCGATCCCCGCGCGCACAACCCCGGGCGCGGCCCCGCGTACCGGCCGCGACATCGTTCACCTCGCCGTGCCCACGACGCTGTCCGCGGGCGAGTACACGCAGGTTGCGGGAGTGACCGACGAAACCACGCTGGTGAAAGAGGGAGTCGGCGATCCGCGGATCGCGGCGCGGACGGTGATCAACGATCCGAGGCTGACGCTCGAAACGCCCGTTTGGCTGTGGGTCGCCACCGGAATGCGCGCGCTCGACCACGCGATCGAGTCCATCTACTCGACGAAGCATCACCTGATGAGCGACACGCTCGCCTCGAAGGCGATCGCGCTGCTCGACGCGCACCTCGCGTCTTCGATCCGGACGACCGGCGCGGAGCAGCTCGCGCATCGCGGCTACTGCCAACTGGCTTCTTGGCTTTCGATTTTCGGCGCGCTGAATACGGGCTTCGGGCTATCGCATGCACTGGGGCATCAGATCGGACCGCGGTGGAACGTGCCGCACGGCGTCACGTCGTGTATCACGCTGCCGCATGTGATGCGGTTCATGGCGGAAATGGCGCCGCAGCGCTTCGGCCCGATCGCGGCGGGCTACGGCATCGCGTTCGACGCGGCGAATCCGAAGACGGCGGCGTTCGCCTGCGCGGACCGCACGGCCAAATTCATCGCGCAATTCGACGTGCCGCACACGCTTCACGATGCCGGCGTGCCGAAGAACGAAGTCGGCGAAATCGCCGGGACCGTCGACCATCATTTCAACCGGTTGAACATCGTCGACCGGCCGGTAACGCAAAAAGAAATTCTCGCGCTGCTCGACGCCTCGTATTAGACGAATGTCTAGGAGTTTTGCAGCGAGTGAAGCATTCGCTGCTCTTCGCCGTACGGATCGTTCACAGCCTTGCACTCATCGTTGAGGATCATCGTCGCGCGATGCGTGTTGTCGAACGCGGGCCAGTTCGGGATGCCGGAGTGGTTCGGATTTCCCGTGCGCGCAAACGCGACCCACGCTCCGCTGACTTTGCTCGCCAGCGCATAGCGGTCCTGCCCGTCGCCGGTCATCGACTTCGCGCCGTCCACATTATCGAAGACGAACGGAATCTCGATGGTATGGAACGCGCGCAACTTGCCATCGCGCACCGGCGATTTCCACGTCCAGTAATACTGATAGACCGCTCCCCTGCCCTGAGCGGCTTTACGCTCGGCTTCGAGCACCACGCCGGCGCGGAAGGTAGCGTCCGAGGCGATGATCAAAAACAGATCGGTATTGGTTGCGCTGGGGCGGCCTTTCTTGTAGGCGGCGATCAGTTCATCGACCTGCGCGTCGCTGGCTTTGCGCACGGTCTGCTTGATGCGCGTGTGCAAGCTGGCATCGTCGATCGGGTCGAGCTGCTGGTTCGGGAAGAAAGCGACCTCGCTTTCGACCGTGCCGATCAGCAGCGGAACATCCGCGGAGATGGCCGGCGCCACGGGATCGAATGGATCGGTCGGCAGCGTGGAGCCGTCGACAACCGGAGCCAACGGCAGTCCGCCCGGGCCAGGAAAACCGCCGCCGGGGATCCCTGCGAGGAGCTGATCTGTCGAAAGTTTCTGAAGTTCGTCGACCTGATCGGGCTTGAGGCCGAGCTTCTCAAGGAAAGCCTCAGCACCCTTGGTAGCCGCGCCGCGAGACACACCCTTCAAATCCGCACCACTTTGAACGATCGCGCGATGGAAAAGCCCTTTGGCGGGCGGCATCGCGAGCAGCGCGCTGACTTTTCCTGCGCCGCCGGACTGGCCGAAAATCGTGACGTTGCCGGGATCGCCGCCGAACGCCTCAATATTGTCTCGCACCCATTCGAGCGCGGCGACGATGTCGAGCATTCCGACGTTGCTCGCGTGCGCATACTTTTCTCCGCCAATGTCGGCGAGATACAGGAAACCAAAAATCGTGACGCGGTGATTGACGCCAACCAGGACAACATCGTGCTTTCTGGCTAGCTCGGTGCCGTCATAGCAGGTGAAGCCCGCCGATCCGGACGTGAAACCGCCTCCATGCAGCCATAGCATCACGGGACGCTTGTGTCCGCGCCGGGGCTCGGGCGTCCAGACGTTTAAGACGAGGCAGTCCTCGCCCATTGGTTCGTCGGGACACATCACGTCGAACTCCTTGGGCACCTGTCCGTGAAAATCGCTTGGGCGCTGAGGACAGCGGAGGCCGAGCATGGACGCGTCGCGCACGCCGGTCCACGGCTCTCGTTTTGCGGACGGCATGAAGCGGTTGGCGCCCGCGGTTGAGGCGGCATACGGCACACCCCTGAAAGCGTGAACCTTGCCCTGCATTGTGCCGCGAACT
>Ga0187872_10003567_pt1 | contig 12359 bp, 10 predicted proteins | sample June2016WEW_16_4_FD_132973 | JGI IMG/M metagenome (GOLD analysis project Ga0187872, IMG submission 132973) | Peatland microbial communities from SPRUCE experiment site at the Marcell Experimental Forest, Minnesota, USA - June2016WEW_16_40 | ecosystem: Environmental > Terrestrial > Soil >...
CGCCGCGCCGCTCTCCCAGCCCCTTCAGCGCATTGGCGAACCGCTGTACCTTCGTGTGCAACTCGCCATAAGTGATCCGCCGCACCTCGCCCGGCTCGCCCTCCCACAGCAGCGCCGTCTTCTCCCGCCGCGCGCCCAGCGCGTGCCGGTCCACGCAGTTGTGGCACAGGTTCAGCTTGCCCCCAACGAACCACTGCGCCGAGCCCATCTCTCCTTCAAGAACTTTCTCCCACGGCGCAAACCACTCCAGCTCGCCCGCCGCCTCCGCCCAGAACGCCTCCGGCTCCTCCACGCTCTGCCGGTAGATCGCCTCATACTCTTCCACGCTCCCCACGCGCGCCTTCGCCGCAAACTCCGCCGGCGGCGCAAACACCCGGTCCTCCCGCAGCAGCGACTCCACATTCGTCCCAACCGATGTCTGCACGCGCATCCCCGTAGTCGTACTGCCGCGCATCCGCCGCATCGTGCGCGCGCCTGATTGCGCACGCCAACTCCTGCGACAGGATCGCTTTCACCGTAACTTTGATGTTGCAAAGTTTGCGAGCGATGGTTTTCTTTGCTGCGTGTGTCCCATCCACCCGCCGGGTGCCCCATCCTCGCCGCATCGGGTGCCCCATCCTCGCCGCGCAGTTTCATCGCGCGGCAGGGTGGGGTATCGTTCGCGGTAGCGAACGACCCCGTATTTGCCCTCGCCGTTGCTTGTTCCTCGCCGTTGCTTGTTCTTGCCGCTGATTGTTTTCGTGTCATCCTGAGCGAGGAGCGAAGCGACGAGTCAGAGGACCTGTGGTTGCCTGTTGTTCGTCGTTGCTCGCGCGGGGGGTGGCCCCTCACTGCGCCGGCGCCTCGCTGAACGGCAGAATCCGCGACGTCACCTCCAGCTTGTGGAAGTTGCTGTAGCTGGCCCGGAACGTCCACACAATCGCGTGGAAACTTCCGCGCCCGCTGGTGGTACGCGAGGCAATCGTGGTCGGCATCCAGAAGCTCCGTCCATCCAGCACCACCGGCGCGTAGTCCACCGAGAGCACCCACTCGCCCACCATCGCGCCGTAGCCCACCTTGTCTCCCGGAATGATCGTGTGGTGCGGAGTCGTCAGTTCCATCCGTGTAATCTGCATGCTTGCGCGATCAATGTAAACCTGCCCTCGGCCGTTCTCCTGCAGCAGGCAGCCGCCTTTGTTCTCCGGAGTCAGCACGCTCGCGAAGCGCACAACAATTGGCGCCCCCGCATCGTTCCGCTTCATTCGCTCCAGCGTGTAGTTCATGCACGACTGCTGGCCCAGCGAGACCACGGCCAGTCCGCCCTCAAACGCCCCATGCACAATCGACGGAACGTCCATCTCCTGCGATTTTGCGGGCTGGCCATTCACCGTCTTCACCTCGCGCGACTCCTCCAGCGTCGTCGTATGGTCGGCGCTCACTACGCGCTTCAGGCGGAAGACGGAATCCGTAACCGTCTCCTGATCGTGTACGTCCGGCACCATCCGCGACACCACATGCTCGTCGGCGAAAAAGCTCGGCACGCCCGAATCGTACTGCTCCAGGTTCTCCTGCAGCCGCTGCAAAATCTCCCCCAGCGTCGGCGCTTCCGTTTTCCGCGCGGGAGTCTTCGCCTGATGTGCCCACGTCGCGGACGACAACCCCACAAGCGCAACCAGCGAAATGGCCGCGGATAATCTCCTGATTGTCACGGATGACTCGTTTCTCCCGGTGTGCCTTTCGCTGCATCTGGTTTCTTTATAGCCAGTCCCTTCTCCACCTTCAGCGGTATCTCCAGCGTGCCCACTTTGTTGGAGGTGTGGTCGAGGACGCCGATGCGGACGAAGAGCTGGCCTGCGGGAAGGTCGATCTGCTGGGAGAAGCTGAGCGGTTCCTTGTTGGCAACCGTCTTGTCGTTCAACGACATCGTTACGGTCTGGCTGAGCCCGGTCACCAGCTTCGCATCCGCGTCGTAGGCCGCGAGGTCGAGTTCAAGCGAGCCGTTGTGCGTGGCGTTGGGGCCGTTGCTGTAGGCGAGCCGTCCTGCAGAGATGGAGTAGCTGAAGGTGTATCGCGTGAGCGGCTTGCCGTTGAAGCTGGGGTCGAGCGTGCCCATCACCGGCGGGTCGTCCGGTTTGGCGGGCTCGCTGCTGGGCTCGACAGCCACGTAAAAGAGGAGTTGGGAAGACGTGGGCAGGCTGCGGCTCATGGCGGCTTTCATATCGCCGCCGGAGACCTCAGGCGGAAGCGTCGCTAGGGTGAGGCCGACTGTGGGCGTCATCTTCGACGGGTCTTCCGCGTAGTATTCGTCGCGATAAATCAGGTGCAGATCGGGTCGATCGGCCTCCAGCTTGATCGTATGGTGCCTGCCATCGTATTTCGTGCCCGGTGGCACATAGGTAAGCGTGTAGTAATCGGAACCGGATGCGATTGCCTTACTGATGCCTGCCTCCAGATCGTTGGAGTTGTAATACGCCGTGCCGCCGGTCGCCTCTGCAACGGCTTCCAACGACAGATGTTCGTCCGGCCAGGATTCTCCTATTTGGTCCGCTTCAGCGGGGACCCCACGAACCGATATTGGGAAGACGGTGACTTGAGCTGCGGCAAGCAATCCGTAAGTCTTTTTAAGATCCGTCGAGTAATCCGGCAGGCAGTGTTGGGAGACTGGATTATAGTTTGGGTCGGTCATCGTCGGGATGCCAGTGGTAAACCAGAGTAGATTTTTTCGTCCCTTAATCCCAACCGCATCTGCGGCAATCTGGTTCAGCGACTCGAGCGTCATGCGGTTTCGTACCGCTTGCTGGCTGCACCAGGAATCAATGGTCATCTGCTCGTAGTTGGGAACGTTACTGGGATAGATCTCCATGGAAGCGTTGGTATCGTATTGCATGCTGTCGACAGCGGCGCTGAGCAGAGCCGGGTCGGAGGAGACTCCCTGCAAGACGCGAAGATGACCTGTATTGGCCGAACCAAGAACGGCAACTCGCGTTCCAGCAGGCATGTCATGCAGATACTGCATTGCGTACTGCTTGACGTGGCGTTGTCGCTCCATGGCACGAAACAAACTAGCGGACCCCCACGTTATCGGGAGTGGCGGGATACAGCAGTCGACAGCAAGGATTGGAGCTGCATTCGTGAAGTCGAGCAGAAGAATGTTGACAGCGCTGCTGGCAGGGGGTGGTTGCCGGTTGCTGTAGACATTGGGCGGCATCTTCTCCGGCTCCGGCACAGCCTCGCTGCCGAACTCTTCAAAGCTGCGAATGGGCTGTGCCTTCCCATCTTCCTTGACGGTAAAATCCGCCTGCGTCAGCCCATGCACAGGATTGCCCTTCGCATCCGTCACGGTCACATCCACCACCGTCTCCCGCGATGTGACCTTGAGTGTGATCCCGCTCGACTGCGGCGCACTCTGCGCTGTTGCACTCTGCGCCACCATAGCACCCATCAGCCCCACAACCGCAATCCAGCATCCTCTGCCCAATCGCCAGCTTCTCATCCGCAACCTCCCGGCCCGTCTCCACGCTAATTCGCTGACTTGCTGACTCGCTAACTCGCTGACTCGCTGTCCCCCTCACTCATACCGCCGCTGCTGCCACTCCCACGCGCTGGCCACAATCGTGTCCAGCGCGGCGAACTGCGGCCTCCACCCCAGCTCCCGCTGGATCTTCTCCGAGCTGGCCACCAGCACCGCCGGATCGCCCGCCCGCCGCGCGCGCGCCTCCACCGGAATCGCCTTGCCCGTCACCCGCCGCGCCGACTCGATCACCTCCCGCACCGTGAATCCCTGCCCATTGCCCAGGTTGTATATCAAGCGGCTCTGCGTCTTCAGCGCCGCCAACGCCAGCAGGTGCGCATCCGCCAGGTCCCGCACATGGATGTAGTCCCGGATGCACGTCCCGTCGCGTGTCGGATAGTCCTCGCCAAACACCTGGATGCTCTTCTTCCGTCCCAGCGCCACGTCCAGCACCAGCGGAATCAGGTGCGACTCCGGCTCATGCGCCTCGCCGTACCCTTCCATCGCGCCCGCCACGTTGAAGTACCTCAGGCTCGCGTACCTCAGCCCGTGGATGCGGTTGAACCAGCGCAACATCTCTTCCACCATCAGCTTGCTCTCGCCGTACGCATTGGTCGGCGCCAGCTTCGCGTCCTCCGCAATCGGCGTCGTCTCCGGCTCGCCGTAGCACGCCGCAGTCGAGCTGAACACCAGCCGCTTCTGCCCCGTCGCCAGCATCGCCTCCAGCAGCGTCAGCGTCCCCGCCGTGTTGTTCCTGAAGTAGATCTCCGGCTTCTGCATGCTCTCGCCCGCCTCAATCAGTGCGGCAAAGTGCATCACTCCATCGAACCGCCCCGCCCGCAGCGTCTTCTCCAGCAGCGCGCGGTCGGCCACATCGCCCTCCACGAACTCCGCCCCCGGGGCCACCGCAGCACGCTTGCTGTGGCTCAAGTTGTCGTACACCGTCACCCCGTCGCCGCCAGCCAGCAATAGCCGCGCCACCGTCCCGCCGATATACCCTGCCCCGCCAGTTACCAGAATCCGCATCGTTTCTCCAGGCTATCCGTTTGTCGCTACAACCAAAGTATAGGATTTCGGCCCTGGGAAGAGTGATTCCCCGCAATCCCGGGTTAAGAGAATATGAGTGGGTATGCGCGACAGATTGAAAGGAGGTCGAGAAGGCACGCTAATCGCAGCCGCTTCGTGCCCTGACCACAATTCCAGAGCAGGCATCTACCTTGGTTCATCCTCTCCATCAATCGTCGCGCCCTATCGGGGACCGCAACTAAAATGGGTCTTTACAATCCGTCGCGCCTCAGTGTCGGCGATTTGCGTCCTGCTTCAGGAAACACCTGGTTATCTTGAGCGCCGCTGTAAGCGTAATCTGTGTCTTAGGCGTCTCAGTTGGCATCATAATTAGAGTCATTAACCGCCCTCTCGCGTGGCGGCCGTTGAAGGACAGTCCGATCTATGGCAATGCGTCTTCAAAGCGAACAACTCGGCCAGCCGCCGAGCATGCAGTTTGCCCATTTTGGCGTTCTTGATGCTGGCAGGCAGAGCAAGTCATCGTTGTTCGCGTCGCTGGTGCTCAATGTGACCGTTGCGCTCGTCCTCATCGTCATCAGCGCCGCCGCCAAGAAGACCATTGACAAAAGAAACCTGCTCACCGAACTCACCGAGCCGGTCGTCAAAAAAAAGGTCGAGCCCATCAAGCCCAAGTTTGTTCCACCGCCTCCCCCTCCGCCGGTCCTTCCCGATGTCCCCAGAATCGAAGTGCAGCTTCCCAGAATCGTTGTGGTGAAGCCGCCGGAGGCGCCCAAGCCGCCCGAGGTCAAGATGGAAGCGCCCAAGCCCGTCATCGCTGCGCCCGCCCCAGTCAAGGTCGTCGTCATGGCTGCCCCGCAGGTGGTCAGCCTCTCCCATCCCCAGGCCGCCTCCGTGCCCAACAACGACCCCCATCCCTCCGCCGTACGCCTGGGTAATCCAAACAGCCCACTCAACAACCTCCACGGCCCCGCCGTCTCCAGTGTCAATCTGGGCGCGGGTTTTGCCGGCATGAACTCCGCCAACACCGGAAACGGCCCGCGCTCCACCAAAGTCGTTCTCGGCAATGGAAGCCCCGGCGGCACCAGCATCCGCGGCAACAGCGTGGTCGCGGTTGTCGGCATTCCTCACGGCGTCCCCAGCGGCGCACCCACCAGCCAGGTCGCCAGTCAGGTCAACCTTGCGCAGGCCACGCCTCCGCCCGCTCCAAAGCCCGCCCCCGTCGCCTCCCTGGTGCAGCCCAAATTGGCCAAGCTCACAGCCAAGCCCAAGCCGGAGTACACCGCCGAGGCGCGTCAGTTGCATATCGAAGGCGACGTCATCGTCCGCGCACGGGTCGACGCAGATGGCTCCGTCCAGATTCTGGACGTGGTCAGCGGTCTCGGCCATGGCCTCGACGAGAGCGCAAAACGCGCCGTTATGGCCTCGAGGTTTGAACCCGCCACCGATGGCTTTGGCCATCCGGTCGCCTCGGTTGTTATCGTTACTGTCACCTTTCAGATCGCGGGGTAGCAGGTATGTCCGTCGCCTCTTGGCAGTTCGCTTGGTTGTTGTTCATTCTTCTCTCCGGTCAGTCGCTTCATCAACACGCGTTTCACCAACACGCTAAGATTCTTAGTTAGGGGACCTCGAGGTCGCCACAGGGAGCTGCAAATCATGATTTTCCATTCCAGATCCATCGCCGGTGCGACGCTGGCGCTTCTCCTCGCGACATCGCTTCCTGCCTCGGCCGCGGTGGGCTTGCCCTCTCTCTTCGGAAAGAAAAAGCCCACCCAGGACAACATGCCTGGACGTAAACCCACCGCCGCTCAGAATGCCTTGATCGACAAGGCAATCCTCAACGAGAAAGAGATCGTCAAGACCGTCAAGGAGCGCGCTCCCCTGGTCGAAACCTACATCCAGAACATGAAGCCTGACCCCATCCTCTCCCAGGTGCCGGAGTCCGACATGCACTTCCTCGCACGGGTCGACTTCGGCAAGGTCATCAATGACGATGAGTACAAGGACAACAAGGGCAACTTCCAAGCCAAAAAAAGTCGCTACGCCGCCTTCAAAGACTCCCTTCTCGCTCTCACCAGCATCTCCAACAACCTGCATCTCAACTTCCATGAGTCCGGTTTCGTCTCCATGATCCTCATGGACTCCAACAGCTTCGACCGCCAGCACTACTCCTTTACCTTCGTCCGCAACGACTTCCTCGGCAACATCCCCACTGCCGTCTTCGACGTTACGCCCATCGGCTCCAGAAGGATTAATGTCATCGGTAATAGTAAGGTCTTCGGGCGATTCTTCGGGCGCATCTGGATCGAGACCAAGGGCGGTAACGTCGTCCGTTTCAACGGCGACTTCGCAGGCACGCAGAGGGAGCAAAAGGAGTTCTACCACTTCGATAGCTGGCGCACCAACGTCCAGCCCGACCTCTGGCTCCCCACCTCCTTCTATGTCGAGGAGAGCGACCCCAAGAGCACCACCAGTACCCTCAAATTCAAAGCCATCAACTACATCTGGGGCTACGTCCTCAGGGTCCCGGAGATCGACGCTGAGAACACCTCGCTCAGCGTGGCCAACGCTCAGGATGTCTCCAACGATGCTCCCGATCTCAGCCCCCTCGGTTCGCAGCGAGAGTGGGTGCAGCAGGCCGAGGACAACGTCATCGAACGCCTCTTCCAGGCCGGCCTCCTCGACGCCCCCAGCGACTTCGACAAGACCCTCGAAGCGCTCGCCAGCAACATCCTGGTCTTCAACAACATCCAGCTCAGCCGCCCCATCCGCGTTCGTACCCTGCTCACCGAACCCCTGGAGTCCCTCGCCGTCGGCAACACCATCATCCTCTCCAAAGGCCTCATCGACACCACCAGCGTCCCCAGCGCTGACGGTTCCCAGCAGATGGGCAACCTCTACGCCGTCCTTGCCTTTCAGGTGGCCCACATCGTCCTCGGCCATCGCCTCGACACCAAGTACGCTTTCAACGACCGCCTGCTCTTCCCCTCCACATCGGTCTTCGAGCGCATCCCCATGCACCACACCGCCGCAGACAACGCCGATGCCGCCAAAAAGGCAATGCAACTGCTAAGCGTCAAGGACCTTGCCGACGGCCAAAAGTACTTCGGCCTCTATCTGGAACAACTCCGCCAGAGAATCAAGGCGCTGCCCGCGCTCAATCAGCCCATGATCGGAGACGCCCTCGTCAAAAGCGACACCGACAACAGCTTCTGGATGGCCACCATGGTCCCCAAGGGAATCAAGCTCGACATGAAGGACCTCAAGCAGCAGGCCGCCATGCCCCTGGCCAGCTTCCTGCGCTTCGATCCCTGGACCGATCAGCTCGTCCAGATGCACACCACCTTCGAGCCCCTCATCAACGACCGAGACAAGATGCCGTTCGAGGTCACGCCAGTCTACCTGAAGCTCTCCTACTTCAAGTCCCCAGCCTCCCCGGTAGCTCCTCCCGCCGCTGCGCCGGCAAACCAGCCATCAGACACCTCCCCGCCAGCCGACGCTACAGCAAATCCGGCAGCCCCAACCGCAGCGCCAGCGCCAACCCCAGCGCCAACCCAATAACCTGGCCTTCACCGGACTGTGAACCACACGGTTGCGTCCTGCCGCAGATTTACACGTCCGAAACGACAGTTGTTCTGAGCAGAGATTTGCAGCACTTTTTCCCGGAGTTGGCATGCGCAAGACCCTGATCGTGATCGCCTCGCTGGCCTGCCTGCTCGCCCTCCCCTCCATTGCGGGCGCCCAGGCGCTGCCAGTCGTCACCGCCAGCCGCACCCAGCTTGGATTTGAAGTCACCTATGCCAGGCCGGACTTCTGGGTCGCCCCCATCGGCGATCCGCAATATGCCCGGCAATACATCCTGGGCGTCTCCGGTTTCAGCGACTACGCTCTCAACGATCGCCTCGGGATCGAAGGCGACTTCCACTGCATCGCCCTCATCACCTCCCTCGACCGCGCCGAGCTGACCTATCTGGTCGGCCCCAGATTCACCTTCCCCCATGGCCGGTTCACTTTTTACGCAAAGGGTCTGGCCGGCTTCAGCGATCTCTTCATTCAGGAGTGGCAGGACAACCAGGGGATCCCCAGAGGTACAGGCTCGGCCTTCGCTGGCGGCGTTGGACTCGACATGCATTACTCCCCCAAGATCGAGCTGCGTCTCCTCGATGTAGAAGTCCAGAAATGGCCCTCCTACAGCACCAACGGAATCAACCCCGTCGTCATCTCCACAGGCTTTGCCTATCGCTTCCAGTAGCTCCTGTTGCCTCCTGCGCCTGAGAGTTTAGAATTGTCCTTCTGCCCTTCGGCTTGCCGCAGGGGAAGAGTCCTCCCGCTCCGGCCGAAGCGCAATGGCTGTACGCTCTCTTTGCCCCGCCCGGACCTGCACCAGCCCTTGGAGTTCCCCGTGATCAGTAGACTGACCATTGTGTTGCTTCTCGGTGGCTCCTCCCTCCTGCATGCCCAGGCCAACCCCACCGCCTCGCGCTCGGGAGACCTCCAGATCGGCGCCGGATACACCATCGCCAAACCCGACTACGGCCAGCAGTCCTTCCAGGGGTTCACCGCATACGCCGACTTCGACCTTCGCTCCCATCTCGGCCTCGAAGCCGAGTTCCACCAGGTCTCCAGCACAAACAGCGACCAGTCCTACCAGCGCACCTATGAGGTCGGAGGCCGCTACTTCCGAACCTGCGGTTCCCTTGTCCCCTATCTCAAAGCGATGATCGGGCGAGGAGACTTCAACTATCCCTTTGGCTTCACCGATCTCGCCTACACCCTCTACGCCGGAGGCATTGGCGCGGACTACAAACTCGGCCCTCGCCTCCGCCTGCGAGGCGAATACGAGATCCAAAGCTGGTCCGGCTTCTCCAACGGTGGCCTCACCCCCCAGCTCGTCACCTTCGGCGTCGCCTACCACTTCACCGGAAAGCCCCGATTCAAGTGACCCCTCAGCGCCGGGTGACCAACCCAGCTCCGCCCTACGAATCCACGCCTTCGCCCAAGGGCCCCAAACGCAACAACCCCGCATCTCTTCATCCGGATGCGGGGCGGTTGCAACAAAGAACTCCGTAAGACTGTCTCTAAAAGTGGTACGCCAAGCCGATCGTCGGCACGGAGAGGACCTCATAGCGATTTGTGGTTAGGTTTCCCGTGGTGCCCGTCTGGCCGAAGTTCGGCGTCTTCAGCACAAGCCCCCGATACTCCACGCGAATGTCGAAGCTCGGGCTCAGCTCATACGCCAATCCGCCTCCGAACAGTCCCGCGACCTCCTTCGAGGTCTTGTTGATGCCCAAATGGGTCGTTCCGCTGTCCAGTATAGGCGTGAACAGCACTGTGCCGACTCCGCCCTCCAGAAAGGGGTTGTACCGCTTGAACGTCATTCCGAAGATATACGCGCCCGTAATCTCCTGCTCCCGCGAGTGGATCTGGTAGTTGTAGACGTTTTCGACAACATACTGCTGGCTGTTCTGCACGAAGCTGTAGTTCGCCTCCAGCGCGCTGTGCGGTGTCAGCATGTACCGGTAGCTGGTCAGAATTCCCGCCGCCGGGGTTGAACTCGCCACCACCGACGCCGCGCCGTGGATCGTGGGCCCGAATATTCCCGTGCCGCTGAAGCTCACATCCTGCCGGCTCTCCTGCGCAACCCCTGCAGCGGCCGACAGCATCAGCACGCCCAACACAATCGTCTTCTTCATTCTTCGTTCAACCTCTTCTTGTGCCTTTGCAACCCGGCCCCGGAACTCGGATGCGACGCACTTCGCATCGCAACCGGCACTGGCTCGGTCACTCCCATCATTGTACCCGTAGCCCGCGCCCCGTGGGGTGTCACGCCACACAGAAAGGCCGGAGAGTCAACCAACTCTCCGGCCGCGCTGCCAAATCCTGCTCGCAATTACTGTGGAGGTGCAGGTGGACGAGGTGGTGCTGCGCCGTCGCCCGGTGCTCCGCCCCCAGGTCCGCGGCCCTGCGGCATCGCATCGAACTTCGTCTGCTGGTCAGGCGTAAGCAGCGCCCGGATCTTCGCACGATCTTCAGTGCGCATCGCAGTGATCTTGGTGCGCGCATCCGGGTCCTGTGCGGCCATCAGGTCTTGCATCTTCTTCTGCTCGTCGGTGTAGATCGCCAACACCTTCGCCTTCTGGTCAGCGGTCAGAGTGACTGCTGTGTCCAGGTTGGCAACCTGCTGGTCCGGCGTCATTCTCATACGTCCGCCGCCGCCGCCACCCGGTGCTCCGCCAGGTGCTCCACCCTGCGCCATCATCGGCACCGCGCATAGCGCGGCGCTACACAAAGCCACTGCGCCGACGCGCATGGCATATCTTCCTAACTGTTTCATCTTCATTGGCTGCTCTCCCGTGTCGCTCCCGGCTTGATTCTCCGGCGGACAAGTCTAACGCTACAGACGTACAAACCGCCAGTCCGGACGCACCAGGCCGCCAGAATTGTTAGCGCTTTGCAAAGCAGACTTTCGTTTTCAGGAGGGTTCCTTGTTCGCCGGCTCCGTCTCAACCCGCTCGCTCAGCCTGAAAGCAATAGGGATCGCCGTGCGCCGCAGCGTACCCCTCCACCACCTTCAGAAACGCCACCGCCGCGTGCGACAGACTCGCCTGCCGCCGGTACACCAGACGCAGCCTGCGTTCCAGTTGCAGCTCCCGCACTCGCACCCGCACCAGCGCGCCGCTGGCCAGCTCCGTCCGCACCGTCAGCCCCGGAACCAGCGCCACTCCATTGCCCATCTCCACAAACCGCTTGATCGCCTCCAGCGACGGCAGCTCCACTCCCATCCTCAGCGGAGTCTTGTGCCGCCGGAACGTCTCAATCACCTTCTGCCGCTGCGGAGAAGAGATGTTGTGCGCGATAAAGTTCTGCGTCCCAAGCTGCCGGATCGACACCTCGCCCGCCTGCGCCAGCGGATGCTTCGGGTTCACCACCAGGTCCAGCTCATCGCGATACACCACCACCGACCGGATCGCCGCATCGTCCGGCCGGAAGCTCAGCACGCCGATCTCCACCGAGTGCACCAGCACGTCGTCCGCAATGCGGCTGGCCAGCGCCCGCTGTACCGTCACCTTGATCCGCGGGTTCCTCCGCCGAAACTCATCCAGCAGAGGCAGCAGTACCAGGCACGTGTACTCGTTCGCCGCCAGGTTCAGCCGTCCGCGATGCAGCTCGCGCAGCTCGTTCAGCGCGCCCGCCGCCTCCGTGCGCAGGTTCAGCAGCTTTACCGCGTACTCGCGCAACACCTCGCCCGCGTCCGTCAGCGTCCCATCGCGCGACGACCGCTCCAACAGCACCTCGCCCAGCTCCGCCTCCAGTTTGGCGATCGCCTGGCTCACCGCCGGCTGCGTGCGATGCAGCCGCGTCGCCGCCCGCGAGAAGCTCCGCTCTTCGCTCACCGCAAGAAACGTCTCCAACTGAAACAGGTCCATCATCCATCTCCTCGATCTAATCTGAATTGTCATTCTGAGCGCAGCGAAGAATCCCCGCATTTTTCTCGCTGCGCCCGTCCATGAATAACTCCATTAGAAATAATAATACATGTGCGAAACACTATAAGCCTGGGTTATCCTAAACCAAAAGGAGCCGAGGTCGAACCCATGTCCGTGACAGTCCCGCCCATCCCCCAGAAACATCCGTCCATCCGCCGCGCAGTCCCGCCCCAACCCGACCGCATCCTCTTCTTCGACACCACCCTGCGCGACGGCGAGCAGTCCCCCGGATGCGTCATGTACGGCCCCGAGAAGCTGCGCATGGCCCACCAGATCGCCGCTCTCGGCGTCGACATCCTGGAGGCCGGCTTCGCCATCGCCTCCGAGGGCGACGCCGATTCCATCCGCAACATCGCCCG
>Ga0187872_10003571_pt1 | contig 12346 bp, 10 predicted proteins | sample June2016WEW_16_4_FD_132973 | JGI IMG/M metagenome (GOLD analysis project Ga0187872, IMG submission 132973) | Peatland microbial communities from SPRUCE experiment site at the Marcell Experimental Forest, Minnesota, USA - June2016WEW_16_40 | ecosystem: Environmental > Terrestrial > Soil >...
GACGGCAATTGGGTCACGCACCTCGCCTGCGAAGCGCATGGAGAGACCCCGGCCTACAAATGGGAGTTTCCCAGCACAATCAAGGACGGCAACTTTCAAGGACAGCACGGCGAAGAGGGCGGATCCGGCTACCTTGTGATCGAAGGCAAGATTGCGAACGACGGAAGTGCCAAGCTGACTGCCAAAGGCAAAGTTACCCAGAACCATGCGCATGGAGTCTTCGCCATGAAGGGCGATAACTACGGCTACACCATCAAGGCCCAATTCGAAGATACAAAGGGCACGGGCACCAGGGACGAAGGCGCCGGCATCTTGGGCCGCCCCTGCACGTTCGAATTCGTGAAGCAGACGGACGCGACCCCGGCCCCGAGCCCGGCTCCGGACGCTGGACAAAAGCAAAACTAGATCGCGAAATTCCTTTCGATCGACCGATCCACACCAGGGAGGAGATGCGCGCCCTGGACGTGGCACGCTATCGCATCCTGCACACTATAAGCACACAACGCTTCCAGCGGCGAGCGTAGTCTCCAGTGCGCTGCCGGATTCCCGCTCCTTTTCCGTCACCGGGTCAGGATCGTTTTGAACCGGCCCACGACCGGTGATCCCGAGGGCTTGACTCGGCAGGTCGGCTCGAATAGGCTCACGACATACGGTACCGTATGGCAGTGCTCTCCAAGCCTCGGCTTGCACCCCTCCATCGAGAGGATTGGATCAAAGCCGCCTTCGCCCGGCTATCTGACCTTGGCGTTGAGGCAGTCCGCGTCGAGGTGCTCGCCCGGGATTTGGGCGTCAGTAAAGGAAGCTTTTACTGGCATTTTCGCAACCGCATCGATCTGCTTGACAGAATGCTGGCCAGCTGGGAAGACGAAGAACTCCACTCCATCGACCCCGATGAAGACTCGAGCGCAGCCACTCGGTGGGCGCGTTTCGTGCAAGGGACCGCCGACCCAAACCGCATCCGCGTCGAAGTGGCCGTTCGGGCATGGGCGCGGCGTGACGAGCGGGTCGCACGGGCGGTCGCCATCGTGGAGAGAAGACGGTCGGCGGTGATCGCAAACGTGCTGCGGGATGTGGGCTTCGCGCGGCCCGCAGCCGAATTATGGTCCCAGGTCGCGCTCCTCGTCTGCCTCGGATGGCTCGACCGTGCGACACGGGATCGCGAGTTTCAACTGGCGAGCCGCAGCCTCGGCGAGTTTCTCTCGGAACTGGTTTTGGCCGCCTCCAGCCGTCCTCCCACTTCAAGCCCTTGGACCTCTTCCAAATATTCCAAATAGCTTCTTCGCCGACCCTTCGCCGTCTAGGTCTCCAAAATGTCTTGGAACTTTTTGCCCAAGTCGGAGAAAATACCCCCGCTACTCGTGTGCCAGTCAAGGGCTGTCGCCTTGGTCTATGTCCTGGCAACCCTAGCCGCGTAACTGCCCTCCAAAGGAGCACGGGGTGCGTTGTGGCATCTCATTCGTACGATGGCGGTCTGCCCACAATCGACCAAAGTTAAGGAAAACGATTTTCAAATGGAAAAGAGAGCCCTAGCTCTGTCTTTCTTCACGTTTACGGTCGCGTGCGCTTTGACCCTCTCGGCTTGCGGCGGTGGCGGCAACAACGGCGGTACAGGCACCGTGACATCGGTCGCGATCACGCCGACTTCGGCCACCGTGTCTCTCAACGCCACCGCGGAATTCAGCGCCACAGTGAATCTGGCGAGCGGGTCCTCAACCAGCACGAGCACGGCAGTCACCTGGGAAGTGAATGGCACAGCGGGCGGCAGCTCGACCACAGGTACGATTGTTGCGTCCAGCACGGACGTGCAGGTGGGAATCTATACGGCTCCCGCGGTAGCGCCCGGCACGAACAACAACGAGGTGAACATCACGGCAGTGGCACCGCAGTTTCCAGGCTCGACGACGAATACTGCGACAGTGACTTCCAATACGGCCGTCGTCTCGATTGGAGGTGGGCTAGGCCTGGCGATTACTGAACTCACGACGACGGTAGCGGCCGGAGGAACCCACCAGTTTGTCGCAACTCTGAACGGAGTGGACGACCCGAACGCGACCTGGAGTGTGACGCCAGTGGCCGGCGTGGACGTCGGCACGATCAACCAATTTAGCGGGCTTTACACCGCTCCCGATTTTCCACCGCCCGGCGGCAGCGTCACGATCACGGCCCAGGATCCAACGGTCACCACGCCAGCCACCGCCACGGTGCAAATCGTCTACTCCGACCTTTCCTTGAATGGCCCGTTCGCTTTTTCGTACACGGGCAATGACACCTCGGGTTTCCTGGCGGCTGCCGGAAGTTTCGTGGCTGACGGCAACGGGAAAATCCTGAGTGGCGTCGAAGACCTCGAAAGCTTCTCCACCGGAGTTTCGACCGAGCTTCCCATCACCAGCGGGACTTACGTCGTGGCGTCCGACGGCCGCACGACAGCGACGATCAACACCGGCCACGGGGCGGCGACGTGGCAATTCGTGCTCACCACGAACCTCCACGGCCTGCTGATCCGTTTCGACGCCAGCGCCACCGGCAGCGGAACAATCGATCAGCAGAACTTGAACGATCTCACGACCTCTACATCCGTCCTTTCCGGCCCCTACGTGTTCGAGGCAGCCGGCACAGACGCGACGTTCAAGCCCATGGCGCTCGCCGGACGCTTCTCGGCCAATGGCTCGGGCGGCATCCCGGCATCCGGAACGATTCTCGACGTCAACGACAACGGCGCCGTCACAACCGCCGATACAACGCTCAACGGCTCGTACACCTTTGACACCATGTTCCCCGGCACGGGACGCGGAACGATCACGCTGGCGAGCACCACTACGAAAACACTAGAATATGCGTTCTACGTGGTGGACAGCACGCACATCCATCTCGTCGAAATTGACAGCAATGCTTTCCTTGCAGGCGACGCGTTCAGTGGAGCGAGTGGCGGCTTTTCGAATGCAAGCCTCGCGGCTGGCAGCTACGTCTTCACCAGCGGCGGCACGTCTGCCACGGTTTCGACAAACGCGTATGCCTCGGGCGGGATCTTTACGTCCGATGGAGGCGGCCACGTCACCGGCGGGACGCTCGATACCAACAACGGCGGAACGGTCACCTCGAATGCGACGATCAGCTCTTGCGCCTACGGCATAGACGGGACGACAGGGCGAATCGGCCTGACGCTCTCTGCCAGCGCGTGCCCGGCGAACCCGAATTTTTCCGCCTATCAGACGGCCCAGGGATCGGCGGTGATCCTCGAGCTTGGCTCCACGGCGGTCTCTATTGGGTTGGTGTTTCCGCAGAACCTTCCCGCGTCGACAGCGCTCACGGGAGGCTTTGCTTTTGTGCTGGCCGGCCAAGGAATGTTCCACGACAGTTCGGGCTCCTACCAGCCGGAAGCCGAAGGCGAAATCACAGTCGCCGGCACCACGGTGACTGGATATCTCGACATCGACAATTTCTCCGCAGCCTTCAAGAACGATCCAATCAACACGACGACGAGTACCATTGCCGCGCCGGCCACGAACGGCCGCGGAACGGCCACGCTCGAAGGCACCGATCCGGACGTCACCTACAATCTCGTCTACTACCTCATCGGTGGGAACACGGCGCTGGTGTTCGACCAGGACACGAACCGCGTCGTGATCGGCAGCATCGCAAGACAATTCTGAGGATTCACAACATCGGCGGAGCGCTGGCCGCGCGCCGGAAACTGTGGCACACTCGATAGTTTGAAGGACGCGGCCGGCGCGCGCCGAGGGCGCGCCACACTCGCCGGTCTGCGATTCCCACGAGCGCCCATGGATCCCCGGTTCATCCGGAATTTCTGCATCATCGCGCACATCGACCACGGCAAATCCACGCTGGCCGACCGCCTGCTCGAGCTGACCGGCGCGCTCAGCCAGCGCGAGATGACCGCGCAGGTGCTCGACTCGATGGACCTCGAGCGCGAGCGCGGCATCACGATCAAAGCCAAGAGCATCCGCCTGCACTACACGGCGCGCGACGGCAGTGAATACCGCCTGAATTTGATCGATACGCCGGGACACGTCGATTTTTCCTACGAAGTTTCGCGCGCGCTTTCCGCCTGCGAAGGCGCCCTGCTGGTGGTGGACGCGAGCCAAGGTGTCGAGGCGCAGACCGTCGCGAACGCCTTTCTCGCTTCGCGCCACAATCTCACCATCATCCCCGTCATCAACAAGATCGATCTGCCCGCCGCGCAGCCCGAATACGTCAAGGAGCAGATTGAAAATGTCCTCGCGATTCCGGCGGACGATGCGCTCTTGATCAGCGCGAAGAGCGGGCTTGGCGTCGAAGATGTTCTCGAGGCCATCGTCGCGCGCATTCCGCCACCGAAAGGTTCCGCGGACGCTCCGCTGCGCGCGCTGATTTTCGATTCCTGGTTCGATATCTATCGCGGCGCCGTCGTCCTGGTGCGCGTGATGGAAGGTCGGATTGCGCCGCGCATGAAAATTCGTCTCTGCGCGGGCAATGAAGTCTATGAAGTCGAGGCTCTTGGCGCGCTCACCCCCAAACCCGTGGTGCTCGACGAATTGGCTGCCGGCGACGTGGGCTTCATCATCGCCAACATCAAGCGCGTGGCCGACGCCCGCATGGGCGACACGGTGATCGAAGCCGACCGTCCCGCGCCGCCGCTCGAGGGCTTTGAGGCCATCAAACCAATGGTCTTTGCGGGCCTGTTTCCCGTGAACGCTACGGATTACGAGCTGCTGCGCGACGCACTCGGCAAGCTGCAACTCAACGACGCCGCTTTTTTCTACGAGCCGGAAAATTCCGTCGCGCTCGGCTTCGGTTTCCGCTGCGGTTTCCTCGGCCTGCTGCACATGGAAATCGTACAGGAGCGGCTCGAGCGCGAATTCAACATCGACCTGATCACCACCGCACCGAGCGTGCGCTACCGGATCAGCAACACGGCGGGCGAAGTGATGGAGGTCGAGAACCCCACCAAATTTCCGCCGCCGGCTTCGATTCAGAAGATCGAAGAACCGATTCTGACGGCAATGATCATCACGTCGGAAGAGTCGGTCGGCGGCGTGCTGGCGCTGTGCGAGGAAAAGCGCGGCGTGCAGAAGAAGTTCGAATACCTCTCGCCGACCCGCATCATGCTCACCTACGAGATGCCGCTCAACGAAATCGTGCTCGACTTCTACGACCGGCTGAAGAGCGTTTCGCGCGGCTACGCGTCGCTCGACTATCACCTTTCGGGCTATCGCGAATCCGATCTCGTGAAACTCGACGTGCTCATCGGCGGCGAGCCGGTGGACGCGCTGACGATCATCTGCCACCGCGATCAATCCTACGAGCGCGGCCGCGAGCTCGTCACGCGCCTGCGAAAACTGATCCCGCGCCAGATGTTCGAAGTTCCGATACAAGCCGCGATCGGCAGCCGCGTCATCGCCCGCGAAACGATCAGCGCGATCCGCAAGAACGTGCTCGCCAAGTGCTACGGCGGAGACATCACCCGCAAGCGCAAGCTCCTCGAAAAGCAGAAGGAAGGCAAGAAGCGCATGAAGCGCGTCGGCCGCGTCGATATTCCTCAGGAAGCTTTTCTCGCCGTGCTCAAGGTCTCCGGCGCCGCTGACGAAGAATAATTCGCTAGGCTCTGCGGGCAAAACGGCTCCAAGAGACCCCCCCGATCCAGTGACGGGTAGAAGGCACCGCCAGCATTTGTTTTGTGCAAGTTACAGCCATTTCTACTCGACAGCAGTGACGGGTAGAAATAGGCGCACAAGCAGGGTGCCAGCCCCAAGTGCGGGGCCGCTGGACATCCTTTCTGGACTGCGCTCCAACTCTGGACCATTGGCCTATGCATCCAGCGTAGGGCGTGGGGACCGAATTGCAAGTGAAAGCGCCTGTGGACTTTTGCCGGGGTTGATGGCAATTCCGACCCAGGGAACTAGGGAACTTTATCGCCGAGTAGTTTGCGAGCGGGCTGGTTATCGCAATAGACGCGCCATTCGGCTATCAGACCGCTTCGCACGACCGCCCTCCACGCTGCCGGGATTTTCCAGTGATTCTCTTTTGGCAGCTTGCCGTCGACGGCGTAGGTGCCGCTGGCGGCGCCAAAGACCGCGACGACATCAGGATTCTCGAAAATCTCCTCGTGGGAGATGCGATAGTCCGGAAAGCAAGCGAAGTACGATTTCCAAGCGGTGCGCAGGTTTTCTCGACCTTGGAGGCGATTCCCAAGCCCGTCGACGAGAACGTGATCCTCCGTCATGATGGCACACATCGCGGCGACATCCGCTGCGTTAACCCGATCGATAAATTGCAGCACGACGGCTGGCGGTTTTTCGGAGTCCATGGTTTTCTCCATCACCCCTTGCGGCGGACGGTGGCGTCGAGTTGGCCGCGCGCGAGGCGGACGGAGATGTCGTCGCCGAGCGCGACCTGATCGGGCGAGCGGAGAACCTTCCCCGAGGCGTCGTAAGCGATGGCATAGCCGCGTTCGAGCAACTGGAACGGACTGCGCTCATCGAGTTGCAACGCGGCGGCTTCGAGGCGTCGCCGCTTCGCAATGAGCGCGCGATCGATCCGCACGCGCAGTTCGCTCGAACGCTCGTCGAGCGCGCGTCGCAACTTGCCGACCCGCGCGCGCAAGTCGAGTTGCGCGAACCGCACGCGGGCCGAGGCGAACCGTCGCTGTTTTCGGGTCGCTACGCGCTCGAGTGCCGCGCGCAGCGCGTCGCGTTGCTGATGGATACGGCGGCGCAGCGTTTCGGCGCGCCCGCGCAGATCGAACGACGATATCCGCGTGCCGGCCTTCGTCAGCCGCTGCCGCGCCGTGACCAGCCGCGCGCGCAAAACGACCCCGAGCGATGCCGACAGCTCGTCCACATGCTGGCGCCGCTGCCGCACGAGCGCTTCGAGCTGCCGGAAGCCGCGATGCGTCTGGAGATCGCGCACGCGATGCCGCCGCTCAGAGAGCAGATAACGGATGTGATGGACCAGATGGCTGCGATGCTCGGCGATCTGGCGTTCGAACTCCTGCCGTGAGCGCACGACGATCTCCGCCGCAGCCGAAGGCGTGGGTGCGCGCAGGTCGGCGACAAAATCGGCAATCGTGAAATCGGTTTCGTGGCCCACGCCGGTGATGACGGGAATCTTCGACTCCGCGATCGCGCGCGCGACAATCTCCTCGTTGAACGCCCACAAATCCTCGGGCGATCCGCCGCCGCGCGCGAGAATCAAGACGTCCGCGAATTTCGCGCGATTGAAGTGCCGCAGCGCCGCAACGATTTCCTTGGCCGCGCCTTCGCCCTGCACCTTCACGGGATAGAGCTGCACGTGGACGTTCGCGAAGCGCCGCTTGAGGACGCGCAGAATGTCGCGAATGGCCGCGCCCGTGGGCGATGTGACCACGCCGATGCAGCGCGGCAGGACGGGCAAAGGCTTTTTCCGCGCTTCGTCGAAGAGACCTTCGCCCTCGAGCTTTTTCTTCAGCTGCTCGAAGGCGAGTTGCAGCGCACCGAGGCCGACCGGCTCGATGTGGCTGACGTAGACCTGATACTCGCCGCGCAGATCGTAGACGCCGAGCGATCCGCGCACCGTGACGTGGAGGCCGTCTTCGGGGCGGAATTTCAGCCCACGCGCCTGATCGCGAAAACAGACGCAGCGAATCTGCGAGCGCGCATCTTTCAGGGTGAAGTAGAGATGACCGGATTGCGCAGCGTGGTAATTCGACACCTCGCCTTCGATCCAGACGTCGGGGAATTCAGCTTCGAGCAGATCGCGGATGCGTTCGGTCAGCTCGCTGACCTTCCAGACGTGGCGCTCGGGCATCAGATCGAAATCGAAAAGAGGCGTCTGGCTCATCGGTCTTCCATTTTATCGCTAGCGGCGGAAGTAGTTCACGATCCAGAAAACCAGCGTCAGGGCCGCGCTGACGAGGATACAGGTGACGATCGGGAAATAGAACGAACCGTTGCGTCCGCGATAGGCGATGTCGCCTGGCAATCGCCCCAACCGGAACGGCAGCTTCGCGCCGAAAAACAGTAGCGCTCCAGCGGCGACCAAAACGATTCCGAAGACAAGCAGCAGCTTTCCGAGTTCGCGCGACGGGTCCATGGCATATTCGGCTCTAGATCAGCTCGAGACCCGAGAAAAAGTAGCCGATTTCGAAGGCGGCGGTCTGTGGCGCATCGGAGCCGTGTGTGCAGTTGAACTGGATGCTGGTGCCGAGCTCGCGGCGGATCGTGCCGGGCGCGGCCTTGGCGGGATCGGTGGCGCCCATCGTCTCGCGCCATTTTGCGATCGCATTTTCGGCTTCGAGGACCATGACGACGGCTTTGCCGGAGCTCATGAATTCCGTCAGCTCTCCGAAAAACGGCCGCTCGCGGTGAACGGCGTAAAATCCCTCGGCCTCGGACTTCGTCAACCGCAGCGACTCGATCGCCACGATTTGAAACTTCGCGGCGTGGATGCGGCTCAGGATCTCGCCCGCGAGCCCGCGTCCCACCGCGTCGGGCTTGATGATTGCCAGAGTTCTTTCGACTGCCATTCGATCGTTCTCCCGTGTTTGCGGCGCTCTACTTGCGCGCTCGCTTCTTCGGCTTGCTGGCGGTTCGTTTCTTCGCGCTGCCCTTCGACACACGCATCACGTCGGCGACCGTCTGTCCGATCTCCGCGGGGCTCTGCACGGTGTGAATCCCAGCGGCGCGCAGGGCCGCGTACTTTTCGTTTGCCGTGCCCTGGCCGCCGCTGATGATTGCTCCGGCGTGGCCCATGCGGCGGCCCGGCGGCGCCGTTTGCCCGGCGATGAAGCCGATCACCGGCTTCTTCACATGCTTCTTGATGAAGTCAGCGGCAATCTCTTCCGCGTTGCCGCCGATTTCGCCGATCATGACGATCGCGTGCGTTTCCGGATCGTCGTTGAACATGCGCATGACGTCCAGAAAGTTCGTCCCGATAATCGGATCGCCTCCGATGCCGATGCAAGTGGACTGGCCGATGCCGAGCCCTGTGAGCTGACCGACGGCTTCGTACGTCAGCGTGCCGCTGCGGCTGACGACCCCGACGTGGCCCTTCTTGTGGATGAAGCCGGGCATGATTCCGAGCTTGCACTTGCCGGGCGAAATGATCCCGGGGCAATTGGGACCAATCAGTCGCGTCGGCGAATTCTTCAGCGCAGCGGCCACGCGCACCATGTCGAGCACGGGTATGCCTTCCGCGATGCAGATGACCAGCGGCAGTCCGGCGTCCGCCGCTTCGAGGATGGCATCCGCGGCAAACGGCGGCGGAACGAACGCCATCGCCGCGTTCGCGCCGGTCTCGCGCGCGGCTTCGGCGACCGTATCGAACACAGGCACGCCGAGCTGCGCCCTTCCGCCTTTGCCAGGAGTCACGCCCGCGACGATCTTCGTGCCGTACTCGATCATCTGCTGCGCGTGAAAGCTACCTTCGCGGCCGGTGAGACCTTGCACGAGGACGCGCGTGTTCCTATCGACCAAAATGCTCATCGCACACCGCTGGCCAGGGTCACGACCTTTTCCGCTCCGTCCTTCATTCCATTCGCCACCGTGAAATTCATTCCCGAATTGCGCAGGATTTCCTTGCCCTGCTCGACGTTGGTCCCTTCCATGCGCACGACGACCGGCGCCGCGAGTTTCAACTCTCTCGCCGCGCTTACGATGCCGCTCGCCAGCATGTCGCAGCGCAGAATGCCGCCGAAGACGTTGATAAATACCGCCTTCACGTTCGGATCGCTCAGCAGGATGCGAAACGCGTTTTTCACGCGCTCCTCTGACGCGTCGCCGCCCACATCGAGAAAATTCGCCGGACTTCCGCCACACAGCTTGATGATGTCCATGGTGGCCATCGCCAGGCCCGCGCCGTTGACCATGCAGCCGACCGTGCCGTCGAGCTTGATGTAGTTCAGCCGGAACTTCGAGGCGTCGACCTCGAGCGGCGTTTCTTCGTCGAGGTCGCGCAGCTCCGCGAACTCGGGATGGCGGTAGAGCGCGTTGTCGTCGAAATTCACTTTGGCGTCGAGCGCTACCAGCCGCTCGCCGCCCGTCACGACCCAGGGGTTGATCTCGATGAGCGACGCGTCCGTTTCGAGAAACGCTCGATAGAGCGACTGCAAAAACGGCACGGCCGCGTTCACGAGCTCTGCCGAAAGTCCCAGGCCGAACGCGAGTTTGCGCGCGTGATACGGTTGAAACCCTGTCTCCGGGCGAATCGTCTCGCGCAGGATCGCCTCCGGCTGCTCTTTCGCGACTTCCTCGATCTCCATTCCGCCCGCAGCGCTGGCCATAAATACGGGCGCGCCCACCGCGCGGTCGACCAGCACGCTGAGGTAAAGCTCGCGCTGGATGTCGAGCCCCTCCTCAATCAGCAGCCGCCGGACGATGCGCCCTTCCGGGCCGGTTTGGGGCGTGACGAGTTTCATGCCGAGCATGCTCCCGGCAAGAGAAACCGCCTCGTCCGGCGACTTCGCCAGCTTCACGCCGCCCGCCTTGCCGCGGCCGCCGGCATGAATCTGCGCCTTTACGACAACCACGGACGTGCCGACGCGCTGCGCCGCAGCGCGCGCCTCTTCTTTCTTGAAGACGACTTCGCCGCGCGGCACGGGAACGCCGAATTTCGCGAGGATGGCCTTGGCTTGATATTCGTGAATCTTCATGCGGACTTCGGCTGGTCGGAAGCCGGCCTAGAAATGCTAGAATTTATGGACCGATAAAAGCATCTCAGTGTACTTGGAACCAACGGGTCGGGCAAGATAGACTGCGACGCTCGCGGCCACGACTACCCGAATGAACATGATCCACGAAGCGCTCGAAAAAATCGTCGCCGACGAAGACTTGTCCCGCGCGGAAGCGGAAGCCGCGATGGAGGAGATTCTGTCCGGCCGCGCCACCGACGCGCAGATCGCCGCACTGCTCACCGGCCTGCGGATGAAGGGCGAGACGGTCGACGAGCTGGTCGGCTTTGCGACCGCGATGCGGCGCCACTCCGCGCCGATTCTTCCCGGCCGTGCGCGAATCGCCGACGAAGCACTCGTAGACACGTGTGGTACCGGCGGCGACGCGTCCGGCACGTTCAACGTTTCGACCGCTGCGGCGTTTGTCGTTGCGGGCGCGGGCGTGCGCGTGGCGAAGCACGGCAACCGCTCGATCAGCTCGCGCTGCGGCTCGGCGGACGTGCTCGAGGACCTTGGCGTGCGGATCGATCTTGCGCCAGAGCGCGTTGCACGCGCCATCGAGGAAATCGGGATCGGATTTCTGTTTGCTCCGGCCATGCACGCAGCCACGCGCCATGCCATGGCGGCGCGCCGCGAGCTGAAAATGCGCACGGTGTTCAATCTGCTCGGACCGCTCACGAATCCCGCCGGGGCCACCGCGCAGGTCGTGGGCGTCTACGACGCAAGTTTGACGGAGCTTCTCGCGCGGGCGCTTGGTGAGCTGGGCGTGAAACGGGCGTTCGTAGTACACGGCGCGGACGGACTCGATGAGATTTCAGTCTCGGGCGAAACCCATGTTGCCGAATTGCGCGATGGCGTCGTCCGCAGTTTCACCGTAACGCCCGATGATTTCGGGTTGCATCGCGCGCCGCTCGAGGACATTCGCGGCGGAGACGCCAAGCACAACGCCGAGATCATTCACAAGATATTGGGCCGCTCGATGCTCTATCGGGAGCACGGCCCGCACCGCGAAATCGTGCTCGCTAATGCCGCGGCTGCGCTTGTCGCGGCCGGGCGCGCGGCCGACTTCCTAGGTGGCGTGTACCTCGCTGCCAAGTCGATCGATTCAGGCGCCGCCCGCGAAAAACTCGAAGCCCTCGTCGCGTTTTCGCAGGCCGAAAAGGGCCACTCCCAAACTGCTCCGTGAAGTCTTACAGACTCAGGAAATTCTGGAGGAGGCGGAAACCGGCGTCGGTAAGAACCGACTCGGGGTGGAACTGCACGCCTTCGACCTTCAGCTTGCGATGTCGCAAGCCCATGATAGTGCCGTCGGCGGTTTCGGCGGAAATTTCCAGCTCGCGCGGGAGTGACTTCCGCTCGACGATCAGCGAGTGATAGCGCGTGGCCTGAAAATCCTGCGGCAGGGTGCGGAAAATCGTCTTGCTGTCGTGGTGAATTTCGCTCGTCTTCCCGTGCATCACTTTCGGCGCCCGGATCACGCGCCCGCCAAACGCCGCGCCGATCGCCTGGTGGCCCAGGCAGACACCCAGGATCGGAATCCTGCCCGCGAAGCGTTCGATCAATGGGACACTGACGCCCGCTTCTTTCGGCGTGCAAGGCCCCGGCGAGATCACGATGCGCTCGGGCTTGCGTTCCTCGATTTCCTCGAGCGTGATCTGGTCGTTGCGCCGGATCAGGAGTTCCTGCCCCATCTGGCCGAGGTAC
>Ga0187872_10003573_pt1 | contig 12340 bp, 13 predicted proteins | sample June2016WEW_16_4_FD_132973 | JGI IMG/M metagenome (GOLD analysis project Ga0187872, IMG submission 132973) | Peatland microbial communities from SPRUCE experiment site at the Marcell Experimental Forest, Minnesota, USA - June2016WEW_16_40 | ecosystem: Environmental > Terrestrial > Soil >...
CATCGTGTCTGGGTGGTAGAAGGCAATCTCCGTCCAGGCAAGCGCCATGTCGCACCCAAGAATCGCTACTACGTCGACGAGGATAGTTGGATCGCGGTGCTGGGTGACCGGTGGGACGCCAAAGGGCAGTTGTGGCGTGGTGTGATTACTCTTCCCATCAGCTGCCCGGATGTTCCAGGGGAAATCAGCACAGCTTGGGGAACTTACGACCTGTTGTCGGGCACGTATTTCGTCAACGTGATGTTCAATGAGCAGGCCGAGCAACACAAAGTCATGCCACCCTATCCCGAGTCCACGTTCATACCAGAGAAAATGGCGAGTGAAGGGGTGCGTTAATAGGGGTGCGTAATGAAGTACTTCAAGCGCTGGAGCGGGCAAACTAGCCCGCTCCAGGTTCTTTCAGGAAGTCGGGCTCGACGCATCGCGTGCTCTCTGCTTCGCATACTCATTGTGGGATTCCTGCCATACACTGCAGCCGCGGCATCGGGAGTCGCCGATCCTCTGGACCGGCCGGCCACGATAACCCGCAACGCTGCGCGTTGCTTCCTGCAAGGCGCTGCCACGGCTGGCGACCGCCTGGTGGCCGTGGGCGAGCGGGGCATCGTTATCCTCTCTGACGATAAGGGCAAGACCTGGCGTCAGGCGAAGGTGCCCACCAGCGTTGAGCTCACCGCCGTGGAGTTTCCAACTCCCCAGCAGGGATGGGCTGTCGGCCACGCTGGAGTCGTGCTGCATACGGAAAACGGCGGTGAAACTTGGATCCGGCAACTGGATGGCAAGATCGCGGCCCAGCTGGCCCTGGAGGCTGCACAGGCGAAAGCTGCCGCCCGGCCAAATGATAAAGCAGGAAAGAGGCAACTGGCCGAAGTCCAGTTATTTGTTGATGAAGGTTCCGATAAGCCTTTCCTCGACCTTCATTTCGAAAATGAGCAGGCAGGTTTTGTCGTTGGCGCGTATGGCCTGATGTTCCGCACCGGCGACGGTGGCAAGACCTGGAAATCGTGGATCGGCCGCCTCGACAATCCAGAGGGACTCAACATCTACGCCATACGAGTAGCGGGGAACAACGTCTACCTCGCTGGCGAAAAAGGGTTGTTCCTTCGCTCCACGGACAAGGGAAATAGCTTCACAAGGGTTACGACACCTTACGAGGGGACCTTCTTCAGCATCGCCATTTTCCCCTCTGGGGAGATCGTGCTTGCGGGCCTGCGTGGGAATGCCTACCGGTCGGCCGATCAAGGCAAAACCTTCTCCAAGGTCGATGTCCCCGTGGGCGTCTCGTTTAGTGCGAGCGCGACCCTCCCGGATGGGACCGCGCTATTTACCAATCAAGAGGGTGATGTTCTGGAGAGCCACGACCAGGGCCGCACGATGCAATTAGTGCAAGCAAGATCGATGAGGTCGCTGACAGCAATCACCGCAGTGAGGGATGGCGTCCTGTTGGCTGTTGGGTCAGAGGGCACAATTCAAATTTCCTTGTCCTCGGCTGCACCCGCAACAAAAACAGAAGCCGGAAGTGTGCGATGAGCCTCGGAAGCAAGAAAGTGGTCCAACTCGTCGTTCGCGACTTCGCGGATTTCGACAAGAACTCAGGTAATGCGGTCGAGCGGTTGTTCTTCAACCATCGTGGTGTGGTGGTGGCGATCTGCATTCTGGTTACGGTCGCACTGGGCTATTCGCTTACGAAGCTGAAACTCAACGCCAACTTCGACCGGATGATCCCCACACGGCACCCGTACATCGCGAATTATCTCCAACACAAGTCAGACCTGAGCGGGCTTGGCAACACTGTGCGTATCGCGGTGGAGACGACGAACGGAACCATCTACGACGCGTCATACCTGGACACCTTACGAAAGATCAACGATGAGGTCTTCTTGCTGCCCGGCGTGGATCGCGCCCACATGCGGTCCCTCTGGACCGCTGGGACCCGCTGGTCAGCGGTGACAGAGGAGGGTTTGGACGGCGGTCCGGTGATTCCCGACGAGTACGATGGGTCGCCGCAAACTGTGGAGCAGGTTCGGCGCAACGTCGAGCGCTCGGGCGAGATCGGGGGATCGGTAGCAGGCAACTACAAATCGAGCGTCATCTTCGTGCCTTTGCTTTCAAATGACCCCGACACCGCGAAGCCGTTGGAATACGGGAAGCTCTCGCAGCGCTTGGAAGACATTAGGCGCAAGTATCAGACGGACAACGTAAGAATCCATATCACTGGATTCGCTAAGATCGTCGGAGACCTCATCGGAGCCCTGCGATGGTTCCTGCTGTTCTTCGGGGCTGCCATCTTGATCGATGCGGGGTTGCGGCAATCCTACATCCGTTGCTGGCGCAGTACCTCCCTGATGGTCGTCTGCTCTCTCGTAGCGGTGGTCTGGCAACTCGGACTTCTTCCCTTGATGGGCTATGAGTTAGATCCGTACTCGATCTTGGTGCCCTTCCTCATCTTCTCCATCGGCATGAGCCACGGCTCGCAGAAGATGAACGGCATCATGCAAGACATTGGCCGGGGCACGCATAAGATCGTTGCGGCCCGCTACACGTTCCGCCGCTTGTTTCTACCCGGTCTGACGGCGCTTCTGGCCGACGCTGTGGGTTTTGCCGTTTTGATGGTGATCCGCATTCAGGTCATCCGCGACTTAGCAATCACGTCGAGCATCGGCGTCGTCATCCTCATCTTCACGAACCTTCTTCTTTTGCCCTTTCTTCTGAGTTACTCGGGTGTCAGTGCGGCCGCGGCGGAGCGTAGTTTGCGCACCGAGCACGCGGAGAAATCCGGCGCAGAGAAGACTTGGTTCTGGCGTTTTCTCGATCACTTCACGCAGCCTAAATGGGCCGCAGTGACCATTATCGTCTGCGCCGCCTTGACGGCCGTGGGCTACGTGGAAAGCCGGAATCTCAAGATAGGAGATCTCGATCCCGGTGCCCCGGAACTTCGCTCCGACTCGCGTTACAACCGAGATGCCGCGTTTATGACCGCCAACTACGGAGCGAGCAGCGATGTACTTGCCATTATGGTGGAGACGCCCGATGGATTCTGCGCACTCTACGACACGTTAATGCGTGAGGATGCACTGGACTGGACCTTGCGTCAGGTGGAGGGAGTGGAGTCCACCAACTCGCTCGCACTCTTGACACGAGAGGTGTTTGCGGGCTTCACCGAAGGCAGCGGGAAGTGGTACGCGCTCCCGCGAAATCAGAACATTATCAATCAGATGACCGGACGGGCTCCCCGCGGAGTCTACAACGATTCATGTAGCCTGCTAACGCTGTCTGTGTATCTCAAAGATCATAAGGCGGAGACACTGACGCGAGTGGTGAACACTGTGGAAGCCTTTAGCGCCGAAAACAACACCAAAGATGCAAAGTTTCTCCTGGGAGCAGGTAGCGCCGGAATCGAAGCGGCTACCAACATCGTCGTTAAGCAAGCGAACCGTCAGATGCTGTTTTGGGTATACGGCGCAGTCAGTCTACTGTGCTTGATTACTTTCCGTTCGTGGCGGGCGGTTATTGTCGCTGTCCTCCCCTTGATGATGACATCCGTACTCTGCGAGGCGCTGATGGTTAATCTGGGCATGGGAGTTAAGGTCGCCACGCTTCCAGTGATTGCGCTCGGTGTCGGCATTGGGGTGGACTACGCGCTCTACATGCTGACCGTAATGCTGGGTCACATGCGCGCCGGCCGGACGTTATCGGAAGCCTATTACGCTATGCTCTGCTTCACCGGTAGGGTGGTCATTCTTACTGGACTCACCCTGGCCTTTGGCGTCGCGACATGGGCGTTTTCGCCTATCAAGTTTCAGGCGGACGTCGGCATCCTGCTGGTCTTCATGTTTGTTTGGAACATGCTTGGCGCGATGATTCTGCTCCCCGCGCTCGCATGTTTCCTTCTTAAGAAAGAACAGCGTGCGTCGGTTGCGAGTGCTTCGCCGACTCTGCCGGGATTAGAACACACTGTCCAGGAGAAGCAGCATGCGCCGCAATCCGTGTAGTGAGCTGATCGCCTGGAGACGCAGTACGAGTGATCCGTGGAGCGGTTCCGCGAGGCCGAAAGGCTATTCGCTAGAGCCGCTCCCCTATGTCAAGCAGCCGGTCCACGAACTGAATCTGAAGAAGGGAGACATGGTTTATGTCTGAAGCAGCCGGATCGAAAGAGATGACAACGGATACTCTTCCGGCATTCTCTCGTATTCTTCTGGTTACCGATTTCTCGCCCTGGTCGGAAGCGGCGGTTCCGTGCGCGAAGCTGCTGGCCGAATCCTATCGCGCGTCCATTACCATCGCTCACGTGATCCTTAGGGATATAGATTTTGGCCCGAACGAGGCTGTCATTGGCACACAGGAAGAAATTGCTGAGTTGGCCGAAACACTGATGCGCAGATTCTTGGCGAAGAACTCACTTTCTGAATCGGACTTCGTCATCACCAGCGGTCCCTTCGGAGACGCGATTGCAGCGGCTATTGAACAAAAGGCGATTGATCTAGTAGTGGCTGGTACTCACGGGCGCAGCGGCGTCGGCAAGCTCTTGCTGGGCTCGATCGCACAACGGATTTTCAACGCAGCGCCTTGTCCCGTGCTGACCGTCTCGCCAAGGGCGCGGAGATCTGGAGGCGTTGAAGGGAAGCGAAAAATTCTGTACGCACCACGCCTATCCGACGCCTCGCTCAAGGCCCTGCCATACGCGCTATCGTTGGCCAAGACCATGGACGCCGAGTTGCTGCTCGTGCATGTGCTGGAATCATCCGAGCTGATAGCGCAGCAGGGGCGTATTAATGAAGATCTGTCGGAAATGCTTCCTCCCGAAGCCCGGGGTTGGTGCCGGTCTAACAACTTGGTGCTAACTGGCGATCCGGCCTCGGAGATCGTAAGAGTAGCCGCGGAATATGGTGTGGACTTCATCGTGATCGGTGCGGAACGAGTCCCCGGAGGTCCGCTCGACCGGATTAACGTGCCATTAACCACGGCTTACCAAATTGTTGCGCACGCCGACTGCCCAGTGCTGAGGGTACGCAACTAAAGCTCATTGTTAGTTAGGCCCGCTGTCCGGTTGAGCCCAAGAAGGTCATAAAGGAATTTAGATGAACAAGATCGTAGCGAATGCAGACGAGGCGATTCGAGATATCAAGGATGGCGCAACCATCATGGTCGGCGGCTTCGGCTTGTGTGGAATTCCCGAGAATTTGATCGACGCACTGGCGCGCAAAGCCGTTAAGTACCTCACCATAATCAGCAATAACGCGGGCGTGGACGACTTTGGCTTGGGCGTTTTGCTTCGAAACCGACAGGTAAGAAAGCACATCGGCACGTATGTAGGTGAGAACAGATTGTTCGAAGAGCTGGTACTAAGTGGGGAACTTGACCTGGAACTTGTTCCACAGGGTACTTTCGCGGAGCGCATACGTGCCGGCGGTGCGGGCATTCCAGCATTCTTCACGCCGGCTGGCGTCGGGACGATTGTAGCCGAGGGCAAAGAGACGCGCGAGTTCAATGGCAAGACCTACTTAATGGAACGGGCGCTGCAGGCTGATTTCTCACTCATCAAGGCCTGGAAGGGTGACAAGTGGGGCAACCTGATGTTCCGCAAGACGGCGCGGAACTTCAACCCAATGATCGGCACGGCAGCCAGGATTACCATTGCAGAGGTCGAACATCTGGCCGAAGTGGGCGAGATCGCTCCGGATAACGTTCATTTGCCGAGTGTTTACGTGAAGCGGATCTTCCAAGGCATCAACTATGAGAAGCGCATCGAGCGACGTACACTGCGCGCGGCAGCACCACAATAAGGAGGATAGAGATGGCGACGGAAGCTAAAGTCGCGAAGGATACGAGTAAGCGTGATCGCATCGTCAAGCGCATAGCGCGCGAGCTGCAAGACGGTTTCTATGTGAACCTGGGCATTGGCATGCCGACCCTGGTCGCGAACTGCATGCCCGAGGGCATGGAAGTCGTGCTTCAAAGCGAGAACGGCATGCTGGGCATCGGGCCGTATCCGATCGCCGGCCAGGAAGACCCCGATCTGATCAACGCGGGCAAAGAAACCATCACCGAAATTCCGGGCACCTCTTATTTCTCCAGCGCTGATTCGTTCGCCATGATTCGTGGTGGGCACATTGACCTAAGCGTGCTTGGCGCTATGGAAGTGGACGAGGAAGGAAACCTCGCCAACTGGATGATCCCGGGCAAGATGGTCAAGGGCATGGGCGGTGCGATGGACCTGGTAGCCAGCGCGCGCCGCGTGATCGTTGCCATGGAGCACACCACGAAGGAAGGCGAACCGAAAATCCTAAGAAAATGCACGCTGCCATTAACCGGCGTGAAAGTGGTGGACACAATCGTCACGGAGATGGCCTATATCAAGGTAGTGCCCGGGAAAGGGCTGGTGCTGGAGGAAATTGCGCCCGGCCTCAGCATAGACGAAGTCCAGCGAGCCACGGAAGCCCCGCTTTCCATCAGCCCCAACCTGAAGACGATGGAGTTCTAGTCTAAACACAGAAAGGAATTCTTATGACCACCCAGATATATATTGCCGCCTATAACCAATCGAAATTCGGCAAGCTCATGGACATGAAGGTGCCAGAGATCATCGCCAACGCGGTCAATGCTGTTTGTCGGCAGATTAATGTGCCGCCGTCGGTAATCGACGTGGGCTCGATTGCCGGTGCTTGTAGTGTCTCCTTGAACGAACAGGGCCTCCTTGCTGGCCTGGTGGCGTCGGTCCCGGGTCTCGAAAGCAAGTCGATCGAATCTGTCGAGAACGCCTGCGCTTCTGGCGGCACAGCCGTGCTTTCTGTGCTTCGAAAGCTACTACTCGGTGAAGGTAGCGTTGGCATCGCCGTGGGATACGAAAAAATGCGCGATGCCGAAGGCAAGATGGATGGCGCGCTCATTGGCAAGGTCCTAGGATACTACTCGCATCCCAGCGAGCGCCCGGGCAAGGTATACGTGTTTCCGCACCTGTTTGCCGAGATTATGCGCGACTACATGAAGGCGTGGGACGTCAGCGAACCCGACTTGGCGCAGATCGCGGTGCAAGAGTACGCCAATGCCAAATACAACCCTTGTGCGCAGATGAACAGAGTGCAGATCACGCTGGAGCAGGCACTCAAAATCGAGGGCATCAACAAGTACATCGTCGATGGCCTGCCACTGAAGACCTACGACTGTTCACAAATCACCGACGGCTACGCGGCCCTGATTCTCGCCACTGAGGACGGGCTAGCGAAACTCGGTATTCCGAAACACGAAACGGTCGAGATCGCCGGGTTCGGTGAGGGAACGGATCCCCTAGCAAAAGGAGCTCGCGACGTACTGCGTCCTATGGGCGCGTACCGGGCCATGAACGCGGCGTACAAGATGGCGGGCGTCAGACCGGCCGACGTAAACGTGGCCGAAGTACACGACTGCTTTACTGTCATGGGGGCCATCGGCGCTGAGGTGATTGGCAAGGCGGAGCCGGGAAAGGGAGCTGAGTACTGGGTGGAGGGTAAAGCGAACGCAGATGGCGAGTGTGCTATCAACACATCAGGCGGACTGATAGCCAAAGGACATCCGGTGGGTGCGACGGGCGTTGCCATGATTGGCTGGGCGGCGCTGCAACTGCTGGGCAGGGCGCCGGCTGAGGTTCAGGTGAAGAACCCGAGTGCTGCGGCTACTTTCAACATCGGCGGTCCTGTCTGCGCTTCAGTTTGCACCGTGCTCAGGCACGCGCGTGGAGCCCAGGGCGGAAGTCATCCGGCATGAACATCCCAATCCGGGGGCGCCACGCATGTTTCCACCTGCCGCCCCTACCGATGAGCCCACACGAGGGTTGCGTGTGGCTGCTCCGAACTTTAAAGTGCTGCTGATCGAGGAGAGCGTTCTCCGCGGTAGGGCGCGGCGGAGATCAGCATCTGTTCGGATGTTTGATCGGAAACCCACGCCGCTTGCGGTGTCCCATCTAGCTGATGAAACCGCCGGTCCTGACACACCACCGCCGTCTTGGCGGGGAAACTGCTGTTCTGAGTAGCGGAAGAATCGCACCGGCGTTAGGGGAAGATTCACAAAGATTTGTTCTTACCAGCCCACAGCCCTCCATCGACGACCAGCACGTGACCCGTCACGTACGCCGAAGCGTCCGACGCCAGAAACACCGCTGCCCCTTTCAGATCGTGATCGCCGCCAAAGCGGCCCGCCGGGATCTTCGCCAGCAGGGAATCTTTACGGTGCTCGATGATCCATTCCGACATATGCGTCGGAAACCATCCCGGGGCGATGGCATTCACCTGGATGTTGTGCGGCGCCCACTGGCACGCCAGATCCTTGGTGAACGCGATCACGCCGGCTTTGCTCGCGTGGTACCCGATCGCCTGCAGTTCCGCCGACGCTCCGTCCAAACCCGCCACTGATGCGATGTTGATGATCTTGCCCGACCCCTGCGCGACCATAGCTTTGCCCGCCGCCTGACAAAACAGGAACGTGCCGGTCAAGTTGGTGGAGAGAACTTTGTCCCACTGCTCCAGCGTCATTTCTTCCACCGGAGCCCCCCACGACACGCCGGCGTTGTTGACCAAAATGTCGACTCGACCAAACTTTGCGAGCGTCGCATCGACGACTTCCTGAATCGCCGCCCGGTCTCTGACATCGCATCCCAAGGCCAGCGTCTGCACGCCCAGGCTGCGCAAGGCTTCCGCCGCTTCCTCGCAGCGCTCCTTCTTGCGGGCGCAGAGCACCAGATTCGCCCCCATTTCCGCCAGGCCCTCGGCCATCTGGCGACCCAGTCCCATCGAGCCACCCGAAACAATGGCGACGCGGGCAGTTAGATCGAAAAGCTGTTTGACATTCACTCCGAGAACGGCCTTTCCGGGCGGCTGCGCCCTGCAACAATAACACTTCGTATCATAATTATAGTCGCTAGCGTCCGCGCTGATCGGGAGTCTAGGCCTTCCTTTGTGCCTTCCGCCACTTTGCCCAGCGCGCTTTCTGAGCTGCAACAATCCTTTTACGGGCGGCTAGGGACATCTTGCGTCCTTTGCGGGCACTGATCGAAACCTTTTGCCCCTTGATCCTTGCCCACCGCGCCCGTTGAGCGGCCGCAATTCTCTTGCGTCCCGCAGCCGAAATGGTTCGCTTTTTGCGAGTTGCAACAGCCGCTTTCGGTTGGCTCCCATGCATGTAGACGTTCCCGAAGGCAACCAGGCCGGTTGTTATGCGGTGCAGTTCATCCTCAAGTCGCGTGCGTTCCTTCTGGAGTTGGCTGACTACAGACTGCATCAGTGTTTTTGGCATGAAGCAATCCTATCACTGGCAAAATTGGACCCAAGACGGATTCTGTGGAAGGTCCTCGTCAACTGACGTGAAGCAAAACAAAACGCCCCAGGCTCAAAGAGTCATGGGACGTCAGTCGAGCAGCCCTTCCCCGAAGCCTGCTCAATTACGAAGCTTAGCTTGTGTACAGGAGCTCGGGAATGCTCGCCGAGGCCGTCGAAAAGCACTCCGGTAAATACGTCTGCGTAGTCGAGGGCTCGATCCCCAGTGGGGAGAGGGGCATCTACATGAGGCTGGCCGGGTGGCCAGCCATGGGTGTGCTCGCCGACGTCGGTGGAAAGGCTGCCGCAGTGATCGCCATCGGGTCGCGCGCTTTGTGGGGAGGGATTCCGTCTGCCGATCTTAATCCAACCGGCGCGGTTGGTGTGGCCGATCTCTTCTTGTACGGGAGAATCGAGGGGAGGAGTTGCATTCTTGCGAGGCTAATGGGGTGGTGGGTGAGGGCCGACGGTTATTTCGTGCTGCTCAGCTTTGGCAGCTCCGCGATGGTTGCTTTGTCGTCGTAGACCCCGACGGGGGTAATTATCCCCCCACGGTACCGTCAAGGAATTATCCCAGAGGAAACCAAGTAGGGGGTCCCTTGGACACTCAAGTGATAGCTGATCTTGTGGGAGCCCTCCTTCTCGCCGGGCTTCGGCCACCAATAGTCGCTCCAGATGCCCCTACTCCTCTCCTGCACTCTCTTGCAGAACAATTCCGGATTCGGGTAGAGGCTTTTCCCCCTCGTGTCCTTAATCGACTTGAGGTCTTTGCCTACTAGCTCCGGATGCACGGGGTGAGCCGCCATGACCTTCTTATCGCAGTCCTCGACAAAGATATAAGTGTTTTTCCACACCCACGGACTCTGCTTCTGGTTAAACTGTGCCACGTCACCCGTCTTCGACAGGGTGCTGGCCGCTTCCCTTACCTTGGCGACGACCTCCTGAGCGGTGGCCTTGTCCTGCCCGACGGCGACAGTGCACAGGACGACGCTGAGGAAAGCCCCCATCACACCGGCGAAAATCTTGCTCCTCTTCATTCCAGAACCTCCTTTTTAACTTCAAGAACCGCGCCCAGTCTATATACCCGCGCGAACCCTTCGAGCAGTTCGCCTTCTGGTGCGTGTGTGAGATCACTGAACAAGCTGGATCCCTTTCGCGCAGAACTCAATTCAGTGTAGATAGTGCAGGTCATCTTTCCGCCCCCTGGAATTGCTTCTGCGCCTTGCTGACGAGCTGCCGCAAAACCTGTTTTGTGAACACGCCATCGGCGCGGAATCTGACTCCTTCGTTCATCATCTGCAGCGGTGCGCTTTCTCCGTCCTCGCCCATGACGCTTCCTTTCTGCTAGCCATGCGGATTCCTGCGGCATATTTCCGCGCTTGGGTCAGCGCACTTCGGTCGCCAAAGATCGAGCAGCACCAACTTGCTGCGCGACAATGACATGGATTTTTGTGACGTCTGACATTCGTGCCCACATTGAGGCAGTTGCCCTCGAAAGGTCAGCGAAACCCTGAAAGATTCCTTGATGCGGTGTCAGTACATTGTTTTGGCTAGCGGAGAGCTTTGGAACTGCCGTCCTGGGTCACATGAACTATCGACTTTTGCTGGCTTGTTCTGCCCACCGGCAGTATCGATTGCTTGCCTGTCTCGATCTTAGGGACGCCCTGACGTGAGGAAGTGGATTCCGCCAGACGACTTCCAGGGACGTGCCTTGCGCTCCACTGTTTTGTTTTTCGTTAACGAACATCGCCCGCTCCTAGCTAGTCCTTTCGGGATTGCTCACCGTGGAAGAAGCCTTTCTCTTGGCTTCTATTTCGTTCATAGCCGCCATGAGTAGGATTTCTGCGAGAGTGAAGCCCTGATCTTGAACATAAGCACCTCATCCTGATGCACGCCAGAGACAGTTTGTTTGCCGGTCCGCGATCGACCTAAGTGCCCAACACCTCGAGGATGTGACCAAGTCTTGCGCCACGTCGCCTGCCCGGTTACGGTCAATGCCTCAATACGGGCAGCCTTCAGAAGAGTCGCCCACGCTTATGTAATTGCTGAAAAGCCGCTTGCAACAAGCCTGCTTTGGAGACCGGCTTGCGATTACCTGGTTGGAGTGCTCTCATGCTAGCCACTTTCAGTGGGCAACAAACCAGTTAAAGCGAGCAGGTTCTATGAATGAACTCAGGAAGTTCTCAGCGTTATGGCTAGTCCTAGCTGCAATATGCATGGTTCGGCCATGCGGATTACAAGGGCAGTCAAATGCCCTTGCCGAAGCGGCCACCATTCCTGTCAGTGCTGCTGTGGAGCGTGGTGTCTGCAGTGAGTTCGTATCAGACGAAAGTGTTAAGGCGGCCCTCCGGTTAATTTGCCTTCGAGAGCGGCTTGTCACTCGGAACATCGGCGTGCGCAACGCGATCATCATCGGTTTTGTTGGAGGGTTCGTTAGGCGCGGTGACTTGAAGCATCCTGAGGTGCAGTTCGCCGCATTGCTGCGTGAGAGTTACCCATCAGTTGTGCACGCGGAAGTGTTCTCGAATCATGACGGAAAGCACGCTCTTCGGCGAGTACTGCAGTTGTTGGACACCGATGGGGATGGTGTGCTTACTTCTGATGAAAAAGAACGAGCAAACATCATTATCTATGGCCACAGTTGGGGTGCTTCGCAAGCGGTCACCTTGTCGCGCGAGTTGGAGCGACTGGATATTCCAGTCTTACTCACGATCCAAGTGGACAGCGTCCATAAACCAGGCCATCAAGATGCGGTAATTCCCTCCAACGTTCGGAACGCCGTCAACTTTTATCAGACAAGAGGTCTCATTCACGGGCGGTCACGTATTCGAGCGGCTGATCCGGAGCGCACGAAGATCATCGGCAACTTTGAGATGACGTACCGTGATCGCCGAATCAATTGTGACAACTATCCCTGGCTTGCCCGCCACCTGAACCGGCCACATCACGAAATCGAGAATGATCCTCGGGTGTGGGGGCAGATTGCGTCGCTGGTCGACTCAGAACTGTTGACAGGAACGTCGGCGGTTGAAGCATTCTTGCCGTCCTTTCCGCTGTCA
>Ga0187872_10003578_pt1 | contig 12324 bp, 14 predicted proteins | sample June2016WEW_16_4_FD_132973 | JGI IMG/M metagenome (GOLD analysis project Ga0187872, IMG submission 132973) | Peatland microbial communities from SPRUCE experiment site at the Marcell Experimental Forest, Minnesota, USA - June2016WEW_16_40 | ecosystem: Environmental > Terrestrial > Soil >...
CTTCAATTCCTCATAGGACATTGGGTCATTGCGAAAGTAAGACGCACATCCGAAACAGGCTAACCATGCAACGCAACAACACGTCTCGGTCAAGAGACGTCTCCAGGGCCTCGGCTCGTGAGTCGCATTCATAGCGAGTAAGCTAAAACAGTGTACCCTGCCGCGCCCTGAGGCGCAAACGTTCAAGTTGACGCAAGCTGGACGATGGCATGGCAGATACCCTCCGGTTTAACTGAGCAGTTGAAACCCCGGAGCGCGCGCTGGCCACGGCGGTCGGCTTTCGGCGTCATCGCCTTCACTTCATGCCCGCCTTGGCGGCGGCTTTGTGTGACCGCCCTGTTCATCCTTGCGCTTGAGATGAGCAAAAGTTCGCCAGAGAATGGCCCCGGCATGAGAATAGCACGAATCATCCCCATTACTGGCGTGGTTCTGCTCGCGGCCTTCGTTGCGCTTACGGTGGCCTCTCGGAAACACCCCGCAGCACCGCGTGGCGGGACCGCCAGTGCTGTCGAGTACCGAAACGAACAATATGGATTCGGAATGACTTTTCCGTCCGACTGGAGCGGATACTCGGTGATTGCGTTCACATGGCATGGGCAGACACACGACGAGCAGGGTGAGACGACAGGGACGTACACGGGGCCGGAGATTATCCTACGGCACCCGCAGTGGACAGCAGGCGCACCGTGGCAGGACATTCCGGTGCTGGTGTTTACGCACGACGAATGGGCACTTGTGGAGCAGCAGAAATTCGGTGTGAGCGCGGCTCCCACCTCTCCGAGCAAACTCGGAGAGAACGCAAAGTTCATTTTTGCCTTGCCGCCGCGCTGGATTGGTTTCGTCGATACGCTGGGGCAGGATGAGGCGGGAAAAGTGCCCGAAACCTTCAGGGCATTTTAGGTTTATTGGAGGTCTAGCGATGACCACCTGCCAGCATCTGCATCCGGTCGATGTTGTTGGCTCAGCGCCGGGATGGTGTCGTGGCCCAGCACTACAACTGCCGCACGCAGACCCGCAGCTGGGGCGGCGTGGGAGCCGGGAGAGGCAGCCCTCGCGGCGAACCGGTTATGAGGAACCGATGGGCGGTGGGTGTTTGCGACGGAAAGGATAATCTTGACGGAACTGGAGTGCGGGGGTTCAAATCATAAAAACTTCACCATTATCCGATTCAAAACTATGCCTGTCCCAGTCCAATTACCTACCGCCGCCCAAAACGAAAGCTTCGGCGGCGTCACCTACCATATCGAAGGCGAATTGGTGCCTGCGCTCCATCTGGAGTTGAGCACTACCGGTGTCTATTTCGAGCACCACATTCTGCTTTGGAAAGACCCAGCGGTGCAGATTGAACTGCACCCGATGAAAGGCGCACTCAAGCGGATGCTGGCGGGGATGCCGTTTCTGCTCACCGGTGCCAAAGGTCCGGGCCGAATCGCCTTCAGCCGCGACGGGACGGGACATGTATTCGCCCTGCACCTCAAACCCGGCATGGGGGTAGACGTGCGGGAACATCAATGGCTCGCCGCAACGGACAACGTGGACTACGCCTTCACACGGGTCAAAGGCGCTGCCAATATCCTGCTGGGCGGGACGGGCTTCTTCATCGACACCTTTTCGTGCCCGGCGCGGGAAGGCATTCTTTGGCTGCATGGTTACGGCAACGTGTTTGAGGTCATCCTCGGTCCCGGCGAAGCTATCGACATCGAACCGGGCGGGTGGGTGTACAAGGACCGTTCCGTGCAAATGCAAACGATGTTTCAAAAACTTTCCACGGGAATTTTCGCCAGCGCGGGCCAGGTTTGCTGGAATCGGTTCACTGGACCGGGAAAAATTGCCCTGCAAACCATGTATGTCCACATGGCAGGCGGCGAGTGAACTGCGGAAGCGAGAAACTCTAGCGCCTCTGCTGGCCCAGCGCCGCGCCCACGGCGTGCATCTGCGACGTCAACGATAGCGACGCGACGAGCGGATCACGCACACGTGAACGGACGGTTCGGTGAGGCGAGGCGCAGCGCAAATGTGTGTGTGCCGGCGAACGGTGAACGCGCCCGCGCCACCTTGCCAACCTGAGACGCGGCAGTCACACGCGTTACCATTGCGCACCGAACCTCCTCGGCGTGATACTGCAATCTACGCATGAAACAGTTTCTTTCGACCCTGCCCCGCAATCTCCTCGACTGCTTCTGGGGCCGGATGATCATTTTGCACATCGTTGCTATCATCCTCACATTCATCCTCGTCACGTCCGGGTTCGACTGGCTCTAATTTCGCTTCCACTCGCAATCCGATCCTTCGTTCCTGGCTGTTTCCCGCCGCCCCGATTGGCGGACTCGTGCCCATTGCTTTGCCGCTCATCTTGCTTGCCATCGGCAGCATCGGGAGAAGCCGCCACTACTTGCGACAGAGACAGATCGTGACCAGGCGTGCCCGGTTTTTGTGAGGCTATTTGTGAGCGTAGGCCCGTTTCACCCCTGATTTCATTGGATTTGTGGCGGGTTCGAGCCCTGCCTGTGGAGCCACAGTGTATTTTTTACACTATGAACACGGGAAAGGCTTTGACGAGAGCTTCGTGTCCCTGGCGATTGCAGGGGGTGCCTGCGCCGAAGAAGAGCGCCAGTGGGACGTCCACAAAAGGTTCCGCCCGATCATTTCACCTTCCTTTAAATCAAAAGTTTTACGCGCTGACGCGGTTTTCGCCACCCAAGGGCCGGCAGGTGTATGTTTTCACAAAAGGAATGGGGTGCTTACTTGTCTTGGCGTTCGTCCCTGCTAGTCCTCTGACTTGGCGAACCGGCCCTATACTTTTGTGGTTGTCGCGCTGATGATTTTGCTGGTCAGCCCGGTGGTCATTTTGCGCACGCCCACGGACATCTTTCCCGACATCAACATTCCGGTGGTGAGCATCGTGTGGGGCTACACCGGCATGTCGGCCTCGGAAATGGCGTTGCGCATTGTGACAGTCAGCGAGCGCGGGCTGACTACCACCGTCAACGACATCGAGCACATCGAATCCCAGTCGCTCAACGGGATGGGCGTGATCAAGGTGTTTTTTCACCCAAACGTAAAAACTGACATGGCCATCGCGCAAATCACCGCGATTTGCCAGGCGGCCGTGCGCACCCTGCCGCCCGGCATCACGCCGCCGCTCATCATCACTTACAACGCGTCCAGCGTTCCCATTTTGCAACTGAGCTTGAGCAGCAAGACGCTGTCGGAATCGCAGGTCAGCGACCTGGGGATGAATTTTCTTCGCGTCGGCCTGGCCACGGTGCAGGGGGCCTCCATGCCCAATCCCTACGGCGGCAAACCCCGCCAGATCATGGTGGATATCGACATCTCAGCCTTAAACGGGAAGGGCCTTTCCCCCTACGATGTGGTCAACGCCATCGGCGCGGAAAACCTGATCCTGCCTGCCGGGACGGAGAAGATCGGAAGCACCGAGTACGCCGTGGAGTTGAACGGAAGTCCGGCCACCATACAAGAACTGAACGACATCCCGCTCAAGCAAATCAATGGCCACATGATCTATATCCGGGATGTGGCGCATGTGCGCGACGGGTTCGCGGTCCAACAAAATATTGTGCGCAGTGACGGCATCCGCGCCTCACTGTTGACGATCATCAAATCGGGCGCCGCGTCCACGCTGGATATTGTGGCGCGTCTCAAGAAAGCCGTGCCACAGGTGGCAAAGACCCTGCCGCCGGAGCTGGAAATCCGCACTCTGCTGGATCAATCCCTGTTTGTGCGGGCCGCCGTTCAATCGGTGATCAAGGAGGCGGTCGTAGCCGCCTGCCTGACGGCCATCATGATCCTGATTTTCCTCGGCAACTGGCGCACCACCTTTGTCATCGTCATTTCAATCCCGCTGGCCATCCTCTGTTCCATCATTACGCTCAGCGCCCTGGGAGAGACCATGAACATTATGACCTTGGGAGGTCTGGCTTTGGCGGTTGGCATCCTGGTGGATGACGCGACGGTGGAAATCGAGAATATCGAACGGAATCTCCGGCAAGGAAAGGAACTGCGCACGGCGATCCTGGATGGCGCCGCGCAAATTGCCGTGCCCGCCTTCGTCTCAACGCTGGCCATTTGCATCGTATTCGTGCCCATGTTCTTTCTGACCGGCACGGCCCGGTATCTTTTTGTGCCCTTGGCCGAGGCGGTAGTTTTCGCCATGCTGGCCTCTTACCTGCTTTCGCGCACCGTGGTGCCGACGTTGGTCATGTATTTTCTTCGCCATCACGTGCATGAAACCGGCACGGAGGCGAAAGGCTGATTTGGCCGGTTCCACGCCCGGTTTGAAGCCGGATTTGAGCGGCTGCGGAGCGGCTATCGCGGCTGGCTTGATGCCTGCCTCCACCATCGGCGGCTTTTCGCCATTTGCTTCCTCGCTTTCTGCGCGGCGTCGTGCCTTTTGACGCCATTTCTGGGGGAAGATTTCTTTCCCAAAGTGGATGCGGGTCAGATGCGGCTCCATGTCCGGGCCAAAACGGGCACCCGCGTGGAGGAAACGGCCGCTTTGTGCGATCACGTTGAAGAGGTGATCCGGCGGACCATTCCGGCAAAGGAGTTGGAAAGCATTGTAGATAACGTCGGCCTGCCCACCAGCGGCATCAACGTTTCCTACAACAATGGCGGAACCATCGGACCGTTCGATGCGGAGATTCTGATATCGCTCAATCGAGAAAATCATCATGCCACCGAAAGCTACATTCGAAAACTCCGCCACGATCTGAATCTGGCATTCCCCGGCGTGTCCTTCTTCTTTCAACCTGCTGACATCGTCAGCCAGGTCTTGAACTTCGGGTTGCCGTCCCCCATTGACATCCAGATCGTCGGCCGGGACCAGGTCGCGAATTACCACATTACCAACGAAATTGCCGACCAGCTTCGCCACATTCCGGGCGCGGTGGACGTGCATGTCCAGCAGATGTTCGATCTGCCTAGCCTGCAGGTGAAGACGGACCGCACGAAAGTCCAGGAGGTAGGATTCACCCAGCGGGATGTGGCGTCCAGCCTGTTGATCGCGCTCAGCGGGAGTTTCCAGACCGCGCCCTCGTTTTATCTGAACCCCGACAATGGCGTGAGCTATCAAGTGGCGGCGCAAGTGCCCCAGTACCATCTCGATTCCTTGCAGACTCTGGCCGGAATCCCGGTGACCGGCCCCAGCGGGGCGGGGCCGCAGTTGCTGGGCAATCTGGCCTCGATTTCGCGGAGCACCGAACAAGCCGTGGTGAGCCATTACAATGTCCAACCGGTGATTGATGTTTATGGCGATGTCCAGGGCCGCGACTTGGGCGGCGTGGCCAAAAGCTTTGCAGGGATCGTGCATGCCGCCGAAAAGAAACTCCCACGCGGCAGCTCCATCATTGTACGGGGGCAGGTTGAGACAATGAGATCCTCCTTCCTCGGGCTGGGGTTTGGCCTGCTCTTTGCCATTGCGCTGGTCTATTTGCTGATTGTCATGAACTTCCAATCGTGGAGCGATCCGTTCATCATCATCACCGCCTTGCCGGGCGCGTTGTGCGGGATCGTCTGGATGCTATTCCTGACGCGCACGACCCTCAACGTGCCTTCCCTCATGGGCGCCGTCATGAGCATCGGAGTGGCCACTTCCAATAGCATTCTGGTGGTTACCTTCGCCAAGGAACGGCTGGCGGAGACCCAGAATCCCTTCACCGCCGCGTTGGATGCGGGTTACATCCGGTTACGCCCGGTGGTGATGACCGCGCTGGCGATGATTATCGGCATGGTCCCTATGGCGCTGGGCCTGGGCGAAGGCGGCGAGCAGAATGCTCCCCTGGGCCGTGCAGTGATCGGCGGGCTGTTGTTTGCGACGGTCGCGACGCTCTTTTTTGTCCCGGTGGTCTTTTGCATGATCCGAACCCGGGGCGATGCCGAAACAACCGGCCCTGCCGCTACTGAAACAGCGAAGACGACTTAGACTTATGAAGCAAACGGAAACAGAATCCAGCACCGCTCCCCCCGCTTCCGCCACGCCACATGGGGCCGAATTGGGGGCGCTCACCATCCAATCTGTGCCCCCATCCCGGACGATCCCGTTATTCCTATTGGGGGGCATTGGAATGGCGTTGGTTATTATGGCCGGGATTACTGTTTTATCCCGCTCCCGCGCGCGCGGGGAGTTGGAGATCGACACGCTCGCGAACCTGGTTCCCACGGTGAGTATCATCCATCCTAAGCGAACGGCGGCGCAGGTCAAGCTTGACTTGCCGGGCAACATCACGGCGTTTGAGGAGGCCCCCATTTATGCGCGGGTCAACGGCTACCTTAAGCATTGGTTCACGGACATCGGCACGCGCGTTGCCGAGGGACAAGAATTGGCGACCATCGAGACGCCCGAGCTGGACCAGGAGCTGAACCAGGCGAGCGCGGCGCTGGCCCAGGCCAACGCCAACCTGGAAATCGCCCGCATTTCCGCCGAACGCTGGCAGAACTTGCGCAAAAGCGACTCGGTTTCACAACAGGACACCGATGTAAAGGTGGCAACGTGGCACGCTCGGGAAGCGGATGTGCAGGCGCAGGAGGCCAACGTCCAACGCCTCAAGGAATTGGCTAACTTCAAAAAGCTGGTCGCGCCCTTTCCAGGCATCATCACCGTTCGGACCGTGGATGCGGGCACGCTCATCACGGCGGGATCGTCCCGGGAGATTTTCCGTCTGGCGCGGACTGATCCGCTGCGGGTTTACATTAGTTTGCCGCAAGCTTACAGCCAGATGGTCAGAACGAACGACGAGGCGGTGCTGACATTTTCCGAACTGCCCGGCCAAACCTTCACCGGAAGAGTGGACCGCACGGCGGGCGCAATTGATCCGGTCTCCCGCACTCTCCTCACCGAAATACTGGTGTCCAACCACGACGGTAAGCTGTTTCCTGGCGCGCATGCGATGGTGCGGGTGAACCTGGCAACCGGGGCAAATCCGGTGATAGTGCCGGTCAACACACTGCTGTTCCGCAACGAACAAGGGGTGCAAGTCGGCCTGATTGATTCCAACGGAATCGTCCGTCTGGCCAACGTGACCGTGGGGAGGGATTACGGCACCACCGTGGAGATTGTCCAGGGCCTTTCCGAAACCGACGACGTCATCATCAACCCATCCGATTCTCTCGAACCAGGCATCAAGGTTCGGGTCGCCAAAGCGGGAACGGACGCCGCCAAACCAGCCCATGAATGATCTTTGTGCCGGACGCCTGGGGTGCGGCATCGGGAGCGCCTTTCTGTGCGCACTGGTCCTCCGATCCAAGTCTCGTCCATCTCGACCGGAAAAGGGGCGCCGATGCGATCGCGGTGGGGACGCACCATGGCAGCCCGTAGCTTGTGGAGAATCTGGAACGCGGTCTCGTAGCGTCCGAGCCCAAGTTGCCGCTGAAACTGCACAGCCGACATGCCCGGGGTCATCGATGTCACAAGGTACGCAGCCCAGAACCACACCGAAAGCGGCGAATGGGAGCGATGCATGACCGTCCCAGCGGTTACCGAAGCCTCACGATGGCACGTGCTGCAACGAAGAACGCGCGGACGCGTCGAGATGCGAAGCGGTGTCTCCTTCATGCCACAGATCGAACAAACAAACCCTGCCGGCCACCGCACACGAACCATGTAATCGACGCACGCGCGCTCATCAGGGAAGAGGCGCTGGAAGTCGGGCAGCGATGTGGGAAACGGCAGATCGCCCGCCAAACCCGCCCGTGCTGAGTTGTTAGTCACGCCGACAAATTACGCCCAACGACTAAGTGTGACAACCGGATAAGCACAGTTCGATGCCCTCCCAGTTCGGGCAGAATGACGGCAAACCCACTTCCTCCGGCTTTTCATGAATCGCCAGCATCGCGGCCAGGTTCGAGGTGTCGAGAAAGTGGTTCACCAATTCGGCCCTCTCCGCTGAGTTCTTAAAGCCCTGCGCGTTGAAGAACCGCTGGATGAGCGCCCGTCGGATCGATGGGGAATGGGCTGGGGTAAAGGTTTCCTTCGCCGGGTCGTGCAGGGTGCCGAACAGTTCGTACATGAGCCGGTTAGTGATTGGGTCGACGATCAGAGGCGTTCGGCTTAGCAGATGATCGGGAGGGTAGAACCCCAGGCTACCCTTGTAAGCCTCGATGGCGGAAACCAAAACCTGGCGTTGCTGGCTCAGTTCTTGACAGAGTCTAGGGAGCGCCACGCGCAAGTCTTCTGCCGCTTTGGCGCACACACGAAGGTTGTAAACAGCCCACACCGAGACGGCAACTGCGGCAGGAATCAAGAGCGCGAGGAACGCCCCGGTTGCGGTCAAATCGCGCTTAAAGAAGAGCTTGTTCGCAGGCATCTCAGACCTAATTTTTACGAAGTTGGTAGATGTTTGTCGTTCATGTTGGTGGGGAAAGTGTGGATGGATTTGGAGTGGGGGTCAAGGTTATCTGCTGCTCCACTGCGCGCCTTCAAAGCTCTCCATCATCTGCTGTTGAAACCATCGGAATGAAGGCCGGCGCTTGGAATAGAACAGATGGCTTGAGCGGCTTCGATGATAATCCGACGAGCCAAAGCGAAGAATCAGCACACGGAAACCAGGGGCATCTTCAAGCATTTCCGCCCAGTCCTTTTCCAGCTTTCTGTCAGCCGTGGTAAACCAAATCTCAATCGGAGTGGCGACCTGGAGCAAGTAATCGATGTGCCAATTGGGTTCTGCTGTTGATTCCAGGTGATGACCAATGCGAGCACAGAGACCGCCAGAGTCAAAAGCACTGCCCACGTAAGCATAAAAACCTGGGATGATGTCGAATTTGCCAAGACTACCGATTTCCAGGGTTTTCATCTGCGACACCCGGGCAATCAGGATGTATGTGCCTTTGTCTTCGGGCAGTTCCATCTCAGGCAGGTTGCCCTTTGTGACGGGCGGCTTCATCCTTTCTCTGACTGCCTCTATATTGAAAACGTATGCCAGCCAGTCCAAGAACCAGCCAGAAAACCAGCGCGACATAACCCAGAATCCCAACCGAACCGGGCTGCAAGTGATTAAACCACAGCGCAGAAACATCTTGAGCACCGGTCAGAAGGTGCAAAATCCCCACGGTAATCAGGTAAGACCCGCTGAAGGCCGTGGACACGATAATCATGAGTTTTTGCATCACCAGCGCGATTACTCCAAAAACCATGGCCAAGACGAGGAGAAGAATTGGTTGGGGTTGGTTCCCGACCGCACTGAAGAGGGCAGTAGCCACAATCGCTCCAGCACTCGCGCCCAGCAAGAAGATGCCGAGAAAAAACAGCCAAATACAGAGAACAGCACCGATCACTGCCCCGATGACGGCACACAGGAGCGCGATTCCGCTGTTGCCCGGGGCCAGGGACAATCCAACTGCCCACCCTCCAGCCGCGCCAGCAATAAACCCGACGACACCCAAGCTGACCTTGAGAAGGCAATATCCCCAAAAACAGATGAGAATCCCCACTGCGACAGCCAGGGGAGCACTCATTTGACCAGTCCATGCATTGACATTCATGGCGTAACCATTTCAGCAGCCGTTGAGGCTTGAGGCCATTTACCGCGTCAGGCCCCCGGCGCAAACATCTCCTTCATACTTGGGCGATTGAGGACCAGGATCATAAACACCCCAAGCACGGTTCCAAATGGCACAGAAAGGCATTCCACACAGGCCACCACAAAGCAGAACGTGTAGTGCTTCCGGCGGCTTATAAACCTGCCAGCCATTAGGGCCAAAACGGCAAATGTCCAACCCAAGAGAATGAGAAAGCTGCCCAATATCACGAACAACCAGCCAAGGAATGCCGGCGGTTGATCGTTGCCATGTCCGAATACATGTGGAGCGATGATGAAGAGCAGCCCGATGGCCACGTGAATGATGGGAATGCAAGCAAACAGAGCCGTTATTGCACCCTTAATGTAATACAAAATGGACAGGAGCTTGAGGTGTTCATTGTCGAGGATCTGCTGCAGATTTGGCAAAGTTGTTTCCATGGCGAGGAGATTAGCAACATCATCTCAAATGGTCTAGCTAAAATGTATTGCACCTTGACCTTAACGACAGAAGAGGAGATTGAAATTGGGCTGGGGTTGGAATACAGACACGATTTGGCTTCTGAGAACGGAAAGGCAAAGAGAGGGTGGAAGGGGTTGGGGCTGGTTTCGAGGGATCATGAGGAGAATCCGGGAAATGAGTCCTTAAACTCCGCAGCTCCAATCTGACAAGCCGGAATTCGTACGCTTTGGTACGTGGGAGGCGTTTTGATGCCTGGACCACCTCAACGGTACCGCCCGAAGATCAGAACTTGTCCTGGGGCATTGGGGGATCACAAATGGGCCATAATACGGTAAGACTCCCAAGTTCAGGTGGGCGGCGTTTTGGGTATTGACGGAGTGGCGCGGAAGGGCATAATCTTCGCGTATGAAAGAGTTTGCAGGCGGGATCGGCGTCGTTCAATATACGAACGGATGGTCAGTTGAATAATTGTTCGGTGGCTATGAAGCCCACGAGATTGACTGAAGCTCTTGTTGTCGGGCTAGCTTTGATAAGCTAGTCGATGCGCATCCTTGCGTCCACCCGTCGAAGATAGAGAAGCATGGCAAGGACAACAGAAGCAGCAAGAGGCTCAGAGGGAATCCGCATTAAAAAACGACCCGGTCGGAATGTCGCTTTCTTGGGCTATCATGTTTGCTCAACTTGGGGCCGCATTATCAGGTGTAAAATGACGTTAGGTGGCAGAGCGTATGATTTCATTTGTCCACATTTTTCACGCAGCTCTTGGTGTGGTTAACGATGCGTTCATTCGGAGGAAACTGAAGACCGCAGCGGAGACTGAGCGGCAGCGCGTTCTTAGTTCGAAGGAGCAAGCTTTGATGGTTTTTATCGTGCTCTGCGTGGTACTTTGTTTGGTGTGGTTTTATATTATCATTTCGAGATGAGATTAAGAATGTTTCCACCTAACAAGTCCCCAGAACTACCCGCCGTTGGCGCGGTCACCCCGCCATAATGCGCCGTTACATGGTCAGAATCGCCGTTGTGTGCCTCGTGGTGTTGACCGTCCTCCTCGTGTGGGCAAACTGGCCGGGGCACGCAATTGCACCTGGGGTGCTTGCGGATCGAGTCGTGGTGTTGAAATCCAAACGGCAGTTGGAACTCTACGCAAACGGGAAGCTTCTGAAGAGCTATGTGGTGTCGTTGGGGCGTCACCCAGTAGGCCCCAAGGAGCGAGAGGGAGATAAGCGCACCCCTGAGGGGCTGTATGCCATCGAATCGCACAATCCACGCAGTTCATTTCACCTGGCCCTCAAGGTGTCCTACCCTTCGGCGGCTGATCGCATGACGGCAGAGAAGCGCGGTGTGGTTCCCGGTAGCGACATCATGATCCACGGCATTAGCAACGGCCTGGGGTTCATTGGTCGGCTACAACGTTGGCTGGATTGGACTGCTGGTTGTATGGCTGTGACGAATCCAGAAATCGACGAGCTTTACCGTGTTGTGCCAGATGGCACGCCTATGGAGATCCGTCCATGAATTGCTTGAACAAGACGCTGGACCGAACCAAGTCGCTCAAATGAAACGCACCCTGTATCTCTCCATCGCTACACTTATCGCGGGCAGGCTCTTCGCTCAGGATATCAATTTGCCAGCCCCTCAAAAATCTGGCGGTATGCCTCTGATGGAAGCTTTGGCCAAACGATCCACCAGCAGAGCTTTTGATTCCAAGGATTTATCAGACCAGCAGCTCTCCAGTCTGCTTTGGGCTGCATTTGGCATCAATCGACCGGACGGCAAGCGAACGGCTCCATCCGCCAACAATAAACAGGCGACCGATGTTTATGTGCTGCTGAAACAGGGGGCCTATGTTTATGACGCCAAATCTAACACGCTCGCACTGGTCCTGGCAGAAGACATCCGGAAGCTTGGCGGAACTCAGGCCTTTGCAACAAACGCGCCGGTGATTCTGATCTTTGTTGCAGACTTTTCAAAGATGGGCAATGCAAGTGATGAGGCCAAGAAGAACACGGCCAATATCAATGTTGGTTATATATCCCAAAGCGTTTACCTGTTCTGCGTCTCCGAAGGATTGGTCACCGGGGCAAGAGGTTCTGTGGATCGAAAGGCACTGGGGCCGAAGTTGAAGCTGCGGCCGGATCAGATGATTGTTTTGGCACAATCGGTGGGATATGCGAAGCCCTGAAGATCGCTGCGATCGTTCGAACTAGAGTCCTTGGATCTGAAAACTGTTGGTAAGCAGATCAAGTTTCAAGCGGCCATGTTTTCAGCGAGGTAAGCGTCCGGAGTTACTTGGAATCTGGTGAAGTTAATCGCCAGCGTGGAGGATTCTGA
>Ga0187872_10003579_pt1 | contig 12322 bp, 9 predicted proteins | sample June2016WEW_16_4_FD_132973 | JGI IMG/M metagenome (GOLD analysis project Ga0187872, IMG submission 132973) | Peatland microbial communities from SPRUCE experiment site at the Marcell Experimental Forest, Minnesota, USA - June2016WEW_16_40 | ecosystem: Environmental > Terrestrial > Soil >...
CCGCCATCTGGGCGAAGCCTTGGATGCGGTTCGCAAGAGCGAGTATGGCCGGCTCCAGGGGCGCCAGCGGCGCTACATCAAGGGTCAGAAATACACGTTGTTGTCGCGTAAGGAGAACCTGAGTCTCCTTAATCTAGCACTTAAAGAGCGCCGCCGGTAATCACGGATACCATCGCGCAACATCGTCGACTGCACGACCCAAGTCGCTAATCGTGTCTGGCCCACCAAGACTGATGGACATTGTACGGGTAGTCACCATACATTGCATCGCTATTTGCCGCGGAAGTCTTCCCACCACTCTCAAAAAAGCGTCCATAAGAACAGCATATTCGGTTGGTTCAACGAATGGGACGAGCGCACACAGAGCATAGGCAACTTCCTCGTCATCCTTTATCCGGTCGATCTTTCTTAGCGCATCGGCAACTTGACTGGGAGAAAGTGGCAAATTGACCGTTTGATTATCCTGGCTTACCGACTGCGACAAAAGCAACCGAATTGCGTCGCGTTGATACCACTCATAGCCAACAGACTTTGCAGCCGCAAGCGCATCACTAATTTGGTCGGAAGATAGGCTCGGGGCAAGTATCCCAAGCACTTTATTGCGCTCCGGGATATCTTTGATAGCCTTAGCCGCACTAAGCGCATCCTCAACGACCTCGTTTGGCATGTACGGTGCGAGTAACTCAAGCGTATCCTTAGAATTGCCCGCTACGTGCAAAACGTTTGCCGCCGCAAGCGCCTTCGTACCGCGCTCCTTCGACAAGAATGGAAGCAGCGCTCTAAGTAAGTAACGTCGACTCTTCTCGCTGTGAATTGCGTCAGCTATCATGATCGCTTCGGCAAGTTCCTCCTCTGAAAGATAGGAAGCAAGACCTCCAATAGCTCGACCGCGCAGTTCCTCGCTCCTAATTTGCGAGGCAATTGCGAATGCATCGGATATTTGTTCTCTTGAAAGATAGCGCGAAAGGCCCTCAATCGTTTTTGCGCGAAATTCCTCACTCTCGGATTCATTGAGCATTGCGAGCACGACAACAATGTCCGTTCTGGAAAGAAAAGGGGCAAGGACCCCAATAAGACGGGCCCGATGTTCTTCGCTTTCGAATGCTCTCGCCGTCATCAATGCAAAAGAAATTTGCTTCTCCGAGAGCCAGCGAGCAAGGCATCCAATTACTTGAGCGCGAAGTTCCTCGCTTTTGATTCCGGCGGCAGCGACAAGCGAAACGGAAATTTGTCCCTTTGAGAGATGAGAAGAAATCGACGCGATCGCCCGGCACTGAAGTTCCTCACTTTCAAATGATTTGATAATAGAAAATGCCGACGCAATCTGCTGTTTCGAGAGCTGGGCGGCTAGGCACGCAATAATTGCGCCTTTTTGCTCTTCGTTATCCAACTTATCCAAAGCATTCATTATATCGGCAGCAATTTTAGTTCGTTCACGTGCTGACAAATAGGAATAAATTCTAGCAACGACTTGAGCGCCACCGACGGGGTCAGTGATGAGCTTTGCTCTCGAAATCTCGTTGTTCAACATGGACCGACGCTGGCGTCCTGTCAGGTAAGGCGCGATCCACGCAAAGAGCTTCTCATGCTTTTCAGGTTCAGCGATGAGTTGGAACGTTTCAATAGTGATGTCACGAAGCTCATTAACATGGGCGGTACGCTCGCCTGCGCGCAAATTTTCTACAACCGACGTAAGAATTCTAGCCCGAGCCGTCGGATCATGGATTGATTCCCGAATCGAGCCGCTGGCAAGCTCCATAGACCGTTCATCTTCTAACAAATAAGGTGCGAGTTCTGTAAGAACTGCGCTAAGGGAGTTCTTGTCCGGATCATTCCTTGCCGCCTCCAAAACGGTAGCGATAACTTCCGCACGACGAGGTAGACCGGTTGCCTTTGCGACGAAGAGGAGAGCATGAATTCGCAATTTCACATTTCTAAGGTTTACTGCGGTCTCTCGGATAAGGTTGCGAGCATCTTCTTGGAGCGCTCCTGGAATCTCAGTTGGCGAAGATTTGTGGTTCCAGGAGTCCGCGTTTGTGTCGTTCTCTTCAGACTTATTCACATCTGGGTCAGGGGTGGACAGTAAAAGTTGAGATACTGTCTCTAGCGCTCTCACCCTGTTCTCCTCTACGCTAATCGAATTCACCTTTTGAATCGATGCCGAGATCAGTTCATAGCATTCTCCCGGATTTGAGATGCTTAACCGAGCCAATTGCGCGAGCGCGATGGCACCCTCTTGGTTGTTCCGACTGATGACTGCAAAGTGGCCGGCCTGCCGAATGGATACCACGCCCTTCTTTGCTGCAGCAAAGATCAGAGCTCCAGGTATGTTAAATCCAATACTTCGGATCGATGACAGTACAAGGGCACAGCGCCATTGGGCACTGATTTTTGAAACCGGGCCCTCTCGTCGTAATGCGTCCCAAGCCGCTTGCACGTCAACTGAAAACCCTCGTGGACCACCTTCAAAGCATTCCCAGGCTTCGCGCCAACCGTCCTCGACCAGTTGCATCCACCCACTAGACGCCACTTGGGCCTCTCCAAAATGCTTGTGGAGAAACTGCAACGCATAGGGCGACGCAAGCTGCGGAGCAAGCTGCCGACTGTTGAGAGTTTGTAGATGGTCCTGACCCCATTTCACAAAGGCCATTCGCAATTTGGTGGCATGGCCGCTAAAGCGCTGCCGTTGGAGATAGTCGCCTATCTTTGGGTGGTTCAAAACGTAACCTTGCCCAGCCTTGCCACTGCCTTGCACGAACCTTCGCAAAGGTTGCAACAAACGGTCTTCAAATACGATGCCGTCGGTTCGACTAATAATGGCTATTAGCCCCAGGAGTTCGCGACTTTCGAGTGGACCGAACGCAAAGGCTAGGATCGACAGAATTTGATCAATATCATTGCGGTCGAAATTTGCTTTCTCACTTACCCATAGCTTCTCTTGATAGAGAAACCAGCGCTCGAAGTAGCTACCAAATCCTGGCTTGAGACTGTTCAGATCGGCAATTGTAATGGAGGCGCCAGCTTGGCGTAGATGCCAAAGATCTTCAGCATAGTACCGAACGAGAATGGGTTCACCTTCAGTGAGCTCCACAAGGCGGGACACAATATGTGGTTGGCGGGCCAGCACATCTGCGGGTGCGCCCAGCTTAACAACAACGTCCGCGATGCCGGCTGCATCAAGCTCTTGAAGTTCAACCGAACCGAATAGCACATGGCGATCCCAACCGAGTCGTGTTAGCCAACCGTGGGCGCCGTTGTCCCCAACTTGCCATCGTGCCGACAAGATAATGCGGAGACTCGGTGGTAGAACTGATGGAATGATTGAGGAATCGAAACTGCCCGTCAATGCTTCATCTAGTCCATCGACGACGATGAGAACGCGACGACCTGATTCAGCGATGTGGTCAAGTCGCGCGCGAATGGCATATCTCAGATACTCGGCGTTACGAATTACGTCGATAGAGATCGGATCACCAGTAATCTCGGCTAAACGCTGGGCTAGAGCTTCGTAGAATACTTCCGGACGGTTCGTCCCTATTCGGATGCTGATCGGCAGAAACGCAAGTTGCCAGCGATCGGCAGCAACGATTCCGAGCTCTTGAAGCGACTTCATCCATTGCACTAGCAATGCGCTCTTGCCGCGGCCAGCCGGCGCGGTAATCAGGAGACGCGGTGCGGCGTTGCTGTCGAAGAGCCATCTGTCTAATATGTCTAGTTCCTTGTCCCGCCCTCCAAATGGGACTGGGCCTGTCTCGGAAATAAGATATTCGTCGCGGAAAGCTGCAGTCTGTGCTCTGAATATCCGCGCAATGCCGAGGTCAGCACGTCCATAGGCACCTTCAAGCAGCAGCTCCTGCAAAATTTCACGAACTTCCAATTTCACAAGCGCGCGCAACCGCGCTTTTGTTTCGTAGGTTTTGAACGACCCGGTCTGGGAACCATCCTCGGCCATGAATCGATGGAAAAAACTCTTCACTCGAGTGTACTGCTCCTTACGTTGCCTATTAGTTTCAGCAGTTTTGCTGAAGCGCCACGCTTGCTCGACTGGAGCAATACATCGATAAAGAAGCAGTCTTGGTTTCCGAACGGCGGTCGCTGCGTTGAGATATTCATATTCAGTACCTGAAAGATATCTAGTTCCGTCGGGTTTCTTGAAACTCTCGGATAATGGTGTGCCCATACGCGACCACAAAATGACTATGACCACATCACATTCGGAGGGCTGAGGCAGGGCGCGGTTCACTGCCTCTTGTGGAGTCAGATGGGCATCCATCGGTACAGAGGCATTTGGGTCGTCCCATGTGATTACGTCTAGTTTTGCCCCAAGCCTAAAAAGTCGTTCCTTTGCAAGTTCCCTTTCAATGATATCGCGAACCAAAGCGCGTTCTGCATACACGTCACCGGGCGACGATAGGAAAATTCTTAGTCGCCTAGTTGGAGACACGCTATTCTCCGAAAATTAGTAGCATCAATGTTCGCCTTGAACGTTGCATCATCTTTGAATGCGTGATGCGACAAAAGATGCACTGCCCAGTTATTGTTGCGCTTTTAGGGCACTAACGACAGCTCGTAAAGGAACCGGGATGGCTGGAGTGGTACCTATGCGGAATTTAAAGAATAAACCGGTTAGCCGTCGTCATACTCCAAGCCTCTATGGCTGCCATTAATGTGTAGCACTAGGTCACCAAAAACAAAAGAAGGGCGTATGGGCGGGAGCGGCGGCGGAGACCATTCGCCAGCCCAGAGACCGGATAAAGGGCAGCCGCAGGAGCGTCAGCGTAGCGCCGGACACTCGCGCGTGAGTGTCCGGGACGCGGGACCGACTGCCCACGGCGAGGGGTACATTGATATTTCGCGCGAAGGATCGTGACCGAAGGTCGAGACTCGGTGTGGGACCCTCGGGACAAACCATCATCATGCATTAAATCCGAATGGCTTTAGCGATACGATATGCCACATTCGTCGCGGGCGTAATCTGGTCGTAGATGTGATTCTCCAAAGCCGTTTCGTGCGCCGCGCTCAGATGACGAACGGCTTGAATGGGATGCCCCGATAAAAGGAGTGCCTGCGCCAAGCGCTTCTTGGCTCGGATAGCAAATGTTGGACTTCCACCGTCTTCCAGATTAGTGACGCCTTCGCGCAGTAGCTTCAAGGCAAGCGGCAGATTCCCCAAGCGCATATGCGCGAGCCCGACATCGGCCAGGGACTCACCGAAACCCTTCACATCTCCTGCCGCCTCCCTGAGCCGCCGCACCTCTTCGAAATCCGCGAGGGCCTTGCGCGCATCGCCCTGCATGAGACGAACATGACCCCGGATGGCAAGGTAGCCGGAAGGCTCGTCCTGTATGGAATGAAGGGCATCCTCAAGATCACGCTCGGCAAGCTGCAAATAATGCGCCCGTTGCGACTGGCTCGGCAGCAGTTTGGCCATCGAATAATATTCGCTGGCGCGAGCGCCTTTGGTTCCCTGAATGTAGTGCTCGCTGTCGTGCCGCTCCGCGCGCCAATCCATCCTCTCGCGGATCGAGATTTGGCTATTCACGGCCGCGAGGCGTCCCGCATAAAGATGGCCGTGCAAGCCGTACCACGCCGCCGCGCTGGACCAGACTCCCAGGACTTCGTTCCAGAGTGGCAGATATTCGGCGAATTTCGGAGCGTCGTAGGGAGCCGCGCATAATTCACGCAAGGCGATCCAGGTTCGGGTTAATCGTTTCTCGATGCTCTTTTCGCCCGCCAAACCGTCGAGCAATACGCGGATATGGTCGCGGTCGGGCTTGTCGGAAACCGGCCGGAATACCTTGTCGAAGAACTGGATGTCGGGCTTGGGGTCGCCGCGCCGGAATGCCAATTCGCCGACTAGCTTTTTCACCGAGATCGCCCACGGGTGCCGGCGGCGCGGCGTCTCGGCAAGCGCCCGCTTGATCCCGTCGAGAACGACAGATTCGGATTGAGCCTTCTCGGGAACGATGCCGGGGCGAAGCGTCCGCACCATTTCCAGCAACCCCTTCAGCTTGCCTTCGGGATTGAACGGCTCCATCAAAAAGAAGCGGATGTTGTTGTGAAATAGGGCGGCTTGGTAGATTTCTGTTTCGAGAAACGAGACCGATTCCGTCGCGCCGAATACGCTGGAGCCGTACACGTCCCGCAGTACACAAATAAAGATTGGAGCGACGTATCTGCGCGATCAGCTCGTCAACGATATAGAACGGTGATGCGCCCGTTCTTTGATCCAGGTCCGTGCGGCCGGAAGCCTCAACAGTCCAAATACGGGCCTTGTCGAGTTCATGGATTTTCTCCCGCACATCGCCGAAGCTGCGGAAGGCGGAAGATAGAAATACGGCAGGTTCGACGGCCATGTTCTGCCGAAGGTTAGCGAGCCGATGTTGCCGTGTCGTACGACGCTACAGCGAGCGAGTTTTGTACCAGTCTTGCGCCATACGCCTGCGCCGCTATGCACGTCACAACGTATGCACCAAGGAGAATCGCGCTGTAGACGAGGACCCTTTTGTGATCTTCGGTTGACCAATACGCGAGCGGCACCAAAACAATCAGCAGCAACAGATTGATTGTGCCGATGTCGCGCGTTGCAAGATAAGATTTATGCGCATCAAGCACGCCGACATCATTCGCGTACTTCTTGTATATTGAATAGAACAGCCGACTTTGCTCTCCTGGATCGGTCGGCAAGCGACCGTATGACTTCTGAAGTTTTTTCATATCGACTCGTTGATCTGCCGGGCCGATTTTCGTGAAGGCGCGCGAGCCGGGCAAAGGATCACGCCAACGCCAGTGAATGAGCGTGTCGCGAAGCTGCGGCGGTATCAGGCCCAGCAGAAGGAGTCGCGTGAGCGCAATAACGCCAAGTGAAATCGAACCCGGGGCCAGGAACTCCTGGATTTTTTGACCAATGCCTGGTTCCACAAACTGGGCGAATGGCAAGGGCTGGAAAACGACATAGGCGAAGGCCACGGCGTGAACGACAAGCGCCGTTCTGATGAGCCAGGCGTTTTGTTCCTTGAGTGATTTCCCCGCGCTCATTCGGTCGCGTCTTCATGCATCAATGCGTAAAAGCGGGTCGGTGCTGCAATCAGCAAGACCGACGGCGGTGGACGTTCCGCCGCAAGCTCTTTCGCCGTCGTGTGATCGAGCGCCGATGGCCCAAAATCGCCGAGATGAGAATGCCAGGTGCCGACATCAAATACCGTGTTACCACTTGCGCGATGCCGTTCGATGATAGCAGCTTTCAATCCGCATGTTCCCAGCACGAACCGCGCCGCGGAGCGCACGCTGTCGGGCGGAGCCGGCACCAAATCCACGACAATCACTGCTTTGAGGCGGGCGCTGCAGGTGCCGATCAAAACGCCTCCGGTTTCAACGGTCGGATAGCGACCTATTTCCGCGTGGATTTCGTGAAGTACGCGTTGTGAAATACGAACCGACCAACCTTTTGGTCCTTCGATCTGGACAACCTCCAGCGGAGGCACGTCTTGTCGCGTCCATGTGGTGTCGGAGGTGTTTTGCGCCCTGCTTCCGACAATGATGCAGCCGTGACCTCCGCGCGCAGCATGTTCGACAAATTCTTCAGTCAGCGCCGCAGTCATCGCCGACAGACGCATATCTGTCATCGGCATGGTGAGCGACCCGCAGCCTTGCCCGATCTGAATCTCGGTCAGGCCAAAGGCCGGGTCGAACAAAAGCTGGCGCACCCGGCCGTCCGTCACGGTCGCATTCATTTCAGCGACCAGGTCACAAAGGGTCGGATTGCGGGAAGCGCCTTCTATGAGCAGGAAGCCGCCGTCACCGCGTCCGAATAGCGCCACCTCGGCCAGGCGAACCTTCGTATCTTTTGGCGCAAGGTTAGACAGCGCCTCGCGAACCCCGAGCGAGGCTGTCGTGTTGATCGCGAATCCCGTCTTTTTCGGCAGGACCCCTTTGCGTGACTCTCTCTTTGAAAGCTCCGCCACGAGGTCGCCTTTCTTGACCGTGGGCGACTGGTCGAGCTGTTCGAGCTCATTTGCCAGCTCGGACGCCTTTGAACCGGCAAATGAACTTCGGGCAAGCGCGTGGCGGGCCATATTATGTGGGCGGAGTGCAGCATCGTCGCTGACAACGCTGATCTTGATGCCGCACCGCGCGAGGTGCATTGCCATCTTCGAGCCAACGCTGCCGCAGCCAAGCATGGAGACTGGCGCGATCTCAGGCGCGCCGGAGATGTTGCGCAGAAGCGTCGGATTTATCGCATCGATCTGCATGGCCGGCGTAACCGGTTCCTTGTCGCCGGACGCAAGCAATGACGCCCGCTCCTTCGTTGCCCGGATGTCCAGCACATAGGGCAGCAGTTCGATGTTGGAGAGCGAACCGATGAGATGGTAAGGCCTGCGGGCGCACAATACGACCGCAATCGGGATTGGACCTTCCAAAGTGTAGCCCTGCCAGCTTCGCTCTAGATTATCGAAGAAAAAACGCGCAGCGCCCGGCCACAGTGCAATTCGTCGGCGCGTTGAAGCAGCCGGGAATAGCTATCGACCGTCTCCGGCATGTAAGCATCCGCGACAAAATCTGCGCCGCTGGGCAATTTGTCCGGCCATACAAGGCAACAGACAGTCTCGCCGCTAAAGTCACCATCCTTTCGACGGCGCACGAATAACTCCTTGTCGTCGTGCTTGAGGGGAGTTTGCTCCCGGCTGACATCGAGCCAGGCCCAGGCTTCGCCGCCAATAGGGCTGGCATCCGACCCTGAGCGAAAAAACCGCGCCTTAAAGACGCGGTATCCGCCGTGACGATCAACAGTCGCGCGGCAATTCTCTGCGTCGATTGCAATAACGTCTGATAAATCGCGGCGCAGCGTCGGTTCCCACCCGCGCCCGTGGTGAATGAGCGTGCCTTCCGCGGCGCGTTGCAGCCAAATGACCAGCTGATGCAGGAGATTGAAAATGCCAAGTTCAACAAGGCCGAACTGAAAAAAGTATTCGCGCTGATTGCCATCGATGAGGCAAGGACGCGGCAGGTCGGTTAGCGGACCGGGCTGCAGATGCGGAAGATTCCTGGGAAAATCCTTACGCCGCTAAAACGACGGTGACGACCAGGGATAATTTGGCCGCAATCTCACGGTGACAGTTTCACAGGTCCGCACGCCATTGGGACTCGCGCCATCGACCTTGAAGGCAAGCGGCATCTCGACATTGAGGTCGAGTTCGATCAAGGAGCCCTTGTCGTCGATCGCGACCAGCCTGGCCCCGCGGCAGTCGGGATGCCTTTTGGCTGCCGCAAAGAAACCGTTCGGCATGGCCGCGGAATCCATTCCCGGCCATGCCTGCCCGCGTTGACCTTATTGCTCGCATTTCCCGCGCGCGCCGTCGCCACTTCGTTTTAGCGGATTCTTTTTAGCGATTGCGAGTTTCAGGTACGGGGTCATCGCCGAACACGCGGCATTGAAAGAACGGCGTTTCCCGCCCAGTTTCGGACTCATGCGCCGCAACAAAGTCGGGGCCGTTTCGAAATTGCTTGGTCATGCGCGCAACTCGGCGAGCAAGGCCTTGGCATCTTTCAGATTCCGCGTGTCGAAGCCTTCGGTGAACCACCCATAGACTGGAGCGAGAACATCGGGCCTCATCGCGCTTGCCATGATCGGGCCAGAGCCGCGCCATGCTCATCGCCGCGCGCAGTTCCAAGGACTTTGCCTGCTGGGCCCGCGCAACCGTGAGCGCACGCTCGCGCGCTCATGAAACTTGGCGGCTGGAAGACAGTCGCGATGGTCATGCGGTACGCGCACGTGAACGTCGGTGAACTCAAGCACACAATCGACCGTCTGCCTGGGGGAAATCTAGGGGACACGGCATCAATAAAGGAGAATATCGCATGAAATTCAATAACATAATGCCTGGCGCTCGTTCCCTTGGTTCAATCCTGACCGGCAGCACTAGGAAAAGCCCAGAAAATATAGCGTTTTGAGTTCCGTCAACCGGTCCGCAACCGGCAACTCCATACGGACCGATGCCGGAACATGACAAGTCGACCCGTGCAAAATCCGTGCAGTTTGTTCAGGGTGCGTTCGCGGCAAAGGACATTGCGCAGACTGGGGCTCCTCAGGCTCTGGGCGGGCTAACGCTTGCAATCATATCGCTTGGAAGAAATCGCGCCCCCTGGTCAGCGTCTGCTCGGCTTGCTGCCCGCGACAGGTTGCCAAGGTCTCCTCGTGGCTAATTGGGCCTCGCGGCTCACGCTGCCTCGGATGGGCTGATCTGGCCGAGGGTTGGCTTCGCCTCGATCATCGTAAGCACCCGGTGGAATGACCAAGCAGTTGATGATTCCACGGTCAAGTTGCGATTGGCGCGCTATGCAGCGGTGGTACGGTCGCGGTAAAGGTTCTCGATTTCCGTGCCGAATTTGGAATAAATATTGGCGCGCCGCACTTTCATCGTCGCGGTCACCTCGCCATCGTCATGATCGAGTTCCTTCGTCAGCAAGTAGAAGCGTTTAATCTGCTCCACGGGCGCCAGCCCGGCATTCGCCGTTTCGATCTCTTCCGAAATTAACTGGCGGACCGCATGGTTTTCCGCGAGGGTCCGGAAGGTGGTAAAGGCGATCTTCTTCTGCTCGGCCCACTTGCCGACGTTATCATAGTCGACTTGGATGAGCGCGGTGACGAATTTCCGCCCCTCACCAATCACAATACATTCTTTCACGAATGGGCTCGCCTTGACCGCATTTTCGATCTCGGATGGGCTCAAATTCTTTCCACCCGAAGTAATGATGACGTCCTTCTTGCGATCGACGATCTTGACGTGCCCGTCGCGCATCACGCCGACGTCGCCCGTTTGAAGCCAGCCGTCGACGATCGTGGCGCGCGTCAGTTCGGGGTCCTTGTAATAGCCTGCGAAGACCATGTCGCCACGCACCAATAGTTCGCCATCGGGTGCGATCTTCAACTCCACACCTTGATTGGCGGCACCGACCGTTCCGAGACGCACATCGTCGATCGGATGGCCCGTGATACCGCCAGCAGACTCGGTCTGCCCATAGACTTCGATGAGCGGCACGCCCATCGTGCGGAAAAAGAGAAAGATTTTGGGTGGTATAGGCGCTGCCCCGGTGACGCAGACCCGCGCGCGCCGAAGCCCAATGAAATTCTGCAAAGCGCGGAACACGAGAACATACCAGAAGGCGAAGACGAGCTTCTCGCCCAAATTCCGCGGCCGCGTCAGCGCGAAACTTTCGCAGGCCGAGAACGCACGTTCGACTAGAAAGCGGTTGAAACGCGTTGTCTCGAGCGTCTTGATATAGATGGCTGAGTGCATTTTCTCCCAGATGCGCGGCACGCCGAGAAAGATCGTTGGCGCGACTTCGCGCAAGTCCTCCTGCACCGTGCGCAGCGACTCGCCGAAATTGACCATCATGCCGGTCAGCAGCGGCGTGAACGTTGTCAGCGCCTGTTCGGCGACATGACAGAGCGGCAGATAGGAGAGCGTTGTAGCCTTCGGCCCGAGCCTGAACCGGTCGGTGACGCCGGGAACGACGGCGGTGATATTGGTATAGGAAATCATCGCGCCCTTGGGCTTGCCCGTCGAACCCGATGTATAGATGATGATCGCAATGTCGCTTGCTAGCGGACGTGGCGCCCACAATTTCTGATGTCTGCTCATCCCCCAAGAGCAGACATTCGCCAGCGTGATTAGCATGTCCGCTTGGGGCCCAGGCCGTGTGAAAACTCCGAAATTGAATTTGCCGATAGAAATTTCATCTCGACATCGTCAATTTGACAAACAAAAAATGCTGACGACAACAGTCGGGAGAAGACGATAGAGAAAACAATTCTGCGTCTTTCTCTCGCGCGCACTTTTTCACACAGCCTAGGCCATGAGCTGACTCATGCAGTGCAGCATATTGCACAGATCATTCGATCACCTCGCGCGCGGTAGGAGTGCCTCCGGAGCGCGCTTTTGATCCGGATCAAAAAAAACCGAAATATTTTTTTGGCCAAGGGCAATTGTTGTTCCGCGCGATTGATCACAGCTGATCCACAGGTGTCTTCAGTATGGAGGAATTTGTCATGGCTGAAAATGTAACCAGAATCCCTGTAAAAATCCAGGAAAGGGCTGCCAACGTTCCGTCCACGACGCAAGCGTGGGCACCTTTCTTGAGCCTCCGGCGGGAACTGGATCGTCTGTTCGACGACTTTGGCCGAGGCTTTTGGCAGCTCCCCACCCGCCGTTCAATATTCGATGTCGAGCCGATTTGGGGGGGTGAAGTAACGTGGGAAGCCACCCCGGCTGTCGACATCGCCGAAAGCGAGAAGGCCTACGAGCTCACGGCCGAATTGCCC
>Ga0187872_10003584_pt1 | contig 12302 bp, 7 predicted proteins | sample June2016WEW_16_4_FD_132973 | JGI IMG/M metagenome (GOLD analysis project Ga0187872, IMG submission 132973) | Peatland microbial communities from SPRUCE experiment site at the Marcell Experimental Forest, Minnesota, USA - June2016WEW_16_40 | ecosystem: Environmental > Terrestrial > Soil >...
AGACGCATATGACCTACGCAAGCACATCGAAAGTACTGGGAATGCGCTTTCCACTCTTGCAGTTTGTGACAATATCAAACCATCCCTAGCATTTAAGTGGACTGTGGTTGCATCGACAAGGGAAATCAGGGGAAATCACGGGAAAACCGGGCGACCGGTCCAAGGTCTTCGGCCATGCAGAAGACTACGAATTGCTAACGCGATAGCTCCAGGAAATCGCTCTCGTAGTACTCTGTTGCCGATCGGTGGTTAGCATTTACGTTCTCGCGCTCCCGTTGGCGCAGCTCCGCCCGGCGGATCTTCCCTGAGACTGTCTTTGGCAGGGCACCAAATTCGATCCTTCGGATACGCTTGTAAGGACTCAGACGCCCACGGATAAACCGAAAGATATCAAGAGCGAGGTCACGCGAAGGCTTAATATCCGGAACCAGTGTGATGTAAGCCTTTGGAACTGCCTGCCTCAGTTCGTCTGGGCTTGGGACGACCGCAGCCTCCGCAATAGCCTCGTGCTCCAGCAGTGCGCTTTCTAATTCGAACGGACTCAGTCGGTAATCCGCGCATTTGAAGACATCGTCGGCTCGACCGACGTAGTTGAAATACCCATCGCTGTCCCGCCGAGCCACATCACCGGTCCGGTAGTATCCGCCTAAAGTCGCAGCCGCTGTACGCTCGGCACTATCCGCATAGGCCTGCATGAGGCTCGGAGGCCGCGGTGTCAACTTGACTGCGATCTCACCCTCGTCGCTCTCCTTACCCTCAGCATCGAGCAGTACCACCACATGTCCCGGGGTCGGCTTGCCAACAGCCCCAGGCTTGATCTGCATGCCGGGAAAGTTGCCGAGGAGTGCGACAGTTTCTGTTTGCCCGAAGCCATCGCGAACCGTTGTGTTCCAGGCTGCCTGGACCCTGGCAATGATCTCAGGATTCAGCGGTTCACCGGCGCTGATCAAGTTTCGCAGTTTGTTCGGAAAGCGTTCGAGATCCTGCAAAATCAGCATCCTCCAAACCGTCGGCGGCGCGCACAAACTGGTCACGTTATGGCGGGCTATGGCCTCAAGCACCTTGCAGCTTTCAAAACGTTCGTAACGATAGACGAAGACCGTCGCTCCAGCGTTCCAAGGTGCAAATACACTGCTCCAGGCATGCTTGGCCCAACCAGGACTGCTGATGTTTAAGTGCACATCGTCCTGGCGCACGCCAACCCAGTACATCGTCGCAAGGTGGCCCACCGGATAGCTTTGTTGCGTATGAATCACCAGTTTCGGCGCGGCTGTTGTCCCGGATGTGAAGTACAGAAGAAAAGGCATATTCACATCCGCAATGCTTTGGTCATCGTCTCGCGGCGAGTAGTCGTACGATTGGTCATAGCTGATCCAGCCCGGTTGGTTGTCTCCCACAACGATACGTGTGTGACTTCCCTGAAGATTCTCAACCTTCGGAACGCACGACACATCGGCAACGATATGCTTCACTTCACCTCGCACGACACGGTCCGCAAGGTCTTCCGCAGTCAGCAACACCGCGCATGGAACAAGGACAGCACCAAGCTTCAAAATGGCTAGCGTCAACTCCCAGATCGCCGCCACGTTGGGCAAAATGGCAATGACACGATCACCCGCGCGAACACCGTGGGCACGGAGGAAATTGGCGACCTGGTTTGACCGCCGTGCCATTTCGGCATAAGTAAACTTTTGTTCAAACCCGAACTCATCCACTATGTGAAGCGCAACCCGGGAATTTCCCTGTGCGTATCGGTCGAAATAGTCACTGGCCCAGTTAAACGACTGCAACTCCGGCCAGAGAAACTCATGATGAGCAGTCTCGTAATCTTGGCGATGTTTGAGGAGTAGGTCGCGCGCCGCAAGGAATTCTTCTACTTCTCCAGTCCCTTTCACGCCCGCCATCGCTATTCCTTTAGCTCAGTAGATTGCGGATCTCTGCATGCCGGTACAGATGGTTCTGCCGGGAACAGAGTACAGGCAAGCTTCGTTTGAGCTGGCCTTACCTTCGTCGTGAGGATCGAGACACGACAGCAGTCTTGAAGTTCTAGGAACTTTCAGTTGGGTTGTATCTTCACGTTTAGGCATTGAGATGCAGGTGCTTATAGCGGACCAAGGAAATCGGTGTCAAGCAAGAATCGAGAGACCTCTGCCCCCATTTCCTCTAATTTCACAGGCGTACGTCAGACTAAGATTTCTGAAAAAATGGCACAGCACCTACGGCACCGACTCCAAGGCATACCCTGACACAAATCGTGAGTTTTTTCATATCCATCATCCGTATTGAAACGGACAGCGATTCCATCGACAAGAGAAATCAGAGGAAATCAGTGGAAAATCGACCTCCAATTGGAGCGCCGGTCGTGCCTCCGCTCAAACGGCCCGCTAACCTTGGCTTGCCGGCCTTAGCAAGGCTGCAGAAAAGCTCAATTCTTGGACCCCAACGCCTAAAGGGCACCGTTGATGGCACGGCACACCTACGGCACCGACTGGAGGCATACCCTGCAACGAATCGTGAGTTCTTCCCGCAACCTGTGCAGGCTTTTTGCTGTCAATTTCCTCTTTTTTCCCTTGCGGAGAGGATGCTGGAATGCCAGGATTGCGCGGACGGCGGTTTCGATTCATACGCCCATGGCATGATGTTCCAACTTCAGCACCTACGCGGCAGATTTCCTTCATCCGACGCCGAGTCGTCCGAGAAGGTGTTCTAGGTATAGCTAAGAGGGTTATCTTTATGCGACTGCAACACAGGCGTAAACCGACGCTCTTAACGTTCTCTGTTGTGGCTTGCCTAGTGGTAGCTGCTGCCATCTCCGCAGCGGGTCAGACCGCAACAGGGAGTATCAGTGGTACCGTCGCAGACAGCTCGGGAGCGGTTGTGCCCGAAGCTCGCGTCACGATCACGTCTCTGTCAAGTTCTGCCTCGAAGCTCTACCTGACGACAGTAACGGGTACCTATGCTGCACTTGCCCTGTTGCCGGGCCGATACCTGGTTTCGGTGCAGAAAGGTGGATTTCAATCCGCCGAACTGAACGCGACCGTCCTCGTAGGCCAGTCCGTGAATGGGAATGTGACTCTCAAGCCCGCCAGTGCCAAAGAAACCGTTACCGTATCCGATGAAGCGTCTCAAGTTAATACAACTCAGGCCGTTGTCGGCGACGTCACGACAACTCAACAGATTGACTCACTACCGCTTAACGGTCGTAACTTCGTAGACCTCGCGCAGCTGAATCCTGGTGTTCAAATTCAAGACGGTGCGAACATCGATCCGACCAAGATTGGTTTCGCTGCACTTTCGGTAGAAGGACGGTCGGGGGAAAATACTCGCATCGAGGTTGATGGTATCGATGTCACCGATGGTGCGGTCGGCACGAGCATGATCAACGTGTCCGAGGATTCCATTCAAGAGTTCCAAGTCGCACAGTCGACGTACGACACCGCTACAAGCCTGACGACCGCTGGCGCTGTAAATGTGATAAGCAGGACCGGTAGCAATGCCCTTCATGGCAGCGGGTTCTACCTTTACCGAAGCGACAGTATCGCAGCAGACGTGGGTCCAGAGGACGTGCCTTTTGATCGCAACCAAGGAGGATTTAGAGCAGGAGGACCGATAAAGCGTGATCGGCTCTTTTGGTTCGCGAATTTTGAGCGAACCTCTCAAATTGGATCGGGCATAGTTGCTCCTTCCGCTCCATTCACTCAGTTTGGCGGGGCCTATCCTCTCCCTTTTGGCGAAAATATGGGTACTGGGCGTCTCGATGGAATCATCAACACGAAATGGCAGGCCTTTTACTCGTTTCGATATGACATATTTGACGCTTTCACTAACCTTGGTGGAAGCAATCTTCAGCCTTTTGCTAACCGCAACCACACCAACGTTCACACCGTCGGCCTTACCGGGACAACTCAGAGCATGACGCATAACTTCCGTTTCGGGGCAGTTTTTTTCCACAATTCGGTTGCCAACGCGAATAACCAAATCCCAGGGCTTCCACAAGCTGATCCAGGCGGCCCCCCGGTACAAGTTCTAATAACTCCAGGAATCAGCTTAGGCGGCTACGTGGCAGGCGACCAGTTCACATTGCAGAGGAACATCGAATACCGTTACGACGGTTCCTATGTTGTGCGCAATCACACGTTACGGTGGGGTTTCCAGTTTCTTAATATACCAATTGTGGCTTTCGATGCCATATACCCATCACCCGCCTTCACCTCGACCTTGACGGCTGCAACCGAAGCATTCGCCAACACTGTGAATGCCTTCGGTGGAGGTGCCAGCAACCCTCTAAACTACCCACTGCAAGAGGCCATATTTGGCAACGGTGTCGGATGGCTAACGGAAAGGTCCGGTTTGGGCCAGCCTCGCGGGCTGTGGCCAGCAAAGCGGTTGGCTTGGTATGCTGCCGATACTTGGAAACTCAGGACCAACTTGACCATCTCAGCGGGTCTGCATTACGACCGAGACTGGGGGCGATTTGCAACCGATCTTCCGGGATTCCCGCAACTGGAGCCAATCCTCCCCGGTGCCGGGCACCCGATCAGACAGCCTAACTTGAATTTCTCTCCCCAACTTGGTGTCGCTTGGGACCCGTTCCGAGATGGAAAAACTGCAATCCGGGCCGGAGGTGGTTTATTTTATGATGACGTGCAAGTAGTCGCAGGTGTGTTTGACCGATCCTTAAGGCTCCCCGCCGGGCTGGGCCCGAGTGCGCTCGGTGTCACCGGGGGTATGGTACCGGGTTCAGATGTGAACCTGACGCCATACTTTGGGCAACCCATTGGTGCGGCCATTGGCCCCCTCAGTCAGGCTGCAGCTGCGTATGCTGCGTACAACATCCAGGCAGCTCAGAACTTCAATCCACACGGAACACCTGGATTCCTGGATCCGAATGACTACGATTTCAACACTGAGGGGTTCATGATCGATCCGAACTTCAAGACCCCAAGGGCTGTACAAGCCAATGTCGGCATTCAGCGCCAGCTGACCCGCACTGTTTTTCTGTCAGCAGATTACATGCATAACACGACTGTGCATACACCGTTAGTCTACGACGTTAACCATGTTGGGGCTGCAAACACATTCAATTTGGCCGCTGCGCGAACCGCTATCGCCACTACTGAGGCAGGGTTTGGCTGCTCGAGCATTGACTGCTCCATCCAGAAGGGCGCCACTATCAGTGATTTTGCGAATAATGGCTTGGGCAGCCCCGGCGGCGGTACAGCAGGGGCGTTCGTACCTCCCAACAACGGCTTTGCATTCTCGGGCCGCGATCCGAGCTTTGGCGAGGTCGGTATAATTGGGATGACTGGTAGGCAAAATTACAATGGCCTCCAGGTGAGGCTGCGGGGAGAGATGGAGAATCCTCTGTCAGCCATTCGCCATTTCTCTTGGGTGGCCAGTTACAGCTTGTCTCGTTACAACGGTATGGCGGTAAACGCGGACTACGGCATCGAAGCGTTCTCCCACGATCAGGTCGATCCGCAGCGATATGAGGGACCGACGAGCCTAGATCGAACCCACATGTTCAGTGCCGGAGGAACGTTATCCTTCGTTGGCGGCCTGCAGGCTAGCTTCATCACTAGGATAATGAGTGCACTGCCCGCGACGCTGACTCTCCCCCTGCAATGTGGCTGTCCAGCTGAGATTTACTTTACGGACTTGACCGGGGATGGACTCGGGGGGGACATATTGCCCAAAACCAACATTGGCTCTTTCGGCCACGGTGTGTCGGCTGGCAGTTTAAATAGTGTGATTTCTTCTTTCAACTCCAGCTATGCCGGAAGCTTCACACCGGCTGCGCAGGCTCTGATCAGTTCACAGTTGTTCACTCCGACACAATTGCAATCCCTAGGCGCCGTGATCCCGTCGGTACCTCTGGCACCGCGGGGCGAGGTAGGTCTTGATTATTTTCTAGCGAATGACCTGCGGCTGGCATGGAATCTGCGGCCGGGGCATTTGTTGAGAGTGCCAGAGACCGTTACGATCGCTCCTACGCTCGATATTTTCAACGTCGTTAATAAGACTAACTTCGACCCACCGCTAGGAACACTTAGCGGTGTGCTCAGTGGGGCACCGGGCTCGGTGAATGGCACCACGTACGCTTCGCGCGTAAACCGTTACGGACTAGGCTCGGGCGTGTTTTCACAAGGTACCCCGCGAGCCCTGGAAGTCGGTATTCGAGTTTCGTTCTAGGGGGATCGTACCAGGCTAATAAGAAGGCAACGCTACCTAACACCTGGGTAGTAGCTCAGTCTGACTCTCCGCCGGTGCTGGTCTGCGTTTGTGCACTGGCTTGGTTGTAATCGTAAAACCCTTTGCCCGTCTTTCTGCCGTAATGGCCATCCTCCACGAGTCTTTCCAGCAGTGGAGGCGGCGCAAAGCGAGGATCTTTGAATTGGTCGTAAAGAATCTGGCAGGCGTAGTAGGCCGTATCCAGGCCTCCGAGGTCCATAAGCTCAAAAGGACCCATGGGAAATCCGCAGCCCAGCTTCAAGGCTTGGTCGATGTCGGACATGGATGCAACTCCCTCTTCATAGGCCCGAATTGCGTCGAGGTAAAAGGGAACCAGTAAGCGGTTTACGATGAAGCCAGGCGTATCGTTAACTCGGATTGGCACTTTCCCGAGCTTGCGCACTAGATCGCAAGTAACTTCATAAATCTCGTTGGCTGTCGCCGGCGTGCGCACGACCTCGACCAGCTTCATCATGGGAACGGGATTAAAGAAGTGCAGCCCAACAAAACGGGAATGCCTTCTGGTTGCCGTCATCAGATCGGTAATGCAGAGGCAAGAAGTGTTACTCGCAAAAATTGCCTGAGGGTTGACGACCTCCTCCAAGGCGTAGAATACTCTGCGCTTTTCGTTCCGGCTCTCGACCACGGCCTCAATGATAATGTTGCACTCGGCCAGTTCCTCTCTGCTGGTTGTACCCTTGATCCGGCGCAGAACCATATCCGGACTCTCGCTCAGTAGCCCCTTACGGACAAGCCTGGCCAAAGACATTTCAATCGATCGGAAGCCACGGTCCAGCAACTCTTGATTAAGGTCTAAAACGGCGACGTCGAGTCCGGCCGTCGCGCTCACTTGAGCAATCCCGGCACCCATCACGCCGAAGCCCACAACACCCACTCTTCTGATTTCGAACAGCAAGGTAATCTCTCCTCAAGATTCTGACGCCCCCGAGTTTCTGACTGCTCTAAATTCAGGAATGGGTGGCCCCCCAGGTCGCTCCCGCCAATCAATTTGAACCCGATCACCGATCCGACCGTCATTCCCTCTTATGGTGCTGAGCATCCGTGGTCCCTCATCAAACTCGACGATTGCGACCATGTATGGAGGCTGCATCTCCGCAGAGATGTCAATCCGGACCACGGTTGCCGAATAGATGGTTCCCGTGCCGGTGGCCTTTACCCAGCGAATGTTATCCGATTCGCATTGCAGACAGAACGGACGGGGATAGAACTGGTACTTGCCGCAAGACTCGCACTTCTGGATGACAAGCTCACGCCTTGTGGCAGCCTCCCAGAATGGCGCTGTGATGGCGTCGTCAACGACATTCTTTACAGGTTCAGTCATTGGCCAACACCACTGTGGCAGAAGTGGAAAACAAACCACCAATTCCATGCACAAGGCCGATCCTCGCGTTTGGCACTTGTCTCGCGCCGGCTTCGCCTCGCAACTGGCGCACGGCCTCGACCAGCAGCAGCACGCCCAATGCTCCCGGATGGTTGTAGGAGAGCCCTCCACCTGATGTCATAGAAGGAAGATCACCTCCTGGGGCAAGCCGGCCTGTTTCCACAAAAGCTCCGCCCTCTCCCTTCTTGCAGAAACCCAGATCTTCCAGTTCCATTAGGACCGTGATCGTAAAGGCGTCGTACGGTTCCAGAATGTCGACGTCGGCCGGTGTGATTCCCGCCATGCTCAGAGCCTCTCTTCCGGAAACTTCCCCTGCCGATACTGTCAGATCTGGCATCTGGGCGATATGCCAGTGAGTATGACTCTCACCGGCTCCGAGTACTCTGATGGCCTTCTTCGCTGCATCTCGCGCGCGATCGCGATTTGTAACTACCACTGCACCTCCGCCATCGGTTATGAGGCAGCAATCAAGCTTGTGTAACGGGTCGCAAATCATTCTCGACGATAGGACATCCTCGACCGTCAGCGGGTCTCGAACCCATGCCTTTGGGTTGAGCTGAGCCCAACTGCGTGCGGCAACTGCTATTTCTGCTAACTGCGATGGGGTAGTCCCGTACTGATACATGTGCCGGGCAGCAATCAGAGCGTATGAGCCGATGGGAACAGGCAAATTGTACGGATCTTCGAACTGGGCAGAAGGCGCGAGGGCGCCCCACCATGAGGAACGCTTTCTGCTTCGTCTGGTTCGTTGGCGTGAGGCATAGCCGATCAGCGCAACATCGCAGCGCTTGGCCGCAACCGCCAGCATCGCATGATGTACGAACGCTTCGAATGACCCACCACCCACATCAGTCGAATCAGCGTATCGTGGCTGGATACCCAAGTACTCCCCCACCTGGACGGAACCCTCTTCGCCCATGTAGTTAACGAATAATCCGTCTACATCGTGCAGGGTCAATCCCGCCTCGGAAAGCGCCTCGCGCGCCGCCAGCGCAAACATTGAATATTCGTTCTGATCCCGCACTTCCCCCAGCGGAGTCTCCGCAACCCCGACAATGTACACAGGCTCGGCAATCAGCGGTGAACTCACACAGTCTCCTTTCTCAATCTTGGAGCAGCGAGCATATTTTCTGTCCAGCTTCTCTGACGCTCGGAGGCAATAGTCGACCGGCGAATCTTTCCTGCCTCATCGCGGGGGAGTGCCTCCACAAACTCATAGGACTTGGGAACCTTATAGGAAGCCAAACTTTGCCGGCAAAACTGGTCCAAGTCTTTCACGCTGGGTGGAGCATTCGGGTTCGCGGCTTGAATCACCGCATGTACCCGCTTTCCCCAGTCCTCGTCCGGCACTCCGATGACTGCCACGTCCAAAACACCTGGGAATTCCACCAGCATGGCCTCCACCTCAGCTGGATACACATTCGCCCCGCCGCTGATAATAAGGTCGACTCTGCGGTCAGCGATATACAGGTATCCCTGTTCATCCACCCATCCCATATCGCCCACACTAGAAAACCCGTCGGCAGTCGTTCTTGCCGGCGGCGATCCCAAGTACGAGTATGCGGTGTCGCGGGCACTTTTCAGTCGCGTGAAGATTTCACCGACCTCTCCTGTGGGTAACTCTTCACCGTTCTCATCCAGAATCCGCACGTCGGTGTCACGAGGTAGCCCTACGCTGCCACGGTGCTGCAACCAGTCGTCACCTCGTATCGACGCGAAACCCACTCCTTCGGTCGCCCCATAAGCTTCGTTGAGTTTTTCTGGGCCAATCAGGTCAATCCACGCTTGTTTCACCCAAATAGGACAAGGAGCCGCGCTGTGCCAAAAAGACTCCGCAGCGGAGAAGTCTCTGGACTTAATGTCGGGTAAACGAATCATGCGCAGCATCATGGTGGGAGCAAAGAAAGCGAAGTTCACACGAAATCGCTCAAGCAGGTCAGCCGCCAGCGCCGCGTCAAAACGCTCCATCACGACCAATTTGTGATCTTCGAACAGCCCCCAATGACTCCAGCAAAATGGGGCATTGTGATAAAGCGGACCTGCAACCAATTGCGTCTGGAGGGACCTCATGCCCACCAACCGGCCAAGACTCTTCTGATAAATCTCGCCGGGAACCAAGGCCCAGGGTTTGGGGTCGACTATGATCTTGGGCCGGCCCGTCGACCCCCCGGACGCAACAGCTTTTCCCGGGTGAGAAATGCGGTCAGGCAGTGCGTCATCCGGCAACTCCCAGAATTGTTGTACTTCAGGCGGGCGTGCCACTTCTCCGCTCACCTGATCCCAATCAGCTACAACCAGTTGTGCTCCAGCCGTCCCCAGTATCTGATTGCGCTCTCGAGCAGGTAGAACTGGTTTTAGTGGCAATACGCAACCGCCTAGCTTCCAGGTCCCAATGGTCACGAGGAAATGCTCATAACGGTTGGGGAGGCCCACCACAACCATTGAACCTTGGCCGACTCCATGAAGCGCCAAGAGGCGTGCCATTTGATTGGAATTCTTGTCGAGTTCCACCCACGGAATCCTCGTTTCCGCGCCTTCAGGTGAAAAGAAGAAAATCGCAGTTTGCTGTGGATGTGCCCTCGCCAGTGCAGAAATCCGGCTACCGAATGAGACCGGCCGGTCAGCGTCAGCGTCGTCTGTCTGTATGCCCAAGATTCGGTTTTCCATGGATCAGAACATCTCCCCTAGCCAAGGTTTCGGACCAGCGAACATTGCTTCCAGCGTGGCGATCTCCTGTGAGGTCGCGTTTTCCAGCCGTCCTAAACGCACAGCGTCCCTGGGCGGCAACCAACCCGTGTACATCGCCGAAAGGATTCCCACATCTACTCTTGCGCTCGCGTTCTTTACCGGCGTTACACGCGCAACCCCGTCGCATACTTCCACCCGAATTGGACCACCATTCTCGGGGAGAATGGAATCCGTAACTTGCAGTTCCAAGGCGGCTTTTAGGGATTGCGGATAGCCGCGACCCTGTAACGCCTCGGTGATACACACTAGGCGAGTCATCCAGGGATAAGACCACTTCACGCGAACGACATCCTCGTTGAGAAGCAGTGCCACGGGGTTTTCAGCAGGCGCGTGCCAGAACAGGTTCTTCCCCAAACCACGATGTGCACCGGCGAAAGCAAGCATTGCGCGAGCGCTCTGGCAGTCGTGCCACACAAGATCGCGACAGGCAATAGAAAAGAAATAGGGCAGATCTCCTGGCTCCGGCTCCTGGACATAAATAAGGTAGCCTGTAACCACTCCCCGGCGTCGCGCCAAGTACTTGTAGACAGGCCTTCCCGAGGAGGCAAGGACTCGCTCAGTCCACCAATGAAGGGGCCTCTCCAGCAGTCCGTTAGACTGTCTGGCAAAACCCCGATAACTCTCGACAATGTCCGGTAGAGTTTTCTCGTCCCATGGCTCCAGAGTGACGTCTTCGTCTACCCGTGGAACCGCTGAGAGTGGGATCTGGAACTGCGTTAGTTTACCCGCAAATTCGTATCCCAAACGCCGGTAGATCCCAGGACTCGTTGGATAGAGCGTAGAAATTGCTTTGCCTTCACACCGAAGCTCGCTTAGTGCGGCTTTCATCAAAATACTCCCGAATCCCTTTCCTCGCGCTTCGGGACTAACTTTGACTCCGCCAATTCCGGCGCATGAGACCACTTGAGATCCAAATATTTGTCCGAACGGGAAAATGTGCAAAGCGGCTCGAACACGATTGTTATCGGTTAGAATCCTCACGCTCTCGACAGGCGCCGACCGGTATCGATCCGGCAGCGAATTGAAGGTTTGGACGTGCATGCTGAGGACCTGGCCCCGTTCCTCTTCTCGCATGACACGACATTCGATGGGCAAGCTGCCTCTCCGTGCCGCACTTATATACTCAAAGTCTGATATAGATGTGGCCGAACTAATTCATTCTCTACACGACATCACTGGCCCGTCGTCCGAATCAAGGGATCACAGGCAAAAGAATATAGGAGGCATGAACCCCGGAGTGATGGACCGTGTTGTTGGCCACGGCCCACTTGACCTCATCATAATTATTGCCTCCTGTGTTGAGGTTGCGATCAAAGCGGGGGAAGTTGCTGCTTGAGATCTCGACTCGTATCCGGTGCCCCGGCCCGAAGTAGTTGCTTGTCGCCTGTAGATCGACCTTCACCTCATACACCTCGCCAGGAGCCATCCACGTCTTTTTCTCGTACCCCTCGCGATAGCGTGACCGCTGAATTCCATCCTGCACGTTATATGCAGTCGAGTCCGGATAAACGTCGACCAGCTTTGCCGTGAAATCTGTGTCCCGGGCGGAAGACGAAACATAGAGAACCACCTGCAAGGGGCCGGTTAGTTCGACTCCCTGCTGGAGAACCGGACTTGTGTAGACCAGTACGTCTCCTCGCATTTCGATGTCGGACTGGTCAAAGGCTCCGGGGCTGGCGTCCGCCGTCCCGGTGCAGCAGATCGGGCCACCTATAGTCTGAACAGGACTGGCCGGATCATAAACGAAGTGATCAGGAGTCTCATCCGTCGGCGCCTGTGTGCTTAGTGTACCGTCACCGAAGCGGCTGTTCGCGCTCCCTTTGCTGTGCAAGTAATACTTGGTGAACTGTGTGCGAGCCAGCGGCCACTCATTCTCCCCCCGCCACTGATTCTTGCCCATGATGTAGATCTGCACCTTCGG
>Ga0187872_10003585_pt1 | contig 12301 bp, 9 predicted proteins | sample June2016WEW_16_4_FD_132973 | JGI IMG/M metagenome (GOLD analysis project Ga0187872, IMG submission 132973) | Peatland microbial communities from SPRUCE experiment site at the Marcell Experimental Forest, Minnesota, USA - June2016WEW_16_40 | ecosystem: Environmental > Terrestrial > Soil >...
GTACATATGAGCTGCTTCTCCCTTTGTGTTTCTTATACCCGAGATGGGCCAAGCTGTTGATGACATATCAGGTACAAGATGCTGGCCTCCTCGATGACATGCAAGACCCCGAGGAATTACGCTCGCTCTCAGCGTGGAAGGTGCACACAACGACCGGCGACCGCAAGGGCACTTGGAGCCTCAGCGTCACCCGTAACCGCCGGATATGGCGCTCCGCGTTGAGAAAGCCTTTGGAGTGAAGATGGATACGCTCCTGCGGATGCAGGCCTCCTACGACATCGCCGAAACCCGGAAGCGTGAGAAGCAAATCCATGTCCGTCAGAGCGCACCGTGTCGTGCAGCCTTTGATTGAAAGACGCGCCGATGTTGTTTACGGGTCGCGCTTTTTTTCCGCCCGTCCTCATCGCGTGCTTTGCTTCAGGCATTCTGTAAGCAGGATTCTCACTCTGCTTTCCAATGCGCTTACCAACATCAACCTGAGTGACATGGAGACGTGTTACAAGGCTTCTCCGCGGGATGATCCAGTCGGACACGCGTGGAAGAAAAACGTTTCGGTTTCGACCCTGGGATCACGGTGAAGATCGCCAACCGCAAGCTTCGTTAAGGGATCGCCGCTTCTACCGGTGGCGTCGAGCGGGCGCTCTCCTGTCCGCTAGAGTTCACCGATGTGGCGGCATAGTAATACGTTTGCCCGGAGACGACTGTGCTATCGGTATACGCAGTGTTCGGGTTCACACTGGAGTTGATCTTGGAATAGCTGCCGTTCGCGGCGGTGCTGCGATAAACGTTGTAGCCTGTGACCTCCGAACTGGCATTCCAAGAGAGGTTGACGCTGTACTGCGTGGCTGTGCCATTAGCTGTGCCAATACCGGTGAGTGATTCTAGCGTCCCCGAGGTGGACGCATTGCTAGTAAACGAGAGGGAGCCAGAAGCGGTCCCGCTGCTTTTTGGTGTGAAGGCGACATTGAAGGAAACGCTCTGGCCCGCGGGAATCGTTAACGGGAAAGAAGCCCCTTCCAGGACAAATTGGGAACTGCTGCTGCTGGCAGAAGATACTGTCACACTTGCACCAGCGGCGCTCATGGTGATTGGCAGAGTCTCTGTTGTTCCCTCAGTTACGTCGCCGAAGTTCAGTGGTGCTGGAGCGATGGTCAACTGGCTCGAGGCGGTTGCGGTTCCTGTACCGGTGAGAGGTATGGTCAGCGCTTTGGGTCCAGAAACAAACAGGCTACCTCCGGTCATGCCGGCCGATTTTGGGCTGAAGATGACGTTCAGCGTAACGCTTTGCCCTACGCCCAGAGTCAAAGGGAATGTGGCGGCGCTCACCGAGAATTCGCTGCCCGACGTCCGGACTGACGAGATGCTCACTTTCCAAGAATCGAGGTTGTGAAGCACGACAGGTAGGGCAGAACTGGCTCCTATCGCCACTTGGCCAAACGACACAGCAGAGGGGCTGGCGGTCACGGAATAGCTGGTCACGCCGGTACCCGCAACCTCAAGCGTAAGGGTAGCGTTCGATGCATTGCTGTAGAACCTGACCGTGCCTCCCGTCGATCCCAGCGCCGTGGGAGTGAAGCTTACACTCACATCGACACTCTGTCCCGCAAGCAAGACCAGCGGCAGGCTCAAGTTGGTCGCAGTGAACTCGGAGTTGCTCACCGTGATTCCGGAGACCGTCACACTCGTCTGCCCAGTATTCGTCACGGGGAGCAGCAAGGTTTCGGTCTGACCGACCACGGTTGCCCCGAATCGAAGGTTAGTAGCTGTGCAAACGAGTTGCGCGGTTGCTGCTTCGGCGCTCACGGGTACCACGCAGAGGAGCGCGATCGCCACGCCGATGGTTAGAAGGTTGATTCCTGGAACAAAAAGAGGCTGAATAATGGACTGGGGGAGTCGCATGCCATACACTCTGAACGCCTTGGAGCGAAAGAAAAAGATTCCGCCAGTACAGTAAGCCCCCCTGTCCGATAGTTCATAGTTTCAAATTGGGATGTTCTAAGAAAGGCAAATGGTACGCGCGCCCAAAGTTGCGATAATGTTTTGACTTACTAATCCGCGCATAAACATCGAGTATGAATGCGTAGCTAGGTGTTATCCTCGTCGCCAAAAAGCTGGGAGTTGCAGCTGCCTATTACTTAGCATGAATCAGCGGCTTTCCCAGTCATGTAGATTAAGTTGTGCAGAGGCCCCTCACGGAGGTATCGCGATTACCATTTTCTAAGAGAGCAACAGTCGCGGGAGCGGCACGCCCGGCTGGAGTGTGCCGTTAACGTTCAGGGACCAAGAGGAAACCAGTATCGTCTTGGCCCTTGTAGTCTCCCCGACCGACGATCTCACCGTGGTCATTGATGCTGGTCGCAGACTCGAGTTTCCAACCTGAATCGGATGCAATGCGAGAGTTCAAGTCTAGAAACCCGCGCGATTTCCCCCATACGAATGCCCGTTCGGCGTCGGCAAACGGACCGAAAGACCCGACGATAATGTCACAATTGTTCATCGCACGAGGCTGGCTGGGGTATCGCGGGGATAGCTCCAACCGGGTGAGGCTCCCGCCCGTGTAGAGAAAAGCCTCGGAAAACGCCTGGACCACCACGTGACCATGATCATTCACCGCGATTGCGGAACTATAACGATCGGGTGGTCCAATGGCTTGCATGCCTCGATTCGCGTTCCACACGAATGCTTGATAACGTCCCGTCTCGTCGTACAAGTCGCCAATTACGTCTGCGTTTTTGTTGACTCCTTTGGCGGAACCGCCGCAACAGCCACCTAGTGATCGAATCGTGTTCTTGTTCCAAGACACCGGCACGGTGGTTTTCCCTCCAGGGAGCAGGGATTCTCCGACAACTTCGTTGGAGTCGTTGACGTCGTAGGAGCGGGATTGGTCTCCAGAAAGCAAGGTTAGGACGTCATTGGCAAAGATGAATGCGTGATGCTTCTCAAAGTTACGGTCGGATACAACTCCAGTGACGTGACCGGAATTGTTAACTGCGACGGCTTCGGAGTTGTAGAATTCCGCCGGCAGAGGCAGTTCGCGAAGCCCAGATTGCTCGGTCCACAGTGCAGCGCGATGACCGGTCGTTGTGCCTGCGACCTGCCTAGCTTCATTGATGTGGGCCGGCCGCAGGGGCAAGGCGATTACTTTGTAATGCTCGGCCACACAGCTCGCACTGTTGGCTTGTCCCATTAGAGCGCAACTTGGAGCAAGCAACAGCATTGCGACCACTAGCAGTGCGAGCTTGACGCTAAACGCAAGTGTTGAAAGCAGTCCCACGCTGACTCCGATTCTTATTGCGGAGCCCCGGACGTAAAGGTCCAGTTCAGGATGTCCTGGGTCGAGGTCTCACCGCCGGTGCCACCCGTGAAGCCCGCATAGGCGGTGTTCGCCCCCACCGTCCCGGCAATGTTCACCGCCCAACTCGTCGTGAAGGTGTCGGCGGGCGTGTTGGCATCGGTAATCGTCATGGTCAATGCGGTACCGTTGTAGGTGATCTGAACGTTGAAGACATCGCCGCTGTGCAGATTTATGTTGCCGCCGAGGGTTGTGGCGGGAACAGTCGGCGAAGCTCCACCCGTGTACAGGCCGGTCGAATTCGTGCCCTCGCCGGCGTTGTTGTAAAGATCGAACTTCACAGCCACGCTGGAAGGAATGCCTACGGTTCCTCCGTAGCCCAAGCCGCCACCGGTGGGACCGAGCGCCGTGGTGCCGACGCTCTGGATCACAAATGCGATGCCGTCCGCATTGGGATTGGTTAGCTGAAAGCTGAAATCAGTGGTAAACGACTGGACATTCAGAGGCGTCGTGTAGAAGCCACTCCCCGCTTCCTTTTTCCCGCCGTCAGTCAGCCGTAACCGAGTACCGTTCAGCGCGGCAGAGCCATTTAGCGCGAGTCCGGTCGAACTGAAGCCTGGAGTGTAATTGACATAAGGGTTCCCGGTCGCGTTGATGGTGTAGGTCCCGCTTGCCACGGCGCTGTTGTTGTATCCGTTCGCCACCGCGATCGCTTGGATCGTGGTCGCCGTACTCACCGTCAACGTTGTGCACACTGGCGAACTCGCCGTAGGCGTGGTCCCGTCCGTGGTGCAGTAAATTACCGCGCCCGCCGTCAGGTCCGTCAGCGTCACAGATTGAGCTGAGTTGTAAGAGCCTGGCACAGGGCTGAATGTCGGCGTGGCCGTCGTTACTTGACTCGTGACATAGGTCCAATCCAAGATCTCTTGGATTGCGGTCAGTCCGCCGGTGCCACCAGTGAATCCCACGTAGGCGGTATTCGAGCCGACTGTGTCCGGTATGTTGATCGTCCAACTGGATGTGAAGGTCTGAGAGGAGTTAGTGGCGTCGGTGATCGTCATCGTCAACGTCGTACCGTCGTACGTCATGTGAATATTGAACACATCGCCACTGAGCAGAGCTACTCCTGAACTGGTCATGTTCAAAGCGGGAATGGTGGGAGAAGCACCGTCGGTGTAGAGTCCGGTAGAGTCTGTGCCTTCGCCAACGTCGTTATAGATATCGAACTTCACCGCCACGCTGTTGGCGATTCCCGGCGTTCCGCCCGGCTTGCCGGCACCATAGCCCAAACCGCCGCCCGAAGGCCCCAGGGCGCTCGCCCCGACCCCTTGAATGGTGAAACTGAAACCGTCCGCACTTGCACTGCTCAGTTGAAAACTGAAATCAGTCGCAAAACTCTGAACACCAATGGGCGTGCTGATGAATGCGCTCCCCGCCTCATATTTCCCGGTATCGGTAAGCCGCAGGCGCGTACCGTTGAGCTTGGCAGCTCCGTTGAAAGTTAGCCCTGCTGACGTAAATCCGCTACCGTAATTGATTCCGGTTGCACCAGGGTCGATGGTGAAGGTTCCGCTCGCAATGGCGCTGGGGTTGAATCCACTCGCCGTTGCCATTGCCTTCAGAATTGTGGTCGAACTGATCGCGACGTTGCCGCATGTAGGCGAATTGACGGTGGGCGTGGTACCGTCGGTCGTGCAATAAATGGTCGCACCCGAGGTGCTGTCGGATAGGGTTACGCCGATGGGGTTTGTATAGCTGCCCGGCGCCAAGTTGAAGGTTGGCGTTGCCGCTGCAGGAGACGTGCTGATCGTACCGTAGGCAGACACCTTTAGCTGGCTGCCAACATAAACCTTTCCATTTGCGATAGTCGGTGTTGCGAACTTCACAGCTCCGCCGGGGACATCACGGTTGTTCGGCGCCTGGCTACTGTTGTAGAGCATGTTCGCGAGATTAGTTGCATCATAGGCATACAGTATTTGGCAATTCGCGCCGCCACTGCAAGTGTACCCAAAGGCGCTGTTTTCTAATCCCCAAAGAATTCCGTTTGCGCTGCCGTTAGCCGAAATGGATGGGGAAGGAGCGGGAAAACTGAATGTCTTTAAACTTTCCGATGTCGGAGAACTCGAAAGCAGTCCACTGCCGTTGGCATTAAACGAAAATGCCTTCAGATTGTCGGGGTCAGCCCCCTTGCTTCCGCCCCAGTACACGCTGCCGTTCCAGTACGCAGGCGTGCCCCAGACTCCAGCGGTTGCACCCGGAATCTCCTGCACGATATTCGGATCATTGCCGCTACAAGGAGGGTTTAGATTGACACAATACTTCCCCATATTGTTGCGGTCGATTAAGTATATCTTGCCTTCCTTGCCCATCTGGGTCAGCAGTTGCTGTCCGGAAGCAAGTGCGGGCAGCAAAACCAATCCGCCGGATGCTACGTCGGTATCGCCACCGGACAAACTGCTCTGGTTATAGGGCGTGAAGTAATCCAACAGCGGGAAGCTGCCTCCGCTGGGCGGCCCGAGTTTGACGATACTGTCGCCATAGTCGGTTGTGCCATTCCAAGTGCCGTTTCCGGTTGCGAAAAAGATGTTTCCGTTCGAATCTGCCGCCAGCCCTCCTCCGCTCATCCAAACTCCGTTCGCGCTGCCGTCGGCTGAGGTGTTAAAGGCAGCCTCCTGGGAAAGCGTGCTGGCGCTGTACGACATGATCCAGCCATGCCAGGGACTGATGTCGCAATGCGACGACCACCCAATCACCACATGCCCGTTCACCAGCAACAGGCCTGCACGCTGATGTTGAAGGTGCGGACTAAAGCTTACGGTGGTGCCGTTGCCATCCGAGGCCGTTCCAGGCACCGACGCCTGTATGGATACCGGACCGCCGAATTTCTCGACCGAAGTAGTCACGTCAATGGCATGCAAATACTGGACCAGGCTGCCGTTGACCTTCGACTTCGCCACCAGATAGATCGTCCCTGTACTGGTGTCGATCACGGGAGTTCCCGTGATCCCGACCTCTGGTACCACGTCATTGCAAGCCAAGTCACTGCTGCTGTTGACCGTGCTGCCCCCGGAGGGAATCAGGCTGATCCACCAATAGATTGTTCCCTTGTCCGCGTCAATGGCGTACAAGCTGTCGTGCTCGGTGGCCACGTACAGGACGTTATGGGTACCGCCGCCAATGTTCACGTTCGAAAGATATAAAGGCTGGGCGTACACCCATCCATCGACAGAGACGGAAAATAACTTGCCAAATTGGCTGCTGTTCACGTTAGCCGGATCCAGGATTGTTTCCTGCGTGTTTTGTCCTGTCCGAGCGTTGTCATTGTGATACGTGGTGACGTTCACCTGCGCTTGCAGCGCAATGGAGAAAATGCAGAATACGACAACAGCAACGATGCCGATATGGCAATTGGCTATTCTCTTCACTAATTTGCTCCTGAGAGCGCGACTCTGAACCGGAAAGGCGCCAGACAGCAAGGAGCCAGACTTTCTTACAGGAAATCTGGACAGAATGCAATATCTAAGTCGGCGGAAAGGCTTGTTGGACGCTGGATTTAGGACGTTCTACGTAAGGGTTGGAGAGTCGGCAAGAGAGAGTGCAAGAGTCTGCACGTTGCCGGACCCGGTGCCGCCACATGCTCGCCACTAGCAATTCGGGTGTCCTTGAAGGGGAACGTGGCGTCCGGATACTTGTTTTTCCAGAGTTGTCCTGACCGGATACGAGCCAGCCATGGCACGATCAAATTCTCTTCGTTCAGATGATTCCAGTTGGAATTCGCTGCGCCGTCTGGCCGAAGAGCCCAAATGGCGATGGTTGTCGCGACACCGGCACTAGTTGTCGGGATACCGGCACTAAATGACAAACGCGAACTGCACATCGGCGCGCCTCCGAAAAGGCCGCGTGCCCAAAGAATACGACGAAAACACCTACCATGAAAAAGGGCAGTTCTCCTAACCCGTTTCCAGTTGCGGCCGTGCTCAGCCTGAGGAGTCTCCTTCCGGCTCAACCCCATGAAATCTCGCTCCATGAAGGCGGGTGGGTATGGGACCACTGCGGTGTTCGCGTCCAAGGCGGAATTGATCTTGGAATGTGTGCCCTTCGGGGTGGTGCTGCGATAGAACAGCGTTAACCTTTATCGGAATTCCAGCTCGGACGTGGCGGGCTGCAATGTTTCTGCTTCACTGTGCCGATACCGGTAACGCGTCCCCTTCCCGCCAATGCATGACGGAGCACAAACATCTTTCAAAAGGGCAAGAACATATGCGTCCTGGCGGCAGTCCTCCCGAACCGACTGAAGACCGGGACTGGATACCCGAACGTGCTCTATACTGTTGCCTGAGCGATGAAATCTTCCTCATCACAGCCTGAAACGCTCAGCCTCGGGGGTCGTAGTAGCCGCGTGTTTCAGGGAAAACCCTCATATACCGGGGCTATCGCGGCAGGAGTCTCCCGATGATCAGGCTCCTGAGCGTAGTTGGGGCGCGCCCCAACTTTATGAAAATCGCGCCCATCGTCGATGAGCTGAAGAAACTTCCCACCATTGAACACTGCCTGGTGCACTCCGGCCAGCACTACGACGAGCTCCTTTCCGGCAACTTCTTCGCGGATCTTGGTCTGCCCAAACCGGATGTGAATCTTCAAACCGGTTCCGGCAGCCACGCGGTACAGACTGCCGAGATCATGAAGCGCATCGAACCCGTCCTGCTCGACTACAAGCCACAACTGGTTCTGGTTGTGGGGGACGTGAATTCCACGATTGCCGCCGCGCTTACGGCCGTCAAACTGGGCATCGGCGTGGCCCACATCGAAGCTGGACTGCGCAGTTTCGATATGACGATGCCGGAAGAGATTAACCGGAAACTCACCGACGCGGTCTCCAGCCTGCTTTTTGTGACCGAGCAGAGTGGGGTCGAGAATTTAAAACATGAAGGCGTGCCTCCAGAAAATGTTTTCCTTGTTGGTAACGTCATGATCGACTGCCTGCTCCGGCACCGCGAAGTGGCTGCAAAATCGCCGATTCTCGACGGGCTTGGCGTGCACCGGGATGGATCCGGCTGCCGCCCCTATGGTGTCCTCACTCTGCACCGGCCCTCCAACGTGGACGATCCCAAAACGCTGCAAGGGATTCTCAGCGCGGTGAGTGTTCTGGCTGCCGACTTTCCAGTCTTCTTCCCCATTCATCCAAGAACTAGGAAAAATGTCGAGAGTTTTGGATTGACACGATATCTGGCCAACCGAGGCGCGGAGAACCGCGTCGGAATCGTGCCCCTTGATCCGCTCGGATATCTCGACTTCCTTTCCCTCAACGACCGGGCACGCATTGTCTTCACAGACTCCGGTGGAGTACAAGAGGAAACGACGGTTCTCGGAGTTCCATGCCTCACGCTGCGTGAAAACACGGAACGGCCGGCGACGGTTGAGCACGGCTCGAATCAAGTAGTCGGAGTAAATCCTGATCGTATTCTCGCAGCTGCTCGATACATCCTCCAGAAACCCGCTCCCGAGTCCCAGCGTCCTCCACTTTGGGATGGCAAAGCGGCACCGAGGATTGTGGCGATCCTCCGCGAGCACCTGCAGCATGAAGATCTCGCTTAGACGAAAACGACTCGAACTTGGATTTGCATTACGCTTTTCGACTACACTACCGTTCAAAAGAATGAAGCTTTCCGTCGTCATGCCGGTGTATAACGAACGGGCCACGCTGCAACAAGTGGTTGAGAGAGTGCTTTCCGTTCCGCTGGAGATCGAATTGATTTGCGTGGACGATGGTTCCCGCGATGGCTCGAGGGAGATTCTTGCACAGTTGCAGGCTGAGCATCCCCAGATTCGGATTTTTCTTCAGCCCAAGAACATGGGCAAGGGCGCGGCCCTGCACCGCGGCATTCGGGAAGCTACGGGGGATTTCGTCGTCATCCAGGATGCCGATCTCGAGTACGATCCGGCAGAGTACACGGTGCTGCTGGAACCCCTGATTGAAGGGCGCGCCGACGTAGTCTACGGGTCGCGCTTTCTTTCCGCCCGCCCGCATCGCGTGCTTTACTTCTGGCACTCTGTGGGCAACTGGATTCTCACTCTGCTTTCCAACGCACTTACCAATATCAACCTCAGCGATATGGAGACCTGTTACAAGGTTTTTCGGCGCGAGGTCATCCAGTCGATTCCGCTGGAGGAAAAACGCTTTGGTTTCGAGCCTGAAATCACGGTCAAGATCGCCAAGCGGAAGCTGCGCATCTACGAAGTCGGCATCAGCTACTGGGGCCGTACGTACGAAGAGGGCAAGAAAATCCAATGGAAGGATGGGGTGCGCGCACTCTGGTGCCTGGTGAAATATTGCATCACCGAACCGGCGGTTGCACGCCAAAACGCGATACTGACGGCTGATTCCAGGGCATTAGCAGCTGGCGCAACACAGGGCAAGCTGCCCCCTGGGAACTAAGTGATTTGGGAAGAGGGTGCCTATTTCTGCGGGACGCGCGGCTTCTGATACGAAGAGTTAATTCCCGAGCCAATCCCGGAAGATGTAGCAGCGGGCTTCACTGGATTGGCCTTCGATGCTCGCGTATTGCCACTTTTCGAAGCGCCGGTTTTTATCTCCAGGCGATTGAGCTCTGCGTTCGTGCCTCGACCACTTGTAGCCGCCTTTGGCACCGCAACCGACGACTTGCGGGGAGGCGCCATTGCGGATTTCGGAGTCAGTGGCTGGATCGCGGTCTTAAGGGGGTCTGGCGACTTAGAGGAAGATGATCCAATCGTAGAGTTCTGGGCGGACGCCAGGCAGAACAAGGCTGCTACGGTCACGAACAAAAAAGCGATCCAACACTTCATCATCGGAAATCTCCGGTTCCGTTCCCGCCAGCTCCCTTAATTACAACACATTTTCGTTCGACGGGCTGCTCGAAGGTAATCTGAAAAAGTTACAATCCGATGTGGCGACGATGGGGCCACCCCTATTGAACATACTGTTCCGGAGGGTTTCGGCAAATGAGTGAACCCGTGTCGCGGGCACAGAATCCTACGCGGCGTGGAATTGCTCTAGCCACTGTCGCAATTCTTTTCACATTCTAAATTCCAGGCATGCCTCTTTGCCAAAACACTCCCTAAAGTCGCGCCGTGTCAGCAACTTACAAAGATAACCTTTAGCGCAAGAAGGTTGGCTAATTGCTGGACTTGTTAGTTATTCGCAAGGAAAAATCCGACTTTCTCACGGCTGCACAGAACATAGAAGTGGTACTCTGTTGGATAAAGTTTCGGGGTTTTCCTCTCCCTTGATATCTGCAATCGATTTTGCTCCGGCCGGATAGATCTTTAGAGTAATCCATGCCAGTACGATAAAGGTTATAGACAATCCAAGCTAGAATCTTAGGAGGCTTAGCACTTGACCGCTTCAACCAGCCATCTCATTCCACCCCACGGCGGTGAACTGATTAACCTGATCGCCCAGCCAGAAAGAATTCCCGAACTGAAGGCCCATTCCAAAGAGTGGCCTTCGTGGGATCTCTCTGGTCGCCAGCTTTGCGATCTGGAGTTGCTGATTACGGGCGGGTTTTCGCCGCTGCAGGGCTTCATGACGCGCGCCGACTACGAAGGCGTCTGCCACAACATGCGGCTGGCCAGTGGGATTCTTTGGCCGATGCCCATCACACTGGATGTCACCGAGGAATTTGCCCAGAAGCTCACGCCGGGCACCAGCCGAGTCGCGCTGCGCGATCCCGAAGGCGTAATGCTCGCCGTATTGCACGTCGGAGATGTCTGGCAACCCGACCGCAATGCGGAAGCTCAGGCAGTTTTCGCCAGCACCAGCACCGCCCACCCTGGCGCAGATTACACCATCAACAAGGCGAATCCCTGGTACGTCGGTGGAAAGGTCGAAGGGACGCAGATCCCGTCCCACTATGATTTTCGCAACTTGCGCTTGACTCCTGCCGAGGTTCGCGCCGAATTTGCACGCGTGGGCTGGCGCCGTGTTGTCGCCTTCCAGACTCGCAATCCCATGCATCGCGCTCATGTCGAGCTGGCGTCCCGCGCCGCCAAGCAAGTCGAGGCCAACTTGCTGATTCATCCCGTAGTGGGCATGACCAAGCCCGGCGATGTGGATTACTACACGCGGGTGCGCTGCTACCAGTTGCTGCTCTCTAAGTTCCCGCAGTCGACCGCTAAACTTTCCTTACTGCCGCTCGCCATGCGCATGGGCGGGCCCCGCGAGGCCATCTGGCACGCACTAATCCGCAAGAATTATGGGTGCACGCACTTCATTGTGGGCCGCGATCATGCTGGTCCGGGCAAAGACACTGACGGCAAGCCCTTCTACGGCCCCTATGAGGCGCAGGAGGTCTTCAAGAAACACGAGGCCGACATCGGCGTCACCATGGTTCCCTTCAATATGATGGTCTACCTTGAGGACCAGGACAAATACGTTCCGGATGACGAAGTCAAGAAAGGTGATCGTGTACTGAACATTTCCGGTACTGAACTTCGCCAGCGCCTGAATGAAGGCCGCGAGATTCCAGCCTGGTTCACCTATCCGGAAGTCGTGGCTGAATTGCGCCGCACTTTCCCGCCTCGTCACAAGCAAGGTGTGACTATCTTCTTCACTGGCCTTTCGGGTTCCGGTAAGTCAACCGTTGCGAATGTGTTGATGACGAAGTTCCTGGAAACGGGCGGGCGTCCGGTCACGCTGCTTGATGGTGATCTCGTTCGCAAGCATCTGTCTTCCGAACTCGGCTTCTCGAAAGAACACCGCGACATTAACATCCGCCGTATCGGATATGTAGCATCGGAAATCACCAAGAATGGTGGCATTGCCATTTGCGCACCCATCGCCCCCTACGATGCGACGCGCAAACATGTCCGGCAGATGATTGGGCCGTACGGAGGGTTCATTCTTGTGCACATTGCGACGTCCGTGGAGGTCTGCGAACAACGCGACCGCAAGGGCCTGTATGCCAAGGCGCGGGCGGGAATTCTAAAGGAATTCACGGGCATCTCGGATCCTTACGAGGTTCCGGCCGA
>Ga0187872_10003588_pt1 | contig 12287 bp, 9 predicted proteins | sample June2016WEW_16_4_FD_132973 | JGI IMG/M metagenome (GOLD analysis project Ga0187872, IMG submission 132973) | Peatland microbial communities from SPRUCE experiment site at the Marcell Experimental Forest, Minnesota, USA - June2016WEW_16_40 | ecosystem: Environmental > Terrestrial > Soil >...
AGTTCGGAACTAGGCCCCGCCAAGGCGAGCCGGCCCGTTTCGAACACATAGCCGTATTGTGCCAGCCGCAGCGCCAGGCGGGCGTTCTGCTCCACCAGAACGATCGTCATTCCTTCGCGATGGAGCGTGGTGATTATCTGCACTATCTGCGATACGATCAGTGGCGCCAGACCTAGTGAGGGCTCATCCAGCAGGAGGAGACGAGCCCGAATCATAAGCGCCCTCCCAATGGCCACCATCTGCTGCTCGCCACCCGAGAGATCCCCTGCGGAGGACTGGAGGCGCTCCCGCAGACGCGGAAAATAAGTCAGCACTTTTTCCATGTCGCTGCGGAAGGTCGCGTTGCGGCGGCGGTGGTAGCCGCCAACGCAGAGGTTCTCGTAGACCGAAAGATCGGGGAAAAGTCGGCGGCCTTCGGGGGACAGGGCTATGCCCCGCGTCGCCGCCTCGTGGGGCTTGAGGTTCGTGATGTCCTCGCCTTCCCAAGTGATCCGACCAGATTTCGCTGGAACCAGCCCCACTAGGCATTTCAGGAACGAGGACTTGCCGGCCCCGTTGGCTCCGAGGATACACACGACCGATCCCGCATCCACCGATAGGTCGATGTCCTGCAGGACAACCACTTTTCCGTATGCGACGCTCAACTGGCGCACTTCCAGGCTACTCACCGTCGACCCCCAGATATGCTTCGATCACCTCAGGGTGCGCCACGATATCCGCGGGCACGCCTATGGCGATCACCTTGCCGTAGTTCAAAGCAAGGATGCGGTCGCATAAGCTGGTGACCATTTTCATATCGTGTTCCACCAGGACCACGTCGATCCCGCGTTTCGAGCGGATTTCTTCGATGAGTTCCCCAATTGCCACGGTTTCTGAAGGATTCAGGCCGGCCGCCGGCTCGTCCATCAGCAATTGCAGCGGTCGCCGCGCCAATGCGATAGCTACCCCCAGCATTTTCTGTTTGCCATATGGCAAGTTGCCGGCAAGCGTCCACGCCACGTCCGACAAGCCCGAAAATTCAAGTAACTCCTCGGCCGTCTCCTTAGCCTTCTGCGCCTCGGCGGAAACAAGCCCCTTCCTGAAAAACCAAAGTGGGTTGCCGATACATCCGAAGATGCTGCCGCGGCGGATGTTTTCATACACTGATTCCTGCTTGAATACGGTCGCGGCCTGAAAGGTTCGTACCAGCCCGAGACGGGCAATCGCGTCGGTCGGCAGACCGCTGATCTCATGCCCCCCGAAATGTACGCTGCCGCTGGTGCTGGGAAGGACGCCGGTGACCAGATTGAACAGAGTAGTTTTGCCTGAGCCGTTCGGGCCGATCACGCCGAGGATTTCTCCCCGGAATGTGCGGAAGGATATATCGTTGACCGCGCGCAGCCCCCTGAATGCCTTGGTCAACGCCTGGACCTTGAGTACTACCTCCTCCACGCCGCTCCCTCCCCAGTAGCTCGTCTGTTCCAGCCATGTGCAAAATTCAATTCTGATTGCTTACGCAGGTCTGCTGCTTCGTCACGCGCGCTCTGCGCTTGCCATTGTAAGAGCGATACCGGCGACAGCTTGAAGTCCTTTGCCGTCGCTTTCATCTCCGCATGCGGGTGAGTCACGAATCTATTCAGGATCGCGATTAGATTGTCGATGCTGTGTTTGCTCGCAGGCATTTGTTTGCAAGGCTCCATGTTGGTTTTATTCCAAGTGCGCATTATGGTTAACGCAGAACCAACTTGGCCAAGTCCTCATCTCCGATCGACACCTCAATCACCCGCCGCCATGTCGTCATGACCTTCGACCCCGTTTTTCGAATCAAAAACAAGACTACAAGCCATCACGCGCAAGATAAATTCCATGCAAATGACCGGTTTCATGGAATCGATGGAACTAGACCTGACTTCATCGTCTTTCTCCTCTAGTTGAACACGACTGTATCACCCAGCTTCAACCGTTTCGTCCCGTCCGATGACGACCAGAACCTGGTTCGCAATCGCGGTCTCCTGCTTGCTGCAACGCACTTCGCGCGCGACGCCAGCAAAAGGAGCGAGGACTTGGTTCTCCGTCTTCATCGCTTCGACGACTGCGACAACCGTGCCCTTGGCGACGCGATCGCCGACCCCAACCGGGACGACCACGATGACGCCCGGCATCGGCGCGACTGCAGCGTCTCCCGTGTCGGACGCGGCATGCGCGGCGGCACTCGACCGGGTCAGCGCCACGCGATCGCCGCCGACCATAAGTTCCAACACATTCGGCGCGGCGAGCGCGCACCACGCGGTGCCGTCGACCACCCCATGCCACCATCTGCCGTCGAACTCCGCCGTCACATCGTGCGCGCGCTCCCCGACCAGTACCGTCAGGACGCCGCCCCTTACGGCGAGCAGTCGGACCTCGATCGGGGCGTCGAGATGAACGAATGTTTGGCGCCCGAGCGGCGCCTCGGGATCCAAGTAACGGCGGTCGAACGCGCCGATGCGACCGCTCCAGGGTGAGGCGTTCGCGGCGCGTGCCGTCATCGAGCAAGCGACGCCCGCTGCGGCAGCGGTCGCAGCCGAAACAACATCGCCGCCCAACAAAGTGGCCAGGTGGCGGTCGACGAAATGTGTATCCATCTGCCCGGCCGCGACCTTGGGATGAGCCAGAAGACGCGCCAGAAATCCGAGGTTGGTCGTCAGCCCGGCGATGCGGGTGCGCTCGATGCCGTCGTGCAGCGCCAGCAAGGCGCTGCTGCGGTCGCTCGCGTGGGCGATGAGCTTCGCCACCATGGGATCGTAGAACGGCGACACCTCGCCGCCATCGATCAGGGCGGCATCGACGCGCAGACCGGACGGCCAGGCGATTCCCAACGCATGCCCGGGACATGGTTGAAATCCGGCGCGCGGATCTTCAGCATAGACGCGGGCTTCGATCGCATGGCCGCGACAGCCAATCTCCTCCTGCGCGAGCGGCAGCGGCTCGCCGGCCGCGACGCGCAATTGCCATTCGACGAGATCGAGGCCCGTGACCGCTTCGGTGACGGGATGCTCGACCTGGAGGCGGGTATTGACCTCGAGAAAGCAGAACGAGGAATCGGAGTCGAGGATGAATTCGAAGGTGCCGGCGTTGACGTAACCGATGGCGCGGGCACCGCTCAGAGCCGCATCGAACATCGCCTGTCGCAATTGCGCCGCGAGACGCGGAGCCGGGGCTTCTTCCACGACTTTCTGGTGGCGCCGCTGCAGCGAGCATTCACGCTCGAAGAGATGAACGATGTTGCCGCGACGGTCACCGAATACCTGGACTTCGACGTGGCGCGGCGCAGCGACGTAGCGTTCAACAAGCAGACGGCCGTCGCCGAAATTTGCTCGCGCGAGCCGGATGGTCGCTTCAGCCGCGGCAATTACGTCGCGTTCGTCGGTGACGACCCGCATGCCCTTGCCGCCGCCGCCGGCAACCGGCTTGAGAATGGCGGGAAGACCGGTCTCGCTAATCAGCGCCAGCACGGCGGCCGGATCGTCGGCCGGCTCTGTGGCGCCGGGCAACACTGGGACTCCGGCTGCCGCCATCAGGCGCTTGGCTGCGCCTTTGTCGCCCAAGCGGGCGATGACGTCCGCGTCCGGCCCGACAAAGATCAGACCGGATTCGACGACTGCTCGCGCGAAATCGGCGCTCTCTGCCAAAAAGCCATAGCCGGGGTGAATCGCTTCGCAGCCGGTGTCCAATGCCGCGGCAATGATCCGATCGCCAAGCAGATAGCTCGCCGAAGCCGGCCCGGAACCGATCGAGACGTTAGCGATCGCCCCTCGTCCGTGCGCCGAGTCGTCATCGGCCTCGGAATGAATAGTGACATATTGCACGCCAAGTCGGCGACACGTCCGCGCAATGCGGCAGGCAATTTCTCCGCGGTTGGCGATGAGGATACGACTGAGCATGGTTCACATCCGGAAGACGCCGAACCGCGTCTCCTGCTGGACGGCCGCGGCGGCGAGCCCCAGCCCCAAGGCGAGCCAATCTCGGGTCTCGGTCGGATCAACCACGCCGTCGACCCACAGTCGCGCCGCCGCATAAAGCGGCCGGCCTTTTTCGTCGTAAGCGTCGAGGATCGGTTGTTTGAAGGCTTCTTCCTCATCGGGCGGGAACGATCTGCCCTGCCTTGCCAACTGTTCGGCGCGCACCAGCGCCAGCACTGTCGCCGCCTGTTCGCCGCCCATGACCGACGTTCGCGCATTGGGCCACATGGCCATGAGGCGCGGACCGAAGGCTCGGCCGCACATGGCAAAATTCCCGGCGCCGTAACTGCCGCCGACCAGCAAGCTGAATTTCGGGACGCGCGCACACGATACCGCATTGATCATCTTGGCACCGTCCTTGGCGATGCCGCCCGCCTCGTATTCCGGTCCCACCATGAAGCCGCTGATGTTGTGCAGGAAGACCAGCGGCGTTGCCGTCTGACAGCACAGCTCGATGAAATTGGCCGCCTTCTGCGCGCTCTCAGCAAACAGGACGCCGTCGTTGATGATCACCCCGACCGGAAAGCCGGCGATCGCGCCCGTGCCGCACACGACCGTTGTGCCGTAGCGCTCGCGATACTCCATGATGCGGCTGCCATCGAGGAGACGAGCCAGGATCTCGCGGGCGACGATCGGTTCGCGGGGATTGGCGCTGATGACGCCGGCGATTTCCGCGGGATCGTAGAGCGGCGGCTCGCTCGGTAAGGGCGATTGCGGCAGGGCGCCGGGACCGGGGCGCGCTACGATTTCACGCACCAGGGAAAGCGCATGCCGATCGTCCGTGGCGTAATGGTCGGCGACGCCGCTGCGCCGGGTATGCACGTCGGCACCGCCGAGCGTCTCCGCGTCGACGACCGCGCCGGTCGCAGCACGCACCAGCTGCGGCCCGCCGAGAAAGATCGTACCGGTGTCGCGCACGATGATCGTCTCGTCGCACATGGCGGGGATGTAGGCTCCGCCGGCGGTGCACGATCCCATCACCGCAGAGATTTGTCGCAACCCCATCGCCGACAGCTCGGCGATGCTGCGGAAGATGCTGCCGAACTGATGCTCGTCGGGAAATATCTCCTCCTGCAGCGGCAGAAAGGCGCCACCAGAATCGACCAGGTAGATGCACGGGAGGCCGTTCTCACGAGCGACCTGTTGCGCGCGAACATGCTTTTTGATCGTCAAAGGATAATAGGTGCCGCCCTTGACGGTTGCGTCGTTGGCAACGATCGCACAAGCCCGTCCGGATACAATGCCGATCCCTGTCACGATGCCAGCGGACGGAACCGCGTCGTCATAGACACCGTGACCACCGAGCTGGCCAAGCTCGAGAAACGCCGTGCCGGGATCAAGCAGCGCCGCGATCCGCTCACGCGGCAGAAGCTTCCCGCGCGACTTGTGCCGCTCGCGCGCCTGCGTACCGCCGCCGGCGATGGCGATATCGCGCGCCCTTGCGACCTCTGCGCGCTGCCGGTCGTAGGCCTCGCGATTGCGCTGAAAAACCTCGCTCCGGATGTCGACCTGGGAGTGCAGGACGCTCATGATCCCGGCATCCCCTCGATCGGCAGCCGCAGAATGGCATGTCCCAGCGACTTCGCCGTCTGGTCGAGCCGCAACGTACTCGGCGCGCCCCCGCCGATTGCCTGCTCCATGACAACGTTGACGGAATGGATGTTGTCCAGCCGATAGACGTGGACGGCACCCTTCACGAAGTCGCCGTAGAGCTGCTTGATGCGCTCGGGTGTCACCGCGCGCAGCAGCATCTCGTAATATTCCGGGGCCTTGGCGATGACGCCGAAGCTGCAGATGTCGCCCTTGTCGCCGGAGCGGACATAGGCGATTTCGCGGAGAAGATGCGGCATTCAGGCCTCCAGGATCTCGACGTGCTGTTCGACGACGCTACGCGGCACCAATGTGGGCCAGCATGAGATGACCGGTCGCGGCTTCATCGGCGTGCCGAACGACGTGCCGCCTGGCCCCAAGATCCAAAGATTGGAGCAGGCGCGCCGCACCTTCTCGGCTTCGTCCCTTGTCTCCGTCTTAACCGCAACGCGCAATCCGACTTCGTTGAGCTCGTAATCAGGCATCGGCGCCGCGGGACCATGCAGCATGTTGACCCCGACGAGATCGAAATGGATCGCCTCGGCCTCGAGGCCGAGCCGCTCGAAACGCTCCAGCAGCGTGTCCTTGGCTTTCTGGGCGCGGCCAAGCGCGTCAGGCCAAGGGAAGAACATCATGCCTTCGCCGATCCAACCATCGGAGTAGCCGATGAGGAGCTTGAGCGTATCGGGTGGTGTCCGGCCGCGGATTCCGCTTAGCCGTACGCGGTCGGGTCCGGTCTCACTGAGCTGAATGGTGGTGAAATCGGGCACGCCATCGGGCATCAAATAGTTTCTGGGGTCGCCAATCTCGTAGAGGAGGTGCTCCTTCACGGTCCATTGGTCGACGCGACCGCCCGTGCCGGGGAGCTTGGTGATCTCGGCACTGCCGTCACGAGCGAAGTCGATGATGGGAAAGCCCGGCTGCCCCATCCTCGGCATTTCCGCCCATCGCGACGACATGCCCCCGGTTACGGCCGCCGCACATTCCGCCAGATGGCCGACGGTTATGGCCGCCGCAATACGATCAGCATGCGCCTCGTCGTGGCGCCAGCCAAACTCGTGCATAATTGGACCGACATATGGGCCGTTGTCGGAGACCCGGCCAGTCACGACGACGGTCGCGCCTTGCGCGAGCGCCTCGACGATGCCGGAACTGTCGATGTAGACGTTGGCCGAGACAATGCGATTGCGCATGGCGGCGATCTTGTCCTCGCCCGTCTCGAGATGGGCGAGCGAGATCCCCTGGGCGAGAAGGTCGTCCAGGCGCGACAACAGGTCGTCGCCCTCCACCACGCCGACCTTGAGTCCAGTCAATCCCAACTTGCGCGCAACTTCGACGATGCGCTTTCCGGCGGCACGTGGATTGGCGCCTCCGCCGTTCGAGACCAGCTTGGTCCCTCGCTTGCGCGCCAGCGGCATCAGCGTCTGCATGTACGTGACCACATCGGTCACGTAGCCTGTTTCTGGATCCTTGAGCTTCTGACGCTGGAGCAGCGCCATCGTCAGCTCGGCCAGAAAATCGAACGACATATAGTCGAGCTCGCCCTTTTCCATGAGCTCGACGGCGGGATCGAGAGCATCACCCCAGAATCCCGATCCTGCACCAAGGCGGATGACATCCTTCATGATCCTCTCCCTTCAGTTGCCTGCAGCCGGCGATCGCGCCGTGCGGTCGCTCGCAATCGGATCGCGCGCGTGGTCAAGGTCAAAACTAAGCGCCAGCTTCACCGCGGTGTAGATTCCGCGCGTCATCGCACCCGGTTCGTAGGCGTCGTCAAGCAAGGCATCGGCATCCGCGGCTTCCTCGCCGGTGACCCAGGCAGCGTTGCTCTCGTAGACGAGGCCGGGCGCTCTGCCGTACACGACGACACCAGCCGTCGACGGCACCGCCGGGACGTTGAACTCGATCCTCGCACCGGCTGCGGCGAGCATACGAAGCGAAACGTCGCGAAATCCGGGATGGGCATCGGCGGCGATTCCCGCGGCCGGAGAGCACAAAGTCACTCGGTGTCCGGCGTGCGCCAAAACGATGGCGGCCTCGGCGGCGCTGAGATCGTCGCCGTGCACGGTGATTGGCAGACCTTTCGCGATCGTGCGTCGGCCGCTGAGAACGTCATAGCTAGTCGCAGCGTGCGCGAGCGAGCGTCCGTCGCGTAGCGCCGGCTCGAAGCGGCGGGTAGCCCAGCGAATGGCCGCTCGATTTGCCGCTGTGGTTCCGATGTGGATCTCGACGCCAGCCTGGCGCGCTCGTGCGGCCAGCGCGGCGATACCTTCAAGATATTCTTCCTGGCCGGGCACCCGCCCCCGCCAGGCCTGCATTCCGCCAAGTTGCTGGCCCGACTCCTCGAGCGTCACCGAATGGCCGCACGAAGCGGCGATCCACGCCGCGGTCAGCGCCGAGTAGCTACTGCCGAGAATGACGATGCGGCGCGGTCGCGACGTTCGCCGGAAAATGAATTCGGCCTCGCGTCCCACGGCAGGGTTGACGGGACAGATCGTTTCCGGCCGTGCGGTCCGGCCGAGACATATATTGCATCCAATGCACCAGATGATCGGCTCGCGCGACGCAAACCTCAGCTTGCGCGGTAGATCGGGATCGGCGACCGCCGCGCGACCAAATGCGGCAAGGTCGATCTGACCGCGGGCGAGCGCCGCCTCGGCGACCTCCCCGCGCTTGATCCGGCCTACGCCTATAACCGGCAGACCGATGCCGCGCCGCACCGCCTCGGCGATGTAAAGCCACTGTCCCTCCGGTTCACCGGAAACCATCGACAGCTTGTTGAAGGATTCGTAGACGCCGACTGAGACCGACAGCGCGGCAACGCCCTGCGGTTCAAGTCTGCGGCCGATCTCGACGGCCTCGGCGATGTCAATGCCTTCCGGCACGAACTCCTCGCCGCTGATCCGTACCAGGACAAGAAAGTCGCGGGAAACAGATGTCTTGATACCGTCGATGACGTTGCGCAGGAACCGCATGCGGTTATCGAGACTGCCACCGTAAAGGTCGTCCCGCTTGTTCGAGTAGCGCGAAAGGAACGCGGCCATCAAATAACCGTGCGCGGCGTGGATCTCGATGCCGTCGAACCCGGCCCGATTGAGTCGCACTGCGGCGCGGACGAAGGCGTCTTCCATGTCCCGGATGCCGCCAACCGTAAGGACCTCGGGCATTTCGCGATTGATCGGACACGGTATCGGCGAGGGAAACACCAGCGGCAGGCCGGTGATCTTGCTCTTGGTCTGCCGACCGGCGTGGCTGATCTGCGCGACCGCACACGCACCTTGGCTCTTGATCGCGCCAGCCAGACGCGCCAGTCCCGGGATATAACTGTCCTCATGTCCCATCACCATGCGCGGCATCACGCGGCCCGAGGCATGGACGCCGATATTCTCCACGATGATCAGACCGAATCCGCCCCGCGCGCGGGCCTGCAGATAATCGCACAGCCGATCGCTCACGCGCCCGTCCGCCTCGGCAAAATTGGTAGTAATGCCGGGCATGACCATGCGGTTGCGCAGGCTGTGCGTGCCGAGCCGAAACGGGCTGAACAAATGCGGGAACGACCCTGGTCCCGCGGGCGGCACCGAAGCGGTCACTTGCGTGCTCCCCTGTTGCGGAACGCAGTGAGGCGCGTCTTGTGACCTTCAGTCCGGAACGCGAAGCTTTGCAGATAAGCCTCGTACTCGAGTGCGGCGTCGAAATCGAGATCGCAGCCCCGCCGCATGGCGAGCTTGGTGATCGCCGTCGCCGGACGATTTTGGGCCGCGATCGACGCGGCAATGCGATCCGCCGCAGGCAGGAGTTCCGCGGCCGCGACGACGTCGACGAAGACCCCCCAGTCCCGCCCCTGCGCCGCCGTGATTGATCCGCCGGTGAACAATAAGTGCGCCGCCCGCATCGGTCCGACGAGCCGCTGCAGCAGATGGGTGGCGCCCATATCGGCGCCCGCCAGACCGATCCGCCCGAAGGCGAAATCATATCGCCCGCCTTCCGCCGCGATCGCGATGTCGCAGGCCATCGCCAGACAAGCGCCGCCGCCCACGGCGGGACCGTTGACCGCGGCGATGATCGGTTGTTCGAAATGGTAGATTCGCGAAACCACGCGGTTGTAGCCGCGAATCAGACCGAATTCGCGCTCGAGGTCGGTCGGCCCTGGGCTCATGATCTCCGCAACGTCACCGCCGCCGCAGAACACCGACCCGTTGCCGGTGAGGACGACGGCCGCAATGCCGGAGTCAGCCTCCACTATGTCGAGCGCGCGATGCATCGCCGCCGAGAAGCCGGGGCCGAGCGGGTTGCGCTTCTCGGGCCTGTTGAGTACGAGGCGGGCGACCGCACCATGCCGCTCGAGCAGAACCTCGTCGTCAGCCATCTTCATTCTCCCGTCAAACGGCGTCGTGGCGGCCGAGGATTTCGCGGGCGATCACCAGGCGCTGGATTTGGCTGGTCCCCTCCCCGATCTGATACATCTTCGCGTCGCGCAAATAGCGTTCCACCGGATGATCGCGCAGGTAGCCGTAGCCGCCGAGGACTTCGATCGCTGAATTGGCGGCGCGGATGGAGGCTTCGGCGGCGAAGAATTTCGCCATGGCCGCTTCTTTCTTCACCGGTAGCCCGGCGTCGTACATCCGCGCGGCGTTGAGCGTCAGCAGCCGCGCCGCCTCGATATCCGTCGCCATGTCCACGATGGGCCACTGGATGCCCTGAAATGCCGCGATAGGCCGGCCGAATTGGTGGCGCTCCTGGGCGTATGCGGCGGCGGCCTCCAGCGCCGCCTGACCGAGACCGACCGACAGCGCCGCCACGTTGATGCGGCCGCGATCGAGCGTCTCGACGAATTGTCGGAATCCCTTGCCCTTGGTGCCGATGAGATTGGCGGCCGGCACCTCGGCCTGATCGAAATATAATGTGGCCGTCGGCGAGCCGTGCATGCCCATCTTGCGGTCGGGCTTGCCGATCGTGAACCCCGGCGTATCGCGTTCGACGATGAACGTGGAGACACCGTCGCCGCCCTCGGTGCCGGGCGTGGTGCGCGCTGTGATGACGAAAATGTCGGCGACTGGCCCGTTGGTGTTAAAGCACTTGGAGCCGGTGATGCGGTATTTGTCGCCGTCGCGGATTGCCCGGGTGCGGCACGCGGCGGCATCAGAGCCGCCGGTCGGCTCGGTCAGACCGAAGGCGCCGAGCTTGTTTCCGGAGGTGAGCTGGACGAGGTAGCGCCGCTTCTGCGCTTCGGAGCCGTGATGATAAATGACCGACGACGACAGGCTGATGTGAGCGTTGAACGAGCTGCCCACCGCGCCCGACCCTCGCGAAATCTCCTCGAGCAGCAGACAGACGCTCACGGCGTCGAGCCCGGCGCCGCCGTATTCCGGCGGATAGGGCGCGCCGAGGTAGCCGAGTTTCGCCATCTCGGCGAACAGATCGCCGGGGAACCGGTCGCTCTCGTCGATCTCCGCCGCGCGCGGCGCGATGCGTTCATTGACGAAACGCCGAACGCTATCGTGGAAGGCGAGTTGCGTCTCCGTGAGCTGATATTTGTTCATCCGCGGCTTCCCTCGGCGACCGACGCGATCTCGGCGGCGCGCCGGCGCAGCTCGAAGCGCCGGATCTTGCCGTTGGCAGTGAGTGGAAGCTGATTGATAACGACGACGAGCCGCGGAACCTTGAACTTGCTGACATATTTTTGGCAATGGCCGACGACGTCAGTCTCAGTAAGCGTCGCGGCCGGCTTCGGCACCACGAATGCGCAGATATCTTCGCCGCGGATGGCGTGCGGTACGCCGACAACGGCCGCCGTCTGTACCGCGTCGAGCTCGCAGATCACGTTTTCCACTTCCTTCGGATAGACGTTGAACCCGTTGGTCACGATCACGTCCTTGAGCCGATCGAGGATGTGGATATTGCCGGCGGTATCCAGCTTGCCGATGTCGCCGGAATGCAACCACCCGTCGCGCAACGTCTCGGCGGTGAGCTCGGGCTGTCCCCAGTAGCCGACCATCAACGTATTGCAGCGGAATCGCAGCTCGCCGGCGTGATCGACCGGCACTGGCTGTCCCGCAGCGTCTGCGACGGTGACCTCAATCCCAGGAAGCGGCGGACCGCAGGAGGCCCCCTCATCGCCGCAGCCCGGGATTTGCACGCTGGCAACCGGTGAAATCTCGGTCAGGCCATAGCTCTCCACCGTTTCGATGCCGTAGATCGAACGCAGGTCGCGCTTCAGGCGGACCGCGACCGGACCGCCGCCGACGTCGATAAGGCGCAGACTCGAAACGTCGTGACCCGCGAGGATCGACGGATCGAACATCTTGGCAAACATCGTCGGCACGCCGGCAAGGCACGTCACCCGGTGGCGATCAATCAGGTCGATCGCGCGTTCCGGATTGAATTGCGGCAGAATCACCGTCGCCGCCCCCACAAGGGCCGCCTGGGCAAAATCGAAACTGAAGCCAAAGCTGCTGAACGAAGGCAGCAGAGTGATGAAACGGTCGGTGTCGCGATATCCCAGCACGCCGGATGTCATGCGCGCGTTCTCGACGAGCCCTTGATGGCTGAGCAGAATCCCCTTAGGCGTTCCCGTGGTTCCCGAGCTGTAGATCATCATCGCCGGTTGGCTCGCCTCCTTGCCACCGGCCGAGATCGACGTCGTTTGCGTCACACTGATGGCCTCGTCGTATGGTCGCCAGCCGTCGGCGGTGCCCTGGGCGACGACCCGGCAGC
>Ga0187872_10003591_pt1 | contig 12276 bp, 9 predicted proteins | sample June2016WEW_16_4_FD_132973 | JGI IMG/M metagenome (GOLD analysis project Ga0187872, IMG submission 132973) | Peatland microbial communities from SPRUCE experiment site at the Marcell Experimental Forest, Minnesota, USA - June2016WEW_16_40 | ecosystem: Environmental > Terrestrial > Soil >...
ACTCAATCAGAACCTAGCCAGGGCAGTGTTCCGTTCGATTCGACGCTCGCGAACGACTATAGCCTTTGAGGCTCGCGCAAGTAGACTCCGCGCTGGTGTTGCGTCGACCCATTGAGACCGCCGATGTTTGTGGGCGGTCTGAGACAACCCTAGGAGCGCCGCCGAAGTTCGTCCGGCGAAGGTAGGAGAGGTCGACCGGGTATCGGGACAAAGACGTGGCACAATGAGCTATGCCCTCTCAAGAACTAGGAGATTATCGCGAACACTTAGCCGCCGCACCTTCACGCACTGTTTGCTCAAGTCCTGATAAACGCGGTAATCGGAAACTGACCCAGTTGTCCGCCGGAATTAATCACCAATTGGGCCGATCTTTGTGAAACCTCATTCGAATCGGTCGCGGCTTTTCCTGCTGCCAACCGTGCTCGGGGCATTCCAATCTCCGGGGAAATTGCTTTGCGCCGGGCACAGGCTTGGCTACGAGTGTTGCTCCGCACTTCGGGCACTTCATCGTCACTGTCTCTTTCGAGTGTTCTCTCCCCACTATAACCGGTGATCCATGTTTGCCATCGCGCAAGGCAGACAACTCGATCACCGCCAATCCCAGATGTCCAGTAATCCCACTTGGCGTGCGTTCGCCCATCTGGGGACGACAAGAGGATAATTGCCCCAGTTGAGACGCGTCATCCCGTCATCTGCCCGATCCTTCCGCGCACGAAGGGAGTACAATCCGGCAAAAGGGACCTGCTTCCATCCCTACTGGAGGTTAAGGCAATTGAGCAAGAATACGTTTCCCAAACTTGCTGCCGCAATTTTTCTTATCGTCGCGGTCGCTCACGCCTTGCGGCTCATCTTCAAATGGGAGGTGGTTATTGCCGACTGGCATGTTCCGATGTGGCTAGGCTCGCCCGATCTCATGCAACGACTGCCCGGACTTCCAACGGTTCCAGATCTCGCTTCTCTGCCTGAGAGACAGTCTCGATCCTTTCTCTTGGCTCATAAACACCATCCTTAAACAGCAGCTCTATCAGATGGTGTTGCATCGACCTATCGAATGCACCGCGTTAATCGGGAGTTGAACAGTTCTCCGGTCCGGCATCCACTTGATCGAACTCGTCTGACTTGCTTGGTTATGGCGCTGGCACGATCTTCGTTTCGTAGCCGAAGGTCAAAACCGACTCCACCTGAACTCGCTCACCATTATTCGTGGCCGGCTTGAACTCCCACTTCATCACTTGTTCGCGTGCTGCTGCCGTCATGATGGGATTATCGGAGTTCAATCCGAGGGTCTCGCGCACGTGCCCTTCACGATCGATCGCGATGTAAATGCTGAGGGTGCCAGGATTGCGTCCACTCGTCAAAGTCGGCCACTGAATATCCGGGGCGCTCACGAGGAGAGTTCGTGCCACCGCCTCGCTGACCACCACAGTTCTCAAGGGCGCGTTGATTTGATTGTGGGTCACCGTCGTCACCTTCCGTTCTCTGCGGAAGGATTCAGCTAGAAGTCTTGCTGTCGGGTGAGCACCTACCTCGTGAGCGTCTGACCGTCTGTCAACGAAGCAGAGGGCCGGGATTCGATCCAAACTTCGCACTTCCATCTTCATTTGCAACTTCATTTGCGAGTACTTCTTGAACACCTGAGAATCACCCCGATGAACGAGCCCAATGAACGCTGGGTGGAATCCTTCGCGCTGCTGGACCTGATCGGGATTTCAGAAGGTCGTGGGCGTGTTTGCGGAGACAGCTAAGAGTTCACCCTTTCCGACATTGCGAAAGCGGTGCGGGCGGTTGTTGTCAAAGTAATACGCATCTCCGGGACCGAGAACGTAGACCTCTGAATCTACCGTCAGTTCCAGTTTTCCCTTCAACACGACCCCCGCCTCTTCGGCGTTGTATTGAAGAAATCCAGGGCCGGTTTCGGCCCGAGGCTCATACCGCTCGACAATGAATTGGAGTGCTCGCCCAGGCCGCCCAGCAGCTACTTCGCGATAGGAGATTCCGGTTCCGTGCCCCGAAATCTCAATAAGCTCCCCTTTTCTATAGACCACCTTGGTTTGTTGAACGGTTTGGCTGAAGAATTCGCTTAGGCCAGTGCCCAGCGCCTCCAGAATGGTCTTCAGTTTGGCTACAGAAACGTTGTACCTGCCTTGTTCGACTGTGGAAAGAAAACTGACGGCAACCTTCGTGGAGCGGCTCAACGCTCGTAGCGACAAGTTCTTGCGTTGCCGCAGCTGTCGCAGCCGACGCCCCAGCTCTTTATTGTCCACGACGAACTCCTTTCAACGAGTTAGGCTGCGTCCCATGCCAGCGTGCTCTTTGTCTGCGCAAGGATAGCCCGTGAACCATACCGTCAAAACCTTTGGTGATGTAGTCATTTTCTTCGGTGCGTCTTTCGCAGTAGGCGGCTCATACGCCTGGTCAATAGTCTATCGACAATTTCTGAGCAATCAAGAAAGGTGCGCGTATGATATTCGGGAACGTACGCTCGCAATCAAGGTCCGTCCGTGAGCCGCTCTGCGCTTGGGAGCGAGGCTAAGGAATGGCTGGTAATTCGCACCCGAAAATCTGCGTACTGGGCCTCGATTGCGCCGCCCCGGAGATCTTGTTCAGCGACCCGCACCTGAAGAATGTTCGTCGCCTCATGACAAAAGGCGTTTGGGGGCAACTCGAGAGCATCATTCCTCCGATTACCGTGCCAGCCTGGATGTGCATGGCCACGAGCCAGGATCCAGGGTCGCTCGGCATATACGGCTTTCGGAACCGGGCCAATCATACGTACGGCGGGTTGAGTTTCGTCAATTCGGCTTCCATTGGAGAACCGGCTATATGGGATCATTTGGCCAGCCAGGGTAAGCGATCGATCGTGATGGGACTGCCCCCTGGCTACCCGCCACGGCCCATTAAAGGCATACGCATCGGCTGTTTTCTTACGCCCGATACCTCGAAACACGACTTCACGTATCCGCCGGAAACTGGGCAGGAGATACGACAGCTCGTCGGTGATTATCCGGTCGATGTTCCCGGCTTCCGGACCGATGACAAGGCGTGGCTTCGCGACCAGATCTTTGAAATGAGTCGCAAACAATGGAAGGTTGTGCACTGGTTACTCGCCGAAAAGGATTGGGACTACTTCCACTACGTAGACATCGGGCTCGACCGCGTGCATCACGGGTTTTGGGACTGCTTTGACCGGCAACACATCCACTACAAACCCGGAAACGCGTATGAGAACGTCATCCCCGATTACTACTTGTGGCTCGATCAGCAGATCGGCGCCGTGGCCGACATTTTGGGAGACGGGGGAATACTGCTCGTGGTCTCGGACCATGGCGCGCAGCGCCTCGATGGAGGCTTTGCGATCAATGAATGGCTGGTGCGAGAGGGCTTGCTGGTCCTACACGAAATGCCCGACGCGGCGATTCCCTTCGCCAAGCTGAAAGTGGATTGGGCCAAAACAAGGGTCTGGAGCGAGGGTGGCTACTATGCCCGGATCTTTCTTAATGTGGAAGGAAGAGAACCGCGAGGCGTTATTCCAGCCAGGCACTACGATGAGTTCCGCGATGAAATCAAACGACGGATTGAAGCACTCAACGATCCGCGAGGGCATCCGCTAAATTCGCAGGTTTTCAAGCCCGAACAGATTTACCGCAAAGTTCGCAACGTCGCGCCCGATCTTGTCGTACTCTTCGGCGGTCTCTACTGGCGATCCATCGGGAGTGTCGGGCATGGCCGCCTTCACTTGGAGGAGAACGATACGGGCCCCGACGCCTGCAACCACGCGCAGTTCGGCGCCTTCATTCTAGTTGCTCCCGGCTTGGAACCGCAGGGCGAATACCAAGGAGCACATCTGCTGGATATTTCGCCGACCCTGCTCGACGTCGCAGGATATCCGATGCTCTCAACCATGCAAGGCCGGTCGCTGCGCAGGCACTGAGCGACCCTTTCACGGTTTCTGCCTTCGTAAGTCACAACGGGCAGGCCCACAACTCATGGTGCCTTGGTTTCCCGCGCGACGTGAGGCGCGGCGGAAGTCGCAAAGATGTCGTGGCCCTGCATCGTAGCGGGTCGCGGGATGCCGAATTCCGCGAGTATTGTGGGGGCGATATCGATAAGAGTGGGTTCAGGGTTCGCAATTGTTCGATTGCTTAGGACCACGCCGGGAACTTGGGTATAGTCAATGCAGTGGTCCCCGCTCCAGGGATCGGTGTTGTCCTCCACGATCGGGGCTGGAATCCCGCCAAGGACGCTGCTCCAGCCGACACGAAAGCCGCGATTGTAGCCAACAATCATGTCGGGAGCCTGCGAGGACTCAGGGCCGGAGTAAATGTCGGCGGCGCGATCGACGCGGGAGATGACTTGCTCTCCGTCGCGGGGATCACGCTCGGATTCGAGTTGGCTGACAATCTCTCTCTCGAGTGCTTCGGCTGGCGCACCGGGGCTGACAATGCCGTTCTTCTCCCGTCCGCTCAGGTTTAGGTACAGGCCATTGAGGCCGAGTCCATAGGCGCGAGTTCTTGACCAATCTGCATCGGCGAAGATGTTCGTGTCCGGCCCGGGTTGAGCGTCTTCATGCAGAACGAGGTAACCCTTCTCCACGAGCCATGTGTTGAGGTTAAACGACCGGCGGAACGGCGCAAAGCCATGGTCGGACACGACCAGCACGGTAGTGTCCGCGTCCGCGACTTTGAGCGCTTCTCCAAGCATCGCATCCATTTCATGGTAGTAGTCTTCGATGATATGTCCGTATTTTTCGGCGAGACTCGCGCCGTAGCTGGGAGACCGCGGGTCATCGGCCCGCCAAAACATATGGCTGTTCAAATCGATGCTTGAAAAGTAGTAAAAGAAAAGCCCCGTGTGGAAGCGAGCAAGCTCGTGCAAGAAAATCCGGCGTTGATCTTCAAAAACCGAACGCGCTTGATCCAGATATTCGTCGTCAGTAAGAACTGCGCTCGTAAGAGCCTTCGTGTCTTCAGCAATACCCTGCGTGTAGAAAGGGCCTAGGTCCTCGACCAGATCGGGAGAATAATCTTTGGGAGTAGAAAGGGGCAGGGCGGGTTCGGCGGGATCGATGTTGATTGGTGAAACATACAGCTCAAATTCCGGGTGAACCTTTTTCAAGTAGAAGCGGCAGATGCCGCTGATCTCTTCGAGGCCCGGTACGAAGGTAAACCTTACGCGAACCCAGGAGCTCCACTCTCCAACCTTGAGAACGAATTGCTGGCCTTGAATGGCGAGGCGTGCGACAGAGTGGCTCGCGTCCCGGTCGATCGTGAGCGGAATCGTCAGTTCGGGTTTGCTGCTTCGAAACGAATTCGCCGGTCCGTGCAGCAGTACTTCGATGTGATTCCCGGAAATCTGTACTGGATAAATCACGCCGCCGTCGACCGGCCCTGGAACAAAAGCGGGGTTATCCGTGTAGAACGAGAACGTTCCATATCCGCCAAGAAGATCAGGCGCTCCTAGGCCAGCCAAGCTCTTTCCTTTCGAGGCCACGGGTGGAAAGTTGGCGGGCATTCGCAAGACAACCGTGGGAATGTGGCGTTCATCGAGGTATTGCCAGAATGCCTTGCCTCTACGCAGAAGCGTTACTTCGCCCGTAGAGATCGGTATGACCCAGTTGCCGAGCCGAAGGTTGTGTGCGGGAGGTTGGACTCGTGCGGTCGAGAAATAGGGCGTTAGAGTAGAAGGGTCACGATGAATGAAATCAAAGATACCGTGACCGCCTGGATTCATTCCCGTGATCAGATTCGACCAGGCAACCGGGCTCTGCGGCGGAATACTGGTTTGAAGCGGCAGAAAGGTCCCTTGCGCAGCGAGTAAGGCGAAGTGCGGCATCTTGCCGGTGGCAATGAATTGCTGCAGCAGCGATGGGTCCATGCCGTCGATTCCGAGGACGATGAGCTTGTGTTGGCGCGCGGAGGACCGGGTTGAGCGCACGAAGCGCCGCGATAGCAAGGCACCGGTAGCGAGCAGGGTTATTGGCACGACGACCAACACCCATCTGGGGAAGCGTCTCATTCTGCCTTGCGGCGCTTGTGCGGAAGATCCGACGAAGTGGTATTCGCTTGACGCATACGGCTGCCGAATTCCAGTTTGCGCGAGTGCGCTATACTCTACGGGATTAAAGCGTGGAATACTAGAGTGTTGGACGTCTTCGTAAGGCGCCCTCACTGCCGGAGACAGGACATGTTCAAGAATCACGTCAAGATTGACGATGAGCTGTACGCCAAAGCGAAGCGGTGTGCTGAACTCGCAGGCTATTCGTCTGTCGAGGAGTTTGTTCAACACATTGTGGAGAAAGAAATCCGTCAAATCTTGGGAGGCGATTCGTTGGAGGATTCTACGCCGGAAGAGATCAAGAAGCGTTTACAGGGCCTTGGCTACATCGAGTGAAGGTGTTTGGCGCGTTTCATCCTGTTTGCCCAAAGCGTATTCCGGCGTGTTGAACTATATGACGAACTTGTTGCATGGGATCGACCGGCTTTTTGATCTTTTCTTCCGGCTGATGAAGCCGCTCCCTGCGCTAGCGGTGTTGACGGTGTTCGCGATTCTAACCGCGGCATTCTCGCTCGTTATCGTCCGATGGACGTCCAATCAGAAAGCGATTCGGAAAATTAAAGACTCAATCGGTGCGCATGTCCTCGAAGTGCGCTTGTTTTCCGATCAACCGCGCGTAGTTCTTCGCGCGTATGTTGGCCTTCTGCGCAGTTTGTCCGGCTACCTTCTCTGCGCGCTGCCGCCGGCGCTCGTTCTCACGTTGCCGTTGCTGCTGATTTTTGGCCAACTGGAAGACCGCTTTGAAAACAGTCCCGTGACGCCAGGGTTTGATTTTCTGGTAAGCGCCAGTCTGGGTAGCGGGGATTCACTCCCTGACGTTGCACTTCGTCTGCCTCCCGATTTGTATCAGACGGCGCCGGCCGTGCGTATCGCGCCGGAACGCGAGATCGATTGGAGGATCCAAGCAAAGCGTTCGGGAGTTTTCGATCTTCACCTTGTGTTGCAAGGGCAGGAAATATCGAAACGCGTGGTAGTCGGATCCGATGCGAGCAGCATTGCGCCGAGGCGCGTGGTTGGCAATGTTTTGCAGCAAATCATGAGCCCGAGCGAACCTCCACTTCCGCACGGCGGATCGGTGCAACAGATTCAAATCCAATACCCGGCGAGACTATTTGACGTGGGCCCATGGAGAGTCGGCTGGATTGCGCCTTACGTCGTCTTAACGATCATTGCGGCGTTGCTTCTTAGAAAGCCTTTGCACGCGGAGATATGATGCAGGCGCCGCAAAGACATTGGCGTAATTCGCAGCGAGCGCGAAAGCTTTTCGTCCGCATGTCCGCTGCTGTTCTCTCGATCCTGATCTTTGCCCCGCCTGCGCATGCCTACGTTGGACCAGGCGCGGGGTTCGCGGTCGTCTCGTCATTTCTCACGTGGCTCCTGGCCACACTGCAAGCGATTTTCGCCTTACTGACGTGGCCCATCCGGCAGTTCTTTCGCTTCTTGCGGCACAGGCGCGCGTATCGCAAGGCCCAGACGAAGCGAACCATCATTCTCGGATTCGACGGGATGGATCCCGTGGTCACAAAGAGATTCATTGAACAGGGCAAGCTGCCGAACTTGGCGCGACTCCGCGAAAAGGGCACATTTCAAACTCTAGCTACAACCCTGCCTCCGATCTCCCCCGTCGCTTGGTCTTCGTTCTTGACAGGCGTGAACCCGGGCAAACACAACATCTACGACTTCGTGATGCCAGATCGCCGGCGCTACCTTCCCGAGCTCTCCTCAGCGCGAATACGCGGTCCCAGACGCTGCTTGAGGATCGGACGCTACAAGATTCCGCTGAGTCGTCCCCGGATTTCACTGCTTCGAAAGAGCACGCCTTTCTGGCACTATCTCGCGAAGGCGGGTGTCTCGTGTTCAATCATCCGCGTGCCCGTCACGTTTCCTCCGGAGAAATTTCCGGGAGTGTTGCTATCGGGAATGTGCGTACCAGACATACAAGGAACTCAGGGCACATTTTCTTTCCATACGACGCGCAGCTCCCGAGAAGAATCTGGCAGCAATCGTGTTGTCGTCCCCTTCGCGAAGCATGAAGACTGGTTTCACTCTTACATTCCGGGCCCGCCCGACCCTCTGCGGACGGATTCGAGGGCAGTGCTTCGCGCTCCATTCCACGTTAAGCCGGTCGTTTCCAAGAGGCGAGCGGTGATTCGCATCGATGGACAGCAAATAGAAATCTCCGAAGGTAAATACTCGGAATGGGTGGAATTGAAGTTTCGCGCCGGCATTGGACCCAACGTCAAAGGAATCTGCCGTTTCTATCTAAAGTCAGTCGAGCCTCATTTGGAACTGTACGCAACGCCCGTGAACATTCACCCCATGCACCCCGCTTTGCCGATTTCCCACCCGCTGACCTATTCGGTTTATCTCGCAAAGCTGAATGGCCTCTACGCCACGCTCGGTCTCGCCGAAGATACCTGGGCTTTGAATGACGGTTTCCTGACGGAAGACGCATTTCTCGAACAGTGTTACCTGATCCACGAGGAGCGCGAACGGATGTTTTTTGACGCGCTAGAAAAGACTTCGCAAGGCGTCTGCGTATGTGTTTTCGATATCACTGACCGGGTACAGCACATGTTCTGGCGCCATCTACCTAAGGCCGATGATCCGAATTCCGAAACCGGGCCTGAGACGCCCAATGCGATAGAGGCCCTCTACACTCGAATGGATCAATTGATCGGTCGAACGATGGAGGCGGTCTCCCGCGACGATTTGCTTCTCATCGTGTCTGATCACGGCTTCAAGGGATTCGAGCGCGGTGTCAACCTAAATAGCTGGTTGCACCAGCACGGCTACTTGGCATTGAGGCAAGGTGCCCCGTCCGGCGACTGGTTTCAAGATGTGGATTGGACGAAAACGCGCGCCTACTCCATGGGACTCAACGGAATCTATCTCAATGTGAAGGGGCGGGAGAGCATGGGCACTGTCGAGCCCGGAAGCGAAGCCACTGCGTTGCGCGCGGAGCTGTGCGAAAGACTTCAGGGGTTGACCGATCCGGAGAACTCACGCGTAGCCATCTCAAGGGCCTTCGATGCCATGAAAGCCTACCGCGGACCTTATCGCGAGAACGCCCCCGAGGTTATCGTGGGCTTTGGAGAAGGTTACCGGGCGTCTTGGGACTCCGCCCAGGGCAGGGTCACTTCCACGGTTTTCGACGTCAATTCCAAGGCTTGGAGCGGAGATCATTGCATAGATCCCGGTCTTGTTCCCGGCATCCTTTTTTCGAACTGGAAGATCGCGGGTGAACGGCATGCGATCACAGACATCGCTCCGACACTGCTGAGCGTTTTCGGCCTAAAGGTTCCGTTGCACATGGACGGCAAGACTTGGGCCATGACTCCAAGTGGGTCAGGGCCAGCCCTTCAACGACCATGAGCTCATTGAGCGTATGGCCAAGGCACGTTCTCAACTGCGTTGTGGTGCTGATCGCGCCGCTTCCACTCCTGTTCCTGTTCTTATCATGGTTTCCACCTTCGCTTTCGGCGTCGGGCGATACTCCGAGCGTGATTCTGATCACTCTGGACACAACACGTGCCGATCGGATGGGATTCCTGGGTTCCAAGATGGGCTTGACGCCAAATCTCGATCAAGTGGCACAACAGGCGATTGTTTTCGAGAGGGCCTACACGCAAGCGCCGCTGACCACTGTCTCCCACGCTACGATCTTGACGGGAACCTATCCGCAATTCCACCGCGTCAACGATTTTGGTACGCGTCTACCTTCGCGGATCCCTTTCTTGCCGGACCTGCTTCGACAGCACGGTTACCGCACGGCCGCATTCGTTGGCTCGATCATCCTCGATCCACGCAATGGCCTGGCTCCGGGGTTTGACCGAGGGTTTGATGTTTATGACGCCGGCTACACGTTGGAGCAGGGCGGGAAGGATCGTTTCGAGACAGTTGAACGCAGAGCGAGTGAGGTCGTGGCGCGCGCAGTACGGTGGCTCGATGAGAATTCGGCGCATCCCTTTTTCTTGTGGGTTCATCTGTACGATCCGCATCAGCCCTACGATCCACCTGCACCGTACGCCGCTCGATTCGCTTCAGCTCCATACGATGGAGAAATTGCATCGATGGACGGAGCCCTGGGTGAGTTGTTTTCCTACCTGCGAAAACGGTCGCTCTATCACGAGTCCTTGATCGCCGTCATGGCAGATCACGGCGAAGCGCTTGGCCAGCATGGAGAGGAAGGCCACGGCATATTCCTGTACGACGAGACTGTCCACGTACCTCTGTTCCTAAAACTGCCGGAGGACCGTTACGCCGGGCGGCGGATCAGTTCTCTTGTCCGTCTCGTGGATGTGGCTCCCACGATAGCCGAGGCGGTCGGGATTCCGGTACCCCAAGAGATGCAAGGAGAATCGCTGCTTCACGCTCTTGCTTCGGGGGCACCGGAGCGCCCCGTATATTCCGAGACCGATTATCCGCGACAGGGTTTCGGTTGGAGCGCGATCAGTTCGCTCCGTCAAGGTAATTATCTGTACGTTCAGGCGCCGCGCCCCGAACTCTACGACATCCATGCCGATCCTTCTGCAAATCACAATATCGCGGACAAGAATGTGGCTGTCGCCAACGCCCTCTCCGCCCGGCTCGCAGGAATCCAGACTCAGTACAGCAGTTCGACAAATGCGAACTCGGCATCCAACATGACCGCCAGCCAAAAGGCGGCAGTGGCGGCCTTGTCGAGTTTGGGGTATGTCGCCCACGGCCGCGAGAACCAGGGATCGAGCACAACGCTGGCTGATCCGAAGGACAAGATCGCCGTGGCAAACGAGCTGCAGGACGCAACCCTAATGGTCGACAGCGGACGTTCCAAGGAAGCGATTCCGCTGCTTCAGAAAGTCGTCGCAAGCGATCCGGGCATCTATTTCGCACAATTGGAGCTCGGACTTGCATTAACGAACCGGAAAAACTACGCGGCGGCGATTGCACCTCTCGATCGGGCCACAGAACTGATGGCAGATTCAGGCCTCGCTCAATATGAGTTGGGCGTCGTTCTGTTTGAAACCGGAGACGGAAGGGACGCGGCCACGCGCCTCGAAAGGGCAGTGGCGCTCATGCCAGAGGCGGCCGACGCACATTTTTCTCTCGGCTCCGTGTACGCGCGAATAGATCGGGTACCGGATGCAATTCGCGAGTTGCGCTCTGCTCTCGATATTGCTCCCGCACACTATCGAGCGAACCTCCTGATGGGCCGGATTTTGTTCCTTCAGGGCAATCCCAAAGATGCGCTTCCTTATCTCGAACAGGCAGCCAAGTCTCAACCTTCGTCACGCGAAGCGCATCTTTTTCTCGCCGATGCAGATGCTCAGCTAGGGAATGAGGCCGACGCGAGGGCCGAGCGAGAAAAGGCAGATCACCTGACTCCTCCCAGCCGGTAGTTTCGGCATCCCGCCACCATCTCCTCAATGGAAGATTTTCTTTGCCTCGCACTGGATATTCCTGAGTCGCGTCATCCACGCTTCAAATGGTTCTCATTGAGCATTTCTTCTTGACAGTGCAGAACGCTAGGACTATATACAGAACGCTCTTGAATCAAATCGACCATCCTGCGTGAAGACATCGACGCCGGTCTTCAAACCTGTGTCCACAGGAGGCAAGCATGTCGACGCTTCGTAGTCGTCGGTCGCTGGCGGCTTTGCTGGTGTTGCTGGCCATCATAGCTGCTCCGGCGATGGCTCAAAAGTTTACGGGCGACATTGAAGGCAATATCACGGATTCATCCGGCGCGGCAATGCCCGGAGCAACGGTCACGGTACGCAGCCTGGCGACAAGCGCGACCCGCGCCACAACGACAAGTGATATCGGAGCCTACCGCGTCCCTGACCTGGATGTAGGCGCGTATGAGGTAACCGTTGCGGCCACGGGATTCAAAACCCAGGTACGTCAAGTGGAAGTCACCTCGAACGGCGTGGCCGCTCTCAGCTTTACCATGGAGGTGGGCGAGGCAACGGAGAAGATCACGGTGACAGCAGAGGCTCCGCTAACCGACCTCTCCGTTACGCAGAGCACTACTCTAGAAAATCAGCAAATTGAAAACATCCCTCTCGACGGCCGCGACTACAGTTCGCTCGTGGCATTAACACCCGGAGTGCAGAGAGCACCGGGAGGCGGCTTTCTCGCCATAAACATAAATGGCACCCGTGCGACTTCACAGAACAATCTGATCGATGGGCTCTACAACAACGATCGGTTCTATGGCCAGCCAGTCATCGGCCAGAC
>Ga0187872_10003593_pt1 | contig 12273 bp, 6 predicted proteins | sample June2016WEW_16_4_FD_132973 | JGI IMG/M metagenome (GOLD analysis project Ga0187872, IMG submission 132973) | Peatland microbial communities from SPRUCE experiment site at the Marcell Experimental Forest, Minnesota, USA - June2016WEW_16_40 | ecosystem: Environmental > Terrestrial > Soil >...
AATCCCTACGCGCAGATGCGCAATGTCGAACTTACGGTCGAACAGGCGATGCAGATCGGTGGCATCAATCGCTACATTGTCGAAGGGCTGCCGCTCAAGACCTACGATTGTTCGCAGATCAGCGACGGGTATGCCGCGCTCATCCTCGCTACTGAGGAAGGGTTGGCAAAGCTCGGCGTCGACAAGCGAGACTGCGTCGAGATTGCCGGATACGCGCAGGCGACCGACCCTCTCAGAAAGTCCGGCCGCGATGTGCTTCGTCCCGCGGGTGCGATCAAAGCGATGCAAAGCGCTTACCGGATGGCGGGGGTCAAGCCGGACGATATAAAGGTCGCCGAGATCCACGATTGCTTCACGGTAATGGGCGCCATCGGCACGGAGGTCTTAGGAAAAGCCGAGTACGGCAAAGGCGCGCAGTATTGGGTCGACGGTAAAGCCAGGGTCGATGGTGAATGTGGCATCAATACCTCCGGCGGACTCATTGCGAAAGGCCATCCCATTGGCGCGAGCGGCGTCGCGATGCTCGGATGGTGCGCATGGCAATTGCTTGGCAAGGTCCCACAACCGTTGCAGGTTAAGGATGCCAATGTTGCCGCCACGTTCAATATAGGCGGACCCATCTGCGCCTCCGTTTGTACAGTGCTGAGGGCCACGACGTAAGGGCGGGGCGCGAGAAAAGGGACGATGCCCGACGTAACTGCCGGCCGCACTGGCTGCGTGTGCGTCCATCGCAATGTCTAGTGGGAGTATTTCGACCGCGGAGACGGCACCGGCTGTTCGCCGAGCTTGATGCCAATCCGCACGGATACCGGGCCACCCAGACCCCCACGCTGACTATCGGGAATCCCATCCAACCGCTCTGCAAACGACAAAGTGACCCTGACCGGGTCAGCCGGCTGGCCCCCAAAGAGCACCGGCGACAGGAACGGAGGTGCCTGCACATCGGTAACTTACTCATCAGCGGCAGCCTCTCAATCTTGTCCGCAGGCGCAAGACTTCGCGGTTTTGAGGACGTTGACTTTCTTCCCGGAATTTCAGATAATCTATCAGTCGAGTATCGGCGCGAGATCGTTCCCTCCGCCATCCCCAGCTTGGCGATTCCCCGCTATATTCCGATTGAGCAACACCGGCTGTTCGCAAGCCAACAGAGACTGCAGAGGAAAAGATCCTGGCGCGTTCGTTACGAGGTTGACGGTTGCGCAAATACTATCGATTCATCGACGGCCTGCGGAAATTCGCGAAATCGCGAATGGAACCCGGGGAGGCGATCGCCTTAGCGCGATTGTTGCTCCAGAAACGAATCGCCGAGCGCGAAGGCAATTTCTTGCGCCTTGCGGAGCGGAGCATTTTCGGCTATTCGCGCAGCCCTTACTTGCCACTGCTCGCCGCCAAGCGAATCGCCTTCAGCGATCTCAAGTCCTGGGTTTCAAAGGACGGCCTGGAGGCCAGCCTGCGCGCTCTGGAACTCGAAGGGGTCTATTTCACGGTGGACGAGTTCAAGGGAAAGGTGCCGGTTCGACGCAATGGGACCACGTTTGTCTGCGCAGAGGGAATGTTCGATAACCCCTATCTGTCTTTCGTGTATGAAGTGAGGAGCGGGGCGACTCGAAGCGCTGGCACGAGAATCCGGATCGACTTTGATTACCTGCACCAAAGGTCTCTCTACGATGCGTTTTTGCTTAATCTTCATGGCTGCCTAACGGCTCCGATCGCAAATTGGTTCCCGGTGTTCCCGGGAGCGCCGGGGATCAACTCCAGCCTGCGATTCGCGCATATCGGGAACCCGGTCGAGCGGTGGTTCTCGCAGGTTGCGGAAGACCGGGTTCGGGTTAACTGGGAAAAGAGGTGGGGCACGAAGACTATTTTCGCGGTCCATCGGCTCTATGGTTGTCCCTTGGCCGAGCCGGAGTACGCTGGACTCAATGATGCCCACCGCATCGCTCAATGGGCTTCGGAGGCCCTCAGCGAGCACCCGAACTGCGTCATTTACACATTTGCGGCTTCGGCGGTAAGGGTGTGTATCGCCGCGGCAGAGGCGAACCTGAATCTTAAGGGCGCCAAGTTTCTAGTAACCGGCGAGCCTCTTACGCCACACAAGAAGAGAGAAATCGAATCCACTGGCGCCGCTGCGATTCCGGTCTACGGAATATCGGAAGCCGGCGTAATCGCTGCGGGCTGCAACCAAGCCCATTCGCAAAGCGATCATTGTCACCTTTACAAAGACACCACTGCGATCATCACTCACGAGCACGTGGTTCCGAACTTCGATATCCGCCTGGATTCCTACCTTTTCACCAGCCTGCTCTATGAATCGCCCAAATTGCTTCTGAACGTTGGCATGGGCGATTTTGGCGGTCTCGACTCGGCGGCCTGCAACTGCGAATTCGGAGAGCTCGGTTTCGACACCTGTCTCGGCAATATCCGCAGCTATGAAAAGCTGACCGGCGAAGGAGTGACGTTTGTCGACACGGACTTCGTTCGAATTATCGAAAACGAGCTGCCTGAGACCTTCGGCGGGAAAAGCACAGATTACCAGTTGATCGAAGAGGAAGACTCGAAGGGATTCACCCACCTGCAATTGTTGGTCAGCCCGCGAGTGGGAAAGGTAAACGAAGCCGAGGTTCTGGACAAGTTCATGATGCTGCTCAAGCGTGGTGAAGCCAGTCCGGAATCATGGGCGCAGTCTGGAGTCGAGATGTGGCGCCAGTCCAGCATGGTGCAAGTCAGGCGCAATTATCCAGTCTGCACAGCAAGCGGCAAGATCCTGCCCTTCCAGTTGCGGAAACCAACTAACCAGCATAGCGAGTATGCGGCGAAGTGAAAGGAACTACCATGGGATTCCCAACAAAAAGACTTAGAAGGCTCCGGCAGAATGAAGCGATTCGAGGGCTCGTTCGCGAAAATAAGCTTTCCGCCAGCAGCTTCATTTTGCCCCTTTTCGTGGTCCCCGGCAGCGCGGTTAAGGAGGAAATCGCAGCGCTTCCAGGCAACTATCATTTGTCGATCGACTGCTTGATCGAGGAAGCTATCGCAGTACGCGACCTGGGTGTTCCCGCGGTTCTTCTGTTCGGCGTGCCTGAGACCAAGGATGAACAAGCGTCTGGCTCCTACTCCCCGAACGGAATCGTGCAGGAAGCCGTGAGAGCTTTGAAGAGCAAAGTTCCCGGGATGCTTGTCGTTACAGATGTGTGTCCTTGCGAATACACGACGAGTGGGCACTGCGGACTTATGCGCAACGGCTATCTCGATAACGACTCCTCGCTGGAGCTAATCGCAAAAATCACTCTCTCCCATGCCGAGGCCGGCAGCGACATAGTTGCGCCAGCTGCCATGCTGGACGGGCAGATTCATACGATGAGACAGGCGTTGGATTCGCGCGGATTCCACAACCTGCCAATTATGGCGTACGCGGCAAAGTTCGCCTCAAAGCTTTATGACCCCTTCTTTAAGGAAGGAACACACTCGACGCTGAAGTTCGGTAACAAGCAAACCCATCAAATGGATTTCTCCAATTCCAACGAGGCCATGCGCGAGATTGCCCTGGACATCGAGGAAGGCGCGGACATCGTTATGGTCAAGCCCGCGCTTTTTTACCTGGACATCGTGTATCGCGCCAAGCAAGAATTCCAAATGCCACTCGCCGTATATGACGTGAGCGGAGAGTACGCAATGATCGATGCGGCGGCGCGGCTCGGGCGTTTGGATAGAGACGCGATCATGCTGGAAGCGCTGACTTGCATGAAACGCGCGGGCGCGGACATCATCATCACTTATTTCGCGAAACGGGCGGCAGAGCTGCTTCGCGGCAAATAACGCTCAGGCTGTACGCATTCTGGGCGCGACGTCCTCAAGAAAGAATGAACGGCAGAATAGTGAAAGATACTCTCTCGAAGAACGATCCCCGTCCCGGTGCTGCTTTGCTTTCGCCTTCGCAGGAGGGGTTGTCCGGGAAAACAAGAGATCTGCGCCATTTCATTCAAGTTCTCGCGGACGCTGGCCGCCTCGTGCGCGTCACAGAAACAATCGATTGGAAATTCGATATCGGGAGAATGACCAGAGAGAGCCGGACACCGCTTCTCTTCGAGAACGTCAAGGATTATCCAGATCAACGCGTGTTTACGAACGGATTGTGCGATACCACCTCGATCGCGCTTGCTCTCGGCCTGGAGTTAGGAACCACCCGGAAGACTCTCATAACAGCAGCGCAGAAGAGGATGGCCACGCCCGTCAAACCGAGACTCGTCGAGACTGGCCCGGTACTGGAGAACATTGTTCAGGCGAGCGGCGTCAACCTTCTGAATCTGCCCGTTCCTCAGTGGAGTAACTACGATAGCGGCCGATATATCGGCACCTGGCACATCAACGTAACCAAAGATCCGGAAACAGGCTCTCGAAATGTAGGCGTGTATCGGATGCAACTGTTAGGTCCAAAGCAGGCGACGGTTAGCGCTTCTCCAGGGAGCCACCTGGGGCGGCATGTCGCCAAGGCGGAAAAAGCGGGCCGATCTTTACCCTTGCCCATGGCGGTCGCCATCGGCGTCAGCGAGGCAGTGATCATGGCGGCCGCCGCCGCATACCCCGATGGCATGGACGAATACGACTTAGCCGGAGGTCTCCTGCAGGAAGCTGTTCCGCTTGTCCAATGCCAGACGGTGGACCTCGAGGTCCCCGCACAGTCTGAGATCGTAATCGAGGGCTTGATTCAACCCGGCGTCCGCGTCCAAGACGGGCCCTACTTCGATTACACTGGAAAAACTAACACGAACCCCAACGCGTTCCTGTTCGAAGTTACTCAACTTATGTTTCGGAGCAATCCCATTTTTCGCGGCACCTCAATCGGAGTGCCGGGCGCGGAAGATCATCAGCTCTTTGCATTCCTCGCCGAGCTCAGCCTCGTGGACTTTCACGGCTCTCGAGTCAAGCAAGTGGCGCAGAACCTTTTGCTGAAACAGCGCCTCTTTCGGACATTCCAATTCGTGGGCAAAATCGGATCGGTGGTTCGTGGTAAGAGGAACCAGTAGGCAAACGTAAGCCGTAGTCCGTAGGTTCGAGTCCTACCGCCGCCACCAACATCGAGCTCCTACTGCACTTTTCCGTCGGTGTCCATCAGACGGAACTCGCCGAGTCCCAGTTCTTGCACACCGGGTTCGATCTTCGCGCAATCGCCCACAATGATCCTGATCAGGGTATCCGGGCGCGCACTTTTTTTCCGGCAAACGATAGTAATGGGATGGGTCCGCCGCTTCTATCCGCCAGCAGCCGGGGCATAGAAAGGCGAACGGAGGAAACGGAATGCCGATCCAGCGCCGCATTTCGCGGGTTCACGATCGAGGTGCGGACAAGAATTGTACGCGGAAGTCAGTACTTACGTAACTTGAGGTAACCGTATCGCTGCAACATGATGCCTCCAGGGAAGAAACGGGAGAAATTCTGAACTCCCGTGTGTCAAAGGGGGTATTGTGAAGCGCGTAACCGTTGCGCTGTTGCTGTCGGGATTGATCACTCTTCTTACGCTGGGTCTGTCAGGATGTAGCAACTCGAGTCATCCCATCGGTGTTGCGTTAACACCAAGCGGCACAACGGGCATCGATCAAGCTCAAACTGTTTCCATCACCGCTTCGGTTACGAACGACGCGAAAAACGCCGGAGTATCGTGGGGCGTTTCGGGTAACGGCACACTGAGCGGCCAAACCACGACCTCGGCCACGTACAACGCCCCTGCCTCGGTGACCAACGCGTTCACGGCGACCGTGACGGCGACTTCGATCACAGATACGACGAAGTCGGCCACCTTGCAGATTAAGGTCAGCCCTCTGCCCACCATCACGACGACCTCTCTTGCAGCGGCAACCGCAGGGACCGCCTACAACCAAACACTGGTCGAGTCCGGCGGAACAAGTCCGTTTACATGGAGCGTCACCAATGGGACGCTGCCCCCGGGATTGAGTTTGACCACCAGCACGGGAGCTATCACCGGCCTGCCGACCGGCGGCGGCAGCGGCTCGGTCACCTTCAAGGTCACCGATGCAGTGGGCAATTCCTCCAGCAGCCAGCCCATCGCCGTCACCGTGAAACCACCTCCGGCGTTGGCCATCACGACTACGTCTCCCTTGCCGGCGGGAACGATTGGGACGGCATACAGCCAAACGCTGGCAGCGACAGGTGGAGTTCCGTCCTACAAGTGGAGCCTTACGGCGGGAAGTTTGCCCACCGGTTTGAGCTTGAGCAGCGCGGGTGTGATCTCGGGCACGCCGAACGCGACCTCCGCCAGCACGTCCAATTTCACCGTGACCGTGACCGACTCGCAGACGCCGACGAACGCCACCCAATCCGCCGGTCTGAGTATCACCATCAGCATTGCACCTCTGAGCATCACCACGACGTCGTTGCCGTCCGGCACCGTCGGCACGGCCTACAGTGCGACGGTGAATGCCACCGGCGGAGTTCCGTCCTACAAATGGAGCGTCAGCGGCAATCCGTCTTGGCTCTCCATTGACTCCAACAACGGGGTGCTGTCGGGAACGCCGACCACGGCCGGAACCACCCCAACCTTTACGGTTACGGTCACCGATAATGAAAGTACGCCGGCCACAGCCCACGCCAGCCTGAGCATCACGATTAATGCCGCTCAAGCCTGCACGAGCACGAACAACACCCTCCTCTCCGGGTCCTATGCCCTGATGCTTAACGGCTGGAGCAGTGCAACGACGGCCACCTCTGCCATAGGCAGTTTTGTGGCCGATGGAGCGGGAAACATTACCAGTGCAAGCATGGACATCGCCGATCAGGCCAAATCGGCGCCCGAGACCGACACGTTCACCGGGACGTACTGTGTAGGCTCGAACAATCTCGCCACTATCAACTTGACAAAGTCGAGCAATGGCAATCAAAGCACTTTTGAAGCCGCGCTCGATGCCAGCGACGGCAACGGCCATATCATTGTCTACGACACCAGCGGCAAACTGGCTTCAGGGCTGTTGCGCAAGCAGGACACCACCGCGTTCTCGACCGGCAAGATCAATGGTAACTATGCCTTTGGACTCGTCGGAGCCGATAACAGCGGGAGTGCTGGCAGCTTCGCCATGGCTGGTGAATTCAACTCCAATGGCAGCGGCGCCCTTTCTGGAGTGTACGATGCTGACGACGCCGGAGCGCTTCAGACACTGCAAACGATTAGCTCCAGCGATTTCAGCGTGGCGTCCACTGGTCGTGCCACTGCAGTCATGACCTCCAGCACTGGCAACATGAACTTCGTCTTCTACGTGGTCAGCGCCTCCGAGATGCTGATGATGGCAGAAGACGCGTCACCGCCGCCGATGATAATGGCTGGTCAAGTATTACAGTGGCAAAGCGGTTCGTTCACCGACGGGTCGCTCAACGGCGTCAGCGTCATCGAAGACCAATACCTCGACGGTGGAACCACGCCTACAGCAGAGACCGGACTCGCGACCGCCGACGGCGCCGGGTCGTTGTCCGTGAGTATGGACGTGAACGACGGCGGAACCATAAGCACGCAGGGCGGGTCGGGGACCTATAGCGTGGATCCAACGACCGGACGTATGACGCTGATCGGTGTCTTCAGCTACCCACCGGTCTTCTACCTAGTTGGCCCGAACCAGGCTTTTCTGGTCGGGACCAGCCCTGGAGGGGTGGACTTTGGCGTGATCGAGCCGCAGTCGACGCCTCCTGCTGGGGGCTTCACGAACGCCTCGTTGTCCGGGAATTACCTGGGTGGAAGTCAATACCCGGTCAGCGCGAACGTGGACGAGGAGGTCGACTACGTAAACGCCAATGGAACCGGCACTCTTAGCGGAACGTCGGACAAGAATAGTAGCTCGGGGCCGTCCTCAGGTGCCATTAGCTGGACTTACTGCACGGCGAGCTCTGGCAATACCTGCACCGCCGACTCCAGTGGGCGAGTGCTCGTGACCCAGGGTGGCGTCCAACAGGCGATCATCTATATAATCTCTCCCTCGGAGGTCGTCGCCCTGGGGACGCAAAGTAACACCCCGAAGCTGATTGACTTTCACCAGTGACGTTATCGTCAGTGCAAATCGCGGACCGGTAGCTTGTCGCCACCGGTCCATTTCTTTTCCCGCCACAAGCCGCTACTGCACCTTGCCGTCAACGTCCATCAGGCGGAACTCGCCGAGTCCCAGCTCCCGCACACCGGCTTCGATCTTCGCGCGATCGCCTACTACGATCCAAATCAGGTTATCCGGACGCACCACTTCTTTTGCGGCTCCGTTGACATCACTGGTCTTGAGCGCGCGGACTTTTCCTGCGTATGTATCGTAGTAATCGTCTGGGAGGCCGAATTGCACCAGGTCCACGATTGACTGTCCGAGCGCGTCCAGCGTCTCGCGAGACCCTGGGAGTTTCAGCGTTTCGTTCGCTTGAATTTTTGCGAGCTCGTCGGCGCCGATCGGATGGTCGCCTACGATCCCGCGGAACTCCTTGTTCATCTCCACCAGCGATTCCTTCGTCTTGTCGGTTTGCACGGGCGCGAATGCGAAGAACGGCCGCTGCGCCCGGGCTTCGCGAAGAAGGGTGCGCGCTCCGTACGACCAGTGCTTGTCTTCCCGCAGATTCATATTCAGCCGCGAGCCAAACGTGCCGCCCAGACTGTCGTTCATCGCTTCGATTGCGATTTCCTGCGGGTTCGCCCTAGGCGGCGCCACCACTCCCGCAATGATCACCGATTGCAGCGCTCCAGGTTTGTCGATCAGGTACACGGCGGACTTCGCCGCAACCGGAACGGTCTCCACATTCTTGGCCGGAACGCTTCCGCCCTTCCACCCTGCAAAAAGCTTCTCCAGCTTTGGCGTCACCTCCGTCAGCGTTGTGTCGCCGACTACGATTAGCGTCGAGTTGTTAGGACGCAGCCACGTGTCGTGGAACTTCACGAGGTCCTCTCGCGTCAGTTTGGCCACGCTTTCCTTTGTTCCAGAGCCCGTCAGCGGATTTCCGTACGGGTGCCCCGCTCCGTACAACAGCGCCGGCAACACTCGCAAAGCCAGCGTCATGGGCGCGTTTTGTTCGCGCTCAATTCCGGCGAGCGCCAGTTTCTGCTCGCGCTTGACTTCGGTCTCCGGAAACGACGGATTCAAAACCACGTCCGCAAACAGGTCGAGCGACGGGTCGAGTTTCGAGGTCAACGCGGAAAGGGAAACGAACGAGAGATCGAGGTTTGAATATCCGCGCAATGTGGCTCCGAGCGCTTCCAGTTCGTCGCTGACTTCGAGCGTGTTGCGCGTGCGCGTCCCGTCGGTCAGCACCCGCATCGCCAGGTTGGCAGTCCCCGGCGTCGCTGATGCGTCGGAAGCGAATCCGGCGTCGGCCGCCAGCGTGAAATTCACCAGCGGGACCTCGTGACGCTCCGCCAGGATTAGTTTCAATCCATTCGACAGCGTCGCCCGCTGCAGCTTCGGCAGCTTCAACTCCGGCGGCATGCCGGTATCCGGCGCTTTGCTGCGATCCGCGCCTGCGGAAGCGGTCTTGTACTCGGGGAAAGGATCCACTTCGAGGATGTAAACGCCGTCCGAAAGCCACTTCTGCGCCGCCGCTCTCAGATCCTCGGCCGTCGCCAGTTGTACGCGCTTGAGCGAGATCTTGTAGGCGTCCGGACTTCCGCGAAACACCTGGCTTTGCGCCAGCCGGTCCGATTTCCCGCCGAACCCTCCGATCCGCTCGATCCCGCGGATGAATTCCGCCTGATATTGCGTTTTGACGCGCTGCATCTCCGCGGGCGTCGGTCCGTTTTTCACGAAGCGCGCCAGTTCTTCATCCAGTTCCTTTTCCACCTGCGCAATGCTCTGTCCCGGCCGCGCTGTCGCCCGCACCATGAACTGCCCGCCAATTTCCTGCAACTCGGTGAAGGCCGCGGCATCGGTCGCGATTTGGTCCTCATACACCAGACGCTTGTAGAAGCGCGACGATTTCCCCGAACTCAGGCAATCGCTCACCATGTCCAGATAGTCCGCTTCCGCGCTGCCATACTCCGGAATGTTCCACACCTTGTAGATTCGCGCTTGTGGCACGCGGTCCTGCACCACCTGGCGGTGCGTCCCCGTCATCTTTGCGATCCACACTTCTTGGTGCGCCACCGGCGGTCCCGCCGGGATGTCGCCAAAATACTTCTCGACTTTTTCTCGCGCTGTCTTCGTGTCGATGTCACCCGCCAATACCAGCACTACATTCGACGGCCCGTAATACGTCTTGAACCACTCCTGCACGTCCTTCATCGACGCCGCATCGAGGTCCGCCATATCTCCGATGGTTGTCCACGAATACGGGTGCCCCGCCGGATACGTATTTTGCGTGAGCAGCTGCTCCGTCACCCCGTACGGCTGGTTCTCGCCCTGGCGTTTCTCGTTCTGCACCACGCCGCGCTGCAAATCGAGCGTCTTCTGGTCCAGCGAGCCCAGCAGGTGCCCCATGCGATCCGACTCCATCCACAGCGTAAAATCCACTGCTGAGGTGGGGACATTCTCGAAATAATTTGTGCGGTCGGAATTGGTGGTGCCGTTCAAATCCGTCGCGCCAATTCTTTCCATGGCATCGATGTACCGCCCGGGCGCGTGTTCGCTGCCTCCAAACATCAGGTGCTCGAACAGATGGGCGAACCCGGTCTTCCCCGGTTTCTCATTCTTCGACCCCACGTGGTACCAGATGTTAATGGCCACGATCGGCGCCTTGTGATCCTCATGAAGGATCACCGTCAGCCCGTTGTCCAGCACAAAGCGCTCATAAGGAATATCGATCTCTTTAGTCTGTGCCGAAACGCTCGTCACAAGTGCGACCAGAAGGAATAGAACCGCAAATTCCACCCGCATCTTCAACCTCCAAACTAATTTCCTGGAACTGGCATTCTTCAACGATGTTTCAGCCGCCGGCTGACATCGTACGAACTGTTTGATTTTGAAAACGGAAATTAGTTTACACCCGAGGGTTGAAATCCCCCCAGCCCAGCTTCCCAGCCCCCGGATCAGCCCTCGGCGGTGTTATCCTATGGCGGGATCACGCCGCAGGGCTGTAACCTGTCATGTCCAATCCAGAAACGTCCAATCCAAACATGTCCGAACCAAGCACGTCCAACCCAAACACGTCCAACTCGAGCACTCCCGAACCCACGCCCGCCAGCGAGCCGGCCGAGTCATTCAAAGATATTTTTTCCGAGTACGAGCAGAGTCATTCCCGCAAGAAGGAACCAGCCGCTCAGGGCCGCGAAGGCACGGTGATTGCCGTCACCGCCGACTCCATCGTTCTCGATATCGGATTCAAGACCGAAGGCGTTCTGCCGCTCACGGCGTTTCCCGCGGACAAGCCGCCGAAGCCCGGCGACAAAGTGCAGGTCACCATCAAGGGTCGCGATCCCGAAGGCTACTACGAACTGACCCGCGGCAAGGTCGAGCGTCCAACCGACTGGGCGTCGCTGGAAAAGGCCTTCGCAGAGAAGTCGACGATCATGGGCACCGTGACCGGCGTGGTCAAGGGCGGTTTGAGCGTGGATATCGGAGTGCGAGCCTTCATGCCCGCATCGCGCAGCGGGACCCGCGACGCGTCCGAAATGGAGAAACTGGTCGAGCAGGAAATCCGCTGCCGGATCATCAAGCTCGATGTGGAAGAAGAAGACGTGGTGGTCGATCGCCGCGCCATTGCGGAAGACGAAGAACGCGCCGGCAAGGAGCGCCGCTTCTCCGAACTCAAGGAAGGCGACATCGTGCAGGGCGAGATCCGCAGCCTGACCGATTACGGTGCGTTCGTCGATATTGGCGGCGCGGACGCCCTGCTTCATGTCGGCGAAATTTCATGGCGTCGCGTGAACAAGCCTTCTGACGTGCTCTCTGCGGGCCAGCAGATCGAAGCCGTGATCGTCAAGATCGACTCGGACAAGCGGCGCGTTGCCATCAGCATGAAACAGCTTCAGCCGCATCCGTGGGACGCCGTCGCCGAAAAATACAAGGCCGGCGAACGCGTGCGCGGCACTGTCACCCGCATCGCCGATTTCGGCGCGTTTGTAGAAATCGAGCCGGGTATTGAAGGCCTGATTCACATTTCCGAAATGTCATGGGCCAAGCGAGTGAAAACTCCGGGTGACGTGGTGAAACCGGGCGAGACCGTCGAAGCTGTGATTCTAGGGGTGAACACGGCAGAACGCCGCATCTCCCTAGGCTTGAAGCAGGCGCTGGGCGACCCCTGGGCCGGGGCCGCACAAAAATTTCCGCCGGGCACGGCGATCGAAGGACCCGTAACCAGCTTGACGAAGTTCGG
>Ga0187872_10003598_pt1 | contig 12266 bp, 10 predicted proteins | sample June2016WEW_16_4_FD_132973 | JGI IMG/M metagenome (GOLD analysis project Ga0187872, IMG submission 132973) | Peatland microbial communities from SPRUCE experiment site at the Marcell Experimental Forest, Minnesota, USA - June2016WEW_16_40 | ecosystem: Environmental > Terrestrial > Soil >...
CTCAGCATGAGTGTCAGGTCCCCCATACCGCAGCGGGAGGTAACAGCCACCAATCGCTTCAAAACAGTCACGGCGAAATAACTGGCATGCGTGGGCCACGGCGGTGCTGCTGGTTATTGTGCGCGGCCTGAATTTTCCATCGGAACGGCGCTCACAGACCGTGCCTCCCCCAAGGCCTAGCCTTGGATCCAGCCTGAACTTCTCCAAAAGCAGCGCGAAATACTCGGGCTCCAGCGTGATATCGGCATCGAGATTTCCCACCAAACTGTATTCCGCATCCTTCAATTGCGCCAGACCGGTGTTAATGGCGTTCACTTGCGCCGCGAAGTTTCTCGGGTGGTCTTCGGTAATGCGATACAGATGAATGAAGGGATTCGCGGCGGCATAACTCTGCACAATATCATCTGTCTTGTCTGTGGAGCCATCACTTACTATGATCCATTTCGCCGGGCGAACAGTCTGCGAGACAATCGAACGTATGGTTTGGTCGATGAACCTTTCTTCGTTGTACGCCGCCGTTACCAGAACATAAGAATCACGATTCATGATTTCAACATCCCTCTAAAGTTACTCCCCGGCTTGTTGGTACAGTTAAATCGGCCCCCGGGCCAGCCACCTCAGGCAAGAAAGACTTTTCATCACCTTGAGTGCAGAAGCCGGGCGCTTATAGCGGTTGAAGCAATACACAACGCCGTAGGCTGCGACTCTCAGTAGTTCATGAATCCCCGTGGCAAACAAGAAGCCGAGACCGCCTAGCCGGCCATAGTGCTTTTGGAAATATTGCAGGTTGGCTCGTACCATTTCGACATAGAAGCGGTTGGCGGCCTGCCCTGAGCTGGCAGCTCCGTAGTGCAACGCCTCGGCATCGGCAAAAAAAACCACACGCCATCCAGCTTTCAGAAAACGACGGCTCCAGTCCAGATCCTCCCCATACATAAAAAAGCGCTCGTCCAGTCCTCCTACTTGCTCGAGTGCGCGCCTCGGCACCATCCAGAACCAGCCCGTCAGCACTTCCACGTCTTCGGTCTTGTTGTAGCCATAACCGGCCATCAGATAGCCACCAAAGAATTTCGAGTTTGGAACGAGCGCGTGCAACCCTAGCGCAAAGCAAAGATAATTCCACACTGTAGGAAGGCGATTTACCGACTGACCGACCTCACCTGTCGGGCTGAGCATCTTGGGCCCCAGCAAACCGATGTCAGGATTCGCGTTCATGAAATCGACCATCTTCTCCAAACATCCTGGCGGTACGACAACGTCGGAATTCACCAGGCAAACGTAGTCGCCACTGGTTGCCGCAATTCCGATGTTATTCGCCTTGGCAAAGCCCCAGTTCGCTTCATTCTGGATTAGCTTCACTTCGGGATAGTTCTCCCGAATTGCCTGTGGAGTTCCGTCGGTCGAAGCGTTGTCAACCACCACCACTTCGATTCCAATGACAGCGCCGAGCTCGCGTAGTGAATCGAGGCACTCCAAAGCATACTTCTTCCCATTCCAGGTTACGATCACGATCGAGACAGTGGGCATGGTTCTTGAGGCAGTCATTTTGCTTGGCTTGTGAGGTATTGCGCGCTGTGAAGCGAGGCCGTGACCGGGGGGAATTCGTCAATCTTGTCCGCTCTTGCAGCGGCTTCCAGTCTAACGGGATTGTCCTTCTCGCGGACAACGAACATCGCCGTGGCCGACACCATGGCGAGCAGCGAATACCATATCAGAATGCTCTGATCGAAATATACGATGCCAAAGAATCCAACTGTATTGGCGAAAAGGCTAGCGCCAATCACCCAAACTAAGCGCTCATCGCTATCCTTACGAGATTTCCGCATGAGCCGTCTGGATTTGCCGATTCTTTTGTAGGCATAAACCAGGATGGCGATAAACGCGATGAATGTGATCAGTCCTCCACCAATGCCAGCGGCCACATAGGCATTGTCCACGTCCCACATGTAGTAGTCCCAATCGGCGTTATTCTGGGTTCCGATCAGCCACCACTCGCCGAAGTGGCGGATAAAGCTATCAATCAGCATTGCTCGATGATAGCCACTGCCCCCAATGCTGCCTCCCATGCGCGCGATCAGGAACCACACGGGAGCTTTCATGGCCAAATGCAGGTTGGTCAATGCTAAGACCAGAGCCCATCGGATGATCCGCAAACGGGTACGGAAGGGCCAAAGCAACAGCGCCATTACGCCGCCCGTAAAGGTCATCAGCGGGGTGCTCGAAGACGAAGCAATGGTCATCCCGATCGAAGCCATCACCCCCAGCACAAGCAGCGTCCGATGCCTCTTTCCCTGCCACCAAAGTCCGACGAACAGCGGCAGCAACATCGCACCGACCGTGCCCGCAATAACCGGATGGCCGAAGGGCCCTTCCGCCCGAACCGCTCCGTCGCGAATGCTGGAAATCGGCGGCGATCCAAGAATCGAAAAGAAGTTATGCTGCGTGAAGTGCTCAAACAGCATGAAGGGCGCAATGATGATCATAAGCATGGCCAGCACCCTGATCACACCAACCACGTCGTCTTTATCGCGAATCAGAAAGCGAACCAGGAAGTACGTCCCTAGAGTTGTCGCGAGAAACCCGAGCCGATTGGTCACGGCACCCGTTGTCGCCCAAAGAATACTGAAGAAGGTCGCATTGCAGAGAGCCCAAAACAAGACTGCTTTGTCGAGCGAGTTCATTCGAGGCACTTGAATATCCCGGCGCAACGCGAATCGGAGCCAGCCCGCTGCCACCAAAAGTCGAAGCGCAGGAAAATGAAATCCCATCACGACAAGGCCTATGTCAGGCGTAAGCAACACACCTGCCGCCAGAAAAGGGACGATCATCGACTTGCGAGGCAAACAGCAGATTAGAACGATGGCGACAAGCAGAATGACCGCCGCCAGAGGCGTAAGGAAGGAGCCCTGCGCCCCCCCGCCAATGTAATAGTTGTTCGGCATTCCGACTCGAGTGTTCATACCGAGTTGTCAACCATTGCGCTGAGCTCGCGTTTATTGCGCTTCGCTTCCCTAATAAATAAGAAGTCTCTCCAGCCCTGTGTATTGAGCATTATTTGCCACCCGCGTGCGTAATCGTTGCGTTAGAGCTCCCGGATTAAGAGCTTCCTCGATGTATTCCGACCGGTTCCTTCTCCCAGCTTTATAAGTATCTTCTCGCGCATCTTTATTTTACACTGCCTTCTGGATCTCTTCGATTCGGGCTTCTTGGGACCAAACTTTCAGGATTACCTTGGAACCAATTCGTCAGTGGCTCTCGAATGAAGGCCCAAGGGCCTTCTACGCGATGCTCAGACACAAGGTGACTCCCGACCACATAAACTGCACTGCTGGCCACGCGGCCCACGACAAGAGCCCACGCGGTTGAAGAGAATGTCGCCCACACCAGCGCAACCACGAATCCCGCAAAGGTCGCCGCCCAGGTTAAGCGCGGTCAACTTGGCGATCTGAACGTGGCGCGTCATCGCACAAATGGAGCTGCTGGCGAATCCACGCAGTCCGACCGAAATAGCTGCGATCGGAATCATCCATCGCATCAGGGCTCGTGATAGAAGCTGGCGAAAGGGTAGGCGAGCGCCGCGGCGATGACCCACAGGATCAAACCCGGCCCGCCTGGATCAGGAAAGCAGTATTCATGAAAACAGGGTCGTCCCTGCGCGGGTGCTGGATGACATCGGCGCCAATCCCGAGATCGGAAAGCAGTTCCAGCCCACTCAGAAACACCGAAACCAAGGCCACTAAGCGAAAAGCGTTTGGTCCCAGCAGCATTCTGGCTAGCACAAGCTGGGTGGCTAGTCACAGAAGCTGACTGCCTCCATAGCCAGCAATTGTCCACGCGCCGCCTCCGGATGGCCAGACGACTCCGGGCTGAGACTCCAAGTACCCGGTTACCAGACACAATGCGAAGAGCCGCTATCGCGGTGCCGTCAAACCGGGAGAGCTCTGCTGTGCAGTCGGTTACGTCGAGTTTCATGAGGCAGTCAGGAAGCACGCGGAAAGCGATAAGTGCCTTCCGCGGCGCTGAGCTGGCGTTTGATGGGACTTGTAGCTACTGGACGCTTGCGATTAGGCCCGTTGGTGCCGCAGGCGACGATCCGCTGGACGCCAACTGATATGCCCCTGCGGCCCATGCCCCGCTTCCCGGACGTGGATTCCCGGCCTTGTCGGAGTCCAGTGCTGTGATGTCAAGGCTTATCAGGTTCGCGCCAATTTGATAGGCCGACGAAGATGTGTTGGGGATCAGATACGACCCGGTGAGACTTGGATTTACAGTGGAACTGTTAGCGTCGTATCCAGCACCTTGCCATGTAGCATAAGTAGTGAAAAACCCAGTAGCCTGACTAGCTACAGCATAACTTTCATTGTACCAAACGTTGTGGTTTGAGCTAGTGATCGTTGCCTCGAAAGCAGCTAGGGTAGTTTGATAGGTATCAAATTCATTGCCGCCATTAAGACAGATGTTATTCTCGATGGTGGCCTTGCCTGAGATAGTCAGCATGATGCAGTCTTCATACTGGTCGGCTATCATGGTGTTGTTGTAAACCAACATGTTCTTGCCCCAGTTCCCAGACTGTCCAAGCCACATCAAGGCCGCTTGGTAACTAGTCCTTGTGCTTCCGCTGTTCACGAGAAGATTGTTGAAAATCGTGCAGGACGAGAAGTCGGCGCAGTAGATCTCACCAGTCGGCGAGCCTCCATCCCCGAAGTCTCCATGCACGTAATTATCGGAGATGGTAGCAACGATCCCTGCACTGGGGTTGCCGACGTTGTAGAGGATCATTCCGTCTTGGTGGTAAGCACTTGCGGGGTAGTACCAATTCGTCCAGTTGGAGATATCATTTCCCGAGATGATGATGCCCGTCATGGTATCAGTAGAGTCACCTCCGGCGACGGCGAGGCCCCAGTGGATATTGGATATCGTGTTGTCACTAATCGTGATGTTGCTGGCGTCCGGCGGGGAGCCGCCATCCGGGGAGAAAACTACGCCTGCGCTTGCAGCCGATATAGTATTGCCAGTGACTAAGGCACCCGTACCGGCACCATTGAACTGTATGCCCGCCGTACCCGCGCCCGCTATGTCAGTCGCGCCGGAGCTGCTTCCGTTGTTGGCGTAAATGTTCTGGACCGTCGTGTTCTCGACGGTGCAGTAAGTGCAGTTAATGAGCCACACGCCATAGCTTTGCTGATGGTTTGCCAATGACGTGCCGTTCGCCGTATTTTGGATGGTCAGGTTGCCGTCTCCGTTGACGACGACGTAGCTTAAAGTTCCGGTGTTGGTAATCGCTCCGACCGCTGTATTGAAATAGGGCGAGGTGAAGGTCGCCGCGCCCTGGTCAGCGATGAGTGTAATCGGTGAACCGCTCGATCCGCTGTTGACGAACGTCATCAGGGTTCCGTTCGCAGAAGCTGTGTAGGTCCCCGAGCAGATGTGCAGGTTATTCCCTGCTACTTGCTGCGCCGATAGACTCCAGCCATGCGTGCCGTCGTTGTAAGCGTAGGCATTCGCGCAACTCGTGCCGTTGTTCGAGCCTGTCGAGGTGGGCGCGAAATAGATGTCATTGGCTGCAGAGAGACCTGCGGCAAAGATCACAAACATCACTGCGAGTACCAGGTTGCGGGGTCCGTTCATGCTTCCTCCACTAATCGTGTGCAGGGTTCGCCAATCATAAAGCGAACCATGCTGGTCAGACAAATAATCCCAACGGGGAGTTGCTGACGAATCTACTGGACGATCCAGTTACCTTCATAACCGGAAGCGACCGTAGCTGGAAGGTGCCGTTAGTACAAGGACCCCTGGTATTTCCGGTTCTGGACGAGAATCTGTAGAAACGTTCGATTTGCGCGGGTTTAGCAGTTGCGTCCAATTTGACAGCCGCTGTCGCCGTCGCTGTGGAAATGTGGAAACCCGTGTCCTTTGCGGGTTTCCAAGCTCCGAGGGCGGGCAGAACCGTTGTGGTAGACGTTCCATCATTCCGCCCTCGGAGCGCCCTTTCCACAGCGAAGCCCCGGTTTATCGGCCATTCCGGTGAGAATGTGTCGTTTGGGCGGCCGGCGGAGCGAAAATAGGCGCCTCCCAGAAAGCCGCGTAGAATGCACGTTTTTACAGATTCTCGTGCAGAGCCGCATTTCCGAGCCGATGCTTGCGACACGCAGACGCATCGCTCCGAGAAACTGTTGACAATAGCAAGCGAAAACCGCTCACCGAATAGAACCGAGAGCTCTTGGTTCTCGATCCCGAATTCATGGAGCCAGATGTGCGGCAACCCTAATAGACGGCAAGCTAATGCTCCTACGCAAACAGAGGTCGAAGAGTTAAGACTTCGTCGCTACTGCGATATCCTGATAGCTCAGGAACGTTCTCCTCCCGCACCATGAACCGTACCGCACTGTGTGCATGTCGAATCCATATCGCGAAAACAAGGTCCGGACTAAAGTTTCATCAAATGCAATGGCCCTCTCAGGGTTGGCGAGGTCGATCGTACGGTAGCGATCCGCAACATACGTGAAATCCTGGGAGCTCCTTTTCTGATTGATCAAGTCCAAGGATTCGGCGTTCAATAAGAAAAAGGTAATCAGACATCTCCCCCCCTTTTTTGTGACACGAGCAATTTCGGACAGGTAATGTTCCAAATCATCAGGAAACATATGGGTAAACACCGATGTCAGAAAGACGAAATCAAAGGAGTCGTTGCTGTATGGAAACGAGTATTGAGAGGTCCGAGTCTTTCCCTGGGGATTGTAGCTGGCGTTAAACACGTCCGCGAACGTGAAGCGAAAGTTATTATGTCGTCGAGAAATGTTTGTTTGAGACCACTGGATTCCCTTTCGAACTATATCGAATCCCTCGTATCGCGCGTTGGCATTGAGATACTGCGTCAAGGGGAGCGCCATCCGACCTACTCCGCAACCAACATCGAGCACCGCTTCGTCGGGCCTCAGTTGAGCTAAATCGATAAAGTAACGAAGAAATTCTTGCCCAACCTCGCGGAAGTCTCCTGCTCCCACAAAGATTAGTCTTCCGGGCGGAATAAGCGGATCACGGTGGCCGAGCAGGAGTTCGAGCGTATCTCGGGAGAAATCGGCCATTTGTCTAAGTGTCGATCTGATTGGCATGGGAATTTGCTGCTTAACTTTTTTCATATTCATTGTTTTCTGGCTCTTTTTAGATCAGGCAGGAACTTCTTGAACACGTTTTTCGACCGGGCTGGAAGAGGCGTGTATCTTTTCCCCAACGATGGCAGACGGGAGTGCCCCTCCCCGGCCGATGCTGACATAACGGAATCCGTGACGGGAGTGATCACCGCAATTGCGTCGACGTCCGGTGAGGTAACAAGTTCCGCGGCGTCCGCATACACGGGGATTCCAGGATGAGCGGACTGCATGCGCTTCCGGGCGGCGGAACTTTGATCACAAATTCCCACGACCTGGCAGCCTTCGGGACTTCGGAAATCGCGAACCAAGAGGCGAAAATCAAAGACGAGCAAAACAAAATCAACCAATACCAGGACCGGCTGAATATGGCCCCGGTGATGGAACAGCAGTTCGCGGATATCACGCGCGACTATGATCAGTCGAAGACCGACTACGAGTAGCAGCCATGGAGGAGTCAGGTTTCATCTTGAGACACGAGATACCAATCAAAGATCTCTGACAATGCTACGCCACGAGTTTGAGAAGCGCTGATATCTTCCGGTTGACACCTCCACGAGCACTTTCATAATTCTGGAAATTCCCTTACTTGAACGCGTGTTCGCCCGCGCCAAGAGATGGATCTCTTTCTCTTTAAGCAATTGAACGCACTCTGCGGAAGCGTGAACGGAGGCAGGAGGTGAAAGAATACGCTCCTGAAGCATTCGAAAGCATCGCACCTTCTCACACCATTCTTTATGGGTGGTCGCCAGGGAGACTCGAGAAGCTGCCAGAAATCCCTTCCCGCCCAACCCGCATACCTGTCCAGCATGCCGCCTGTACATAAATAAAGCTTCAGATACAGGAACACCATAAGACAGCACTGCCCCTACTAGAGCAATCCAGTAGTCATGCTCCCACTCAGGTGGAATTGGAAGGATAATGTCTCTAAAGGAGGCACGAAACGCCAGGGCAGCGCCTGTGATTACATTCTCTTTGAGAAGGATTTTTACTTGACCGGAACCCGAGAACTGCTCCATCTTTTCTCGTAGTCCGACCAAATCCCAGAGTTTACGATTCAGCAGGGCTCCTGTCTCATTTATTGTTTCCGCGTCCGAAAATGCATAAGCAGCATCCGGATGCCGTTCAAATGCGTTCAACAGTCGGTCAAGTTTTTGCGGTTTCCAAACGTCGTCCTGATCGGCTAAGCTAATGATGTCACCCTCGCAGAGCCGAACAGCCCTTTCGAAGTTTTTCGCAGGCCCCAGTCTCTCGTTATTCGAAAACACCCGAACGGGAAACGACGCATCAGCAGCAAAAGCAGTAAGCAGGCCAACCGTATCGTCCGCAGAACCATCATCGCAGATCACGAGCTCATCCGGCAGACGGGTTTGGGCAGCAATACTCTGCAATTGCTCCCGCAGGTAGCGGGACCCATTGTACGTACACATCGCAACCGATATCGGGCGGGAACTCATATTAGGACGACCTCTTATAATTTCGTCCATTCTCTGCAAGAACCATGGAAAACGTTGAATTGGCCACTCTAAGTGTTTTCGGCGCCGATAAGGACCGTGCGCCCGAAGATCTTGGCCAAGATCTTTTCCTTTCTTGCACGATAAAACTCCAGACCGAAAATGCGGTCTTGCCTGTCGAATACCAGAAAATACGCATATACCATATAACCAGCTAGAAGGGCTAGAGTGAATGCGATATCGAAATAGCTCTTGACGCTGGCGCCTCGCATCCAATAAGCACCCAATGCAAACGGGAGCATCGTCAGAGAAGGTCGAAGCAGGCCTTTTCCAAGAAGTCCGATCACCGAAAATGGGACGATCCGATAAACAACGACCCACAATATGATTGTTTCAATTGCCGTCCGCACCGTGTAACTGAGCGCGGCACCCCCTATCCCAAAATACTTCGTTAAGGACCAAACGACAATGATGTTGAAAGGCAGTTCAACCAGATAAACTTTCACCAGCATGTCGGGCCTTCCCACTGCTTCAAGAAGCGCACCAGATAAGGGTGCCAGTAATCCGAAGACAAAGCCAAACACCAGCAACCTCAATGGCAGAGTTGCTCGCGCAGCGAATGCCGAGCCAATCCAGATACGCAGTATTTCTCCCCCCCAAACGAACAAAACGAAGAGGATGGGAATTATAGCGGTCAACAAGTAGCGGTGAGCCCGGACAAAATAACTCTCAATGCGTGCCCACTCGGTCTTCGCTTCCATCGCGCTGAATGCTGGGAATAACGTTGTCGTGAGGCTTGTTGGGAAAAGCCCCATACGCCAAAGCAGATTGCTGGGTATCGTGTAGTACGGAAGAAGGGATACTCCAACGAGCACACTAATCATCCACTGGTCAAAAAAGAGCAGCAGCGGACCCACGACCGCGGCTGATGCGACCCACAATCCATAGCGGACCAGAACAACAGCCCGCGCCCAATAGCTTGCGGTTAAGCCCTCAAGGTATGAAAGCGATTTCAGCGCTGGTAGAACCTTGGTCGCGCCCCAATAGGAAGCTAGCAAGTTCACGACTCTCAGAATGAATAAGCCATATACTACAGCCTTGAAATCTGCACCCTTCAGAATACCAACCCCATAGACCGCAAATGTAGAAAGAGTACTGAAAAGGCTGAGCCCGTTTACCCAGTCGAATCGCTGACCCGCCTGCATGACTCCCGTGATTGACCTGTTCGCAAAATCGATAGGGATGGAAAAGGCAAACAGCTTTAGGGTGAGAATCACCAGATCACGATGGTCTTTCTGGACATGTATGTGGTCGACAATGAACGGAGCGAAATACCAGATGAGAAGCGCACCCAGCCCTCCCAAAACTGCTTGGGAGACCACCGCGGTCAGCGTCCACAGGGCAGCATCATCATGGCGTCCGCGCGCGAGTTCCTGCGCAACGTATCTAGCCGATGCTCTGCTAAAACCAAAGTCAAGCCAACCGAAGTTGGCTAATACCATCCAAGTGACCGATAGAACCCCGTAGAACTCCGTCCCGAAGGTGTGCAGCATGAGCGGAACAAAAAGGATGTTCAGCCCCACGATGAAAACAGACGTACCCAGATTGAGAAGGCTGTTCCACGCCAAATGGTGGCCCGCCAAATGCTTCGGTTCTGTAACTTGTGCCTCAGCAGTTACGTTCATCGGGTCCTGCATTCTGCAATCTTCATTTGGGTTCCTGCGTAAGACCTACATTACAACATCGACGGGTGCTGCGACCCCAATTTAGGCTGTGGGCGTGGAACCTACTCGAATCACATCGGGCTTGAACGGTGAGTTCAAGAGTGCCAATATTTCCTTGCTGTAACGCTCAGGCGTGAAGAGACTCTCGACCCACGACTGGGCATTCTTCACTAGCCGTTCCGCAACGGCAGGATTCTCATAGAGGTATTGAATCTTGTCTGCCAGATCCTTCGGATCACCGTGGTTATAGAGCAGGCCATTGAGTCCCTCCTTGATCAGCTCTGCCGTTGCGCCGCATCGAGGACCGATGACAGGTTTTCCGGCGAACATGCCCTCAATCGTGACCCGACCGAAGGCCTCGCTTCTCGAGCAAACTAAAACAGCGTCTGCAGATCGCATAGCTGGGAGAGCGGTCTTAACTTGTCCGGCAAAAGCTACTTGGCTTTCCAGAGCGTTTGCTGCAACCAACTCCTCTAATCGGCAGCGGTAACTCGGGAGTCCCTCCCCCACGATCAACAATTCCGCATCAACTCCCAGCTTCTTAAGGTGGACAAGGGCCAGCACGCTCTCTTCCTGCCCTTTTCCTTCCGTCAATGCGCCGACAATTACACAGCGAAAGCGTCCATTGTGAGGAAAGATGGAAAAATCACTGCAATTCGTGTCTTCTGCGTCCCGTAGGGCTCGGTGCATCGAAGGATAGATGATGGTTATCTTTGATGGCTTGATGGACCGCTCATACTTCTTTGCCAGGGCCCTCGAGACACAGATGCAATGCGTGGAGAGCCTATCGACAATCCCAAGGGAAAGCCGCTCACCGAACAAAAATGACAGCCCATGATCTTCCATGCCGTATTCGTGCAGCTGCCAAATGTGGGAGCGGCCCAAAAGATGAGAAGCGAAGGCTCCTACGCAGACCGTTACCGTGTTGGAGAAAACGACATCACAGTTCCATCGATAAATCTTCCAGGCGACAAGCGCTGTGTTAACCATTATGCCTAAAGCTGCCTTTACGCATAAAAACAATGGAACTTTCCCTCTACTCATCCAGAGGGGAAAGGAGACAATGGCAAATGGCACGCCCAGCCGGTTTAATTCTTCGCAAAGGCCACCACGTTCGGGCACTAAGACCCTGCACTCGACTCCTTGCGCCTGGAGAAGTTCAATCGTCTCCAGGAGGACTTGTTCCGCGCCACCGGTTCCAGCAGAATGAGAAACGAAGCAAATCCTCATGGCACTTGAAACCCTGCTTTCTGAATTGTCAATGGAGTTCCGAGTTCAGACCCTATCTCGCTGAATTCCTTTTTCGAGCAGCATACGGAAGGATCGTGTCGTCATCTCTATAGCTTATAGGCCAGGTTGCTGTAGCTGGTTTAGCAGGTACGTGCACAATATCCTACACGAATGACTGAGAGTTTCATTTTTGTTGTGTCTTATCTCGAAATTATTCCTGAAAGTTGAAGTAAAAAGTAGTCTACGCGGTCCGGTCGGCCGTGGCCAGAGAAGCTCCTTCAGCCTCGGCGTGTTTGCGAGCGAGCTTGGCGTTGAAAGCCACGATCTCCTGAACGACCCGAGCCTGTTGCGCTGCAGTCAATTGCGGGAACATCGGTAAGGATACGATTTCAGCTGCGATCTTTTCGCAGACCGGGAAGTCTCCTGCTTTGTATCCGAGGGCTTCATAAGCCCGCTGACGGTGCAATGGAATCGGATAGTGAATACCGGTGCCGATGCCGGCCTTCCCCAGATGGTCCATCAGGCCTTCGCGATCGGCAGTGCGAACCACGTACAGGTGATAGACCGCACGCGACCGCAACGGTTCATAGGGCGGAACCACGGCGCCGTCCACCGACTTAAGCAACCGATTGTACTCAGTTGCGCGTTCGCGGCGCTGGGCATTCCACTTTGCCAGAAAAGTGAGCTTCACGTGCAACAGACCCGCCTGA
>Ga0187872_10003604_pt1 | contig 12258 bp, 15 predicted proteins | sample June2016WEW_16_4_FD_132973 | JGI IMG/M metagenome (GOLD analysis project Ga0187872, IMG submission 132973) | Peatland microbial communities from SPRUCE experiment site at the Marcell Experimental Forest, Minnesota, USA - June2016WEW_16_40 | ecosystem: Environmental > Terrestrial > Soil >...
AAAGCTCGGGTGGTAATCTACGCCTATCAACATCATGTTCGGCTCCTTCTCCCGAGCCGGTGGTCGTTAAGCAACCACAGTTTACTCGGGGTAAGGAGCCGACATTGTTATGCAATCAAGTGACTTTCTGGCTCACGCCCCAGAAGTCCGCTTGGGGGAAGTGAAGTTTTCTCGAACGTCGCTTCCATTGTCATCTCCTCGAACCCCGTTTCTGGTAAGTTTCCGAGTACGCGACTCACCAGGACTTAGCCTGCCTCCGGACAGGGTCGATCAGTGGTTATCAGGTGGGTGAATGTCTACAACCTTAACGGGAACTTGCAAAAACTGGATCGCCTCACAACTCACCCGATCCAGGAAAGCCAGAGCCAGCCAAACAACAGCGTTAGAAGCGTGACGGGCAGACCGATTCGAAAGTAGTCAAGGAAGCCGATTTTTACCTCTTTGCGAGCTCGTTCCACAACGATGATGTTGGCGACGGAACCCGTGATGGTCAGGTTGCCTGCAAGGGTGCTGGCCATTGCTAGTGTGAGCCAAGCCGTATGAGGGTTAGCAAATCGACTCACGAGGGATTTCAAAAGCATTACAGCGGGCACATTGCTCACCAAGTTTGACAATATCGCGGTCACCGATGTGAAGACACCTAGATGCTGTAGATTGAAACGCTTGCCGAAACCTAGCAAGCGCTCCGTCAATCCTGCGTTCTCTGCTCCTCCTACGATCAGAAAGAGCCCGACGAAAAAAACGAGAAGGCCCCAATCCACGTCTTCGTATACCAGGTGAGGGTCGCGAGTACGTGTGATCAACATGATGGCCGCCCCCATCGCGGCCACCAGAGGTGGTGGAAAACCGGCGAGAAATCCGGCCAGAACAAGAACCGTTACTAGACCAGCTTTAACAAGGGCCGCGCGGTCAACCTGCACCGCATCGACGAGAGCTTCGGTTTGGACATCGTGGATGCGCCCGCGGAAGTAGAGCCACCAAAGTACGAGCCAATTGAGAAACAAACCCACAAGCGCAACGGGACCCAAGTGCCATAAGAAATCCCGATACTCAATGCCGGAAAAAGACCCAATCAGAATGTTCTGCGGGTTTCCCGTAATGGTCGCGGTGCTCCCGATGTTTGAGGCCGTTGCTACTGCTAGAAGATATGGGAGGGGTTTGACACCCATTCGCCGGGTGGCTTTTAGCACAAAAGGAACCATGGCAAGACAGATGATGTCGTTGACGAAGAAAGCAGAGAGTAAACCGCTTAGGAAAATCACAGTGGGGAGCAGGTGATGCGGTTTCAGCCGCGTAACGACTAGCTCCGTGATCCAATCGAAGAAGCCCGCCAAATGCAAGCAGGCCACAATAAGCATCATTGAAAAGAGCAGTACGATTGTGCCGAAATGGATGAAGTGCAGGGCATCGTTTGCACGTACGGCGCCGATTGCGAACATCAAGACGGCCCCGATGATGGCCGCGCCGGGGCGATCAACCTTCATTCCCGGAAACTTACCCAGGGCAAATACGATGTAGCTTGCAATAAAAACGGAATACGTGCCAATGGTGACGAGGTCAGACATCATGGCTCCATACAGTGGAGTTAGATCATCTTACCCCTAGCGTGTTGTTTCCCCAGGTCCCTACTCGTCTGTGGATTTGGCGAAACGAGCCCGAAGTGCGGTTGTGGGAAGTTCGAGCGCAATGCAGCGTCTTGCCCGACTTGCTCGTGCTATTTTCCCGTTTTTATGTTGCGCCCCAAGCTCCCTCCAAGAAGGCCGGGGAGTCCTCATCGTCGTCGGCTAAAAACGGTTGCCGGCACGCGGCGCACAACACCCTTAAATGAAGCAGCCAAGATTACCTTCGAATCCTTGTTCCACCCTTCCATCCGGCCAAACCACGATGGGAACCATGTCGCCGTAAGTGCGGGCTTGGTCCAGCAGTTCTTGGCTCAACTCCACCCGGCGTTCTTCGTAAGCGACGCCCTCGGCTTCCCATTTTCGGAGAAGTTTTACACACGCATCGCATCCGCGGATGGTGTACACAACGGGAACTTCCATGTCCACGCGCCTCGGTTTACCCGCGATCCGGCAAGTTCAGGGCAGTCGACAGGAGCGCACGCATTTCTGTGATTGATTCCTTCTGCCAATCCGGGAAGCGGGGCTTAATTCTCGCGATCACTTCTCGAAGGAATGCTTGCTTCTGGGCCTCCGCCACCGTCGCGAAGGTAGCTTCTTGGGGCAGATTCAGCTGAGACTTGACCTGGTCCATGATCGCGGCCAGCTCAACGTGAGCGCCCGCCGATCGCTCCGTGAAGTGCGTAATATAGCGGGTATCGCGCGTGTAAAACACGAACACGGGTATCGCGCGGGCTTTCCCGTCATTGCTGAGAAACTCATCCATGATGTCCGAGTTCTCGTCACGAAGAAAGATTCGCAGGCTCATGCCCGTCGCCTCGGCGATGCGGGCCACGGTTGGGAGTTCGCGGTAGACGTCGCCGCACCAGGCTTCCGCCAGGGCGAGTATTTTCGCAGGGCCGTTCGATAAGGCAGCGGCTCTCTTGAAGAATGAGAGGTCCTCGGCGGAGAGTGGGGACTCCTTGTAGTACAGCTCAAATTTGTCGCGATTGACGGTTGCTTGGGCCAGGAAATCCGCATACCGGAGCCCTTGCTCGAACCGGATTAGAGTGACAACGGTGGTTGCTTCCAGCATGTTCGCGCTCCCAATCTGACGGATCAAGGACAAATGTTACCATAAAGATAGTGGCAGAATAGCTGGACCGTATCGCGCCGCCTAGCGGCTTGTTGAAGAACCGGGTTTTATGCCGCCATTTCCCATGTGCGAGCGTACGCCAGCGCCGGCACCGACAACATTTGAACGGAAATTTCGTGAGGATGGATAAACTAGGCCCCGTCTTCGCACCAACGAGCACCAGGGTGCGCTTGCGGCTTTCTCTTGCCCATGACATACCGAGACTTGAGCGGTCTTGCCAACGATTCGATTCTCGACGTGGACGCGGTACGCGAGCACCTTCGGAGAATGACGGACAGTGAGTTGCTTTCGTTCGGCAGGCAAATGCGCGGCTTGGTTTTTCCGTTGACTTACGATTTCAGCGGCAAGCCGGTGTGCTGCGCGTTTTCGATCCAGCTAGATGAGTGCCGCGCCGAGTGCCGACGGCGACACCCGAAAGCAGACGCGCGGTCAGTGTGATTCCTATTTGCTTGAATTGTGAGTGGGTTTCTGCGGTAACTCAAGGTTGTGATCGAGCACTTTGCTTTGAAGCAGCAATCTTCGTGCCTGTTCAATCGCTTCGGTAGCCCCAATTCTTTCTCTCGTCGCTTCCGGTAAGAGCAATAAAACGCCCGCAAGTGACCAAATGCAGTTCTCCAACTTCACCATTCGGTCGACAACTTGCGGAGAGGACGTTTGCGCTTTGACGACCGCATCAAGCTCTACTTCTCCGGGGACCGCTTCGGCGGTTTGCTCGGCGACAGTAATGTCCTCATCGAGCCTTGGAATATGGGCGACTGGGAACATAGAGATTTTTTCGGTCATCTGAAGCGTCCTTTAGATCGAATTCTAACACGTTTCGACTTTAAGAACGTCTACGCCGTTTCGAAAAGGAGCTGGCGAAGGCTGCTGCGAAGTCAAGTCTCCACTCACTGTGACTGAGTTCGTTCTATCCTTCCGTTTTACGTCTCGACTCAACTTCCTTAGAAGGCCGGGGAGTCCTCATCGTCGTCGGCTAAAAACGGTGCCGGCGCGCGGGCTACCTTGCGTTGACTTGGCGGACCATACATTCCGAGTTGCCGCTATGCGCTAGGACCGTCGCTTTTACTTCCCGCAACCCCGTTTCTGGATAGTTTCCGGGTTGCCGACGATCCGGGAGTTGACCGGACGTAAGGGCGTTTACCAGGACTGGGCTCGGATCGGCCGAAGGTAAGGTGGCTAGCAGACGAATGGCTTCCGTTAGGCCGCGGGAAATTCCGGGCGCATCCTATTTATCGATGACGGGAGGCACCGCATGAATCTACCCGACGCGCCGATTGCACACGAAGGCTTCTTCGCTACGCACTTCTTCACCGTCAAAGACCAGGAAACTTCAAAAACGACGCCAAGGAAGTTGCCAAGCGACTTCACTCCTAATGTCCGGTGATGCGACTTGACAGGCGTTGCAGTGTCTACTCGCGTCATCTAGAATTTGTTGATCGGCGCTTGTCCGATAAATCGGCGTACAGTTAGCCGTGAGTCGCGCGAGGCAATTTTCGAAGTGAAGCCTCCAAAGCAGCTTCGACCTGCAGACTTTGAATCTCTCGTCCTATCGTGGCGACAGCCATGGTCTTTCCGCCTTGCTTGTAGGTGACGGCACAATTTTTCGTCTCTAAACTGCCGTCGATTTCGACAGCATCCCATTTCTCGGCGTGCCCAACATATTTGAGTGCGACGTCAAACTGCTGTGTCCAAAAGAAAGGAACTGCGTCGAACGGCTCACGGTAGCCCAGAATGTTCCTGGCCGCGACCTGCCCTTGGCGCTCTGCGACCACCCAGTGCTCGATGCGGATCTGCTGACCGGAATGTGGATCGGGCCAACGCGCAATGTCGCCCGCTGCAAAGATTCCCGGAGCGCTTGTTTCGAGGTACTCGTTAACAACGATGCCCCGGTCAACTTCCAAACCGGCCTGTTCCGCAAGCGTAACTGAGGGTCGCACGCCCACCCCCAAAACAAGGAAGTCAGCTCGCAGCTTGGTGCGATCGTTTAATGTCGCCTGATGCCCTTCCATACCTGTCACAGTTCTTCGCAAGTGAAAGATTACTCCATGAGATTCCTGTAGCGTCTGGAAGAACGCGCCTACCTCCGCACCCAGAGTCCGCTCGAACGGCTGATTCTCAGGGGCGACAACATGCACATCCAGACCTCTCGAACGAAGGGAGGCAGCAACCTCCAAACCAATAAAGCTCGCGCCCACGACAACAACCTGTCTAGCCGTTTCGACTCTCTTGAAAATTGCGCGCGCATCCGACCATGTGCGCACGTAGAAAATATCGGATTCATTTGCGCCAGGAATTGGGAGCTTAATCACTTCCGCGCCTGTGGCGAGAAGGAGCGCACCAAAGGGGTAGGTCTGACCGCCCTCTAGTTTAACCTGCCTTTGGCGCAGGTCTAGAGATAGCACTCGCGAATTGAGGACGAGATCAATTCTCCGCTCTCTATAGAAGTCCGGAAGGCGCAGATTCATCCACTCATCGGGTACGGGTTGTTGCAGATAGTCTTTGGATACGTTGGGCCGGTCGTACGGAGCGGAATCGTCAGCGCTGATGATCGTTACGGGTCCCTCATAACCCTTGCGCCGCAGCATGTCCGCCGCTGCGAGACCGGCGGCGCCTCCACCCACAATCACGACCGATGACGGCGAGTTGGGCGGTCTTTTCGTATCAGCTTCGGGGTACTGCGCAAGCGCAGGAAGCTTTTCGTGTACAAAGACCCTGTCACCAACGCGCTCCACCCGCCAGCGAGGGATTGCATCAAACGCCGGAGCGCGCAGAGCCATGCCTGTCCGAAGACTGAAGCAGGCGTGGTGTAGGGGACAGCGCAACTCATCGCCGACGATCAACCCTTCTGAGAGGGGACCATGGTAATGCGTACAGCCAGCTCCGACTGCAAAGAATTCGTCCGCATGGCGAGCCAAAATTACGTCCTCGTCCCCGGCTCTGCCTTGGATCATTCCGCCATTCTGTAAATCATCTACCGGAAATCCCTTTGTGAAATCAGGAGTAGCTGTGGCCTCCATGGCAACCACCTCTCTGTGGGGCTTTTTCCACCAAAATTCTTTCCTTCCAGTTGTAGATTCATGGGCCTCTTCTTCCATCAGCAGCACGCAGGTGTCCTGCCGCGATTCATTTTCAACAAGCAGCCGCCCTGCTGCGCAAAATAGCACACTTCCAGGCGGAGATACTGTTGTTGTAATGCTCTATGCAGCCCTTAACCAGGTCCGTCGCCATTCCGCCCGAGCTTCCTTCAACTGAATGACAAACACTTCTCGCGGTGATTTGTCCCGGGACGCACCGGCTTTCCCATATTCAATCAGTTCTTTGTCCGTCATTTTTCGCAGACGTGCCCGCAGTTCGTCCAGATCAATCGGACCCCTTCGGCACAGCATCGATTTGGGCCTTGGGAATCCACTGCGCGCAGCGGCGTCTGTTTGGGAGCATGTTGGGAAGGATTGCGGCACTCCCTTCAACGGCCAATGGCATTTTGAAGCTTGGACATTTTCGGCGCATTTGTCGCGAAGAGCGGGGTAGACGCACATCCCTGCCGCGTTACGCGTTCTTGAGGACTCCAGACAACGCTGCTTTCACGCGCTTCGGCGTAAATGGCACTTGGCGGACTCTTGCGCCTGTGGCATCGAAAATCGCGTTGCCGATCGCTGCAGCAGCCAATGTGATCGCCGTCTCTCCCGCTCCAGTCGCTTTCGCTGTTGGACGATCAATGAGAACAGTTTCGATGACCGGTAGCGCATATCCAAGCGCTAGCGTGTTGTAACTCCGCCAGTCGATCGAAGTCACCTTGCGATCATCCCAGGTGACCTCCTCGCCGAGCGCGCGGCTCATTCCTTGCAATACTCCGCCCTCGATCTGATTACGCAAGCCGTCGGGATTGGAAATCGGTCCACAATCGTGCGCGACGATAAACCGCCTCGCGTGCACGCGCCCGGTTCCGTCATCCACTTCCACTTCGGCGATGAGTGCAGCGTACCCGTTGTCGCCCTCGTATGCGACACAAGCGATACCGCGTCCGGTGATGGTACCGGTGTGCGCATTACCGCGTTGAGGCGAGGGACGGGCAACCCAGTTCGCTGCCTGGGCTGCGGCTTTCACGACGTCAATGATTCGCGTCTCGCTCAAGTGCTGCAACCGATACGCGACCGGATCTGCTTTTACGTACGCGCTGATCTCGTCCATGAAGCATTCGTGTGCGAACGTGTTTTGCAAGCGCAGGGGCGAGCGCAGCGGCCCTGTAAAGAAAGGTGACTTCACGGCATGGGTCAGCACACGCTCACTGCGGATCAATCCCGCACCGCCGCACTTGCCGCTGATGCATCCGACCACATACGATGGGACAGCGTTGTTGCCGTTTCGCAGCTCCCCGGCTGGCTCGACAGCTGCCCGCGGAGCAATCGTCTCAGGATCAAATCCGGCCAGCATCCCTGTGATTACGTTTCCAGGCTTTTCATACCCCGGTCTTCCGCCGAACGATACCGACCAAGTCACACAGTCCCATGCCATGATCGCGCCGCTCGTATCGATTCCAACCTTTTGCTCGATGACGCACGCGGAGCCATAGTTCTCTGAAATGAACTCGTCCCGGCGCGTGAGTTGCACGCGAACGGGCTTGTGCACTGCCTGTGATAGCAGAGCCGCATCGTACGAGACCGTATCCGCGGCATTAAGTCCATAACAACCTGAGCCGCGAACAAAAATTACGCGCACGCTATCGAGTGGCAGGCCCGTGAGCATTGCAAGGCCATGTTGCGTCGGATACACCGACTGTGTGGCTGACCAGACAGTCGCATGATCCGCCTGCACATCGGCGACTGCGCACGAGGAACCGATCGAACCGTGCGCCTGATAGGGATGCGAATACGTGGCCTTCAAAACTTGCGCCGCCGACGTCATTTTCTCCTCGACGTCCTTGGAGTCGACGAGCATTACGTCACGCGACGGCTGCTTCCGCAGGTTGTCGTAAAAGTCTTCTTGAGCCGGCAGCCCAGGGCCGGGGTTCCAGTTGACCTTCAGATCCCTGGCCGCTTGCGCCGCCTGCCACTGTTTCTCCGCGACTACGCCGACGAAACTATTTCGCACGACCACCTTAATCATCCCGGGCACGTGCCGCACCGAATTCTCGTCCACACTCGCAACGGTCGCTCCCGCCTCCGGCGGACGCACCACTCGACCGTGCACCATTCCCGGTATGTGCACGTTGTGAACGAATTCAAACATGCCAGTCATCAGCGCAACCCGATCAGTCGACGGAACAGGTTTCCCCAGCACCTTCCACTCGCTCGGGAACCTGCGTTTTGCCGCGGCGCTCACAGCGAGCTCGAAATGCTTGCCCCCGATCAGCTCTCCGTAGCTCACCTGGCTTCCCGTCTTCGCGCTCACCATGCCATCCTCAACCGTCAGCTGCTCTAAGGGCACGCCCAGCCTTTGAGCAGCGATTCCGAGGAGAGCTTCTCGCGCCGTGGCCGCCGCCTGTGCCAGATTTCGCGCATTGAAATTGGTGGGGGTGGACTGGCTGCCCGAAGTTGTCCCCTGATCGGGCGTCACCGATGTGTCGCATTGAATCAACCTCACTCGATCGAAAGCCACACAGAGTTCTTCGGCGACCAACTGCGTCTGGACGGTCCACATCCCCTGCCCTAAATCGCATTTTCCGGTGTACGCCGTCACCGAACCATCCGATGCGATCGCAAGCCATGAATCCAGCTTGTCCGGATCAATATGCGAAGGATGCGTGTCGAATGGCCCCTGCGCCGTGACAAAAGGCTCCGCCATCGACGACGCGCTGAAGCTCACAATCAGCGCGCCAGACCTCTTCAGAAACTCGCGCCGGCAAAGTTCGGTTTTCATGCGCGCCTCGTCTGGTACCGCTTGATTGCGCGCATCATGCGTGTGTGTGTAAAACACCGGCATAGGACGTTCGACATTGCCTCCCGAATCTGCTCGTCGGTGGCTTTCGGGTTCGCGTCGAGCAGCGCCTTGGCCGTCAGAATTACGCCGCTGAGGCAGAACCCGCATTGCGACGCGCCCTCCTCGATAAAAGCCTGTTGAATCGCATGTGGCTGTTCCGGAGTTCCGATACCCTCCAGCGTCGTGATCTCGCGCTGGTTCACGGCGCTCACTGGCATCACGCACGACCGCACCGCCCGCCCTTCGATAATCACCGAACACGCTCCGCATTGCCCCAGGCCGCAGCCGAACTTGGGCCCGCGCAATTGCAGATCGTCGCTTAGCACGTAAAGGAGCGGGGTTCCCGGATCGGCATCCACGGTGTGAACGCGACCGTTGATCTTTAGAGAAAGGGAAGCCATCGCCTCACTCCCAAACGTCACACATTACAGAGTCCTACAACGGAATCGTCAGTGTATTGCCCTCGCGAGCCAGAAAGAGCACCAAGGTTACCACTGGTTTTCCCTGCGTGTTTAGGGGCTCAATGGATCGTTAAGTGTTACCTCACCTGCAAGGCTATGCATCTGCGACTTCTCCTAGCGATAGGCCAACAAAACATTCCGTAAGATTTCGTAGTCTACAGGGAATTCACGCTGCCAAGTCCTCGTTAGTCAGATAACCGGATAAGTTCGTTCCATTACCCACTTGTCCGGCGCGGCGGTCTCAATGGGTCGACGCAACACTAGCGGTACCTCCGGCCACCAACGTAACTTGCCCCGAATATCTTTCGCTCATTGTCGCCTCCCGTTTTGAGGAAGTTGACGGTCCTACACTGCGCAGTGAGGGTCTCGGCAAGATTCTTGGGCACGCCCCTGTGCAGAATCCGCCTAGCGCGCGCGAACTCTCCACGGCGCCATGCGGCTGAACATCCCGTCTCGCACAACGAGCGTGTGAAACAAAATCGCTCCAAAATGCGCTATGAACGCCAGGAACAAGAGGTAAGCAAGAACGGTGTGCGTCCTCCTCAGAAACGCGTACAACATCACGCTGTGCGGAAGAATCGGGGGAAGATGCAGCGGCCCATATAGTACGATCGGATAGCGCGCCGCCGACAACATCCCCCAGCCGACCAGCGGCAGCACAAACAGCAAGGCGTACAACAATACTTCGGATGCGTGTGCGACGAAGCGCTCCTGCGAGGACATGGTTGCCGGAAATGGCGGCAGGGTACTGAACTGGCGATTCACGAAGCGAATCACGACCAAAATCAGAATGGCGATCCCCAACGGGCGGTGGATGGAAACTAGGCGATGGTAGTCGCCCAGCGATGCGACCATGGCAACGCCAATCCCCAGCATGGTCAGGACCATCGCGGCCATCAGCCAGTGCAGAATTCGCATGAGGACTGTGAATTGCGTCTGCTGGCTCGCCATGTTCACTTTCGCACTTCCGCAGGCGATATCGCGCTCGGCGTCTTTGCTTCGCCAGCACGCCGTGTAAACGACTGTGAATAAATCGCCGATCGCGCGCTGAGCAGAGGATCGTCGGACGGCGCCATACCGCTCGGCAAAACCAACGGATCGAAATTGATGTCTCGGGCGGGGCTGGTTTCCTCGCTCTCGATATGATCGAGGGTCAGCGTTCCCACATCCACCTGCTCCCGACCGTCAGGCCACGCCACGGTGGCGTCGTTGGTCGGGTCCCCCGGTCGCCCGATAGTGACGATCAAATGCCATTGCAACGGATGCTGCAGGATACTCGCGATGAGCTCGTCAAACATGTAGTTCTTGTCTGTCTGAGCTGTCGCCGCCGCGCTGGCTGCTGCAAACGGCTGCACCGGCGCCAGCGTCCAGCGCACCGGGATCGACTTGCCTGCGGCGTCGATGAACCGGAAAGCGTTCAGGCTATTAAACGCCGTGTTGTCAAAACCAGACGACGGTGCGTGGCTCTGGATAATACCTAACGCCCGCACCGTTGCGGGATGGCTCGCGGCAAACGCCGCCATTTTTTCGGGATCGGGCTTGCCAGTCTTGGGGTCGGGCTGCGACGCAACCAGATTGTCGTAGAAGGCCTGCGGCGTCTGGAACGGAAATACCGGCAGGTTGATCATCGCCGTCCGCCACTCTTCGCCATCCGGGAGCCAGAACAAAAGCCCCAGGCCGCGGACCATATTAGGCCCGTCGACAACATTTGGATCGCCGCCGCCAAACGAGAACCGCCCGATCACGGGCGCGCGTCCCGGTTTAAAGACGACGGCCTTTGAGAGCCGCGCTCCCTCGCCGTTGCTCTCGAAATAACCGCTGACGCCGACGCCTTTGGCATGATTGCGCCGCAAACCGGAATGGACTCCGTCGGTCCGCTCAAATGCATCGACGAATCGCGCGGGCGTCAGCGCATTTGGGCTGAACCAGCCGCCCAGATAGAGAAATCCTCCTGCAACGCACACGATAACAACTCCAATGCCCACCAGTCTTCGCAGCGCGCTGCCTCTGCTCAGGGGCGCTGGTTGTTTTTCCGCGGACACGGTCGAGTCACTCGGCAACTGTTTGCTCCAATGCCACTGCAGGCCAACTTATTCCTGGAGCCCCATATCGACTTCCGGCCGGCTGATAACGTACACCCTCGTCCCATCGACGTGCAACGTTCCCCCGGCTTCCGAGGGGTGCGGCATGCGCCCTGAGTCAAAGGAACTCCCGATTAACGCGCTACTCGTAGAATTACATTCCGTCCGGGAGCAAGTTTCCGGCTCCGACTTACCTGAAGTTATCAGCTCTCGGGATTCAGCGGTAACTGATTAGCGTCTGTACCATTGGCGGCTAGCGGATCTGAACGCTAAGCTGCGAATAGGAGAAAGGTACATGATGACAAGAGCTTCTCTAAGCTTTGGAGTGATCGCCGCTGGAGTACTGTGTTTGGGTCTCCTTTTTATCGCGCAGGCGGATAACACCTACAGCGATACGGCAACACTCGTCCACGTAGGCCAAAACCCTAATTCGTGCGGAACAATTTCTGGTACCGATAGTGGTGTGGCCAATGTCCGCTTCGATGCGGATCGGAAGCGATTCAAGGTCAACGTCTCCCTTTATAATGCGTTGCCGAAGACCACTTATGTGGTGGACATCCGCTGCGTAGGGGCCATTGGCAGCCTGACCACGGACTCCCTAGGGGCATCCAGGGCGCAAATCGACTTGTCCAGGTCCGCGCCGCCCTCAAGCGGCTTCTTCATCGACATTTCCGTTTTCAATGGAGTCACTTATGGGGACACATTCATCGCAGGGCCCTTCGACCTAAATTAATGTAGACTACATGCCTGACTAACGCGCAAGTCGGAAAAGTTCAATCGACCGAAGGCAACTACAATTGGCCGACCGACCACTAGGAATGGCCAAATTTGGTTCCTGGAGCAATTTCACTCGGCTTCCGATTTTTTGCACGCCGGATGATGCGACCGGTTTGCCGATTTATCGGCAGCTGTCGCGCACCTGGTAGAGCATCACGATTGTGGCGATCATTTTTGATCGAGGCGAGCCTATTTCCCTTTGTAATCGACAAACAACTCCGGAAACTGCTGCTTCAAGGCCCTAATCTTTGGGAGGTCGCAAATCTGGA
>Ga0187872_10003606_pt1 | contig 12255 bp, 7 predicted proteins | sample June2016WEW_16_4_FD_132973 | JGI IMG/M metagenome (GOLD analysis project Ga0187872, IMG submission 132973) | Peatland microbial communities from SPRUCE experiment site at the Marcell Experimental Forest, Minnesota, USA - June2016WEW_16_40 | ecosystem: Environmental > Terrestrial > Soil >...
CAACGTCACTCCCACCCTCACCCTCAGCCGCCCGGAGGAGTTGCTGCTGCGCCTGCACTGGACTGCAATCCTCTACGGCGATCTCAGCGCGGACATCGCCGTCACCGGAGGCGTGCACAGCGCCCAGGACGTACTGAAGGCCATTATGGCCGGCGGACAGGTCGCCATGCTCGCCTCGGCGCTACTGGCCAACGGTATCCCCTATCTGGCAACCATCCACTCCGATCTGCTGCGCTGGATGGAGGAGCACGAGTACCAGTCCATCCGCCAGATGCGCGGCAGCCTCAGCCGCCGTTCCGTGCCCGACGCCTCGCCCTTCGAACGCGGCAACTACATTAAGACCCTGAGCAGCTACACCCTGCGCAAGCCGGCATAGCAATCCGGTCCATCAGCCCCTCCCCGGTCTTACCACTCAGCCCTCCGCCGCGCTCCGATTCATCGAATGCGGCGGGGGCTGACGCGTTACGGCAAACAGCCGAAGCGCGAAGCTCTGCATGGTTCGACGCAGGTCATTTTCAGCGCAAACCGGGGATGAGCGAGCTGTCCCTCGTGCATCCAATGCAGCAGACCTGCTTTGCGAGCGATACTGGTAGTAGCGAGCTGAGGCATCCGACAAATGGAATTTCACATCTCCCGCGCCGTTCGCGAAGCAACCCAGGTCGATGACATCCTCTTCAGCACCACCGGAAACGTCGTCTTCGCCAATGTTGCCGCCAGCCGCAAGCTGGCCGAGGCGCTCAACCGAACGCGCAAAGACGGGGCGCGCGGAGCTGATGCCGGCGCAATCAACGCCGGCGCGCTCTTCGCCATGGGCCTGATCGACGAGCTGAGCCACGCGCTGGTCGACCAGTACCGCAAGCAGATCGACCCCGCCGTCCTCTCCGAAGCCGTCCGCTGGTTCGCCGAGCGCCTCAACTCCGACAAGACCAGGCCGGGAAAACTGGAGGCCCTGCTGCTGGCCTTCACCGAGCAGTTTCCCAACGCCGCCGTCTTCCGCGGCAAGCTCACTGCCGCCCAGTGGCTGCGCGGCTCAACCGGCGGCCGGCCCAACCGCGAGGCCGCGCTGGAAGAGCTCCTGATGTTGTGGATTGCCAACAGCAACCCCGCCTTCAAGCCCTTCCACGATCTCTTCGCAGACCAGGGTCTGAAGCAGCAGACCGTCTACGCCGACGTCACCGCGTCCTTCCCCGATTTCTTCAGCACGCGCCCGCCCATGGCTCCGGAGATCGGCAGTCTCTACGACGCGCTGCGCGCTCCCATGCTTGCCTCGCCCGACTCGCTCATCGGCCAGCTCGATTTTATCCGCGAGCGCTGGGCGCCCTTCTTGGGCGACGACATCAAACGCATCCTGCTGGCCATCGATGTGCTGCGCGAAGAGGACCTCGCCATCTGGATGCGCTTCCATCCGCCGGGCCCCGACCAGTTCCGCCACGGGCCCTCCTGGGGCTCGATGGGATTCGAGGGCGATGAGTACATCGGCTTCGACGAGCTGCGCCGCCGCCGTTACGCACACGACTATCAGGCCCCGCTCGACGAGTACGAAAACTTCAGCGCCGACCAGGCCTGGATGCCCAACGTGGTGCTGATGGCCAAGAGCACCTATGTATGGCTGGAGCAGCTCAGCAAGAAATATCAGCGCCACATTCACCGCCTCGACCAGATTCCAGACGAGGAGTTGCAACTGCTGGCATCGCGCGGCGTCACCGGACTGTGGCTGATCGGACTGTGGGAGCGCAGCATTGCATCGCGCACCATCAAGCGCCTGCGCGGCCACCACGACGCGGTCGCCTCCGCCTACTCGCTCAAGAGCTACGACATCGCCGGCGACCTGGGCGGCTGGGATGCCTACAACCACCTGAAGCACCGCGCTGCGCACTTCGGCCTGCGGTTGGCCAGCGACATGGTGCCCAACCACATGGGAATCGACTCACCCTGGCTCATCGAGCATCCCGACTGGTTCCTGCATCGCTGGGAGAGCCCCTTCCCGGCCTATAGCTTCAATGGTCCCGACCTCTCCACCGACAGCCGCGTCGAGATCAAGATCGACGACCGCTACTACGATCAGAGTGACGCTGCGGTCGCCTTCCGCCTGCGCCATCACGCCTCCGGCGAGACCCGCTACGTCTACCACGGCAACGACGGCACCTCCTTTGCCTGGAACGACACCGCGCAGCTCGACTACTCCAAGGCCGAGGTGCGCGAGCAGGTGATTCAGACCATCCTGCACGTCGCCCGCCTCTTCCCCATCATCCGCTTCGACGCCGCCATGGTGCTGGCCAAACGCCACGTCCAGCGCCTCTGGTTCCCGCTGCCCGGCGCTGGCGGATCGATCCCGTCGCGCGCGGAGAATGCGATGTCGCAGGAGGAGTTCGATGCGCTGATGCCCAACGAGTTCTGGCGCGAGGTGGTGGACCGCGTCGCCGCCGAGGTCCCCGGCACGCTGCTTCTGGCCGAGGCCTTCTGGCTACTCGAGGGCTACTTCGTGCGCACCCTGGGGATGCATCGCGTCTACAACTCCGCCTTCATGAACATGCTGCGCGACGAGGAGAACGCCAAGTACCGCTCCTACCTCAAGAAGACCATCGAGTTCGACCCCGACATCATGAAGCGCTACGTCAACTTCATGAGCAACCCCGACGAGCGCACCGCCATCGACCAGTTCGGCACCGGCGACAAGTACTTCGGCGTCTGCACCCTGCTGGCCACTCTGCCCGGCCTGCCCATGTTCGCCCACGGCCAGATCGAGGGCTTCACCGAGCGCTACGGCATGGAGTTCAAGCAGGCGATGCTCAACGAGTGGCCCAACGAGGGCCTCGTCGCGCGCCACCAGCGAGAGATCGCGCCCCTGCTGGCCAAGCGCTACATCTTCGCCGGCAGCTCCGAGTTCACCCTCTACGACTTCTGGAACGGCCACGGCAAAGTCGACGAGAACGTCTTCGCCTACTCCAACCGCTACGGCGACGAGCGCTCGCTCATCCTCTACAACAACCGGTACCAAAGCACGCGCGGCACCATCCACATCTCGGCGGCGTTCATGGACAAGGCCACCGGCTCGCTGCGCCAGCGCAGCCTCTCCGACGGCCTCGGACTGCCCACCGGCGAGTCGATGGTCATCGCCTGCCGCGACACCCACGGCCTGGAGTACCTGCGTCGCGCCACCGACCTCCACTGGCGCGGCCTCACCTTCGATCTGCGCGGCTTCCAGTGCGTCGTCCTGCTGGACTGGCGCGTGCTGCAACCCACCTCCGACTGGCCATGGGACAGGCTCTGCGACTCGCTCAACGGCAAGGGCGTGCGCAGCGTCCACGACGAGATGGTGAAGCTCCGCTTGCGTCCTCTGCACGATGCTCTGCGCGCCGCCGTCAGCCCAGCCAACGTCCGCGCCCTCGCCCAACTCGCCAACCAAATCGCGCAGCAGAACACTGAGCAGGGAACCGTCCCCAATTCATCCACTCGCGCAAAGAAAGAAGACAAGCGCGCGAAAACTCAACTCGATCCGCGCCTGCGCGCCATCGCCGAAAAGGGCCAGATAGTCTTCGACCGTCTCCTCGAACAGATTCCCGAAGAGAACCGCGCGCCGATCGTTCGCGCCGATGCTACCGCACCATCCGGCACGCAAACAGGCGTCGATGCTCAAGCTGCGGATGCGATTGAGCCTGCGTTTGCCGCCGGTCTTCGCGCAATGTTGTGCGGCGCGGCGCGCCTGCAAGCTCTCGCGCACACCTACTCCACCGACTGGCCCGCGAAATCGCGCCCCGTCCTGCCCGGAAACGTTCCAGCCACGCGCCACGAACGCACCTGGGCGCCGATTCTCGCCTGGATCGTTCTGCACAGCCTTCCCTCCCACTGCATCCCGAACGGCGACCGCGCAGAACTTGTAGCCCTGTTCGACCGCCTCCTCTTGCGCGCCACACTCGCCGACCTCTTCTCCTCCATGGGCATGGAGGGCGAGGCCTGTTGGCAGGCCGCCGCCCAGGTGCGCCTGCTGTTCTCTCCGGCTGCGGCTGCACCGGACGCGGTCTACTCCGAAGCTCTCTGGGCAGACCCCGACGTCCGCTGGCTCGCCGGCGTCAACCAGGCCGGCGGCATCACCTTCTTCAACCGCGAGCAGTTCGACGAGCTGCTCACCTGGCTCCAGCTTCCCGCACTCATCCAGATCGCCCACTCCGAAACCACCCAGTCGAAATCGGCCCATTCCACCGCCATCGCCAAGATTGAGAAATCCGTCGCCGCAGCCCGCGCCGCCGCGCATCGCGCAGGCTACAACTTGAAGAAGTTCCTGGCCGCGCCAACCCCATCCTCCCACCGTCCTCGCGCTCATAGCTCATAGCCCGCAGCACATAGCCGAAGCCGAAAACGCCTCAGCCAAACTCCCCGATGCATCCAGCCCCGGCGCGCTGACCCCGAACCTTCTACAATCACCCAAGCCATGCCCGCCCGCCTCATCCTCAACGCCGACGACTTCGGCCTCACCCGTGGCATCAACCGCGCCATCGCCGAGCTGCACTCAGCCTGCGTGCTGCCCTCCGCCACGCTGATGGCCGCAGGCCCCGCCTTCGACGACGCCGTCCAACTCGCCTGCGCCCACCCCACGCTCGGCGTCGGCTGCCACATCGTGCTCACCGACGGCGCGCCCGTCTCGCCGCCCGGCTCGATTCGCAGCCTGATCGGAGCCGACGGAATCAACTTCCGCCGATCGCTGGTCGATTTTGTGCAGGCACTTTTGCTGGGACGGATTAAGGAAGATGAGATCGCGCGGGAGGCCCTCGCGCAGATTGAGAAGTTGCAACGCGCCGGAATCCATCCCACCCACATCGACACGCACAAGCACACCCACCTCTTCCCCTCCATCGCGCGCGCGCTGCTGCAAGTCGCCGATCGCTGCGGAATCCGCGCCATCCGCAACCCCTTCGAGCCGGACTGGAGCCTCGCGCTCAATCACGGCCGCCTCGCGCGCCGCCTCGCCGTCCGCCTCATTGGCCTCCTGCGCCCACGCTTCGAGGCCCACGCGCAACTGCGCGACGGCCGCATGTTGACGACCGATGGAACGGTGGCGATCTCCGCCACGGGCGAGTTGAACGCCACTACACTGGGCGAGATTCTGCGCGCGCTTCCGTCCACTGGGACCTACGAGCTCTGCTGCCATCCCGGCTACAACGACGCCGAGCTCGACCGCGTCGCCACCCGTCTGCGCGCCCACCGCGACATCGAGCGCGAGGCCCTGCTCAGCGAGATTCCGAGAGTTCTCGCCGGCCCAAACGCTCCCTTGCTCCTCCGCTACGGGAGCCTTGCTGCGCAACAAGCCGCATCGTTTCAGCGGCAGGTATGAGATTCTAGGAAGCGCAAGGAGGGCCGTTGGCAACCATCCATGAAATTGCGAAACTCGTCGGCGCGTCCGCGCCACTCGTCACCAACGAGATTCTATGCGTCTCCAGCATCGAAGCTGCCACTTCGTCCGCGCTGGTCTTCGCCACCGACTCCGCAACTCTCGCGGTCGCGCTCAAGTCACCAGCGGGCGCAATCCTCACCCGCCCCGCGCTGCTCTCGCCGAGCAGCGATTCCGCGCCGGCCAGCGACCCGCACGATCCGCGTCTGCTCGCCGTCGCCGACCCGCGTTACGCCTTCGCCCTCGCCGCGCGCTTTCTGCGGTCCAAAAAATCGTCCTCCCGCGACTCCGCGCCGCGCATTCATCCCACGGCTGTCCTGGGCGCAGGCGTGCGACTGGGGCAGGGAAGCAGCATCGGCCCCCACGCCGTGCTCGGCGACGGCGTGGTTCTCGGCGAAGAGTGTGAGATTCTCGCCAACGTCACCATTTACTCGGGGGCGACGCTGGGCAATCGCGTTCTCGTTCAGGCTGGAGCGGTTCTCGGGGCCACCGGCTTCGGCTACGCGCGCAATTCCGCCACCGGCGAGTACATTGCATTTCCGCAGCAAGGGACACTGGCGATCGAGGACGACGTGGAGATCGGCGCCAACTCAACCATCGACCGCGGCGCGCTGGGCGAGACGCGCATCGGCGCAGGGACGAAGATCGACAACCTGGTGCACATCGCGCACAACTGCGTGGTTGGGCGCAACGTTGTCATCGCCTCGCAGACGGGGATCTCCGGTTCGTGCGTCATCAAGGATGGAGCGATTCTGGGCGGCCAGGTTGGCCTGGGAGAACACGCGCACATTGGCCCCGGCGTGATTCTGGGCGGAGGCGCGGGCGTTCTCAGCCACAAGAAAGTCCGCGGCCCTGGCGAGGTCTTCTGGGGCCGCCCGGCGCGCCCGCTGAAGCAGTACCTGCGCGACCTGGCGCGGCTCAGCCGAGGCTGAGTTGAACGATCAGAATTGTGTTGATGCTGTACTCAGTCGGCGTCGTCGCTCAGCGCGTCCATGTACGCAACGTCGAGCGCCGTGCCCTGCACCGTGACGTACTCGTTGTCGATCTCGGAGCCATCGACGGTGCTGAAGATGTGCACCTGTCCGCCGTACGCGGTGTAGACCTTGTTGAAGTTCTGCACCCAGCAGATGCCGGTGAGGCTGCCGTAGTAGTACTGGTTGTCGTTCTGGTTGGGATAGGACACCACCGCGGTCGGCGATCCCGGCGTTACGTTGGGGACAATCTGCGGAGAGAGCGTTGCGCCGCCCAGCACAACCATGGTCAGGCAGTTGTAGTTCTGCCCCAGCTTGGCGCGTTCTCCCGTGGCGCAGAACTGCGATCCGATCCACAGCGTGTTGTTGTCGGCAAACAGCATCTTGGAGTGGTTGCCATCGGAGATGGAGTACTTGCCCGTGATGGTGTTGGTCGTCTGGTTCATTGTGGACAGGAAGCCGGCGAAGAGACCGTCCGGCTGCAGTTGCTGGCCGGCCAGGTAGAGCGTTGTCCCGTCGGAAAGCGCGTCGGTGACGCCTCCCGGCACGGGCACATTGGCAATCTGCGGGTTCGGCTGCACGGGCGACGAGGGGATCACATTCTGGATCAGCGGGCCTTGCTGGAGCAGCGTGACGCTGGCCGTCTTGCCGCCGCACTCCGGGCCGCAGTTCAGCACGTACGCCGTGGTGCCATCCAGCGAGTAGTAGACGTTCGTCGGCTCGTCGTACGTCCCCGGCACGGAGACCGCGCAGTAGACGGGGAGCAGGGCCGGTTCGCAGTCGGCCGAGCCGGTGGCCGTAATGGCCGCCTGCTGGGTTGGGTACTGGTTCTGGTTCAACTTGAAGACCCGGTACAGCACATTGGAGTTGCGCACCATGACAAGCGCAACCGTGTCCCCCTTATTCACGATGACCTTGAAGACATTGGGCAGATTGAGCACGTAGCCCTGTCCCGTCAGGTTGTCGACGATCTCCAGTACGCCTGCGGCCTCCTCGGCCCCGTAGTAGTGCTCGAATGTCGGGGAGACCGCGACCGCACTCGATCCCGACTGGAACGTGCCCACCGAACCGGAAGACGTTTCGGTCGAATAATTGACGGGGGTCAGAGTCCCATCGCTGTTGGAATAGACGTATCCGCGCATCTCCGCGGGGAAGTTCATGATGGTGCCGGGATACCCCGACGAATAGCCGCCGATCGAATAGTTCGGAATCGTGTCTTCGACGTTGCTGCGAATGTTGCGATAGGCGTCGACGATCTGCAGGCCTCCGCTGCTGCCGTTATTGCTAACGCCGATCATCACGCGCTGGGCGAGCTTGCTGGGCGGCACGGGCCGGCCCGCATAGTTGTACTCCGGAAACTTGTAGTAGTAGTATGCCGCCGAGTGGCAGCTGCAGAGCGCAAGCGTGGACAGCGCAAGCATTAGCCCGCAGAGCATCCGGGAGCCGAAGGCGCCGCCTCCGGAGGTCTTCTGCGCAGAGCACGAGGATTGGGTCAAGGGAGCTTCCGGCGACGGGCTGGGGAATGGCTGAGCACCAGCCCCGCGGACAAAGAGACTTCGATTCTTCAACGTGGGCAACTCCAACCTTCGTCGTGCAAGGGTTTCGCCTACTTACCCTCCGAGTATACCAAAGGAAGACTGCCTCGAAGACCGGCCAGCGGCGGTTTGGTGCTGGCTTACAACCTGGCTTAGGATGGAGCAATACGTTTCAGCGAGCAGGGTTCAAGCTTCAAGGAACAGGCTTCGGGGACATGCCATGGCAGGTGCGGGATCGAGTGCGGCAGAGACCACGGCGGCAGACGCGAAAGGCAGCGCGAAGGCCGGCAAAAAAAACAGCGCGAAGGCTGGCGCGGCTGCTTCTGTCCTTGACCGGCTCTTCGCCGGCGGACGCGTGCTCTCCGACGGCGCCATGGGCACCATGCTCTATGATCGCGGAATCTTCATCAATCGCTGCTTCGATGAGTTGAACCTCTCGCAGCCGGAGACCGTCGCCGGTATCCACGCAGAGTATCTGCAGGCTGGCGCGCAGATCATCGAGACCAACACCTTCGGCGCAAACGCCTTCCGCCTGGAGCGCCACGGCCTGCGAGACCGGGTGCGCGAGATCAACCTCGCCGGAGTCCGCATCGCCCGCCAGTGCGTCGGGCAGATTGCCCAGAAGCAGGCCTCCGAGGCCTTCGTCGCCGGGGCCATCGGCCCGCTCGGCGTTCCGCTGGCGCCGAAGGAAGAACTCACGCTCGACCAGGCCCGCGCAGCCTTCGCCGAACAGATCGCTGCGCTGGCCGAGGGCGGGCCCGGCGTGGGTGCGGACCTGCTCATCGTCGAAACCATGACCTCGCTGGCCGAGGCGGGCGAGGCCATTCACGCCGCCCGCGAGGTGGCCCCCGGCCTGCGCATCGTCGTGATGATGACGGTGGATGAGGACGGCAACTGCCTCGACGGCGCCACACCTGAGATCGCCGCCGAGCGGCTGACCAAGTGGGGCGCGGACGTCATCGGATGCAACTGCTCGGACGGCCCCGCCACCGTGCTCGCGGTCATCGAGCGGATGCGCCTGGCGACCCGCCTGCCGCTGGCCGCCATGCCCAACGCCGGACTGCCCCGCGCCGTCGAGGGCCGCAACATCTACATGGCCTCGCCGGAGTACATGGCCAGCTTCGCGCGCAAGTTCATCCACGCCGGCGCAAGCCTCATCGGAGGCTGTTGCGGAACCACGCCCAACCACATCCGCGCCATGAAGTCTGCGATGCGCGCGCTGCAGGCGCAGGAGGACTCGGCCCGGAGGGACGCGGCCGGACTGGGCGCGGCTGGCCACGAATCCGCCGCCGCAGGCCAGAGCTCGCTGCAGGCAGACTCCGAGGCCGCCGTGGAGGCCGCTGGGCCAAGTTACCGCCCCAAACCCATCGTCAGCCAGGTGGAGCCGCTGCCCCTGGCCCAGCGCTCCAGGGTCGGCGCGCTGATCGCCTCCGGCCAGTTCTGCACGCTGGTGGAGATTGTTCCGCCCAAGGGCATCGACTGCACAAAAGAGATCGAGGGCGCGGCGCTGCTGCACCGGCTCGGCGTCCACGCCATCAACGTCCCCGACTCGCCCCGCGCCAGCGCCCGCATGAGCGCGCAGAGCCTATGCATCCAGATCCAGCAGAAGGTCGGCATCGAGACCGTGCTGCACTACACATGCCGCGACCGCAACCTGCTTTCCATCCAGTCGGACCTGATCGGCGCATCGTCCATCGGCCTGAAGAACATTCTCTGCCTCACCGGCGATCCGCCCAAGATGGGGAACTACCCCGACGCGACGGCCGTCTTCGATGTCGATGCCATCGGGCTCACGGGAATCGTGCGCAATCTCAACTACGGCCTCGACCTCGGCACCAACCCCATCGGTGCGTCCACCGGCTTCACCCTGGCCTGCGCCGCCAACCCCGGCTTCCCCGACATCGACTTCGAAGTGCGCCGCTTCGCGCGGAAGGTGGAGGCGGGCGCGGAGTATGCCATCACCCAGCCGGTCTTCGACCTGCGCCTGCTGGAGCAGTTCCTGCGCCGCATCGAGCCATTCCGCATCCCGCTCATCGCGGGCATCTGGCCGCTCATCAGCCTGCGCAACGCCGAGTTCCTCAGGAACGACCTGAAGATCTCCATGCCCGACGCAATCCTCGCCCGCATGGCCGCCGCCAGTACGCCCGAGGCCGCGCGTGCCGAGGGCGTTCTCATAGCGCAGCAGATGCTGACCCAGGCGCGGACCATGGTGCAGGGCTGCCAGGTCAGCGCGCCCTTCGGAAAATACACCGCCGCCGCCCAGGTCCTCGGGCTGGCATAGCAGACTTTGAGAGAAATGTGAGGGAGCAAACCGCCATGGCGAACTTTGAAGAGCACTTGACACAGTTGGAGAAGGTGGTGGAGAAACTGGAACGCGGTGACCTGACGCTCGACGAATCCGTGCGCCTCTTCGAGGACGGAATGAAGCTGACCACCGCCTGCAAGGCTGAGCTGGAGCAGGCCGAAGGCCGCATCCAGGTGCTGGTGGAAGGCAAAGCCGGCAAGATGCAGCCCGCCGACCTGGACCTGCAACCAAGCGAGACCGGCGCCATCGAAGCCGATGAGGACAAGGAATAGAGCCGCGTCCAAGCTGTTTTATGGTTGCTGGATGCGGACCGCCGAAGCGACCGGGACAGGTTTCTGCTGGCCAACGGCTGTTTTATTCATTTATTTTCTTGTAGATACATCCGATAAACCGGAACGGATAAAAAGATGATAAATATGAGTGAGTTTTAGTCATATTATATGCAACTATTATGCTATTATTACGTCTAAGGATGTAGAGCGCAGCCCACCCGGCTGCCCCAACATTTCAACTTCATTTGAGGAGACTTTGAGATGACTACATTGACTCGATTTGTTCCGTTCCGTTCGCCGCTGGCCGATATGGCTGTCCTGCAGAACCGCCTGAACTCGATCTTCAACGACTTTTCCCTGCCGGAGGGCGAGCAGGAGTCGCTCGCCATGGGCAGCTTCATCCCCCCGGTGGACATCTACGAGGACGCGCACCAACTGGTCTTGAAGCTGGAGGTCCCGGGCATCCAGCAGGACGCCCTCGACGTCCATGTGGAGAACCAGACGCTCACCGTCAAGGGCGAGCGCAAGTTCGAGAAGGATGAGAAGGAGGAGAACTTCCACCGCATCGAGCGCCGCTACGGCAGCTTCGTCCGCACCTTCACCCTGCCCCAGACGGTAGACACCGGCGAGGTCAAGGCAAGCTATGACGCTGGCGTTCTGACCATCTCTCTGGCCAAGAAGGAGGCCGCCAAGCCCAAGCAGGTCAAGGTCGAGATCGGCTCCTCCACGCAGCCCAAGCAGGTGGAGGCCAAGACCGCATAATCGCGCCGCGTCCCATTCAGCTCGACCTCACAATATCAGGGGAAATCCCCAGCATAAACAAAACGCCCCGCATGGCCAACCAGCCGCGCGGGGCGTTTTTCCGTTTATCGAGCTAGCGGTCCCTGCTGGTGACGAAGCCGGGTACCCAGAGAAGGGCGCGCTTGGCTTCGGAGTGGGGCAGCTCGGCGATGGAGAGCCGCGCGGCCTCGGCGTAGGCGCAGGCCGTGTCCATGGCGTAGGCGATGGAGCCGTGCCGCTCCAGAATCTCCAGAATCTCCGGGTGCGAGACACTGGCGAAACTGCGTTCGGCCAGCACCGTGCGGATCGCCTCGCGGTCGGCCCCGGTGCCGCGCTCCAACGCGTGGATGACGGCCAGCGTAGCCTTGCCCTCACGCAGGTCGCTGGCCACCGGCTTGCCCAGGATCTCTTCGTTGGCGGTCAGGTCCAGCATGTCGTCCACGATCTGGAAGGCCAGGCCGAGGTTGCGCCCGTACTCGCCCAGCATCGCCTCGGTCTCCTCGTCGGCGTGCGTAATCGCCGCGCCCAACTGCATGGAGACGCTGAACAGGCACGCCGTCTTGCGGAAGATCAGGTCGAAGTACTCCTCTTCGTTGATCAGGTGTCCCAGCTTCTGCATCTGCAGCAGCTCGCCCTCCACCATCTGCTGGGTCAGCGAGATCAGCAGCTCCAGCACGCGGAAGTTGCGCTCCTCCAGCGCGGTCGCAAACGACTGCATGTAGAGCCAGTCGCCGGCCAGCACGCACTTGGCGTTGCCCCATGTGGTGTTGGACGAGGGACGCCCGCGCCGCGTCTCCGCCTCATCGATGATGTCGTCATGCACCAGCGTCGCGGTGTGCAGCATCTCCACCACCGCACCCAGCCGGATGCGCGCGTGGCTGGTGCAGCCCAGCGCCTTCGACGAGAGCAGCAACAGCAGCGGACGGATGCGCTTCCCGCCGCCCGCCATCAGGTACTGCGCGATGTCGGTGATGACGTCGACGTCCGACGCCGACTGCCGCGTGAA
>Ga0187872_10003607_pt1 | contig 12254 bp, 8 predicted proteins | sample June2016WEW_16_4_FD_132973 | JGI IMG/M metagenome (GOLD analysis project Ga0187872, IMG submission 132973) | Peatland microbial communities from SPRUCE experiment site at the Marcell Experimental Forest, Minnesota, USA - June2016WEW_16_40 | ecosystem: Environmental > Terrestrial > Soil >...
TGAATTCCCATTCATAGACAACGAGGAGATCTCCCCAGTCACAGCGTCGCCGAGGTAGATGGTCTGGTGAACCTGATCAATGGCAACCCCTGCGAAGGCCGTTCGACCGAACCAGGTTTGTAGTTGAGCGCCTGCCAGCGAGTATCTTGCCAGCAATCCTTGCCGCAGTGCGGTGTTATAGAGGGCGACGAATATCGAATCTGTATCGCCGATGCGGACAGCAGCCATATCTGCCGGAGTAAAGTATCCCAGAGAGTCTTTGAGCAGCGTGATCCCTCCGCTGGTCGAATCGATCAACGATAGCCTGCCCCGGCCACCTAACACGACCAATGTGCCGGATGGTAAGGCACTTATGGCAACCGGTCCTTGGGCTTTGCCAGGTGGCGCCTGCGACGCCATCTGGGCCCGCCCGCTGCCTACGCATCCCAGCATCAACGCAGCGATTGAATAGAACGCGATCTTCTTAGTGGAAGATGTCATGGCTGTTTTTTGAGAAGCTTCAGGAAATCATCGGCATTTCTGAACCCAACTAGCCCAACCAGCGCGCCAATCGCGCCGACGGGTAACAGTTGGTAGGGATCCAGCTCAAATCCAAACAGTCGAAATTCACTGCCACCATAGACCAGCATGATTCCCAATACTTCGGCAATCCCCGCGCAAAGCAACGCCACCACAAAGGCCTTGTACCATTTCATACCGTCGACACTGGTCTTGCCCAACTGTGCCAGCAGGCTTCCCGCTATCGCTCCTACGAAGACGGACAAGATTAGACTCCAGAAGGAAGGACTAAAACGAATTGCTACCGGAATTTCCAAAGTTCCAGGAACTCCGCCCGGTGAGTCGTAACTGACATATAAAGTTAAGGTCTCGTGAGCCTTGCCTGGAGCGAGCGGGAAAATGGATGCGCCCAGCGCGTGCCACGGATTAGGACGCAAGTCCAGCACAACGGCCCCGTCGAGGCTCTGCCCGGCATCCAGCACGGTCGAGTTGCTGCGGGGAATGTGCACCGCAGCTTGCGGGGTTCCTTGCCAGTATGACCCATGTCCCGGAGAGACCATCACCTCTGGGTACAAACCGATAGGTAAATCGGAGAGCGTGTTGTTCAGGGTGACGTCCAACGTCGTACTGCCGCTCAGACTGACCGGCGACAACTGGTCTCCGGCGTGGCCCTGCAAGATCGATTTCGCGTAAACAAAGTTGTACAGAGGAATCCGGACTAGGCCGTCTTCTAACTGCGCACCCTCGCCCACATGGAAGGTGACATCCTGCATTTTGTCGATAAACGTGCCGGAGGGTAGTACCTGCACTCGAAAAGCGCAACGCTGCCCTTGGCCGCCGTTAGGATGTACATACACGGGATAAATGAAATAGCCATAGCTACCACGCGTCGTATTCCCCAGATCGACCGCGACCGTGTAATTACTGGTGGTGCTTTGTGGCATTTGTTGGGGGAGGGTCGCCGGCACCGCTGTCGGATCACAAATGCCAGGCCTGAACTCCACTTTTCCGTCTGGCAGGTTTACGTCGGGGATTTGCAGAGTTACAGTAGCGAAAAGCGGACACGGATATAAGGGAGACAAGAATAACAAACCCAAGAGGACGGTTCGTGCGCGGCGTGTTTTCCCTGCGCAAATCATTGGTTGCTTCCGTGCTTATGCAGAAGTATGCAGAAGCTTGGGGAAGGGAAGTCGCATTGTGAGGTAATTGCGGGTGAACACACCAAGAAAACCCATTCTGTTACGAAATCCGAAATTGCGAATCGCCACCTGACGCGGAGAGCAAGCCTTTGATGTAGACTCGGCTCGGCAGAAGAAGGTTCCTCGGGCCAATGCGAGCCCGTTATGTGCCTAACCTGCTTTCGATGTAGTATCCCGGCCCCGAGTCGTTTTCCTGGCCATACCTAACTGACATGGCGGCCGTTCTGCGAGTGGTACCATGGCCAAGAAAATGGCAATAACGATCTCCGGCGCTGTTTCGTTGGGGAGCTATGAGTCGGGCGTGATTTTTGAAGTGCTGGATGCGCTCGCTCAACATAACCAGTGGGCTAGTGCGAGTAATCTGTCCGATGAACGCATCGAGATAGATGTGCTCACGGGTGCTTCAGCAGGGGGTATGACGGTCGCGATGATCGCGCAGCGTCTCCTCTATGACGGCCTCTCCATGAGTCAGGCTTACGACAATCCTGTTTACAACGCATGGGTGTCGGATGTTGACATTGTGGGATTGCTGGCAAGGGGCCCGACCGAGGATGTGACCCATTCTGTTCTGTCTTCCGATTTCGTCATCAGAATATCGGAAACTTACCTGATGGGACGGTATAAGAACCAGCCACAGCCTCCGCCAACTCCACAACCGCATGCGGCGCTATCTTCAGACCACAAGCTGCAACTTGGGCTGGCTCTATCGAACCTTAACGGGGTTGACTATTACCGTTCCACGCTCAGCGGAGGTCAGTTCATATACACGCGCCATGAAGACCAGTTCGTAAGTGAGATTGACCAGATTCCGGACGATCGTCCGGAACTGTGGGAACGAATTCGTGCAATGGCTGTCGCCTGTGGCGCATTCCCTGTTGCTTTTCGAGTGCAAGATCTGGTCAGGAACATCGTGGAATATACCAGCCCCTATCTGGTTCGAGGCATCTGGGACGGTCAGGCCAGCACGAAATTCACGTATACCGACGGTGGCGTGTTCCAGAACGAGCCCTTGGGGATGGCCAAGAATCTCGTAGAACAAGTGCCTGGAGGTCGCCTGAATGCCGCTCAACGTGGTTATCTGTTTATCGCGCCGAAACCAAAACAATCTGATGAGGTGAAGAACTCACCGGACCCGAATGTGGGCTTCAGTGCGGCAAACGCCAATTACAAAACATTAGCATCTCGTCTTGCGGATTCGGTAATTGGACAATCCGAGTTCCAAGACTGGTCTGTGGCAGAGGGCTACAACGATCAACTACTTTTACTGGATGAGCGGGCTGGCGAGTTGCAGAGCTTGTTTCTCAGCGGGACTCTGACTCCCGCCATGACATCTCCGGTTTCCGACGCTTTGCTCAAGTCCTTTTTTGCAGAGGGCGACCATCTGACACCTGCATCTCTCGCCAATCTCAACGCGGCTCGTACTCAGTTGAGGCAGCAATACGCGGCTGAATACGCCCGATTCGGCGGACAGGCAGTCATTGCCGACGCGTGGCTGGACACGGTGCTGGTGCTTGAACTCGCCGCGAGATTGCACGAGAAGGAAGAGATGCTCATTTACGATTTTGTGGCTGTACCTGAGCAATTGGCAAGCAATGGACTGCTTGCGTTTGCTGGTTTCTTCGATGTTAGCTACCGCAAGCACGATTATGACTATGGGCGCAGCGTAGCCCAACAGCAATTGGCCAAGTACAAGGCACAACCGGGGAGCGTCTTCTCTAATCTGCACTGGACACCGAAACCGATTGATCCCATCGATCAGAACCTGAACAACATTCAGATGGCGCAAGTGGACGAAGCGAAACGCCAGAAGGTTTATGACCAGATACGTGACGCGGCCAATGAGCTGCTGGAGGAATTGGACGTGACTGTATTCATTCGTAAGCCGCTTATGTGGTTTTTCATCGAGGAGCAGATCAAGAAATTGCTTGCGCTTTGAATCCGGGTCATCAATTGTGGGGCGCGAACTACGGGCTCCCCGTTTGGCATGAGCGCTAGGAAACCGAAGTCACTCGCCCAGCTTTTGTGGGCGCTACGGTTGGGCATCAATCAGCCGAGAGATTTGCGATTGGCTGCATTGGACGGGTCGAAGTCACTCTGACTTATCTCTCTCGGAGTGCAGTATCTCGTACTGTCCTCGGCACTTGTGGCAAGTCGACCCAGAATCACAATTCGGGAAGCCCCGATTTTTCAGTCTATTGCTCAATGCAGCAGGGTGGTGTAATGTGGTGCAACAACGAGTTTATCAGAGATTTCCCATGCCCTCAGCGAAGCGGAAAGACCAGAAGACCAAGGCATCACAATCGCCCCGCGCCTCCGTTACATTTCCCCCTGACCTTTACCAGACACTAGAAGACCTCGCAAAGAAGAAGAAGGTTTCCGTCGCCTGGATCGTGCGCGATGCCGCTGAAAAATACGTGGCCGATCAATGGCCATTATTCGCGAGTCGCCCATGAGCACGCTCCCCGGCGCTCCTGTCCGGAAACCCCACAAAGCCCCAATCCGCGTTATCTACAGCCGGGACGATATCGCCGCCCCTTTGCCGGACCGCGTGAAGGAGTATCCCGAATTTCGTTACATGGGCTCGAAAAACCGCCTCCTCCCGTGGATCCACAGCGTGCTCGGTACGCTCGATTTCGAGACCGCAGCCGACCCTTTCGCCGGCAGCGGCTGCGTTGCCTATCTGCTGAAAGCCATGGGCAAGAGAGTTGTTGCATCAGACTTTCTCAACTTTTCCACAACAATCGCCCAGGCCACCATCGGAAACAGCCATCATCAACTGGACGGACCGGCTCTCAAGAGGATCCTTGGCCCAGTCAAGAATGGTCCCGACTTCATTGAGAGTACCTTCGGCGGGATTTTTTATCAGCGAGACGATCTCCGCTTTCTTGACCGTGTTTCCCACAACATCGAAAAGCTCCCCATAGCCGAACAACAGGCGCTCGCCCGCGCCGCCCTGATTCGGTCGTGCCTGAAAAAACAGCCGCGCGGCGTATTTACCATCACCGGCAGTCGCTATGATGATGGCCGCCGGGATCTCAAGCTCTCCATCGAGGAACATTTTCTTGAGCAGGTCGAGAAGTTCAATCGCGTAGTGTTCGACAACGGCCGCAGACACACGGTGAAGCGCGCCGATGTGTTCGACCTGCGGCCGCGGGGTGTGCATCTTGTGTATCTGGATCCCCCCTACGTGCCTCGATCAGACGACAATTGCTACATTAAGCGTTATCACTTCCTAGAAGGCCTGTCCTGCTACTGGCGGGGCCTCGACATCATGCATGACACGAAAGTGAAAAAGATACAGAAGCGCTTTACGCCGTTCAGCTATCGGCGGACGGCCGCCGAGGCCTTTGACCGGATGTTCCGGCTCTACCGGAATAGTACGATTGTTTTGTCTTACAGCTCGAACGGATATCCCGATCTGGACGTGCTCGAAAATCTCATGCGCCGCTACAAGAAAAATATCGTGACCTATGAGAAGCCCCACCGCTATCACTTCGGAACTCACAAGGGCGTGGAGCGCGCGGAAGTGCAGGAATACCTTCTGGTGGGACGCTGATGCAGGTTGTCGCGCAGAATCTCGACGATATTCTGGCTGGTCTCCAGCCCCTCACCGTCGACTGGCAGGATGACATTTCGCGGCGGGTGATCGCCGAGATCGAGGCGATGCCGGTCAAGAGGGTATACACCCTGGACGATGTGAGAATCCTTCTGGACAAGGATTTTGACGATGCGCTGCTGATCTGCCGCCTTTTCCTTGGCCTCTCGAAAGATACTTTTACCGGTGCACTGCGCGACGCTTTAAGCGGAGCGCCTGCCGGCGTCACCAGCTACAGGGCGGACAAACCCAAATTCCTGGATGCGCTTCTGCGGCTGGGGATCCTCGAAGCGATGGCCGAGCAAACGAACCGCGTGCCACGATGGAGCGATATTCTCGTGGAGCGTCTTCGCAGCGGACGTGGCAGTGCGATAAGCGGACAGAAGCGAGGCCGCGGCGTCGAAGATTTTGCCGAAGCCATCGTCCGCAAGGTTTTCGACGATCAGTTTGTAGCGCGATGCACCTTCACCGGTCCCAGGGGCAAGACGGCGAAGTGCGACTTTGCTATTCCTGCCAGGGCGGATGCACGGATACTCATTGAGTCGAAAGGCTATGGAGCCACGGGCTCAAAGATGACAGACATCATCGGCGATATCGAGAAAATCATCGCCGCCAAGCGGCCCGATACGGCGTTCCTGTTTTTTACGGATGGCCTGACCTGGAAACAGCGTAAGAGTGACCTGCGCAAGATCGTTGAATATCAGAACGCAGGCGATATCACGCGCATTTACACCTATGCTATGGCCGACCAGTTTGAAGCCGATCTCCGTCAACTGAAAGCCGAATTTAAGCTATAGAAGACTTCCCCGAATGAGCATAATTTACTTAAATTAAATCAAGAACAAGATCACGACGCTCTTCGACGGGAAGATTGATCTTTCGGATATCAGCCCTGCGGATCAGCACAATCATTTCCTAACGCGGGCTCTGGCTGCCAAGATATTGCGTTGAATAGTAGGTTCCCGACGGTCATGGGCGGATAGTCTCGTTTTGGCCAGCAGCTAAGTGCCAAAGCACTTCGTGCAGCTTGAGCATTGCATACGTATCCATTTCGCAGTATTTGAGGAGTTGGCGCCGCGAAATCTCTGCTTCATCACCAGAGATTTCGCCTTTTGCCATGCGAGCGAATCGGGCAATCGCAGTATCGCCGTCCCTAATGTTTAGCTCTGCATAGGACAAATCGGGAACGAGAGCCGGTAACACTTTCTTGATAGAGAAACTTCCCCGGAACTCGGGATGGTAGACGTTCCCCTCAATAATTTTCTCCAAGTCCTGGAGCCTGCCCAATATCGATTGCAGGGCGTCTGCTAAATCTGGAAACGCATCGCGTAATGCTTCGATCCGCTTCTCTTCGAACTTTGTGTATACGATGATCGAACCACCTTCACCAAGCCTCTCGATCAGTGCTTCAGTGAGTTCTCTCTCGCAGTTCTTTTTCGGATCACGCGCCAGATATTCGCTGTGGCTCGGTTCGCCATCGATGCTTCCGCGATGGTGAATGCTAAACTGCGTAACGACCTGCCGGTGGCAACCAAATGTTGGGTAAAGGGGAAGAACTGTGGCGACGGTTTCAAAATCCAGGTAATGGCATGGCCATTTGATGTTCTTGAGCGCCGCACTGAGTCCAGGCTCCAGGATCGCTTTACCTGAAAGCATCGCGCCAACGGCCCGCTGTTGAGTCGGGTTGAGCTTAAGGTCGTTCGGAAGTTCGGATATCTCTACAATCCCCTCTTGCGACAGGCGTTTTAACTTCGTGTGATGGAGACTGGGAATCTCCAAAACGGAATGTGACAGCCCAGATCCGAGACATTCACCTTCGTATGTAGGGCAGTCACGGCAGGCGGATACAAGTTTAGGAACTGGCTGAGTCTGATCGAACAGGATGCGGGCGACATCGTCAGCCTGCTCGTCAAACTCTTGCGCGCGTTCGTTGACCTCATCGGTCTTATCCACGATGTCGAAAAGGTGCTCGGTCGAATCACCAAAACGATACGTTCTCGAGAGCAGGGCTAAGGAGGCCTTGGAGATCTGTACTCCGGCACGCCGGAAAATCATCACCGTATAGACGAGATCGTCCACCAGTTCGCTTATGCTCTTCGTATCCGAAAAGCTCGACTTGACCTCGAGAACGTGCCACCCGACCCCGTCCCGTCTCAGAATGTCAGCCTTTGCGACAAAAGGGCCAACCTCGGCCGTCGCCTCGAACAGCGACGGAGTTGCGGCATTGGTGAGGAGATCTTGCGTGACTTCGACAGCACTTCTACCGTTGGTCTTGGATACCAAGGTCCCGTCTGGGTAAAGCTGCCGTGCTAGGCTTCCGATTTCCTGCCCTTGCAGCATGCGGAACAACTCCGATTCGCTCGGAGCTTCGTAGCCTGTCCGCAGACCGTACCATGCCATTCCCAGACAACGCTGGGCCGTTAACCAATCCTGCTTACTGATGGTTTCCTTCACTGTCAATCTCCCGTAAATTGCAACATCGCCATGTGATCCGCATGCGACCGAATGAGCTGAACTCGCGGAATCTACAGGTTACTGCTCAGCCACAATAGGATTCTACTCACATCGACTCGTGACGCGTCGCACGGAGATCCCGCTCTCTCACAGACGGACAACCAAGCCACTACACGCCGTCGCGGAAGTTCCTGGTGGAATTCAGAAGGCAGTTGAAGGCCTATAACTTCGTAGTATTGAGGAAGAGTCAGCAGATGTGAGGCCACATCCCTTCACTGAGCTTCCCGCAGATCGTCCTTCCCCAATTTCAACCAAAATATCACTGATGGATCAATACCGTTGGAGAGAGCACCTTGAGGCTCCGTGGCACATTGGCCAACAGCTATCTGCGAATCAGGCGACCATCGTGTCTCCGGTGTGAATCCCCGCTTATTGCTTTTCGCCCGCTGGTTTGCGCTCCGCGAGTGCCTCACAGATTAGACGGCAACTTCGGAAACACAACACCGCCGCCATTGCCAACAACACCAGTATCCCCGCCAATACTCCGAGGCGCAGAAGTTCATCGCCGACAGACATCAATCCCGATGCCCGAATCTGCAGCGACGCCACACGGATCAAACTGATTAGCAATGCGAAGGGCAACAGCGGCACCACCAACGGCCACAATCGCGTAAACCACCGTCCAAAGGAGGTAAAGCCGAGGAACAGATAGGAAGCAGCCGCGGCTTCCGGATTGCCTTCGAGACTTACGATGCGATCGCGCATGACGTTGAACGCCATGACTACCGCGATTGCCACAACCCACACTGCCTGCTCGATGGGGAAATGAAAGTCTGTGCCAGGGAAGCGAGGTCCGGTGGCAGGCTGAAGCCCACGATCTGGCGTGTCTTTGGATATGGGCGCGGCGCGTCAGTCTTCTTACTCATGTGGGGCATTATGTCGACTTGTCGACACCGCGTCAATAGATTAAGGTTGCCATAGATAGCAATTCACAACCCAATGTTCCGCGATGCCGACCCGTTCGTTCCAGGCATAGGGGAGGTAAGTTGCCCGATAACAAATTGATGAAATCGGCTCTGGAACTCCAGAACGCTCTTGATACCCAGCCTTGCGCAAGGGCAGCCGAGGCAATAGAGGTGGCCTCGCGCGTCGAGCGCTCAATGGCAGACACCCTGCGGGCGATTGAGGAGAATTCCGGAATTAACCAGATGTTGGAAAGCGTCAAGCATCACGAGGCGGCGACGCGGACAGCGTTGGGGCCGATTGAAGAATTGCGACGAGTAGGGGTCTTCGATGTCGATTCCCCGTGGCGGCGCGACATGGAGGTCGTACGACAGGCGCTCACGGATTTTGAGTCGCGGTTTCGTCTGCCTGAGATGACTGAAACCACGCGTCTGATAACGGAGTTCCGCACGAGCCCACTTTCGGAATCTCTGGCGGCGACGTGCGCCGAGCAGACCTCCAGTCTGCAGCGCGCCATCGAAAGCATGCGTACGCCGGGGGACAGCCTAGTGTCGGCATTGCGTGTGGAGTTCCGCACAAACCCACTTTTGGAATCTCTGGCGGCGACATACGCCGAGCAGACCTCCAGTCTGCAGCGCGCCATCGAGAGCATGCGCACGCCGTGGCTCGACACTCAGGAAGTGATGCGCTCGGTGGCCGGATTTGCAGAATTACAGGGCATCGGCGCTGCTTTGGTGAACATGCCCTCATTCGGGGACAGCCTGGCGTCGGCATTGCGCATCGACTTGGGGGACTGGCGAGACTCCATAGCGTGGCGGCCGGAGATGTTCACGGATTTGGCGGCGCGGTCGGATCTTTACGTAAGTCTCGGCTTCAATGTGGCGCTGACGGATTTTCCGGCACCGGCTTTCGAGCAGAGCCTGGACATTGCCGGGCTGCGGCGCGACCCACCGCCATTGGTTAACCGCTATGGGGCTCCGATACCGCGAGTCAACGACGACGATGAAGAACAGGGCTTGGCGCGCACCAATACGGCGCACGACTGGTTGCTGCGACTGGAAACGCAGTTGCGCGAATTCATCGACGAACGGATGACGCGAGCCTTTGGCCCAGACTGGCCCAAGCGCCGTCTGCCGAACGGCCTGTATGAGGCTTGGCGAGAGAAAAAGCGAAAAGCAAAAGAGGCGGGCGGAAGGGAATGGCCATTAGTCGCCTATGCAGACTTCACGGATTACGAGCGGGTGATCTGCAAGAGCGACAACTGGCGCGAGATCTTTGCGGTGTTCTTCGGCCGACCGGAGAGCGTGCGGGAATCTTTTCAAAGGCTGTATCCGATCCGTTTGGATACGATGCACGCGCGGCCCATCACGCAGGACGATGAGTTGTTGCTGTACGTCGAGACAACGCGTCTGGTGAAGGTGATTATAGTTCGGCGGAGTTGACCCCCCCGCAGGATTCTCGCGGGTCCCGCTGTGGCTGCATGTGAAGCACCTCTACTTGTGCGGAGCGCGATGTGCAGGTAATACGGAAGGTCCGGGAGCGCGGAACGAGATGAGGAGGCAGTGTCCAAATGGCCAGCAAGCTGAAAGACCTCAAAATTACGCCCAAGAAGCGCTCGCGAGAAACGAACCCACTTAAGATTTTTGAAACTCTCACGCTCCGCGGAAAAGTGGAAAATATATGGGACCCGCAATCCGAAGCGCTTCGGAGCTGGGACGCGGTGAGGCAACACCAAGATGTCGTCATCGAGATGAATACAGGTGGCGGCAAAACCCTCATCGGTCTACTTGTGGCTCAATCCCTTGTGAACGAAACGGCTGGCCAGGTCGTATATGTGTGTCCCACGATCCAGTTGATTGAGCAGGCCCGGATGCGTGCGGAAGAGTGCGGCCTCGAAGTGGCGACGTATTATGAGGGAACCTGGTCGAACGACCAGGTCTTCAGTGGGGCATACGGCCCATGCCTGACCAACTACGCTGCCGTTTTCAACGGCAAGAGCATATTTAGAAAAAGGGAAACCCAGGCTTTTGTTTTGGACGATGCTCACGTTGCGGGCTCCAGCATTCGGTCAAGGTTTACCTTGCAGATTGGATCTTCGACCTCGGCCTTCGCGAGGATCGTTGATCTTTTCAAGCCGTACCTGGAAAAAAGCGGTCACGCGCAAGAACTTGCGGCGCTTCTCAGTGGTGATTGGGCTCCTCTGTTCTTCATCCCCGCCTTCGAAATCAATCGGCAGGCGCAAAGGCTCACCCAGATTCTCGTCGAAGAAGGCGTTACAGACGACAAGGTCACGCTGTTTGCATGGGAGCATGTGCGTGATCAGATCAACCGTTGTGCGATCCTGGTCTCGGCCAAGGGAGTGGAAATCTCTCCCGTCTCTCTTCCTCTCTCGACTCTCGGGTATTTTGCGCAGAGCGCCCGCAGAATCTATCTCACCGCGACGATGCCTTCTCCTGTCCAGTTCTCGCAAACGTTCGGGGTAGCGAATGCCCATGTGATTCGACCAGGCGGAAAGTCGGGAGACTCTCAACGGCTCTTTGTCTTCGCTCCGGGTTCAACCGACGAAGAGCAACAGCAATGGACAAAGCAGGTCATCGCTTCCTATAAAGTGTGCGTGATTGCGCCCTCCAAGACGCAAGCCGAGGTATGGACCGATATCGCGGAATTGTACGACGGCAGCGGGGGGCAGGCCGCCGTCGAACGCTTTAAGGCAGCGCCCGCGCCGACAAAGATGGTCATGGCCGCCAGATATGACGGCATCGATCTTCCGGGAGATGCGTGCCGCCTTCTCGTACTGGACGGAATTCCAGTGGGTTCTTTCGCTATCGAGCGATTCATCGACCAGAGTTTGAATCTTGCGAATACGCGCACCAGCACGACTGCGATGCGACTGACGCAGGCCATAGGCCGAATCTTCCGCAGCAATACGGATCATGGTGTCGTCATCCTGTGCGGCTGCGAGCTGCAGAGCTGGATGAGAAATCCTTCTCATCAAGCATTTCTCCCTGACCTGCTGCAGCGCCAGATCCAACTCGGCCTACAACTCAGGGACTCTGTTGACGCCAATGAAGCGACCTTCGAGGACTTGATAGACGGCATTTTGACAGGAGATCGTCAGTGGGATCGGATATATAAATCTTCGATTGATGCTTACGACACCTCCACGCGCCCGACGCCACCAGCATGGTTGGTTAAGGCGGCGACTGAGGAAGGGGCGGCATTCCTTCCTCTCTGGCAGGGAGACTTCGCCGGCGCTGCACGGTCCATTCGATCCCTGGCGGATTCGGTGTCGTCGTCGGACAAGAAATTAGCCGCGTGGTACATACATTGGTGTGGCCTGGCGCAGGAAGTCACCGGCCAGAACGTTGCAGCGACCCAGTCTTACCTTGAGGCCGCAAATCGCTGTGCGGCCCTTGGCCGACCAGCCATCTCCAGCCGATCGGTCTTAGCCAGCGTATCCAATCCCGTGCCAGGGGTTCAGGCCAATCGTGTAGCCGAACTGGCGGCTAAGCCAATAGCGATTCAGAAGGCATTCGGCACGATAA
>Ga0187872_10003610_pt1 | contig 12238 bp, 10 predicted proteins | sample June2016WEW_16_4_FD_132973 | JGI IMG/M metagenome (GOLD analysis project Ga0187872, IMG submission 132973) | Peatland microbial communities from SPRUCE experiment site at the Marcell Experimental Forest, Minnesota, USA - June2016WEW_16_40 | ecosystem: Environmental > Terrestrial > Soil >...
GGGCTTCCGTTGCTCGACCTGAAGCGCCGCCTGAAGCGACTTCTGAACGAGAGCGCCATACGTGAGGATCGTGAGGTTCGCGCCGGTCTTTGCGATTTTGGCCTTTCCAAACGGGATCGTGAAATCGGAACCGGGATGGGGCGACCGGTTGTACGGCTCACGATACAGGCGTTTGTGTTCCAAAAATAGAACAGGATCGTCGGACCGGATGGCAGTGCGCAACAAACCACAGGCATCGAGAGCGTTGGACGGAAAGATCACTCGCAAACCGGGAATGTGCGTGAACAAGACTTCGCCGGACTGGCTGTGATAAATCGCGCCACCGTTCAGGTAGCCTCCAATGGGAACGCGTATGACGACGGCCGCCGAAAATCCATTATGAGAGCGCCAGCGAAGCGTGGCGAGCTCGTCGCGAATCTGCATCATGGCCGGCCAGATGTAGTCGAAGAATTGGATCTCGACCACAGGTTTCAATCCCAATGTCGCCATGCCGATCGCGCGGCCGACGATGCCGGCTTCCGCGATGGGCGTGTTGAAGCAACGCTTGGATCCGAAGACGATCTGCAGGCCTTGAGTGGCTTTGAACACGCCGCCCTTCCCCTTGACTTCGGGCAGACTCGATTCACGGCTGGCATCCGCCACGTCCTCGCCAAAGACGACCATGCTGCTGTTCCGGCACATTTCTTCGTGGAGCGTCAGATTGATGGCGTCCACCATCGTTCGCGGCTCGCCGACAAAGTTCGGGGTAGCTTCAAATTCGGCGGACGTCGGATCGACACGATCGGAGTAGAGAAAGCGCAGCGCCGAACCCCGATTGGGCGGCGCGGCCTTGAGCGCTCGCTGGGTGGCATGCTCAATCTCGACTTCCACTTCATGGGTCAGGAGCTGGAGACCGTGCCGGTCCAGAACCCCCTCGGAAATCAGCCATTCGGGGAACTTCGTCACCGGATCGCGGCGCGCTTCCTCTTCGCGCTCCGCTTTGGTCTTGTACAGCTTTTCATCGTCGGAAAGCGAGTGCGAGTAAGGACGAATGCAGTGGGCGTGCACCAGCACGGGCGAGCGCTCACGACGGCAATAGTCGGCGGCCATGGTCATGGTCGCGAACGAATTGACGAAATCAGCCCCGTCGCATCGAAAGACCTTCAAGTTCGGAAACCCGGAGACCAGCTTTGAAATATCGCCGCCCGCAGTCTGTTTTTCAACGGGAACGGAGATAGCGTAACCGTTATCTTCGATCAGAAAAATGATGGCCAGGCGTTCCAGGCACGCAATATTGAGGGATTCCCAGAATTCACCCTCGCTGGTTGCGCCTTCGCCGGAGGTGACCAAGGTAATCGCGTCGGACGCCGGATCGATCCGCTTGGCGGCATCCGCGCAGCCGACCGCTTGCAGGTACTGGGTGCCGGTGGGCGATGAGCAACTCACGATGTGGAGCGGCGGAGAACCCCAGTGCGAGGGCATTTGCCGGCCTCCCGAAGCAGGGTCGGCCTCGGCTCCCACGGCTTGCAGCAACATCTCCTCGGCAGTCACGCCCAGCGCCAGCGCCAAGGCCCGGTCGCGATAGTACAGATAGAACCAGTCGTGTGCGGGACGGAGCACGAGCCCAGCCGCGGCGCTGATGGCTTCATGCCCAGCTCCACTGATTTGGAAAAAAATTCGGTTCTGACGCTTGAGCAGAATCTCGCGGTCATCCAGGCGCCGCGAGAGGTACATGATGCGAAATGCGCGCCGCAGGTCGTCCCGCCCGAGGTTGCTCGACAGAGCGCCGAGATCGGTGCCGGTGGTGGTCCCCATCGTTCCACTTAGAGTGTATCAACCAAAGAAGTTGGCGAGTTGGTAGAATGTGTTTTCTAAGTTGAACAGGTCTCAGTTTCGACGAATCCAGAACGGGAGCAAAAATAATTAATCATGGCGGTTACAGGTGCGGGCCTCGAGGGCATCGTTGCGGCGGAATCCAGCATTTGCTTTATAGACGGCGATGCGGGGATTCTGAGCTACCACGGATACAACATTCACACGCTCGCTGAGAAGGCGACGTTTGAAGAAGTCATCTATCTGCTGTGGCACGGGCGGCTGCCGAAACGCGGGGAACTCGATGAATTGAAGGCGGGTCTGGTGGAGAGCCGGCCGATTCCCGCGGAGGTGACCGCGTTCCTACGAGGCGCTGGCAAATCTTTGCCGATGGACGTGCTGCGAACCGCGGTTTCCATGCTTTCGCTCTACGATCCGATCGCGCGCGACATGTCGCCGGAAGCGAATGCGAAGAAAGCGGTCAAGCTAATGTCGCAGACCGCGACCATCGTGACCACTTTCGACCGGCTGCGGAATGGCAAGGCGGTCGTCGCCGGCGATCCGAAGCTGAGCATGGCGGCCAACTTTCTCTACACCCTGACCGGGAATCGTCCGGATGAGGTGATGGAACGGGCGTTTGACATCGCCCTGACTCTGCACGCGGATCATGAGCTGAACGCATCCACTTTCGCAGCCCGCGTCACGGCGGCGACTCTGTCCGACATTTATTCGTCGGTGACGTCGGCGATCGGCGCACTCAAAGGACCCCTGCACGGTGGCGCGAACGAAGAAGTCATCCGAATGCTGCTCGACGCCGGTTCGGCGGATAAAGCTATCGAGCATGTGAAGTACAGGCTGGCGAACAAGATCAAGATACCGGGATTCGGCCATCGCGTCTACCACACCATCGACCCGAGGGCGACGCATTTGGCCGAGCTTTCGGAAGAAATCGGCAAGCGGACCGGCCATTTGGACCTATACCAGACGTCCAAGCTGATCGAACAGCACATGAAGCAGACGAAGAATCTGAACGCGAACGTCGATTTCTACTCCGCTTCCATGTACTATTCGCTCGGAATCCCGATCGATCTGTTTACCCCGATTTTCGCGGTGAGCCGCATGTCGGGCTGGACCGCGCACATTCTGGAGCAGTACCACAATAATCGCCTGATTCGGCCGCGCGCCGATTACACGGGCGCCACGGTGGGCCAGCCGTGGGTTGACATCGCGAATCGATAGCGATGTACGATCTTTCGTTCTTCCGTAACAATCTGGATGCGATCGCCAAGCGGCTGGGAGATCGCGGATTTGTGCTCGACGTCGAATCGTTCCGCAAGCTGGATAGCGAGCGGCGAGCGGCGGTGACCGAATCCGAGCAGCTCAAGGCCCAGCGCAATGCGGAGAGCCAGGAAATCGCCAAGCTGCGCAAGGCAGGTACGGACACAGGCGCTCAACAACAGAAAGTCCGTGAAATGGGCGAGCGGATCACGGCACTCGACCAACAGGCTACGGAGCTGGACGAGTCGTTCCGGCTGATGATGGCGGGTCTGCCGAACCTCCCTCACGAATCGGTACCCACGGGCAAGAGCGCGGAAGATAACGTCGAAGTGCGGCACTGGGGCACGTCGCCGGAGTTCGCATTCGCTCCGAAGGCTCATTGGGATTTAGGTCCCGAGTTGGGGATCCTGGATTTCGAACGGGCGGCGAAGATCACCGGCGCACGCTTTGCGGTGTATTGGGGGTTGGGAGCGAAGCTGGAACGCGCGCTGATCAATTTCTTTCTCGATGTGCACACGCGCCACCACGGTTACACCGAGGTTCTGCCGCCGTTTATGATCAATTCGGCGAGCCTGTACGGCACCGGTCAGTTGCCTAAGTTCGAGGCCGACTTATTCAAGATCCAAGGCACGGATTATTACCTCGCGCCGACGGCGGAGGTTCCGGTAACGAATCTCTATCGCGACGAAACGCTGGATCTGGATCGCCTCCCGATCAAATTGTGCGCCTATACACCGTGTTTCCGGAGCGAGGCTGGATCTTACGGACGCGACGTACGCGGGATCATCCGGCAGCATCAGTTTCAGAAGGTCGAACTGGTCAAGTTTGCCCGGCCTGAATCGAGTTACGACGAATTGGAGTCCCTGACACGCGACGCCGAGGATATTCTGCAACGTCTCGGCCTGGCCTATAGAACTGTCGTTTTGTCCACGGGCGATATCGGGGCCTCCTCGGCAAAAACCTACGATATCGAGGTTTGGCTTCCGGGCCAGAACGGATATAAAGAAATATCTTCGTGCTCGAATTTCGAGGCGTACCAGGCGCGACGAGCATCCATTCGCGCGAAATCGGGCAAGGGGAAGGCCGAATACGTCCACACGCTAAACGGGAGCGGGCTCGCGGTCGGGCGAACCTGGGTGGCGATTGTTGAAAATTTCCAACAGGCCGATGGTAGTGTCCTAGTCCCGGAGGCATTGCGGCCGTACCTGGGCGTGGAAATCATTAAGGCCGGCTCCCCCAACTGAGCCGCTTCCGGCATTCGTTTTCGTTTATCTCTCTGAAAATCTGCAACTTTACAGGTCATGGAAAGGCGTAATTCTGGAAGTTAATCGCTAGACTGAGGCTGCTGGGAGGCAAGTGGCATGCTCAGTTTCAGACGGCAGGCATTCCTGTGGCTCATCATTGCTGCGAGCGTCGCGTCGGGGCAGCCCGCCCTCACGACGATACAGGATATTCTCTATCGCGCCGACGGTACGCGTTTCTCAGGAACACTTTACATTACCTGGGACAGCTTCGTGGCTGGAGATACGTCGGATATCGCCACGGCGAATCTAACCGTGCCGATTGTGAACGGGGTGCTGAATGTGCAATTGGTGCCGACCACGACCGCGTCGGCCGGCGCGCAGTACAACGTCACCTTCAACAGCCAGGGAATCAACCAGTTCACCCAAGTTTGGGCGGTGCCACCGAGCAACGTGGCGCTGCGCGTTGCCGCCGTTATGGTTTCGTCGGGCACGGTAATCGGACCCGCGCCGGTCACAGCGCCGATCGAGATCTCAGACGTCGTGAACCTGGAAACGGAGCTCGCCGCGCGGCCGCTGGAGGGCATCTCGTACGCGATCGGAAGAGCGGCCATCATCGATAGTTCGGGGCAGATCGACGGCGCGGCGGGCGATTTGGGCGATTGCGTTCACGTAGACGGCAGTTCCGGACCTTGCGGATCGTCCGGCGGAGGCGTGCTGCCATCCTTCTCCGATGGCGAGGTTCCCTCCGGGGCCGTGAACGGATCCAACACATCGTTTACGCTGGCGTTTGCGCCCTCACCCGCGGCGAGCCTGGATTTGTTCCGGAACGGCCTCCTGATGGAGCAAGGGACGGATTACAACCTCAGCGGCAATTCAATCTCGTTCGTTTTAGCGTCGACCCCTCAGACCGGCGACCTGCTGCTGGCGAACTATCGATACGCCAATCCGAGCAATCCACTCGGTTCGCTGACGTCACCTCAGGTGATTTGCAGTAGCGTTGGAACGACCAGTGTGGGATCGGCGTTGACGCAATTAGGCAGTTGCACGATTCCCGCGGGCTTGCTGGGCGTCGGCGACCGGGTCGAGGTGCAGTTTCAATATTCTCATTCGGGAACTTCTACGGGATTCACTGGAAACATTCTGTGGGCTGGCGCGACGATCTTATCGCGGACCTGCGTTGCCGCCGAGACCGCTTTCGTGGGAAAGCTCGGCTTTGGCGTAATGTCGGGCGGCCAATCGTGGGATGCGCAAAGCTGGGGAAACACACTGAGTCCGGCAAACTCCGCGGGCTCCGCCGGCGCAAATATCAGCGCGAATCTGACGATATCGCTTCAGGGACAGATGGCCGGGAGCGGCAGTGATACCGTCACACTAGGTAATTTCACTGTGGTCCGGTATCCGGCCCAAACAAATCCTTAAGGAAAAGTGCTTAGGAAGTACCTGGGGGATTCATCCTAGTCCCTTTAATTTAGGGCCTTTGTTGCAAGGGAGCTACGATCAATTATTTCTTGTCTGTTTCCCTCGTTTCCTGCAAGATAGTAGCAGAAGTCGAATTCAGCAATGCAAGGAATTACGACCATGGCGAACCTAATCAGTGAACGTCGCGCACAACGCAGCGGGACGCGTTTTTTCTCTTGCCTCAGCGAACGCGTCCCGCGCCGTGCGCTTGTACTCGCGGCACACCGATTTTGGACCGACGTTCGCGGACAGGACATGATTGAGTACGCTCTGCTGGCTGCCGCGCTGGCTATCGTGGTGGCCGGGTTCCTGCCGCCAACCATCATGCCTTCGGTCACAACCATTTTTTCCAAAGTAGTGTCTGGTTTCAACGCCAGTTAGCAGGACCTCCACTTAATTCGACGATTCGAATTCTTCAGAGCCGCGAAGCTTTCGCGGCTCTTTTTCTTGGTAAAGCTTTAAACATCGCCGCACAACGCAACGGAGCGCGTGGTTTTTCTAAACTAGGCGAGCGCGCTCGGTGCTGTGCCGCGCTTCGGCCTTGCTACCATATTTCTTTCCCCATGCTTCGGTTCGAAACAGCAGGCGAATCGCACGGCGAGTGCCTGGTAGCGACACTTTGCGGTCTGCCCGCCGGGGTCCCCATCTCAGTGGAAGCGGTCGACCACGAATTGTGGAGACGGCAACAGGGCTATGGCCGGGGCGGGCGGATGAAGATCGAAACGGATCGCGCCCGAATTGTGAGCGGCGTGCGGCATTCGAGAACCATCGGCTCTCCCATTGCCATTCTGCTCGAAAACAAAGATTGGAAGAATTGGACTGAGGCGCTGCCGGTAGAGGATATAGACGGCGCCGAAGACAAGCGCAAGCCAGTCACCCGCCCCAGGCCCGGGCACGCCGACCTGGCAGGCTCACTCAAATACAATTTCCACGACGCACGCTACATCCTGGAGCGGGCCAGCGCCCGGGAGACGACGGCGCGCGTGGCGGTAGGGGCGCTGGCGAAGGCATTTCTAGGCGAGTTCGGGGTCGGCATCCTGAGCCACGTGGTGCGCGTTGGAGAAGCGTCACTGGAGAGAGAAGCGGCCTGGGAAGAATTGGTCACGCTCAGCCAAAAGGATGAGGTTGTGCTGGGCTGTGTGGACGCGGAAGCGGAACAACGCATGAAAGCCGTGGTGGACCAAGCCTATCGAACCGGCGAGACCGTTGGCGGCGTTTTTGAGGTGGTCGCGCACGGCGTGCCGCCGGGGTTGGGTTCCCATATCGCATGGGACACGCGCCTGGACGCCAAGTTGGCTCAAGCGATTGTGTCGATTCAAGCCGTAAAGGGAGTAGAAATCGGACGCGCCGCAGCCGGTGCAGCATCATTTGGCTCCAAGGTGCAGGACACCATTCACTACGACCGCGACGAGCGCCGGTTCACCCGCGGCGCCAATCGGGCCGGCGGATTGGAAGGGGGGATGACCAACGGGCAGGACGTGGTCGTGCAGGGTATGCTGAAGCCTATTTCCACCTTGCGGCGTCCCCTGGAGAGCGTTGACCTGGAGACGCGGGACCCGGCGCTCGCCGCCTACGAACGTAGCGATGTCTGCGTGGTTCCGGCCGCAGGCGTGATTGGCGAAGCCATGGTTGCATTGGTGCTAGCGGGAGCGATGCTCGAAAAATTTGGAGGAGATTCTCTGCTGGAGACCAAGCGGAATTATGAAGGTTATCTCGAACAGGTGAAGAATTTCTGATGATTTATCCGATCGTGAAGTATGGGCAACCAGTGCTGGAACAGGCGGCGGAAGAGATCCAGGAATTCGATACCCCGGAACTACACAAGCTGGTGGAGGATATGTTCGAGTCCATGTACGCGGCGCGCGGGGTTGGTCTGGCCGCGCCCCAAATTGGCGTAGGGAAAAAAGTCGCGGTGATCGACGTAAGCACGGGTGAAGATCCGACCCAAAAAATCGTTCTCATCAATCCGGAGGTCATCCGTCGAGAGGGCTCCCAGACGAGCGAAGAGGGTTGCCTGAGCTTGCCGACATTCCGCGAACAGGTAACTCGCGCGAATAAGGTAACCGTTCGGGCGCGCGATGCCAAAGGGACTGAGTTCGAGATGGCCGGCGAGGATCTGCTGGCAAGGGCGCTGCTGCACGAAACGGATCACCTGAATGGGACTCTGTACATTAATCACATCAGCCCGCTGAAGCGCGATCTGATTCGCAGGAAAATCCGGAAGCTTCAGAAGTTGGGCGAGTGGGATAAGTGAGATTGGTTTTTCTAGGGACTCCGGATTTTGCGGTACCGAGCCTCGAGCGACTGGTGGCCGCGAATCACGACGTGGTGGCCGTGTTCACTCAACCGGACCGGCCCAAGGGGCGAGGGCAGAAGGACGCCATGCCGCCCGTGAAGGATGCCGCTCTTAGGCTAGGGCTTCCGGTACATCAGCCACTACGAGCGCGCCGGCCCGAAGTCGTGGAGGAATTGCGAGCGATGAATCCGGAAGGGATGGTCGTGGTCGGCTATGGACAGATTATTCCGCAGGCAATTCTGGATATTCCGCCCGCCGGCATCATCAACGTGCATGCGTCACTGCTTCCGAAGTATCGCGGGGCGGCGCCGATCCAGTGGGCGATCGCTCGCGGAGAGACCCGGACCGGCGTCACCACGATGAAAATCAACGCAGGGTTGGACACTGGTGATATGTTGCTGAAGTGGGAAACAGCTATCGGCAAAGCAGAGACCGCGCCGCAACTGAGCGAGCGGATGGCCATCGCGGGCGCGGATCTTTTGCTGCGCACGCTGGCGGAGCTGCCCAACATACAACCGGAGCCTCAGGACGACGCTCAGGCCACCTACGCGCCGATTCTGAAGAAGGAAGACGGCCAGATCGATTGGCGGCTTCCGGCCACGGAGATCCTGAATCGCATTCGGGGGTTCCTGCCCTGGCCCGGATGCTTTACTTTCCTGCGCGGGCAAAGATTGCATATTTGGAAGGGCGTCCTGGCGAATATGGAATTGGCGCCGGGTGCGCTCACGGTGATGGAGCGAAGGTTGTACGCAGGTTGCGGACAGGCGTCCATCGAAATCCTGGAGGTGCAATTGGAAGGCAAAAACAGAATCGCGGCGCAGGCATTTCTGAATGGGTTCGCGCTCGAGGGGAATGAGGTTCTGGCATGAATACGCCGCTCGGATATCGGTATGCTTCCACCTACGCGGGAATCCGGAAAGTTACGCGGGATGACCTGGCGTTGATCGTTTCGGATGTACTGGCGGTGACGGCAGCCGTGTTCACGCAGAATCGCGTGGTAGCCGCGCCGGTGCTCCTTTCCAAGGACCATCTGCGCAAAGCCCGCAACCGGGTGCGCGCTGTGGTGGTGAACGCCGGTAACGCGAATTGCGCCACCAAGACCGGCAAACAGGTAGCTTTAGATTGCGCGCGAGCCGTGGCGGCAAAGCTGGGCGTGAAACCGGAAGAAGTCTTGCCGGCTTCTACTGGCGTGATTGGCGTCGAGCTGGATTCGCGGCTGATTGTAAATGCGATTCCCAAACTCGTGGCCGAGTTGAACGAGTCGCGATTCGAGGATGTCGCTCGCGCCATGATGACCACGGATACGCGGGTCAAGATTGCGTTCAGTCAAGCAAAAGGGGCTAAATTCGCGGGGATGACGAAGGGCTCGGGGATGATTCATCCACGAATGGCGACTACGCTGGGTTTTGTAATGACAGATGCTTTCGTTTTGCCCGGCGTCCTGCGAGGCGTACTCAAACGCGTCATTGGGCGGACTTACAATCGCATTTCGGTCGATGGCGACACTTCGACGAATGATATGGTCGCGGTGCTGGCGAATGGAGCGTCCGGCGTCTCGCCGTCGGTCAAAGCATTGGAAGATGCCCTGGGCGAAGTGCTCGAATCGCTGGCCAAACAAATTGTGGCGGACGGTGAAGGCGCCCGCAAGCTGGTGACGATCGAAGTGGAGGGCGCGGCCAGCGATAGGGCGGCGGAACGAATCGCGCGGGCCATCGCGAACTCGCCGCTGGTCAAGACCGCGATTGCGGGATCCGATCCGAATTGGGGCCGAATTCTGAGCGCGGCGGGGTACTCGGGAGTGGTGTTCGATCCCGCTCGCACCAACATCGATCTGCAAGGCGTTCCGGTTTGCCGCGCTGGTCTGGCCGCTGATTTTTCAGAAGAAGAACTCAAGAAAAAGCTGGACGAACATGAGTGCCTGATCCGCTTTGTGATTGTGGGACGAGGCCGGGGCCGCGCCACCTTCTGGACCTGCGATCTGACCGAAGAATATATCCGGATCAACGCAAGTTATCGAACGTGAGAATAGCGTTATTTCTAATCGCCGCAACGCTGGCGTTGGCGCAGACGCCCCAGGATGTAGTCGAGTTCTTTCGCGATGTGGCTGGGGATCTCGCGCAGAACAATCCTTCCGAATTTCTCGATCATTTCGATCGAAATATGGTGGGATATGCGACGCTGCGGGACGAGATTGAGAGCCTGCTGAGCGCTGCCGAGGTCGGTTCAGCCATCGAGATCGTGACCGACGAAGGCGACGATCAAAAGCGAACGCTGGAGCTGGACTGGGTCCTCGAAATTACAGATCAGCAACCCAAGCGGGCGATCCTCAAGTGCACCATCGCGCGGCAGGGGAAGAAATGGAAGATCACGGCGCTGGACCCAATCGAATTTTTCAAATACTCATAACGACTTTTCCATCGGCATCACCAGCGGTGGTTCCACCAAGAAATCCAATTCGGCCATGCGTGCGACCGCGGCGCGGACAGACTGTTCCGTGGCGGGTTCAACCGTGATCAGGAAAGGAAGGTCTTTCGGATCCTCGTTCGGCAATTGGAGGATGGCTTCGATCGAGATCTTCTCTGCTGCCAGGGCGGACGCGAGTCTCGCGATGATGCCTGGGCGATCCCGAACGCGGAAACGAAGAAAATAGGCCGACTCCTGCAGCGTCACCGGGATGGGACAATACTCACCGAGCCGCGCATGCGCGAACGGAGAAACGCGTTCAGGGCTCCCGGAACGGATCTCGCGCGCCACGCGCATCAGATCGCTGACTACAGCGACGCCAGTGGGATGCGAACCCGCGCCGCGTCCATAGTAGAACGTATCCGCGCCGTACTGCCCCTTCACCCAAACGGCATTGTATGCACCGCGCACGCTCGCCAGAATCGTGGAGTCCGGAATCAGCGACGGACGCACGGAGAGAATCAGACCGGCGGGGGTTTGACGCGCTGCGCAGATTAAACGGATGGTGTGATGCAACTGATGGGCATACTGAAAGTCGATCGGCGTGACGCGGCGGATGCCTTCGCAGTAAATGTCCCCTGGAACGATGCGCTCTCCGAACGCGAGGGCAGCGAGGATGGCCAGCTTGGACCGCGCGTCGTGACCATCCACATCGGCTGAAGGATCGGCCTCCGCATAACCGGCGCGCTGTGCCTCCACCAGCACCTGCTCGAAGCTCGCGCCGCGCTGCTCGATCTCAGTGAGGATGTAGTTGCAAGTGCCGTTGAGAATCCCATACAGGGCTTTGATACGGTCCCCCGAAATTCCTTCGCGAAGAATCGCATGGATTGGTATCCCGCCGGCAACGCTTGCTTCCATGGCGAGGTTGATGCGCGCGGCGATCGCCAGATCCCACAGCTCGGCTCCGGCCAGCGCCATCAGCTCTTTGTTCGCGGTGACGACGGACTTTCCAGAAAGGATGGCGGCCTCGACGATCTCTCGCGCCACGCCAGTTCCGCCAACCAGCTCGGCGACGATTTGAACTTCGGGATGGTCCACCACTTCGCGCCAGTTCGCGGTCTTGAGCGGCGAGCCCAACCCGTCTGGAAGAGCCTTCTGGGCGACGCGAGGACTGCACACGGCTCGAACACGCAAGGGGAAACCCAGCTTGGTGGTGATCTGATCCTGATTCTCCGCCAAAATCGTGAGCGCGCCCATACCAACATTGCCCAGGCCGATGATGCCTACGTTTACCGGTTCCATAGTGAAGGGGGAAGACTCTATTACTTTACGACGAGACGAAAGTCGACTACCAGCACAAGAGCCTCGGGAGTGACGCGAACGTCGCCGAGCTCAAATCCGGCCAGTTCCTGGCTATAGAACGACGATTCGTGCGGTTGCTCCATAAGGCGGCGGGCCTGATCGCGAACCTCGATCTTGAAGTCCTTCGCGATGCTTTGCGAGAGGGCAGCGCGCACGCGGCGGATGTAATACGAATCGCGCATGGTCGAGATTTGAACATCCTTCAGGGCTATGGCGCCATCCCGGGGAAACGGCGTCGCTGTCACGGAGAGATCAAAGGAATCGCCCAGGCCTACGCAGCGGTTAAATATGTCGAGGGCGGTCCGGCCGCTGAAGCGCGCCGTGACGCGGAGCCGTCCATCGCGGCTCTCGATATGCGGGGCCTCGAGGTACGCAAACTGGCAACGGGTGTTGCGATTTCCGCGAA
>Ga0187872_10003613_pt1 | contig 12219 bp, 15 predicted proteins | sample June2016WEW_16_4_FD_132973 | JGI IMG/M metagenome (GOLD analysis project Ga0187872, IMG submission 132973) | Peatland microbial communities from SPRUCE experiment site at the Marcell Experimental Forest, Minnesota, USA - June2016WEW_16_40 | ecosystem: Environmental > Terrestrial > Soil >...
GCCGAACGGCATAACCCACAGTCCATCGCCACGCTCCGCATCCGGATCGCCCGAGCCCTGCTCCAGCAACTCCCCTGCTGTCCTTTTTGCTGCTCGCTCCGTTTATAACACAGTAGTACTAGCGGCGCTCGCCCCGGTGCTCTTCTCGAGGCATCGGTCTGCCTTGCCGCGGTGCGTTTCGCTCCGGCTCGGAGCGTGGATGGAGCGCGTGCGCCTCGGGGGGACGCACAGAACCCGGCGCGGGCCGCCGGACGGCGGAGTAGGGATGGACGTAGGCGCTCCGGTTGACCCAGGTCCTGCCCCAGCGCGCATTGTTCAGGAATACGGCGTGCGCACCCCAGTCGAAGCGGATCCCCCCTGCCGTCCAGCCCCACGGCGCGAAGAACCCGCCGATGGTCACGCCGAAGCCGAAGCGGATCGCACCGCCGACCGCGAATCCGGGCCGTGGCGCGAAGAACACCACCCCCGGATCATAGTACGGAACCACAATATATCCCGGATTCACGGGCATTATGGTGATGTACGGCCCGTCGCTCACCACGATCTGGCCGTTGCTCGTCAGGTAGCCGGAGCGTCGCGCGATGCCCCGCTGCCGCTGCACCGTGTCCATCACGTCCTGTTGCTGGGCCAGGAACGCGTTTCCGATCTGGGTGGTCCAGTTCATGTCCGAATTCATCATGTCCAGCACGGAGGGAAACGGGAGCAGCGCTTGCACGCTGGGATCCCAAGGCAGTTGGTCCTCGCTGATGGCGTTGGCAAGCGCCTGCCCGGTAAGGTAATGGTGCTCATCCGCCCACTGGGCGGCAGGGGGAATATCGTTGGGGTAGGTGGCCCCAGGATTTGCGCCAGCAGCGGGTCCGGATAAAGCGCGATGCGCGCCACCAGTTGGTCTAACTGTGCCGAACCGAACGACGGGGGTGCCTGGGCAAATGCACGGGCGGCTACAATCCCCGCCAGGATCGCCAGTGCCGCTGGGACGTTTCTCATGCTCTGCATTTTTTTGTTTCCGATCGCCAATCAGTATACCGCATGGTCGACGTACTCCTGCGGCGCGATTTCGGCGCATCGCCCGATCCAGCCTGCTTTGAGTAGTCCAGTTTAGAATCAATCAGTTTGCCAGTGTCTCTCGGCCGCAAGAATACCCCTTGTTTGACATGGGCGGTCTTCGGTTCCGTTGGCTGTTTTTCAGCGGCCTGCGGGTTCCGATCCGCGCAAGGGCGATAATGGGTCCCCATCGGTTCAAAGCCCGTGGATTCGGGTTGCGGCTGGCAACCTCCTGAAGAGCGTGGCTCACGATCTTCAACGCGATTTCATCTAGCGTTGTCTCGCCGATCCTCGCTTCCTCACCACTTGTGTTGCGCAAGCGAAATCCTGTCCGGACAGGATACCAAGCCGGGGGGGTGATGAACTACTCTCAATGCAGAGACGGTGTCGGCGATGGCTTTCGGGCTCTGCTGGGACGCGGGTGTGACATGACCGCGGTGGCGCAAAGGGCCGACGAGCGGAAGGGTGCCCGTCTGGCTAAGGCGGAAGCCCCGATGTCGCCTTGATGGACTTGGTGGTTTTCCGGCAGTCTGCGGCAATCGGTGACGTGGATGCCATGATGTACCTCGGTGCAACGTATGGAACCGGTCGCGAGGTGGACTACGCGGTGGGCATGAGTGATGAGACCTTTGTTAGGGCCAGTAACGAAGAAATCCGGATAAGGAGATGTTTATGTCGCGTTCAGGGAAGTTCTTTATTTTGTGGGCCACGATTATCTTGATGGTTTTCGCGGTGGGCTGCAAGAAGAAGGTTCCAGCACCGCCGCCACCGCCGCCACCGGTTGCCCAGGCACCAGCACCGCCGCCACCGCCGCCCGCCGCGCCCGTCATCGCGCAGTTTGCGGCAGAACCGGCGTCCATTCAGCGCGGCCAGTCTTCCACTCTGCGCTGGCAGGTGACCGGAACAGTCACTAACGTATCCATTAACCAGGGAGTCGGCACGGTGCAAAGCGCCGGCAGCCAGCGCGTGCAGCCGGGTAATTCCACTACCTACACCCTAACGGCTGCCGGTCCGGGCGGCAATACCACCCGTTCGACCACGGTGACTGTGACGGCTCCGACGCCACCACCGCCGCCGCCGCCGGCTCCCAGACCGACCATCGAGCAGCGCCTGGAGACCGACGTGCGGGATGCCTTCTTCGACTACGACAAGAGCGAAATTCGCGCGGATGCGCGGGACGCGCTGACCCGCGACGCCTCGGCGCTCAAGAGCATCCTGGCGGACTTCCCGAACGCGACCATAGTGGTGGAAGGCCACTGCGACGAGCGCGGCTCGGCGGAGTACAACATGGGCCTGGGCGACCGGCGCGACAGCTCTGCCAAGGAGTTCCTGGTGCAGCTTGGCGTACCCACCGACAAGTTGAAGACCATCAGCTACGGAAAGGAGCGCCCGCAGTGCACAGAGTCCAACGAGGCCTGCTGGCAGAAGAACCGCCGCGTGCACTTCTCGTCGGGCCAGTAGGATCGTGTCGGGAGACGGAAGAAGGGGGGGACCAGCCGCTCCCCTGCGGCCGCTGCAGGAAAGCGCCTGGCGCGGCGGCACGGTGCGGCGCGGTTCCCATGTTTTCCCGGTATTGCCATTTTGGGAGGTCGCGGAAACGCGCTTTAGCTGAATCCTTTGGAAATGAGGTCAAGATGCGGATCGCTTCTCTTGTACATGTTGCGGCGCTGCTGATCGCGGTGGCCGGTATCCCCGTCCTCGCGCAACAGAACTCAGGGTATCTGAAGACCAAGGTCGATCCAGGCCGGGCGGGGGTCTTTATCGACGGTAAGTACGTCGGACCGGCCGGAAAATTTCGGCATCGGCAGGAAATACACGGTCGCGGCCGGCGAGCACGAGGTCAGGCTATCTGAACCACGTTACGAAGATGTCGTGAAAAAGGTCACAATCCAGCCGGGCAAGACGATGGACCTCGCCGAAACGATGAAGGCTCTGCCACTCGCAAAACCGCCGTTTGGGCGCCTGCGCGTTTTCGCGCCGGACAAGTTCGAGGCGGTTTATGTCAACGGCAAATTCATGGGCCATGCCGGGGAATTCAACAACTCGATACAGGGTCTGCTGCTGAACCCCGGCGACTACACGGTTAAGGTCGTCCCGGTGAGCGGCGGAGGCGGACATGAAGAGCACGTCAAGATTGACGTGAACAAGGTAACTATCGTCCGCGCCGAGAAGTAGCGTTTCGACGCCCGGGTTACGCGACACGCCAGAGACGCTGGCGGCGATGTGGCGATTCCGCACGGGTCGAGAGCCCGTGTCGTCATTTATCCGGCATCCAAGGGCGGCTGCTTCCGCGCTGTTTCCATGTTCCCAAGATTTCCATTCTGGGAGGTTGCGGAAAGCCCTCAACCCCGCTGGCTAACTGTCGGCTCGTCACGGATGAGGCGCCGAATCTGGTCCATCCAGTGCGCAAGCCTCGATCTGCCGGATGAGCCAGGTTGGGGCGTTGCATTGATCGAGACGGCGTGCGGGCAAAGAAAATGAGCAAAAGGGCGATTTGGGATTTGGCGCTTCTCGTGGCAGGTATTGTGTATCTGGAGCTGGTGCTGTTCCAGCAAATCGAGTTTCCGTTGTTTGGATTGTGGTTGGTCGTGGTGAGCGGGCATGAGCTGATCGGGTCGCGCCGGCAGCGGCGGAAGGTTTTGGGCCGATGCGTCAGCCCGGAGGCGATTCTTCAGGGCCCGCCACGCAACTCTTGTCCCGAGCGCCTGACGCGAGAGACAGCGCACGAGCTGATCACGCCCTTACGGACGGCGTAGATTTCCCGCTCCCGCGCCTGCCCGCCGACTCGATTTTCCTTCGGTGTGACCGACCAGACCGGAGGTGTGTCTACGCCCCGGATTCCCTTGAGTCTTTGGAATGATCGTCGAAGCTGGTAAAGCGAGGTGGTAGCCTTTTGAGGATGGTGTGGACGAATGTCCTCGCAAGCTCGATAGATTCCTGCGCTTCCTGCAAGGTGGGCTCCCAGGGCGCTCCAGGATACCGGAACCTCGCTGCATACTCGGTTAAAGGCGTGACGTCTTCCACTGCTGGGGCGAGCGTGCCATCTATTTGTGTGCACAGTTCGCCCAACTCCTCCAGATTGTTGGTCTTCCGAAATGCTGAGTCGTGCCACGTAAGGAGAGCCTTCATCGCCTTCTCAACTACTTGTTGGCAGTGAAACAGAGCGTCCCTAACAAAGGGAGGAGTTGCCATCAGATCATGCTGCGCATTGTCCAAGTCCTCCTTGGCGCGCAAGAGCCATTCCCTGGTGTTCGAGACAAGGACCAGGTCAGGCTCCATACAGCAGTTTCCCTTCCCGAACGATGGTGGATGGAAATGACGCCTTCAGGTGCAACTGCCTATTGAAATCACCCTGCGGCCAAACTTGCACGTCCGCGGCCACCCCGGTTCCACGAAGAGCTCGGTATCCAGCATTCCCCCGCCGGAGATGCTCTGGGGCTTCATCGGGGAGAATGACCATCAGGTCATAATCGCTGTCTGGGCCAGCATCCCCGCGTGCCGCCGAACCGAACAGGTAGATCCGGAGAGGGTGATAGGCCTCGGACAGCCGCCGAACAATCTCGCTTAACACCGGGTCGTCGGCAGAAGGTGGTTTGAAGTTCTCGATATGGCTTTTCGACATGCCCACCAGTTCCAGTTTGCCACAGGCAATCGCCAAATGGTCGGTCTTTGTTCTCACGCCACTTTCACCGGGATGAACAACGCCGGATTCCGCTTCGGTATGTCTACCACGAGCGCGTAGCGCGAGGTCATGTGCGGGTCGGCGTGCGTAGAAACTCGTGCACGGCGCGCCAGTGGCGCTTCAAACCGTCGGACGATGCTTTCCAGCGGACTTTTCATGCCGCCGTAACCCTTCGGAGGGTTTTCTGGTTTCTCTGTTCTTGCCCGAAATCCTCGAATGACTGGCGCAATTCAGTGCGGCAAGAGCCGCCCTGCCGCTCGCAATGGCGCGCGTTTGGTCTTTATGCCGAATGGCAATCACCATCGTCCGAACGTGCGGTATGGCCCGGTTCAGCGACTCAGGTATGGTGCTTGGCCCCGCTAAGTCGGCATTCAGGCTGTCGGACTTATATGCCTTGTAAAGCGGCTTGCACATCTGGTGCATCTCGTAGAGGCATGCGTTCCCGGATTCTGTTCGGTCGTCCCATCGGGTCTGGTCGCCTGTCTCGAGCGATTGCACAATGCTCTGCAATAGGCTCATCGTGCTCTCGTACAACATAATGTTCCCCGCCAAGAAGACTCTTAGGATCGCCACCGAGCCTCCATCGAGTGGCATCATATATAGAGATGGAGCAGAGGGGTTTCCCGTTTGTAATGGAGAGTCGGTAATGTGGCGCCGGAAACTTGGTATGTCCAGGCCCGCAAACTGGAGACCAGCAGAAGCTTCGAACCGCCCCGGTAGTCGTTCAACGGTTCGTGTTGGTGGCAGGCCTTGCTGGCGTGCCGCGAACGCTAGGCGTTTCCGGCGTGCAAGGATGGCTTGGATGATCTTGAAGTAGCACGGGAATTGGTACCGGAGGCTGGTGCTGTTGAGACCTTCCCGGTACAGGCCGGCGTAGAACCTGAATTCCTCAGAGGGAGCCGCGCTTGCTGGTATTTCAAAAGGCCGGCGTGCGGCAACACCCGTTGGGCATTGCGGCGCTGGAGGACAAGATTGTTCGACAGGTCGTAGTGACCATTCTCAATCGGATCTACGAGGTGGACTTCAGGGGATTCTCGTGTCGGCTCCCTACGCATCAGATTTTCGCGCTCGTGCGCGAATTCGATGCAAAAGCGAAAGGACTGGTGGTGCTGCGAAATCTCCAAAGCCACGTTAACCCAGTTGAAGGAGCCTATAGACACACCCGGCAGCTCAAAAGACTGCAGCAGTTTCTCCACCGAGGGCTCCGCCGCGCCGCTTTTCAGCGCCCGAACGGCGTCAGCGAGAAGAAGCACGTTGCCGCCGGCGGCTGGAAAGAACGGCTCCACCTGCCGGACAAAGTGGCAGAGTAAACGTGCCAACAACAGCTCCAGCCACCAGATGACGTACGCCGGACCACGATCCCCGAAGACGTTCGCGATTTGCTGGAAGAGATGGTCCGGAAGCGGATCGCTGGAGCCGAATGCTTTATCCAGCTCTCTTTTGAGGCCTTCGCAGCGCTTGCGTCGCAGGGGATTGTGCGCGGCACAAAGCTCAAGCCGTTCTGCGAGGGCCTTTTCCGGATCGTTGGACTCGATAACCTTGGGGCGGATCTGGACCTGCGCCGGGGCCGCTATCCCGCTCTGCGCAACGTCGAGTGTATCTACGATCAGCGCAGAGACTTCAGCCGCCGTTCCACCTTCGTTCAGCAGTTCAACCGCCCCAGCCAGATCGAAAACTCTCTCTCCAGTCAGAACTTGGTTGAGCTGGCGCCAGCAGGACCGCTCTTCCGGCACTTTCATCGAGTCTTCCCTGACCCTGGTAGCCGACATCAAGGTTTGTAGTCGCGCCGCTGCATCGGCAGGCAATCGAAGCTCTGAAGCCAAAGTGGCATCGCGATGCCATGCGGTGATCGCACTTTCGACGACCAGCTTTGCCAGCGCCCGCCCAGTTGTTTTGCCAACAAGCTGCCGCGCCGTACCCAAAACAGAAAGCGGCACAGTAGCAGCACGCTGCGCCCGCAAGGTGCTTTCTTCGAGGGGCGGCCGACGAGCTGTAATGGCCGTAGTTACCTCTTCAAGGTCGAATTCCATCGCCAATAGATGCCGATAGGAGGGTTTACCCGCTAGGAGCAGCTCATCCACGCGACACCCAAGTGCGCGGGCGAACTCCTCCAAGGGATCTCGCCGAATCATCCTTCGCGTGGGGTCGATGGCACCGGTTACCGACATCACCCCGCAGCCTCCTTCGTTTTCGATGCAACAATGCCACCGAAAGGTGCTTCGTAGGCTTGCTCTTTGCCCATGTGGGCGCGAGTTACCCGAGCATCCACCGAATTGTGAACCCATTTGTATAGATGCGTGGGTGATCCGGGTGTTGGTAGCGGGAAGTCGGTATTCGCGGACCGGAGACTTGGTATGGCCGCAACAAAACCGCAATTGCATCCGTCGAATGTCATAGAAAGACATGGAACACCCTTCCCACCACCGCTCCAAGTGGCGAGCGCCCGTGGAACGTTGTGTTCGTTGTGGTCATCTAGAGTCTGAGCACGGAAAAACAGGCACGCGACCGTGCCTGGCCATGATCGGCGATCTGCCGGATCGAGTTTTCTGCCCGTGCGACGAACTGCGGATCACGGCGGCTCCCGGACTCCCCGCCGCTGGTTTGGCTGCGGCATGAAACGCGCACGACACAGCCGCGCCTCGAAAGCGGCTGTTGGGACAGAGAAAAGAGACGTAAGGTCTTCCTTATTTGGGCGTAAGCAGGTATCGAGTAGAGTTCTATTATGATGCGGATATTGCTTCCTTTCGTTCGCCGATGGCGAGATCGTCGCTGGTTGAAGGCCAGTGCGATCGCGAGTCTCATTCTGGCGTGTGTGGCGCTGGCAGTGGCCGGCTCGCCGGCGGGAGAGGTGTCGCGCCTGACCCTTCCCAACGGACTGCGCGTGGTGATCGTCCACAGTTCGCTGGCGCCGGTAGTGTCGACGGTAATGAACTACCGGGTCGGATCCAACGAAGCTCCAGCGGGCTTTCCCGGTACAGCCCACGCACTGGAACACATGATGTTCCGCGGCAGTCCAGGCCTTTCGGCCGACCAACTCGCCAACATCGCGGCGTCGATGGGCGGCGACTTCAACGCCGATACCCAGCAAACGGTGACACAGTACTTCTTCACCGTTCCCAGTCGGGATCTGGATGTAGCTCTGCACATTGAGGCCGCGCGCATGCGCGCTATCCTGGCGACGGACGATCTGTGGGACCATGAGCGCGGCGCGATCGAGCAGGAGGTATCGCGGGACCTCTCGAATCCACAGTACGTCTTCTACACAAAGCTGCTATCTGCGATGTTCCGTGGCACTCCGTATGAGCACGATGCGTTGGGCACACGTCCGTCGTTCGATCAGACCACCGCCACTATGCTGAAGAAGTTCCACGACCAATGGTACGCGCCGAACAACGCGGTCCTAGTAATCACCGGCAACGCCGATGCGCGCAAGACGTTCACCACCGTGAAGGAACTGTTCGGCGGCATCCCATCGCAAACGCTGTCCGCGCAGCCAACGATAAATGTGGAACCGGTAAAGAAAGAAACGCTACATCTGACCACTGATCTGCCCTATGGGTTGGCAGTGGAGGCTTTTTGCCTTCCGGGTTCGAACGATGCGGACTACGCCGCGGCGCAAGTGCTAGCCGATGTCTTGAGCAGCCAGCGGAGCAGCCTATACGCGCTGGTTCCCGAGGGTAGCGCCCTGAGCGCCGGATTCTCGCTCAGCAGTCTGCCGGCAGTGAGCCTGGGCTTCGCGGCGTCGGCGTTTCCCGCCGGCGGGGATGGCATGGCCCTGCTGGCGAGAGTCGGCAAGATTCTGGAGGAGGATCGGACCAAGGGTGTGCCGGCCGATCTGGTGGAGGCTGCCAAACGTCAGGAAGTAGCCGCGGCAGAGTTCCACAAGAACTCCATCTCCGGGCTCGCGATGGAGTGGTCGAACGCGCTGGCCGTGGAGGGGCGCGAATCTCCGGACGACGATATTCGGGCGATGCGGCAGGTCACCGTGGCGGACGTGAATCGCGTGGCGAGCCAATACCTGAATGCGGAAGCCGCTATCTCGGCGATCCTGACGCCGCAACCCTCGGGGCAGCCGGTATCGGCGTCGTCATTCGCGGGCACCGAATCGTTCGCATCCAAAGAGAGCAAGCCAGTGCCACTTCCCGAATGGGCGCGGAAGGCGGCGGAGCGGCTCTCGATTCCCGAATCGACTGTTCACCCGACAGTGATGACGCTCTCCAACGGACTCAAGTTGATCGTACAGCCGGAGAGCATCAGCGACACCATCAGCGTCGCCGGGCACATCCGAAACAATCCGGACCTGGAGGCGCCGAAGGCCAAGGACGGGCTGGACCAGGTGCTAGATCAACTGTTGACGTACGGCACGGCCTCGCTGGACCGGCTGGCGTTTCAAAAGGCTCTCGACGACATTGGGGCCGACGAATCGCCAGGCACGGATTTTTCCCTGGATGTCCTCAGTAGCCAGTTCGAGCGCGGAGTCGAGCTGCTGGCCGACAACGAACTGCGGCCTGCTCTGCCCGAGAGTGCCTTCAAGATAGTTCAGCATGAGCTTGCGGATGCGGTGGCAGGCGAGTTGCGCAGCCCCGCGTATCTCAGGGCGCACGCGCTGAATGCTGCGCTGCTACCTCCCGGCGATCCGGCCCTTCGCCACGCCGCACCCGAAACCATCTCGGTACTCACTATTGCGGACGTGAGGGAGTATCGCAAGAAGGTTTTTCGACCCGACCTGACGACCATCGTAGTGATCGGACGGGTTACTCCAAAAGAAGCGCGAACCGTGATGGAACGCTACTTCGGCACCTGGCAGGCGGAAGGCCCGAAGCCCGAGACGCTTCTGCCGCCTGTGCCTTCCAATAAATCTTCCAGCACTGTGGTGCCGAACGCGAGCCGCCTGCAGGACGAGGTGACACTCACCGAGACGCTGGGGCTGAACCGCGCCAACCCGGACTATTACGCTCTGAATCTGGGCAATCAGGAGTTGGGTGGAGCGTTCTACGCGAGCCGACTGTCACGTGATCTGCGCGAGAATAGCGGGCTGGTGTACACCGTTTCCTCGTCCTTGAACGTGGGGCGGACGCGCGGGTTCTACTCGATTGCTTATGGCTGCGATCCAGAAAATGTATCCAAAGCCCGCGCGACAGTGGAGAAGGACCTAAAGGGCTTGCAGGAGAGCCAGGTGCCGGCCGATGTGCTCCGTCAGGCCAAGGTCCTGCTGCTTCAGCAGATTCCGCTGTCCCAATCGAGCGTAAGCGCTATTGCCCGCGGGTTCCTCGCAAGAACAGACAACGATCTGCCTTTGGACGAACCCACTCAAGCCGCGAATCGATACGCCGCGATGACGGCCCAGCAGGTGCAGGCTGCCTTCGCTAAGTGGATCCGCCCCGGCGACCTGGTGCAGATCACCGAAGGACCGAACCCGAAGTAGTAATGCACAGGCCTGCAGACGATGTCCACAGTTGCGGATACCATGCACGCGGACGCAACTTGCGTCACTCGGGCCTTTCGCGCGGGAGCGTCCGGCTATGTCTTGAAGCGGTGCGCCGCGATGGAGTCGCTCAACGCTGTCCACCAGGTACTTAAGGGCCGGAGCGAGATTGCGGCGACGCTACGACCGACGACGGTCCCTCGTGCTCCGGCAACCATTGCGGCCGCCGAGACGAAGCAGCAAATGAGGCCTATGTGGCATCTCGATATCGGTAAGCTGGTCATGAGTTTCGCGGCCAGACGCCCGCAGGCCGGAAACTTCTACGTCGCCGCGAACTTCCAGGGATCGACGGATTCGCAGGCCAGTGCAGCCTCGCGACAGGAGATGGGTTTCGAGAGCCTGATCCGGTTTAGCTATGACCTGCCTACAAATTTGATGTTATGGAATCAATCGCTTCCGATCTCTTTCGGGGTGCAAAGGATACTGAATACGACCGGGAGGTAACGGGGAACCTCAAGGGCAAGCCTGTAAATCCGGTCTACTCGCTGAACAGCTTCTCCGCGGGAGGATTTCTCCAGATGCGTTTTCCGACGTGGCGGGGAAGGAAAATGCCCGGTTGATTGTTTCCCAAATCGTTCTGGATGGGCTCAATGAACTGAAGATGGCCTATCCCAAGACCACCGCGAAACGCCGACGGGAATTGGAATCTACTCGCAAGCTGCTGGCGAAGTAGCGCTCGAATCCTGGTATCCAAACAGCAAGAGGTTTGAGTTGGCGCGGACCCGGGAGGGATAATGAAGTTGTTCCCCTTCAGACCTGATGGCGACCTTGACTGAGGACGCGGATACGGGCGCATGGCGGGAACCCACGCCACCTTCCAGCAAACTGCGCTGGTTGTTCCTCTGGGTTTCCATATTGCTGCTGGCGCTCCTGTTGGTGTCCCGCGTTCTGGCTGTCCGCTTCCTCTCGGAAATGCGCACTCAGGAACTGGCGGCCACTCGCGCGCTGGCGGAGCGTACGCGCGCGCTTTCCGGACTTTGGCTCTCCATTCAGAACTACGATCAGGCCGTGCAGCAATTCGTCGCGCAGACTGCCGCCGACCGGGACGCCGAGGCCCGCCGCCGCCTCGATCAACTCACCCTGGAAATCGACGCCGGGTTCGAGCGCTACGCCAGCGTCCGCGACTCCGAGGAAGACGCTTTGCTGAACGGCATGCGGGGAGTCTTCTCGCAACAGCGGACTCTGTATATCACGGTTCTCGAGGCAAGGCCCGCCGAACGCAGGCGCCAGGCGGAAGCCATGTTGGCCGAGCACCTCGTGCCCGTCCAGAAGCAGATCCTCGACTGGTCCGGGAAAACTCCAGGAGTGGAACGGAGAGCGGCTCCAGCATACCGATCGCGCGCTCGTGACCCAGTTTGCCGATCTGCAGGGAGGTCTGTCCCGCGTGCTCGCCATCGGATTCGGAAGCGGTCTACTACTGGTGCTGGGTAGCATGGCATACATCGTGCGGCTCGATCGGCAGACCCGCGCCCGCTATGTGGAACTCGCGCGCAGCCAGCACGCGCTGCAGCAGCTCTCGGCGCGTCTCGTAGACGCGCAGGAGACCGAACGGCGCGCCATCTCTCGCGAGCTGCATGACGAAGTCGGCCAATCGTTGGGAGCCCTGCTGGTGGATATCGGCCGACTCTCGACCACGCTCTCCGGCGGCCACCCCGAAGTGAAGGCGCAACTGGACAACCTGAAGTCGGTGGCCGAGCGAACCTTCCAAACTGTCAGGAACATTGCGCTCCTGCTCCGCCCTTCCATGCTGGACGACCTGAGGTTGGCGGCGGCCCTGGAATGGCAAGGGAGGGAAGTCTCACGGCGCAGCGAGGTCGAAGTCTCCGTGGAATCGGAGAGCGTCCCCGAAGACCTGCTCGACGAATACAAGATTTACATCTACCGGCTGGTGCAGGAAGCCCTGAACAACGCGGTGCGGCACTCCGGCGCCAGGAACGCGAAAGTGGTGGTGGAGCGGCTGGAAAAGTCGATCATGGTGCGGGTTATCGACGACGGCCGCGGCTTCGAC
>Ga0187872_10003622_pt1 | contig 12198 bp, 12 predicted proteins | sample June2016WEW_16_4_FD_132973 | JGI IMG/M metagenome (GOLD analysis project Ga0187872, IMG submission 132973) | Peatland microbial communities from SPRUCE experiment site at the Marcell Experimental Forest, Minnesota, USA - June2016WEW_16_40 | ecosystem: Environmental > Terrestrial > Soil >...
AGGACCTTCGCCAGCTCGGAACGCATGCGCGTCCCTTTTCCCGCGGCAAGGATGACGATGGAGGTGTCGGAAGCAGTCACTGCGCGTATTGTTACCCCCGCTTTCACCCTTTGGCAATCCTGAATTCATTGACATTTCCCGGTGAACACGCGATAAGCAAACGGCAGGGTCCCCCCAGACTGGTCAGATTGCCTTTGGAGGTGGGTGATGGTATGCCCGCGTTGCGGTGAGACCAACGCGCTGGGCGCGAAATTCTGCGTGGAGTGCGGCGCGGAATTGCCGGCGGAAGCAGGGGCGCCCGCTCCAATATCCGCGGGCAGCCAGTCGGTGCTTGGCCTGGGTGCAACCAGGCGGGCCTCTGTGCCGGTGCAACCGACGAGCGAGCCAACTGAGACCAGCGGAAAGGCCATCGCCAGCCTGATCTGCGGCATCTTCTTCCTGATATTTCCCGCTGCTGTCGGCGCGATCATTCTGGGGCATCTTTCGCTATCGGACATTCGCAAGGCTGCCGGGCGGCTGAAGGGGCGCGGCATGGCCACGGCCGGCCTCGTCCTTGGATACGCGGGCGTGTTTGCGATCCCGTTCGTCCTGATTATCGCCGCCATCGCGATTCCAAACCTGTTGCGCTCGAGGATCGCCGCGAATGAGGCGTCAGCGGTGCAGTCGCTGTGGGCCATCCATACGGCGACGATTGAGTATGCAGCGACCTACGGCAATGGCTTCGCCCCGGACCTGGCGACGCTCGATGGCGCCGGAACTGGCGCGCCGAGCTGCGATCACGCGCGGTTGATCAACGGCATCCTCGGGTCCGGGGAGAGGGCTGGATACACTTTCACCTACACGTTACGACGAGGAGACGTAAGCGAGCAAACCCTCTCACCACGGGCGGCCGCGAATGGATGCTCGATTCCCGGGGCCAGCAGATTTACTCTAAACGCCGATCCGGTCACCCCTGGAACAACGGGCCAACGGAGCTTCTACATGGACCAAACGGGTATCGTCCGGTGGAGCGGCAACGGACCTGCGACGGCGGACAGCCCGCCATTGGAATAGCCTCGAAGATCCCGGAGATTCAGGATGCGGCGGAAACGGAAGCGTCAGTGCGCGCCGTGGCTGTGGCGGTGGCTGGCGTCGCGGGCGCCTCGGTGGTCTCAATCCAGAGCGAGTGGTCGGCGAGCAGGCGCGTGACGAGTTGCGTGTGCAGGGCGTGGCCGGCCTTGTGCGCAACGATGCGCGCTTGGAGCGGGCGCCCGACCAAAGCCAGATCGCCAATCAGATCGAGCGCTTTGTGGCGGCCGAATTCGTCCGGGAAGCGCAGGGGGCCGTTCATGACGGAGGTATCGTCGAGCACGAGTGCGTTCGCGAGCGAGCCTCCGCGGATGAGGCCCATCTCCTGCAACGCCGCAAAATCCTTTACGAAGCCGAACGTTCGCGCCGGAGCCAATTCGCGACTGAACGTCTCTCGGTCGACAACCAGCTCGATATCCTGCGGGCCAATCAGCGGATGGTCGTAGTCCACGAAGCAGTGGACGCGGAACTCGTTCGCGGGATAGATGCCGATGCGGCGGTCGCCGTCTTCGAACTCCAGCGGTTTTACAACCCGGATGTAACGCCGCAGGCGGCGCAGCCGGCGCGTTCCGGCCTGCGCGAGCAGGTCGATGAACGGCTTGGACGACCCATCGAGCATTGGGAGCTCGAGTGCGTCGAGTTCCACGTAGACGTTGTCGATACCAGAGCAATACAGCGCCGCGAGCAGGTGCTCGATGGTGGAAATCAGGACGCTTTGCTTCATCAAGCTGGTCGCGTAGCTGACGCGAGCCACGTTGCGCACGTGCGCCTCGACCATGAAACCATCGAGGTCGACGCGACGAAAGACAATGCCCGTATCCGCAGGCGCAGGCACGAGCCGCAGGCGGCTGCGGACGGCGGTGTGAAGCCCCACGCCCTCGATTTCGACCGGACGCTGAATGGTGGTCTGGTATGGCATCTGAGAGAGATACAATTCTAGTGGCATTTCGGTGGCCGCTGCAAAGCAATTATTAACCTGTATTGTCAATAACTTACGGAGAGGTTTGTATTCAGGTGTTGTAATTGTACAACAAACAGGCTGGTTCCCGTGTGTCCCGGCTTGAACGTTGCGACTGACGCGCTCTGGATACGACAAGAGGCTGGCAGTGCAAGGCGGATTTGTTTCGACGTTCTTGTGCGGGTAGAATGAGGCTGCGAGATGGCTTCTCCGTTCAACATATTTCCGAACGCTCCGCCGGCGCCGCCCGTGGGTTCGCCGCGGCCGGCGTGGTTGCGGGTGCGCTTTCCGGGCGGTCCGGGCTATCAGGACTTGAAGCGCATCATGCGGACGTTCGACCTGCACACGGTATGCGAGAGCGCGCGATGCCCGAACATGGGCGAGTGCTGGGAACATCGGACGGCGACGTTCATGATCCTCGGCAACATCTGCACGCGCGCGTGCGGATTCTGCGCGGTGCCAAGCGGGAAGCCGATCGGTCCGCCGGAGGAAGACGAGCCGGAACGCGTCGCCGAGGCGGCCGAGCGGATGGGTTTGCGCTACGCCGTGGTGACCTCGGTGAATCGCGACGACCAGCCGGACGGCGGCGCAGCGATTTTCGCGCGGACGATCGCGGAGATCCGCAATCGCATTCCGGATTGCAAAATCGAGGTGCTGATTCCGGATTTTCGCGGCGATTGGAACGCGCTTGGAATTGTGATGGCGGCGCGGCCCGACGTGCTGAACCACAACATGGAGACCGTGCCGCGGCTCTACCGGCGCGTGCGGAAAGGCGCGGTCTACGAGCGGTCGCTCGAACTGCTGCGGCGCGCGCGCGAAATAGCGCCGGATGTGCCGACGAAAACCGGAATGATGCTGGGGCTCGGCGAGACGCGCGAGGAAGTCTTACAGGCGATGGAAGAAATTGCCGCGCAGGGGACGCACATCCTGACTCTCGGGCAATACCTTCAGCCGACGCACGAGCACCTGCCCATCGAGCGGTACGTCCACCCGGACGAATTCGCGGAGTTCAAGCGCCTGGGCGAGCAGATGGGACTCAAGCACGTCGAAGCTGGACCGCTGGTTCGATCGTCATATCACGCCTTCGAGCAGGAAGAGTCCGCGCGGGCTTGATTCACCAAGCGATCGATCGAGACAAAACTCCTACCCCTACAGCGCCGTTATCGCTCACCCGTTGAGTTCGGCGCCGGCACGCGTTCAGGCGCCGGCGACGCCAGCCGAGTCCACGCGGAGCAACAAGCCGGCTCCGCTGCGAACGTTCACTTTGCCCTTCGTTGATTCGAGGATGATTTCGCCCTTGGGATCCGTGCGGCCAGCGTGGGCAATTTTCAAGTGCGGCAGGCCGTAAAGCCCGCATGCATCCGAAGAGAACACCCAGAGCGCCTGCGGAGCGTCGTTGGCATCGATCGGACCGCGACAGCCACGGTCCTGATTCGGGCTCAAGCGACTGAGCACCCCGTCGTAAACGGGTTTCCCAACATTTCCGAAGGCTCCTTCCACCGGGCCGCCTCCACGATAGACAGTGTCACCGCCGATCTGGACGGTTGTCCAGGCAGCTTCGGGAGTTCCGCGGTCCGGACCGGTGGGCGGAATCTGGGCCTGTTCCACTTCCACGAACGACGCGATGGCGCGGAGATGTGTCGCGATCGGAGTTCTTTGGCGCGAAATCTTCAGCGTGTCGAAGCGCAGCGAAATCCTGGCGCGGCTTCCGGTCGACGCGGAGGTGACGCTCGTAAGGTGGCCGATCACGGTGGCGCCGGCGCGAATGTTCCGTCCGTCGGGCAGCGGAACGTCCTGCATGACCCGCGCGGTGATCGTCTGGCCGGGCTTGCTCTTCGTCGAAGAAAGCGTTGAATTCAAGAGCACAGGGATGACGGTTCCCGGCGGAATCGAGTCCGCCGCGTGCGAGGCGGCAGCGAATGCCAGCAGGCCAATACACATGAAAAGTGCCGCGTGCTTGATAGTGCGGTTCATGCGATTTACCTCCCTGCTTTGGCGCATACACCGTTCGAAGCCAATTCTACAACCTTAGATGCGCGAGCGGCCTAATGGAGCGAAGCGAGGAAGGAATTGGCGAGGTCGTGGGTGCGGGCGGCGCAAGCGGGATCGGAGTCAGCGTCCGGGCCGGGCGGCGCGAGGACGGCGTGAAAGTATTCCGAGGCTTTGGCGTTGCGGCCGAGTTCCGCGTTCAGGTTGCCGGCGAGAAGCTGGAAGACGGGATTGCTCGGATAGCGCGCGACGAGGGGCTCGGTGATCGATAGAGCCTCTTCGTAGCGCTGGTCGAACGTGCGGAGATTCCGGGCGAGGTAAAAACCGGAATCGACCGAAACAAACACGCCGCGGTCGATTCCGACCTTCATCTGGCGGATGCCTTCCTGCTTGTTTCCTCCGGGAATGCCCATGAAGAAGCGCAACATCTTTGCGATCGCGGAAAGCGTATCGACGTAGTAGTTGTAGAGGCCGAGGCCGGCGGTCGCATCGGCCATGTCCGGATCGAGCTGCAATGCGCGGATGCATTCCGCGCGCGCGGCGACGCCGGCGCGAGCGACGTTGCGTTTCTCATCGCGCAGGCTGTAGAGGCGAGCCTTCAGCGCAAAGCCGAGAGCGACGTAGAGGTGCATCTCGGCCGTATCGGATTTCGCGAGCTGCGTACGAGCGAAGGCAATCGCTTTGTCGGCAAGCGCAAAATAGGCATCGTCGCCGGGCTGTTTTGCGGCCTTCCATGCGTCGAGCTGGCCCCACTTGATCTCGCACGCGGCGCAGTAGGTCTTCCACCATAGGGCCTCGCCTTCGAGCAGGTAGCCGACCGGGCTTTCCGGCTGGTCGCGCTCGATGTTGCGGGCGGTCGAGATCGCCGCGTCGGGATTGCCGCTGTAGATTTGGTCCAACGCGTGTGCGGCATCGGGCGAAAGAGTGATTCCGCCGGCGCGGGCGGCAGGAGCAAGGAGCGCGGCGAGACAAACCAGGAAGACAGCTACGGACGATGGACCACGCAGCGCCAAGAAAGTTTGCCGGTAACGAGGCCGTTCTGGGATAGAAGCGGCGAAAGCAAAAGCAGATCCCTCACCGCCATCCGCAAACAACGCGGCTGGGTTCGGGATGACAGTTGCCACGCTACGTCTCATTTGACCCTCTTGACCCACCCGGCGAGCCAGGCGGCGGTGACGTACATCGTAAAGCATTCGAGCGCGAACGGCAGAAAGCCCAGATAGCCGAGCACGGGCATCTCGAAAATTTTCCACTGCTGAAACATCGGGAACGTGTAGTGCCATTTCGCCGCCGCCCAGTTGTTCCAAAACTCCCAGAACCAACCGCAAATCCATCCGGAGAGAAGAAATCCGTAGAAGCGCCTCGAAAAACCCTCCGACAGATCGCCGAGGAAGGACGGCAATCCGAGCCGGCGGTTCAGCGGATCGAGCAGCAGAACGAATCCGATCCACACGAGCGCGAAAAGATGAGCGGCGGCGGGTTGCGGAAGAACCAGCGGGACGATCAAACAGGCCGCACCGCAAGCGATCATCGCGCGCTCCGCGACGGGCGAGACCTTTCGCGGTTCGCTCGGCAGCGGCGGAAGAATCGCCTGCACGAGGTCGGATGTCTCGAAGATGGCCGGCGTGATGGTGGCGAATGACCAGGCATAACCAAGCAGCGCGCCGGCCCATCCGATCGGCACACCCACGTAGGTCCAATTGTGAAGGCGGAGATTGTAAGCCTCGAAGATGAGCCAGAGGGGAATCGAGAGGAGCGCCATGCGTGCGAGCGTGAGCGGCGCGTCGTTCAGGCGCGAGCGGCCGGTGATCGCGAGGACGGCGGCGTCGGCGATGAGAATGTAGGCGCTCCAGGCGACCGGCGTGAAATACGTCGCGACAGGCTCGATGCCGCGAAACATCAGCCATTCGGCCCCTGCGAGCGCGAGGATTCCGAACCAGCCGTGCGGCGGAAATGGACGGCGACGGCGGGCGCGAAAGAAGCCGACGACAAGAAGCGCCGCCGTGGCGGCCGTGATGGCGATGCCGATGTCGATGGCGAGCATGGCGCGGCTGCCTCGTGAGGCTCGCCGATATGGTAGCGCAGTCGGCTGTAGTTTTCGGACAGGCAGTCATCACTTTCTTGCTATGCTTTGCGCTGCTTTTTTGCCGGAAGACGCGATGAGCGAGACGGAAAAACTCGAACGCGGGCTGGGCCTCGTCGAAGCGACGTCGCTGAATATGACGTTCATGGTCGGAATCGGGCCGTTCGTCGTGATTCCGTTCGTGATTCAGGCGATGCACGGACCGCTGAGCTTGCTCGCGTGGGGCGCGGGCGCGGTGCTGGCGCTTTTCGACGGCTGCATCTGGGCGGAGCTCGGCGCGGCGATGCCGGAGGCCGGGGGAAGCTACGTGTTCCTGCGCGAAGCGTACGGGCCGGGGCGCTGGGGGCGGCTGCTGTCGTTTCTCTTCATCTGGCAGACGCTGTTTCAGGGGCCGCTGAGCATCGCGTCGGGCGCGCTGGGATTCGCGCAGTACTCGTCGTATCTGACGGGGAAGTCGAGCCGGCTGGCGGGGATCGTGGGGGCGCTCGGTTCACATTCGGAGAACGTCATCGCTGGAGCCGTGATCGTTCTGGTTGTGGTGCTGCTGTACCGGCGGATCACCGAGATCGGGCGTATCTCAGTCATCTTCAGTGTGATTGTGGTCGGGACGATCCTCTGGATCATCTGGGGCGGCGCGAGGCATTTCGACGCGCACCGCGTGTTCGATTTCTCCGGCGCGGACGCGAGTTTTTCGTGGCTGCTCTTCGCGGCGCTGGGCCATGGCACGGTCCAGACGATCTATAGCTACCTCGGCTACTACAACGTCTGCAATCTCGGCGGAGAGATGAAGGACCCGCAGCGAAACATTCCGCGCGCCATCTTCATTTCCATCCTCGGCATCACGGCGCTGTACATCGGGATGCAAGCGAGCGTGCTGAGCGTGATCCCGTGGAAAGAGGTGGCGGGGTCGAGCTTCATCGTGAGCACGTTTGTCGAGCGCGTGTACGGGAGCCAGTGGGCCACGCTGGCCACGGCGCTGATTCTGCTGACGGCGCTCGGGTCGGTCTTTTCGGCCACGCTCGGGTATTCGCGCGTGCCGTACGCGGCGGCGCTCGACGGGAATTTCTTTTCGATTTTCTCGCGGGTGCATCCGACGAAGAGGTTTCCGGATGTTTCGCTCGTTGCGGTTGGCGCGGCGGCGCTCGCCTTCAGCCTCGCGTTCAGCCTCATTTCCGTGATTCGCGCCATCCTTGCGATGCGTTGCATCATCCAATTCGTCGGCCAGGGAGTGGGGCTGATTCTGCTGCGGCGGCGATGGGCAAGCGACCGGTTTCCTTTCCGCATGTGGCTGTACCCGCTGCCCGTCGTGGTGGCCATCGTCGGCTGGTTGGGAATTTTCGTTTCCACGGGACGCACGCCGATGCTGGCCTCGCTTGCAGCCGCCGCCGCGGGTATTCTTGTGTACTTGGGGCGCGCCCGATTCCTGCGCCAATGGCCATTTGAGGAGATCGCCCAGTGAGACAGATCGTCGAGCGATATACGAAACCAGTAGTGCTGGCGTTGCTGGCAGTGACTTTGGCGGCGTCGCTTTCGGCGCAGTCGCTGCCGGAGACAGTCGAGGCGATCAACAAGGCGCGCGTCGCGACACGCATCCTTTACATCACGGCGCACCCCGACGACGAAACGGCTGGACTGATCGCGTATCTCGCGCGGGGGCTCGATACGGACGTCGCGCTGCTGATGATTACGCGGGGGCAGGGCGGGCAGAATGCGATCGGCCCGGAGCAGGACGGCCAACTGGGAGTGATTCGCACGACGGAACTTCTCGCGGCCGGGCAGCATTACGGCGCGCGCCAGTTTTTCACACGCGCCGTCGATACCGGATTTTCGAAAAGCGCAGCCGACACAATGAAGGCCTGGGGCGATCTCCCGGTTGAAGACATCGTGCGCGTGATTCGTACGTATCGCCCGGACGTGGTGATCAACGGATGGGGCGGCGTCCATTTCGGACACGGGCAGCACCAGGCGAGCGGAATCTACACACCTCAGGCGATCGCAGACGCAGCCGATCCCACGAAGTTTCCCGAACAGATCGCGGAAGGCCTGAAGCCGTGGAAGGTGCGGCTGGAGCTGCGGCCGGCGGGCTTTGGTTTCGGCCCTGCGGCACCGCAGGCGCCCGGTGGCGCTGTGCAATTCCCGATAAACGATGTTTCGCCGCTGTGGGGCAAGAGCTACGTCGAGATGGGGATGGAGGGGCACGCGCAGCACCGCTCGCAAGGCACGCCGTCGTTTTCCGGCAATCCATTTTTCCGCCGTCCGGTTTCGCTCATAACGGAACACGGACAAGACGCGGGCGGCACATTTGATCCGAAGCTGCTGGCGGAATCGATCACGTCGCTCGGGGCGCGTTTCCCAGGGCTCCAATCGTTGATGGCACCGGCGCTCGCGGCGGCTGACCAGAATCTGGCTGCGGCAGCGAAATCAGCGCTGAATCTCGATCGCATCGCCGCCGCGAATTCAATGGCCGATGCGGGCAAGGAAATTGCGGCGCTGCGCGAAAAAGTCTCGAGCGCGGGCGGCGACGAGAGCGCGGCCGCGCTGTGGGAGCTCGATCGCGTGCGCGAAAGACTCGATGCGGCGCTCGCGGACGACATCGCGCTGCCGATCGACCGACAGGCGGACCGCCACCAACTCGTCGCGGGCGAGAATTTCGCAGTGAGCGTGAATTTTCTCGATCAGCCGGCCGTGCCGGTGAAATGGACGGTGGACAAGTCGAGCCTGCTGCTGCCGGAAGGCTGGACGGCGACGCTCGATGACGCGAAAGCGGGAAGTAACAGCTACCGCTTCACGGTCGCGATTCCCGCCGGGGCCAAGCCGCCACGCTCGCCGTCCGATGCGATCCTGCCGTTCCCGCCGCCGCTCGTCCGGCTGGCAGTGCACGCGACGATCGACGGCTACGATTTTGCGATCGAGGAGCCTGTTGAATCAGCCGAGGCCAAAACGACGGGGATCGAGGTCTATCCACTCGAACTAGTCCCGGCGGTGACGCTGACGGTCGATCCGGCGCAGGTGATGGTGCCGGCGAAGCGGGCTTCGATGCCCGTGGAATTGCTGGCGCGGGTGCGTTATCACGGGACAAAGTCAGCGATAGTTTCCGTGGGACTGGATGCGCCGGATGGATGGAACGCGCAGCCGATTCCTCCGCTCAATTTTTCGGAGCTGGGAGATCATCTGATTCGCTACGTCGTGACGCCGCCCGCGAAAGCCGCGCCGGGCGCGTATCCGTTGCACCCGTACGCGCGGCTCGGTGACGAGACGTTCCGCACGTCGCTCGAACCCATCCCGACGCTGCCGACGCGCGATTGGAGCGAGCCGGACGACGCGACGGTGCACGTGCTCGACCTGACGGTGCCGGCGGGACTGCACATCGGCTACATCGCGGGCGAGAACGACGTGCTGCCGGAAACCCTGCGGCAGATCGGCATCCAAGTGGATTTGCTGGACGAAGTGGCGCTCGCGTTCGGCGATCTGAGCCGGTACGACGCGATCGTCGCGGGCATCCGCGCGTACGAGCTGCGTCCAGACGTGATGGCCGCGAATCCGCGGCTGCTCGATTACGTGCAGAAGGGCGGGACGCTGCTCGTCCTTTACGAACGCGACTTCGCGTGGAACAAACTCCTGCCTGCGCCGTTCCCTGCGAAGATGCCGGACCAGACGTCTCGCGTGACCGATCCCAATTCGCCGGTGCATTTTCTTGCGCCGGATAATCCGCTGCTCAACACGCCGAACAAAATCACGATGGCCGATTTTCAGGGCTGGGAGCAGGAACGCGGCCTCTACTTCTGGGGCACGTGGGATCCGCGCTATCAACCCGTCCTCGGCCTGACCGACCCGGGAGAGCAGGAAGCGACGGGCGGGCTGGTCTACGCGCGCGACGGCAAGGGCGTGTACATCTATACCGGCCTCTCGTTCTTCCGCGAGCTGCCCGCGGGGGTGCCGGGAGCCTACCGGCTGTTCGTGAACCTGCTGAGCCAGACGCGGCACTCCGCCGCGAAGTGACGACTCGGAAATCCCGCGTGCTCCCTTGCGACACAGGGCACGACTTCGTCCCGTCGCGCGCTTTTCGCTTCGTGCTATGCTCCGAGCCGGTCAGGAGGGGAAGCGAATGAGAAAGAATCTGAGGGGATTATTCCGCGTTCGCGGTTTCGCCTGCTTCGTGGCGGCCGCTCTGGTCTTCTCACTTTCGTCCGGCGCGCAGGCACAGAAAGACAAGAAGTCGAAAAAATCCGATGCGTCCGACCAGGTGACTCCCCCGCCCACGCCGGACTCCGACCAGATCGACCGCAACATCGGAGAGATGCTGGCCGCCTTGCAGCTCGGCAACACGGAGATGATGCACAAATACTATGCGGACAACGCCACGTGGGTTCGAAGCACGTTTGAGCCGCCCGTGATCGGCTGGCAGAACTACGCCGCTCTCTACAACCAGCAGAAGGCGGCGTTTCAGGGGATGCAGCTCATCCGGAGAAACACGTTCGTTTTCACGCACGGAGACGTGGCCTGGGCTTCGTACCAATGGGAATTCGAGTCGATGCTGAACGGCAAACCCTATTCGATCCAAGGCCAGACGACCCTGGTGTTCACCAAAGTGGGCGGGAACTGGCTAATCGTGCACAACCACACGTCCGAGGTTCTTCCGGAAGCTACACAGCAGACCGCAGCACAACAACAACCTCAGCAGACGCCCGCCCCTCCCCAACAGTAGGGACCAAGTTGGCGCCAAAGCGCCCGGGCGATCAAAAGCTCCGGAATCCCTGCCAGAGCCACATCCCGGCAACGACCACGAGCAACGCCCCCGAAAGCACCCAGAGCGCCGTGATCGGCCAGCTGAGCTTTTCGATCCGCGTGACGATCGCACGCTGCTCATTGGCCATCATGTTTTCGGCAGCGTCCAGGAAGATCTGGTCTTCCTCGCGGGTCTCGAGCGTGCTGCGGTAGATCAGCGCGCAGACCAACACAGCGGTAACGACACCCCAGCAGATGAGCAGTATCTGAAGCGTTCCCATGGCTAACCTCCCCCGTCCCGCGACCGCGAGGACATTGCCGGCGGCCCAGATAGGCCAATTTTGGCGGGATTATAGCACTAGCACCACCGGGACAGCAGGGTGTCAAGCCGGGCGTTCGCCGGGGAACTGGATGCCCCAGAAGTTCCGGGCGGGATAGAAGATCTCGACGCCCAGTTCAAAGAGGCCGTCCTCTTTCTGGTCTCGCGCGGAGATGACGCGGAATTCGCGTACCTCGTGCGAAACACCGTGGAGAATCTCGATGCGGGAGCCCAGAGCGGGCAGGAACGGGACGCGAAGAAGCGCGCCATAGCGGCTGACGGAAACGGCCTCGGCGGATACGTCGTGCAGGTCACTGCCGGGTTCGGCGCTGAGAACCGTGACAGGAATGTGGATCGGAACGCGGCTCGAACGGCGCCGCTCAAGCATCGCGCGGGTTGTTGCCATGTTGGGCCTCCCTCTTCCCTCGCGAACTCTCGACAGGCACTGTAGGGGCTGAATGCGACGCGGGTCAATGGTACTGCGCGCGGGCGGTAGCGGATCAGTTTACAGCTCTAGCGGTCCAGGGGTACTCCGTGTGACTTGGAAAACGAAAGCTTGTCCCAATATCCACGCTGGAATGTGATCTTATCGTGCTGCACGCGGAAGAAACCGCAACCACGCAGGCCCTTCGGATCGCGCCACTCCAGAATGGCCCATTCCCCATCCTGAAACAGATTTTCGACGATGCAGACCATCTCTGCCGCCGCAAAACCCTTTTTCAGCATCTCGCGGATGGAGCTGCGACCCTTCACCGGGCTCTCGGCCACCTGATGATTGATGGCGTCCTCTTCGTAAAGCGATGCGAGGGTATCCACATCCGCCCGATTGAACGCCTCGACCCATACGCGCACCAACTCTCTCGGTTCCATTCGCGTAAGCTACCCCATCTGGCGGCACAGTTCAAACTGGCCCAGTGCGCATGGGGCGTGTTCGTGTCCTCGTTCAGAATGATTGGTGACACTCGGTAGAGTGTCGCCATGCAAATACGATGGGGGAAGGTACCCCAAGCGCGAGAGCTCTCGCGCTTGGGGCGCGAGCTGAGCCGAGCGGGCCAG
>Ga0187872_10003623_pt1 | contig 12180 bp, 13 predicted proteins | sample June2016WEW_16_4_FD_132973 | JGI IMG/M metagenome (GOLD analysis project Ga0187872, IMG submission 132973) | Peatland microbial communities from SPRUCE experiment site at the Marcell Experimental Forest, Minnesota, USA - June2016WEW_16_40 | ecosystem: Environmental > Terrestrial > Soil >...
CGACGATGGCGTCATCCACGACAAAACCCGTGGAAATCGTGAGCGCCATCAAGGACAAGTTGTCAATCGAGTAGCCGAGCAGATACATCACGCCGAACGTCCCGATCAGCGATACAGGGACGGCGACGGCGGGAATTATGGTCGCCCACACGGTTCGCAGAAAAACAAAAATGACCAGAATTACGAGCACGATCGTGATGAGCAGCGTGATCTGAACATCCTTAACCGAGGCCCGGATTGTGATCGTCCGGTCCATCGTGACGGCCAAATCAACCGCAGCAGGAATCGAAGCCTGGAGTAGCGGGAGCATGGCCCGGATCCGGTCCACCGTGCCCACGATGTTGGCGCCCGGTTGGCGGGAGATGATCACCATGACGGACCGTTTGTTGTTCACGAGCCCAGCCTGGTAGATGTCTTCGACCGAATCCAGCACGGTGGCGATGTCGCCCAGCCGCACGGGTGCGCCGTTGTGATAGGCGACAATCAAAGGCCAGTAATGATTCGCGTCAAATAGTTGATCGTTATCGTAAAACGTCCACCGCACGAGGTCATTGGAAACTCCTCCCTTGGGCTCGTTCGAATTCATCTGGCCGAGGGCCGTCCGAACGTCCTCCAAGCTAAGGCCGTAGCCGGCCAGGACCTGCGGGTTGATCTCAATACGAACCGCTGGACGCGCGCTCCCTCCCACGTTCACCTGGCCTACGCCATCCACCTGCGACAGCTTTTGCGCGATGATCGAGTCGGCAATGTCGTAGAGGCGGCTTACCGGCAAAATATCCGATCTCACCGCGAGAATCATGACGGGCGAATCCGCCGGATTGACCTTCCTGTAGATGGGCAGGCTTGGGAGGTTCGCCGGCAACTGGGTGGCGGAAGCGTTGATCGCCGCCTGAACGTCGCGAGCAGCCGCGTCAATGTTGCGATTCAGATCGAATTGCAGCGTGAGCGACGTGTTGCCGGCCTGGCTGCTCGAGGTCATCTCCGTCACCCCGGCAATCCGGCCGAACTGGCGCTCGAGGGGAGTGGCGACGGACGAAGCCATGATCTCAGGACTTGCGCCCGGAAGGCTCGCCTGCACTTGGATTGTGGGGAACTCCACTTGCGGCAGAGACGCCACGGGAAGGAAGTTATACGCGATAGCGCCCGCGAGCAGCAGCGCAAGGGTCAGCAGGGAGGTACCGATCGGCCTTCTTACGAATGGCTCGGAGATGTTCATTATCAGGCGGAATGCTTGCGATGATCGCGACTACATGGCGGGATAACAGGGAACAATGCTTCTCGTTGAAGGCGACTGCATAGCCGTGCGTTCGAGAACATCGTGGTCCACTCCGACAACGGCAGATTCGTGGTAACCATCACCGCTGCTCTCTCCGTTCGTCCCGCGATGATCTGAAACAGCAATTCGGGGGCTACTTCCGGCATCGTCACATAGGCCCGCTCATCGATCACGATCAACTCGTATCGCGTCCACCGGTTAGTCACGCGATTCAGTTCGCTCTTATTCTTGGCTTCGATGAGTTCATTGACCAGTTGCGCCTCGGTGGTGAAGCGTACCCGCTTCCTCTGCGACCACCACGAGCCCCCTTGCCAAGTGTGTCTTCCCGGTGCCAGCTTCTCCGAGAAGGAGGACCGGCTCGCTCCGGCTCAAGTAGCCACCCTCGGCCAAGTTCCGCAACTACGCTGCCAGAATGTGCAGCGCACCGGAGAACTCGAACCTCCCAAGTTACCCAATTCCTACGTCGCAGCGCGGATTTTTTCCTGCAGCTCGCGGATTTGTTGTGCATGATGCTCAGCATGCGCGGCATAAAGTTCTACTTCGCTCATCAGCGTGACCTTGCCGCGCTTACTGTGATTCCCGGTGTGCGCCCAGGCGCTTTCCGGCAAGGTGCGCAGCATGGCCGCAGTGGACTGCCGCACAGCACGAATTAGCGCCAGCACCTGCTCCGGCGTCTGCTCCGCATAGCCGAGCGTATTGGCCCAGGTATCCTGGTTAAAGCCTGGCAGTTGACACCCCGGTTCGGCGGCGAGGAAACGTATGCGCGTAGCAGCCACCAGCTCAGTGTCGGCCAAATGCACAGCGATCTGTCGTATCGTCCATTTGCCTGGAGAGGGTGCGCGATCCAACAGGTGCTCTGGCACTCGGGCCAGCGCCTTGTCCAAAGCGGCGGCGCCCTTCTCATATCGGGCAATTAGCTCAGCATGCGACATAATTCCCTCGAGCGAGGATGCACGAGCATACTTGGACGGAACGCTCAGTCTGACGTACGGCCCGCATTGCCATGGCCGCCATCGTCGTCATATTCCGCTGATTCAGCCCCTTAAAGTATGTGGCCAGTACCTTAGTGGCCTCCGGAATCGATTCTGCTTTCATTCTGGATCCTCCTTTGCGTGTGCTTCGTGGCTCATGTCTCGAAGTTTCCTGGATGGACTCCCGTAATTGCAAAACTTCTGCTGCCTCCTCGGCAGAGCCGGTGGAACTCCTTCGTATTAGCCAAAGACATCTTCTTCAGTGACTTCTCGCCCGCTTCGTACGAGGATGAAGCCGCCAATCCTGACGCGACGTTGGTCCTCAGTCATCGACTCGGCGAAAACAAATAATAGAGTCCGTGGCAACTGCTATTTCACTTATGCGCTACCATCTTTGGCCGGAACCGAATCGCATTGCCCGTCGTCCTCCAACGCCAGCTCGCGAAGGATCTCCTCGCTGTGCTGACCTAATAGTGGTGGAGCTCGTCTGACAGACAGCGTTGCCTCTGCGAAGCGCATCGGACTCGCCACGAGCGAAATTGGACCCGCGGCGGGGTGATCGACCTTGATCAACATTTCTCGATCCACTACCTGCGGATCCTTGAATAAATCCGGCAGTGTGTTAATGGGGCCGCAAGGGACGCCAGCGGCCTCAAACAAGTCAAGCCACGCGGCTGTGTCTCGCTGTCCAATGAGGTCAGCGATCAGAGGCGTAAGAATACTTTCGTTGCGCACACGTGCCGCGTTCGTGGCAAACCGCTCGTCGCGCGCCAGCTCGGGCCGTCCAATGGCGGCGCAGAACTTTGCGAATTGGCCATCGTTGCCAACTGCCAGCGCGATGTGTCCATTACGACTGGCGAAGACGTCTTGCGGCTGGATATTTGGGTGCCTGTTACCATAGCGTTTCGGCACCTTGCCGGAAATTAAGTAGTTCATGGCCTGATTGGCCAGAGAGGCCACCATCACGTCCAGCATGCCGATATCGATATAGTCACCCTTGCCAGTTTTCTGCTTGCACGCAAGCGCAGCCAGAACCGCAACAGCGGCGTACATGCCCGTCAACACATCAACTATTGGGATGCCAACTTTTTGTGGGCCACCGCCAGGCAAGTCGTCTCGCTCCCCCGTCACGCTCATCAGTCCACCCATTGCCTGGATCATGAAATCGTAGGCGGCTGCATCGCGCCTGGGGCCGGTCTGACCAAAGCCGGTCACAGAACAGTAGATCAGGCCTGGATTGATCGCCTTAAGATCTTCATATCCAAGCCCGAACTTCGTCAGCGTCCCAACCTTGTAGTTTTCCAGTAGGATGTCAGACCGACGCGCTAGTTCGCGCACAGTCCGCTGCCCCTTTGGCGTGTTTAGAGAGACCGTAATTGAACGCTTCCCACGGTTGACGGCGAGAAAGTACCCAGCATCGCCCGTTTCAGTCCCGTCAGCGCACTTCAGGAACGGAGGGCCCCAACTCCTTGTGTCGTCTCCGACGCCGGGACGCTCCACTTTGATGACGTCGGCCCCAAGATCCGCCAGTAGTTGCCCCGCAAACGGACCTGCAAAAACGCGACTGAGATCAAGGACCCGAACGCCAGATAATGGTCCCGACATTGTCAGTGATCCCTTTCCCTGGCCGTAAACTGCATCGGAAACTGACCCCGCGCCACATTGGCACGAGCTGTCAGGTTTCCGAGGGGGTGCCGCTATTTCAGTTTGATATCGAGGCGCACCACGTCGCCACGATAGACTCCATCCGTCACAAGCACCAAACCGCCTTTGCTATCGACAACTGTTCGATTGACGAGCGCAACGGGCGCGTTCAGGGGCATTTGCAGTAGGTCAGCGATTTCGAGGTCTGCTGTACCAATCGTCAAGGTCTCGCGCGCTTTCGAGATCCTCAGCCCCGGCACCTGCCTAATGATCCTCATGGCCGATTTTGATTCGAATATCTTCGGCCGCAAGAGCTTGCACACGCGCTCATCGAAATACAGATCACCCAGGTAGTACGGAACGCCGCCGCGCCAATGCCGCCGCCTGAAGTGACGATATGCCGGAGCAACATTCCCGACGTTATGCAGAAGATTTCGTGGCTGCTGTCCGGTCTCAGAAGCCAGAATCTCGATGGTCATACCTTCGCGATCCATCAGCAAGCCTCGCCAGTCGGTTGCAACTTCGCACCACAGCTTGTCTTGAGGCTTTTTGATCACGAAAGTCCCCTTAGCGCGATGCCGAGCAATCAGTTCCTTATTCTCAAGAACACCCAGTGCTTGTCGAACCGTGGCACGGGCCACACTGCACTCAGCGGCCAATTGGTCGACGGTTGGAATCTGCTGCCCAAGAGGCCACAGACCGGTCTCAATACGGCGCTGAAACAAGGTCGCCAACTGGACGTATCGCGACACGCCGCTGTGGCCGAAATCTACCGGAGCTTTCGCTGGAGCCATGGAAGTATCCATTGATCAAATCCCTCCCAAACTAAGTGTCTGCGTGTTGAGCCACCAGACCGCAGTTGTTGTCCCACACTTCGTGCTCAACCCGTTCCCTATTCTATCCACGTACTCCAGGCTCCACTTGCGAAAATATTCGCTATTTCCCCAGGAAAGCCGGTGATCGCTTTTCCAGGAACGCGCGCATCCCTTCCTTTTGGTCAGCCGTATCAAAAAGAAGCTGAAAAGCCTTGCGCTCAAGAGAGAGAGCAACTTCCAGCGGAACATCCTGCCCCAGTTGCATCACCTCCTTGATCGCGCGCACCGCGAGTGGAGGCATAACCGAGATTCGGTGCGCAAGCTCGATAGCACATTTGAGCGCGCTGCCGTCCGCAACGACCTCTGAAACCAGGCCCATCGCAAAGGCATCACGGGCTGCCACCGCTTCGCCGGTAAGTATCATTTTCATTGTACGGTAGCTGCCGATAGTTCGCATGAGACGCTGAGTGCCGCCAGCCCCAGGCATGATTCCGACTCGGACTTCTGGTTGCCCCAGGCGGGCGGCCTCGCCGGCGACGATCATGTCGCAAGCCAGCGCAAGCTCACAGCCTCCTCCAAGCGCGTAACCTTCGACCGCAGCGATGAGAAGCTTTGAACATCGCCGCAGGACCGTAAAGACATGATCTGTTACGCGCAATGTGTGCTCAGTGGGCGACATTGTCGCCATTTCGCTGACATCGGTACCCGCCACAAAGACGCCGCCGGCGCCGGTTAGGATGATGAGTCGCACGGCGTCGTCGGCACCGAGTTGCTCTACTGTATCCGCAAGCAAGCGCTTGACCTCGAGGTTCAAGGCATTGCGCTGACTAGGGCGATCGATGGTTACCACCGCAATCCCGGCGTCTTCCCGACAACAGTAAACGGGTAGGCGGTTCGGAGTTAAGGCGTTCATATATCCTTGATGTCCTCGCTGATGCTGCGACTAGACGCCGATTTCGAGGTTGGCATAGGTTACCCGTTCAGCCTTAAAGCTTTTCGATACGGCGCAGCGATACTCGAAAACGCAAGCACTTACTGCAAGGTCTTAAGAATTGTGACGGCGCAATTTCCGCCAGCACCCAGTACGTGCGCAAGGCCAACCTTAGCTTTCGGAATCTGTCGGGATTCCGCCTGGCCTCGCAACTGCCATACTATTTCGGCAATCTGTCCCAAGTGTGAGGCTCCTACAGGCTCGCCTTTGCAAATCAGGCCGCCACTCGTGTTCACAGGGTGCCTACCGCTAGGCTCCGTCACCCCCTCGTCAATCAGGCGACCCGCCTCGCCGAGAGGGCACAGGCCGAGTTGTTCGTAAATTTCCAATTCGCAGAATGCGTCGGTGTCCTGCACTTCGAAGCAGTCGATCTCCTCGGGAGAAATACTGGAGGCTTGAAACGCTTTTTGTGCCGTGACCTCAGTCGGCCCTGGGTTGACGTAAGTTGCGCTCATGCTCTCTGCTGGTACCCGGAAATCCGACGAATACAGGGCGAGCGTGTGGACGCATGCGGCCACGCGGACTGGCTTACTCGTCAGCTGACGCGCCTTCCTTTCAGTGGCCAAAACAACTGCTGCAGCTCCTTCGTTCGGTGCACAGATCTCGAGGAGCCGGATGGGATCACACACCAGCTTGGAGTCAAGAATCTCATCCAGTGAGAACTGCTTGCGATACATAGCGTACGGGTTGTACACACTATTCCTGTGATTCTTGTATGCAACTTTCGCAATGTGCTTCTCGGTTGTGCCAAACTCATGCATGTGCCTTCGGGCCCGCATCGCCCAGTAGCTCGGATTGGTCGACATGCCCATTTCGACCTGCCAGCGCTCGTACAACATGAGAGGATCCATGAACCCTTTCGGCATTTTCTCGACTCCAAGCACGAGAACAAGTTCGTGCGCGCCGGATTGTAAAGCCAGGATTGCCTGCCGCAAGGCAACGCCGCCGCTGGCGCATGCTGCCTCAACGTCGCAGATCGGAATGCCCGTAGCTCCCAGCGACCGCAGAATGCGGGCACCGGAGGTTGCGGGAAGGTACATTGTCGAAAGATAAGCGGCCTCGATATCACGCCAGCTCACTCCAGCATCGGCCAACGCCACGTGGACTGCATCGCGACCGATCTCGGCGGCCGGCTTGTCGCCGAAGCGACCAAACTTGTGCATCCCCACACCAACAATAACAGAGGTATCTGTCATTGGTTTGTTCCGCGCGAGGGAACGAACCTGAACGCGATCACGTCGACGCCATCGGGATTTTGGTACAGCTTGTGTGCCTCGAAGCTCATTTCCATTCCGATAGCTAGTTTCTCGACGTCCCCGCCCAACGGAGAGAGCACGCGAATTCCGTCCGGTAGTTCGACAAGGCCTTCTCCGAATGGCACAAAGGGCTCCGGACCACGAAAGTCACCTGGCGGGCGATTCCTGATCACGGTGTAGGTCCAGAGTGTGCCCTTGTTCGCGAGTGGGATCGGCTTTAGGCCGGAGCCGGCGCAATTGGGGCAGTTCGAAATTGTCCCGAGCGTGACCTCACGGCACGCGGGGCATTTACTGCCCACAAGCCTGACCTGCTCAAGAGGAGAAAGAGGGACCGTCAACAATCCATCTTTCACAGGAAGTCTTCGTGGTTCCTGCCCTATCATGAGTGCCAGTGTCCCTCGATCAGAACGATGCCATTATAAGAAGAAAGAAAGATTTGTCAATCGGCTAGCTAATTATCTGTTATAGGACGCACCCCTATCGTAAATAAGTTAATGCACTAGCAAGAATTTTCCCTTGCTCTTTCCGTATGAACGATTAATGATAGCGCCACGTAAAGTAGGAGGTTGGAGTGGCACGAAGCACGATCCGGGTCACGATGCAGTTATTTGCAGTTTGTCTAGGCGCAACCATTTCCGTTTCCGCGCAGGAACGGACCACGCCGGCGGCAAGCAGCCAGTTCGAGACGGCCGTCACGCTCCCTTCCGCAGGACCTACTGAGAACCTTTGCCAGACGCCTGACGGCTCCATCTACATCACCGGCATTGACGACCGGATTTTGTGGAAGATCAGCCCAAAGGGAGATGTCGAAAAATTTGCAACCATACCTTCCATGGTGGCCATTCTAGGTGTGGCTCCATATAAGGGTGGATTTGTGCTCACGGCCTTTCAAAAGTCGTTCCGGCGGCCTCCGCCGACTTTGCGGGATTTGTCGGACGTCGGCCCTGCCGTTCTGGTACTCGACAAGACCGGCAACTTGGTGGCAACCATCCCTGGCGAAAAAGGGCAGGCGTTCAACGGAATCGCTGAGGCAGGGAAGGGCTGGTACCTGGCTGCGGATTCGAATGCTTCCTCACTTTGGCGTATTGATCCTGCCAAGAAGAAGATCGAGCTTTGGCTGAAAGACGATCAGCTGGCGCCGACAGGAGCACCCGCGATAGGAGCCAACGGCATTAAGGTCCACGACGGCTGGGTGTACGTGAGCGTGACCGCCCATCGCGCCATCTACCGTGTGCAAATTGGTCCTCACGGCAAGCCGAAAGGCGCTCTTTCTTTGTTCGCGCAGGGTTTGCGTCCCGAGGACTTCGGCATTGCCAAGGACGGGACAATTTATGCCCCGACAGGCAATTCGATCGACAAGATCTCACCGACTGGTGAGGTAAGCAAGTTCCTCGACGGTGTGCCCGGGGGGCCGGCTGCGCTTGTCGATAAGAGTGGCAAATGGCTCTACTGGCCCACGCGGGGCGGCAAAGACCCGCAGCGACTGCTCAAGGCTGCGATCAAATAAGGCTCGCCTTGGGCTGGAACTTCAAATCCTTATTGAAAACCGAACAGCCTGTTCAGGAACGCGGTGTTGCGAATTTCATGTCTTTTCGACGCGTGTCAACGAAAGCGTCATCGGATTGAGCAATATTGCCCACTTGAAAAAGATCGGAGGGATTCATGGGTGAGAATCGAGCAGGCCGAGGGGCAGCGTGGGAGCGGACGACGGACGCGGGCCGGAGGAGATTTTGTCTGGCGAGTTGCTTATCGGGCTTCGCGGCAGCGGCAGCAGCCGACGTGACGTCATTTTTGGGTGTGATGCCCCGATGGGCGGAGGGAGCGAGCATGGGAAAATCATTTGCGGTTACTTCGCTGGTTCCTCCGGTGCAAAACGGAGGAGACGATACGGACGAGCAGCGCATTGCGGACTTGGTGACGGGCAATCATATCCTGTTCGATCAGGGAGTGGTTGATGGCTTTGGGCACATTAGCGCGCGGTGCGTGAAGAATCCGACGCACTTTTGGCTGTCGCAGTCGCGCGCGCCGGGAATGGTGTCAAAGGACGACATCATGGAATTCAATGAGGATAGCGAGGCAGTCGATGCGCGCGGACGGTCGCTCTATGGTGAGCGATTCATTCATGGCGAGATTTACCGCGCAAGGCCGGACGTGATTTCTGTGGTGCATAGCCATGCGCCGGGGGTGATTCCGTTTGGCGTGACGGGCGTGGCGCTTAGGCCTGTGATTCACACAGCAGGGTTCCTGCCGCCGGTGACGCCGATTTTCGAGATCCGCAAAGTGGCTGGCGAAGATAACGGCATCCTGATCGCGAGTAACAAACTTGGATCAGGGCTAGCGAAAGTTCTGGGAAAATCGTCGGTGGTTCTCATGAGAGGGCACGGCGATGCGGTGGTAGGGCCGAGCGTGAAAGTGGCCGTGTATCGGGCGATCTACACGCAAGTGAATGCACAAATTCAGGCCGAGTCGCTGATGCTGGGACAGGTGATGTCTCTGAATTCGATGGAGTCTGCCAAGGTAAACGCAATCAATGAGACGGGGGGGCTCGAGCGAGTGTGGCAGATCTGGAACGCGCGGGCAAATGCGAATTTGGCGGCGCTGAAAGGTAGCTAGAGGTAGCACGCGAGGAAAAACTCAAATTCCTTGACCGCAGTGACTGAAGCCCATTTTAACAGGCCGTAGCAGTGAGGGGCTCATCGAGACCGCCCCGATTCTCCGGGCTTTCCGCTACAATCGCTGAAGGCTGGGGTAGCCCCGCAATGTCTAAACCTTCGAAACATTCTATAGAGCAGTATTACGCTGAATACCCCGAACACGACCGGTTGAGTTCTGCCAGAGGCCAACTTGAGTTCGAACGAACGAAGAGAATTGTGCAGCGATTCCTACAAACTCCGCCCGCAATCGTGGCCAATGTTGGAGGCGGCACCGGCCCATATTCTTTTTGGCTCGCCTCTCTCGGCTACGAAATTCATCTGATTGAACCCTCGATTCGCCTCGTGGAACTCTGTAAGAACCGAATGCAAGCCAGTTCCCTCCCAAGCAAGACACTAACCGCGGAAGTGGGCGATGCCCGCTCGCTGTGGCTTGGCGATACTTCCTGTGATGCAGTGTTGATGTTCGGGCCTCTCTACCACCTGACAGAGCGAGATGACCGAATTCGTGTGCTTCGGGAGTCGCACCGCGTTCTAGAATCCGGCGGCTATATTTTCGCGGCGACCATCACGCGAGTCGCATCGTAACGCCGAATGACACGCTTGCTCACTTTGCCTTCGGCATCCTCAATCAGCTCTCGCATGGAATGCTGTGCTGCAAAACATCCATAGATTGCGTGCCTGCTTGAACTATCATCGATAATTCTGTGCAGTTGCTTCCCCGAGAACGGGCGAAAGCCCAGCAAGGCCCGCGCTGCAATCGGGACTTCGGCCATATTTAAAGCTAAATTCACCAGTTCAGAGGCACTAGCTCGTTCGAAAACACAGGAAACTTCTCGGGGATACTGGAATCGGCTGTTTTGATCCGCCATTTCCCATTTTCCTTTTCAAATGTCCAGCGCCTTGTGCTACCGGCTCCTACATGTTCCACACCATTCCTGCTGTCACCAAGTAACTGAAAGTTTATCTCCGTAGCCTGATCTCCCTCAACTTTGGTAATCCCAGTCAGTTGTATATGTAAACCCCCTCCCTGCTCTTTCTGGGAGAGGTAATAGGTACGAATCGAGGCTAAGCCGTTCTGGAAATGTGCGTGTGTCTTAAATGTTGCGTCTTGAGTATACAGATCAAACCATTCGTCAAGACGGCCTAGATCGAATCTAAAAGCGTAACGAGTCAAAATATCTCTGATTTCATTCTGGTCCTTGAGTATTTCGATTTCTTTTTTCAGGGACTCTATTTCGTCTAGGATTTCGGCGGTATTTTTCATGAATACCCTCCTTTCACTTTTTGTACCGTTGTCGTCATGCCCGGTAGCCGCGAGTCTACCAATTCGCGGGCATCAATTTCAGACAACCATCTTTATCTGCCATATTGGCTAAATCGGCTGACTTAATTAGCCATTTCCCATTCTTCTTAACAAATGTCCAGCGCCTCACACCCATCTCTTCGATGCCATTCACCCCGTCCTTGCTACCAAATATTAACTGATAGTTTAAAGCGGTCGCCTTATCTCCATCGACCTTAATAAGCTCAGTCAGTTGCAGATGCTGAGATGACGGCGCATATTCCTTCTGAAGCTCTCCGTAATAAGTACGAATTGCGGCTTTACCTTTGACAAGCACCTGCTCCTCCGGAGTACCGGAATTGATTACAGCATCTTCGTCCCATAATTCATACCACTCCTCAGAGCGTTCAAGATCCAATCTAAAATCGTAACGACTCAAAAGATTCCTTATTTCATTCTTGTCTTTAAGCACTTGGAGGTCCGCTTTCAGTGATTTCAAGTCATTCAGGATTTCTGCCTCGCTGGCCGTGCTTCCAGCGGCACCACCCTTTGTTTGCAGAGCCGAAGCCGAAGAAACGCCCAAAGTAGCCACCGGACTCGCTGCGGCGATCGCTGATACGCCAACCGCCATCTCTTTGATGAATCCCCTTCTCGTCGCGCCGGTCTTATCTCTTCTTCTGATCATTGCTCTTCACCTTTCTTCTTCCGAGCTTTATTTGTCTCCGAGCGACTACCCGGCCCTTCCGCCAATGTGCCGAACAAAGCACGCTTGCGGGCAGCATTCTGAATGACGAGAGGTCGATTGTCAATAAGTTCTAGGCTAGTCTATTTAATTACTTTGTGCTGTCATTCTACGCTATAAAGGATAATGAACTAGCGTATAAGCAGTTGACTGACATTCCCTCGACCTGATACCCTCGGGAATTCATTAGATTGATAGCGATGCGTCCGGCGTCGGAGGGCTCAATTTTCGGGGCATCGTTCTTTTTGGGGCTTGTACTGGCAACAGTCGCTTTCTCCCTCAACTCGGCAGCGCAGGACCTCAAGCCCGTCAAACTCCCGCCGCCGCAGACCGACGGAGGCCGCCCTCTGATGCAGGTGCTCAAGGACCGGAAATCGACCCGCGAGTTTGGCCCGGCCACCCTTTCGCCGCAAACGCTTTCCAACCTGCTCTGGGCAGCATTCGGGATCAACAGGCCGGATGGGCATCGCACTGCGCCCTCCGCCATGAACTGGCAGGAGGTGAGCATCTACGTGGCGAGTCCTGAAGCCGTGTACATTTACGATGCCA
>Ga0187872_10003624_pt1 | contig 12175 bp, 6 predicted proteins | sample June2016WEW_16_4_FD_132973 | JGI IMG/M metagenome (GOLD analysis project Ga0187872, IMG submission 132973) | Peatland microbial communities from SPRUCE experiment site at the Marcell Experimental Forest, Minnesota, USA - June2016WEW_16_40 | ecosystem: Environmental > Terrestrial > Soil >...
CTGTCCGCGAGCGTTGCGCCAGCCAGTGAGCAGTTGGCCACGATTGCGCAAGAACTCCTATCGTAACGGACTTGTCCAATACTCCGTTGGCCAAATCTATGCCTGAATTCCTATACGGCATTGCCCCTACACCGACACCGTCGGGTCCGACCGGAGCAAGCGGATCGAGGGCAGCAATGGCTATTGGGGCAAGTTTCCGGATGTGTTCGATCCCGGTTTCGCCGCCGGGCTGCGCCGGGACATGGCAGGCAAGCGCGGCGACAGCGCCGGGGACCCCTAGTGCCTCGGCTATTTCTCGGACAACGAAATGTCCTGGGGCGACGAAGTCTCCCTCGCCCTGGCCGCGCTGCAATCCCCGGCGGAACAGGCCGCCAAGCGGGCCTTTGTCTCCGATCTCCGCGCCAAATACAACCGCATCGAGGCTCTCAATCAAGCCTGGGGTTCCCATCACGCTTCCTGGGAGGCGCTGCTCGCAAGCCGCGAAGCCCCCGACCAGAACCAGGCGCGCCGGGATCTCGAAGCATTCTACACCCGAACCGCGGAGCAATACTTCCGGACAGTCCGCGACGCGATCAAAGCCGTCGCTCCCAGCCAGCTCTACCTCGGCTGCCGTTTCGCCTGGGTAAATCCCCGCGCCGCCGCCGCCGCCGCCCGTTATTGTGATGTCGTCAGTTACAACCTCTACCGATCCAGCGTCGCCGACTTCCAGTTCAGCGGCGGGGCGGACGTGACCCTGATCATTGGCGAGTTCCACTTCGGCGCGCTCGACCGGGGCCTGTTCCACCCTGGGCTGGTGCCGGTCGCAGACCAGCGGGCCCGCGCCCAGGCTTACAAGGATTACGTCCGCGGCGCCTTGCGCCACCCGCAGTTCGTGGGCTGCCACTGGTTCAAGTATTCCGACGAGCCGACAACCGGCCGTGTCTATGACGAAGAGAATTACCAAATCGGCTTCGTCGATGTCGCCGACTCCCCGTATGCCGAGACGATTGTCGCCAGCCGCGAAGTGGGCTACCAGCTCTACCCGGCAAAGAATTGAGTGGACATTGCCCACTCATTTCCCTTGCAACCTTCGGCTATACCGGTTATACCGCCAATACGCTGGCCTTCACGGCGGAGGTGTTTCTCAATCCGAAAAAAGCCTATGATAAGGATTTTTGTAACTATTCAGGACCAGCCACGTAGGGCGAGGCTCCTGCGGAGCCGGGTTGCGATGGTGGGAGAGGCTCCGCGGGAGCGTCGCCCAGGCCTAAACAGTTACCAGCGTTTTACAGCAACGGAATTTCAGCTTCGCCGCCCTCCGGGATCTTGAACCGGAGCACCGGGCTACGCCCGTGCGTTTCGATCTTGAAGGACTCGGCTAGCGCCGCGGTTTCTTTTGGCGTCACCTCGGCAAAGAAAAGGATGACGCGATGGGCCACTTCTTCCCCGGCCTTGAACGGTTTGGGCTCGCGGCCATACGAGCCGTAAAAGACATCCGAATAAACCGAAATGCCCGGAGCGTAGCCCGTGGCCTGAACGTACGCCATGCCCTCCCCTGCCACACTGACAGCCCCCAGACGCCCATCCACGTTGGCCCAGGCGCCTGGAATGGCCAATGCGGGCTGGAGCTTTCGTTGGATAAAAACGGTTTGGCCGCCCTGGTAATAGAGCAAGCGCTTGCCGCCGGTGACTTCGTCGTTCTCGATGCCGAAGGGAACACCGCGTTCCTGCGTGACCGTGACGTCCTTCAGCGCGCTGACACGATCCTGATAGACGACGGTCTTACTGCCAATCGACATCAGCCGGAGCATCTGTTTCAGTCGCCCGCCGTTGAGCAGCAGCGTGCCCGTGGTTTCAAAGCCGTTAGTGGTGGTCGTCCAGCAATGTCCAAGAGCGACCGTTTTGGCATCTCCTCGGGGGCTGAGGTCAAATCCGCCTACAAAACCGTTAATGATAGGGACGGTGAAATCGGGATTGCCTTCGTGGCCTGAACCGAGTGGAACCAGCATCCCCATGATCCGGTTGGTCCACGAAAAGGAGACGAACTTGTCCCTGGTGCGATGGCTGACCACTTCGGTCCAATCGTGCGTTCGGATCCCGAGGGCTATCGAGGCAGCAGCCGTTGCTGTCAACTCTTTGGCCGGCGGCCCGAAGATTTTGTGTGCCAGGAAACCGTAAGTCTCCTGCTCGGCGCCGACGGCGTGACGTGGGAAGCCGAAGCGGGAGCCGGAAACGGCCAGATCGCCCTGCTGCCGCACTTGCCAAGCGCGCACGTATTGCAAATAAGTCTCTTCCAGGCGCGCGGCCATGCTGTCCTGTTGCCAGCGGGCCAACGCGGCAAAGAGATTAATGTAAGGTGTGGCGCCGTGCAACTCCCAATCCATTCCCTGCGGATAGGCCGATTCGCCGTTGGGCAAGAGAATTTCCTCAAACATACGCCAGGTATCCATCAGGTGATGCCCTGCCGCCGCCGGAACCGGCTGATGCGCGTAGGTGAAATACATCGCCGTCTGGGTCAGAAAATAACAACTGCACCCCACATAGGAGGGGTGAAAGAAGCCGTGATTTTCCAAGGTGAAATCCGGATGCACATTGGCGCCGACAAACCAATCTTTGACAGCGCGCCCGTCAACGATCTGCTCGTCGAACTGGTCCTGCGGGGCGGAGAGCGTGTTCATCATGTATTCGAGCGCCTTTTGCCTCCAGGCGGCGGCGTGGGGATGGTCGGCAAACATATTGTGGGCGAGCACAATGCAGACCAAATCCCAGCCGTTCTCTTCCGCCTTGGTGTCATTGAAACTGCCAGTCGGCGGTTTGATGACCAGAAAACGGTCGGCTTCGAAGGCCACGACCCGCTCCAGGTCCGCGCGCAAGCCGGTGTCCAAATCATCCCACATCAGCCAGCCGCCGAAGGCCAGATCGCAGGTCCACATGGCCGATTGCCAGCTATTGCCCCAGGATTTGCCGTCCGGGCATTTCTGGCCGCCGGTGACGTGTGTGGCCGTGACGTAACGTATGGCCGCGACGACTTTTCTTTTGTACTCCTGACGCTCGGCTGGACTGAGCGTATCGGAATATTTCAGCAGCGCTGCGCAGGTCAGCGTCATTGACGAGATGGGGCGCACGCCTCCTTCGTCGCTGCGGCCGTTTCCCCAAAAGCCGGCGCGCCCGTCGACTGGCCAATCCTGCCAGAACTGATCGGCGTGCCGGCAGGCATCCCGCATCAGGCTGTTGTAAGTCTTAAGCAGTTCCGTCTCGGACAGCCGGTGAATGTGGTAAACCTCTTCTGCCCGCGCCCAGACGGGTGCCAGCAGCACTAGTACAGCGGCAAAAATTTTCTGCATAGAAACCATGAAATTTGAATACTGCATAGTATTTCCTTGTTGTCGAGTAGCGGTAAAGATGATCCGTAGGTGGCCAAGAAATTCGACGGTTCCAAGCACCGATCCACTCTTGGGCGTCCGCGCCTGGACTGATCTGTGTGGAAGAGTTGGTGGTGCAGTTGGCCAGGGACAATCGGACCTGGGGCTACAAGCGAATAGAGGGCGCGCTGAAGAATCTGGGGCTCACCATCAGCCGCCAGTCGGTGGGTAACATTCTCAAACACCACGGCTTGGCCCCGGCCCCGGAACGAGGCAAGGGAATACTGTGGAAGGCTCACACTGCCGATTGGGGCTCCGGGGCGCCAGGCCAGGATCGTTTCCGGTCGCATAATCTGGGCCACTTCCTCCAGCGCCTTGCGGCCCAAGCGCTGGCCAATTTTGGCCAGGGTCATGCGCTCGGCGTCGCTCAGACGGAGCCGCCCTTTGACCTGGTTCCTGAGAATCCCTTGCTCGCTGGAGGAAATGTCCCCTTTTGGACTCGATAGAAATGAGCAGGCGAGCAGGCGTCAGTCCTCGATATTTGCACTTTTTGCCTGTCGTTTCAGCAGATTTAAAGCGCAGCCCGCATGGTCAAAGAATTCAAATCATCTGATGCACAAAGTCGCGACACACCCCGAAAAAGGCGTAGACAGGCTGCCGCCGATCGTCTAGCCTCTAACTCGCGACCGCCATCCATGCTCAGGGCATGGCTTCTTCCGAGGGTCGAACGTCTGGCTCAGACACCTGACTCGTGGCCGCCGCAACTGACAACTAACTGCCATGTATGAAAGCGAACCCGTTCTGCTTCTTCCTCTCAGCCCTCTGCCTGGTCACCGCCACCGTCACAGCCGCGGATTGGCCCCGGGTCATGCTCGCTTCGCCTGGCGGGGTGGAGCTCGCAGGCCCGGTCGGCGCGGCCCTCGAACGCGGCGTGGAACGTCTCAGCCAGCCCCCTTATACCACCGATTGGCTGCTGGCCGATGTCTCCTTCAAGTTGAACCGTGCCTTCACCAACTACAGTGGTGACGTGTCCGGTCGTTTCCTCGAACTGGCGTCTTTGACCAGTCTGCCCGGCCACTATTCGCCGCCAACGCTCCAGCCCGCCTTAGCGGAGATTGCGAAATACCAAAGGGCTGACGGCCATTTCGGGGGCGAACTGAACTTCTCCGAACCAATGCACAACGGCTCGGCTACCCTCCCCATGTTCTGGGGCAACGCGCGCCTTTTGGTAGGCCTAGTTACCGCAGCCAGGGAATGCAACCGGCCGGATTTGCTGGCGCAGGCCCGGCGCCTGGGTGACTTCTATCTCGCTACGACCAATATTTTCTGCTCTCCGGCGCGGAAGGCCGAAATGCGCGCCACCGGCAGCGGGGGCGACAGTTATACCTGCTGCTATTTTCCGGCGATCGAAAGCCTGGCGCTGCTCTATCGCGCCACTCACGACGAGCGCTATCTGCAAGCGGCCGAAGGCATGGCCGAATGGTTCAAAGGCTTCGATGCCCTGCCCATCGATCATAGCCATGGCGACCTTTGTGCCTGGCGCGGCATCCTGGAGTTATATGGCATCACCGGCCAGCGCGCTTACCTGGAACGCGCGCTGGCCAAGTGGGAACAGGCCGTGCAGAACAGCTTTGTTTGGAGCCTCGGCGGTGTGGGTGAGTGCTGGTATGTTTTCTATCACCATGACGAGGGGTGCAGCGAATCGGACTGGCTGCGCTTCAATCTCCAATTGTGGCAATTTACCGGGCAGACGCGCTTCCTGGACATGGCTGAGCGAAATCTCCTTAATCAATATGCCGCCAACCAGTGTCCCAACGGCGGTTATGGCGTGCGACAATTTGACGGCGAACCCACCGGCCCCATCGGCACCCGCGGCGAAGTCGGCGAATGCAATTACTGCTGCAGCTTTCATGGGCCGTTGGGACTGCACTTTCTCAAATCCTATCTGGCGGCAGGCTCGGACCTTGGGGTCTTCGTCAATTTCCCACTGGACTTCGCCTCTACGGTCAAAAGCTGCGACCGGGACTGGCACGTGACGGCCAGCACTCGGCCAGCGACGCAGCCCGATGAGAAAGGCTTCGACGTGGAATTGGCGCCGGCTGACGGGGCAAAATCGGCCCGCACCACCCTGTGGGTGCGCCGGCCGAATTGGGCGATGGGAGTCAAGCTCACTGATTCGGCGGGCGCGGCGCCGCCGTTTTCCGAGGAAGGCGGTTACGTGCGGCTAAAACGCAAGTTCAAACGCGGCGAACGTCTGCATATCGCCTTCCAATCCGCGCTTCGGCTCGAGAAGCGTCGCTTCGAACCGGCGTCTGTCGCCCCCGGACGCATTTCGCGGCTACGAGAGGTCGCCCTGCTGGATGGGCCCAACGTATTGCTTGCCGCACCGGCGTCAGGCACAGGGCGGCTCACGTTGCTGGCCCAAGTGGATTCAACTGGACGCCTCAGTTTCTGGCCGGCGCCTCAGGGTGGCTATCTGACGGTCGCGCTGCCGGGTTTTGATGTGGACCTGGACCAAGTCACCACGGCACTGGCTTCGGCGGTGCCCATAACCCTCCGTCCCGAATCCGAGCTGACCACAGGCCGCCGCATGACCTTCATTCAGGACCTGATCGTAGTGCCTGCCAATGCTCTTAGTCCATCGGCCGCCAACAGTTTGGCGGCTCGCGCCGAACAAGCCGCTCAAGCGCTGTCCGGCCCGTTCTTTGGCCAGCACCTGGAACTCAAGCCAGACATCTGGATTGGAGCGAACGGCTGGCAGTTTGCTTCCAACGCCCTGGAGATTACCGGGGGCGACGTCGGTCTGCTCGACGGCCAGGGCTACACTGACTACCGGTTCGAGTTTGACCTGGAACTTCCATTAGCCGGACAGGGTGTGACCGGCTGGATCGTTCGAGCCAAGGACGCCAGCAATTGTCTGCTCTTCCAGATTCAGAGCGCTGATTCGACCTACAACGCGCCTGAATGGAAAACCCGGCCCAACACCCTGCGGCCGCATGTGCGCCATGACGGCGAATGGGTTCTCGCCGAACCGGTGGCCTTGCCCAAAAAAGTGCGTCGGGGCGAAACCCATCACATCGTCGTGGAATGCCGCGGGTCGCAAATAACCGTCCTGCTGGACGGCGAGAAAGTTCTGAGCCAGGAGGACGCGGGCTTGCGTGCCGGCGCGGTGGGATTCCGCGCGGCTGGTTCAACGGAACGGGGGCTTTTCAGGAACATCTCGCTCGAGCCTTCTCGACCAAACCCGCCTCGTTGACTATGTTTGCCCCAGGAGCATTACAACGGTCGTCGAAAAGGGTATCATCAAGCTGCCCAAAGACATCCCTTGGCCGCCCGGCACGGTCGTGCGCATCGTCAATGCCAATCCAAGGCCGATTTGAGTATCCAATTGTTCGTATGAAACCAGCCCATCAAACTCTAACGAAGCCCGCGCCGATTTCGCGGCTCTCACGTCATATTGCCGTCCTCGGTTTGCTGATACTCCCGACCCTGGTTTTCGGTGGAAACACCGAAGCGCAGAGCCCTGCGAAGGCTATCGTGGCTTACGTCTGGTCGGACAAACCCCTGGCCCGGACCGGCGAAACCATCCGGTTCAGCGCCTTTGTCGAGAACGGCGGCGGGGCGGATGCGGCGCACGTCACGGTCAAGGCATCGTCTTCCTCTGACGCGCTGGATATTGCCAATCCGGTCCGCGAAGTGGCGCGGATCGAGGCCGGCGCATTCGAACGCGTGAACTGGGGGTTGACGGCGCGCCGGCCGGGAACGGTCCAAATCGAGGCGAGCGCCCAATTGGGCAAATCGGCGCCGCAAACCCGAACGTATCGCATCCTCGTGTTGGACGCTGCGCGTTCCTACACCCGGCAGGAGGTCGGCACCGATGACGAGGGGTACTGGCGGACGTTGGAGAAGCCGTCCACCTTGCAAGAGAACAACCCGGCGCGCCTGACGCCAATCCGCCACAAGAAATCTTCCGAAATCAAACACAATACCTACGGTGTCAGCATGCATTTGCCCCGGGCGAAGGATTACGAAGATCCTTTCAACCCGGCGCACCTGATTGACAACGATCCGGAAACGTGCTGGTCCAGCCAGCAGCGTCCCTCGTCTTACCCGGGCAACCCGCCATGGGTGGAAATTGACCTGGGCCGCGCCGCTGCCATCACGCAAGTGAACCTGATTCCCTACTGGCACAACTCGGGTTTTCCGCTCGGCTTCACGATCAGCGTCACCCGGGACGGCGCGGTCTGGACCAACGCCCTCACCGTCAAGAATCACCCTTTCAACTCGAACGGGCCGAAACGCGGCGACAAGATCGCGCAGTGCTTTCCGCTCCCCGAGAAGCTGAATGCCCGCCGGGTCCGGATCGCGTTCGAGCGCGTGCCGCTGTGCGGCTGCAACTATGCCGGAGTGGTCACAAGCTACCAGGCGCGGCTTTCCGGCATCGAGATCCTTGATGAACACGGCGCCAATCTCGCGCTCGGAACCTGCGGCGCGTCGGCCAAGGCCAGCGACTTCTTTACCGGCTGGCAGGACACCACCGCCTCCATCAACCGGGCCTTTCCTCGGGTCCTGGACATCGGCCTCAAATGGGTGCGCGTCGGCCAATGGGGCGATCAAACCGAATGGGCCGCCGTTGAACGCGAAAAGGGCAAATTTGCCCTCGACCCCGTGACCGAGAAAGCCATTGATACCCTCTTGAAGAACCGGGTGGATATTCTCTGGGGGCTGAATTATGGCAACGCGCTCTATGAGCGGCCGGACGCGCCGGGCGGGGGCGACATTGGCCCGATTTACCAGCAGGGACACCCTTTCTGCTTCAATGGCGGTCCGCGCACCGAGGCAGGCCGGCAGGCTTTCACCCGGTATGTGGACTTTGTCGTGCGCAAATACCAGCACCGCATCCAGTGGTGGGAACTGTGGAACGAGGAAAACGGATGGTATCCGGGATTCGAGCCTGAGTTGTACGGAAAGCTGCTCTACACGGTGGCGAAACACATCAAGGAAATCGATCCTAACGTGAAAATCATGGTCGGCGGCACCGCCGCTCCCGCGCCTTTGACCACGGAAATTGCCCTGCGCGAGGGCGCGGCGCCGTATCTCGACGCCTGCGCCTTCCATCCTTACGGCATTGACAAACCCGAGGGCGGCATGGGCACCATGGAGTGGCACCAGGGCAAGGACCTGAGCCAAACCCGCGAAAAAACCGGTTGGAGCCGGGTCGAAGAGGTCATCGAAGGGGTCAGGCAGCCGTACGCGCAGCACGGCAACACCAATATTGCCGTGTGGCTCAACGAATGGGGCCTCAACCTGACCGGATTGGACTATAGCTATAACCCGAAGGTCGGCGAATATGCTTACGCCAAGTACATCAGCCGCTTTTACATCTACAACGGCTGGCTCGGCCACCCGGCCGCGTTGTGGGCGCTGCACACCGAGAACCTGAGCCAGGATTGGAGCATGATTGACCCGAAGACCTTCGAGCTGCGGCCGCTTTCTTACGCCATGCAAAACGCCTGCTCGGTCGTGAGCGATGTCGAACCCATCCCGGCCCCGGCCCATGATTTCAGCGGAGCCGCGCCGGACCTGAAAGTCATCGCCTACCGACGGGATAACAGCAGCGAACGCCTGGTGCTCCTCTGGTCGGCGCAATTGAACACCGAAAAAGTATTGGCTTATCCAGGACGCTTTGGCTTTGCCTGGCCCTCGCGGCCAAAGAAGGTGCTCCTGACCGACCTGTATTGGGGCCTGGCACAGCCCGCCCAATGGTCCTATGCAAACGGACGGGTAGTGCTGGAGAACCTCATTGTTCGCGATTATCCTGTCGCCATCTCCCTGCGCTGACGAGCTTGTTTATCCATGAATCTATAGGGATCTTTGCTTTCCTCTAGTTAGTCGCGCTTATTGGTAAAAAGGGTGCCTGCGCATCTGTCATTCGCCAATCTTGTGCTTGGCCATTAAACCGGTAATCTCCCATGCGGGTTCTCGATTGCAGAACCCCCCGGGCGATACAAGCATCCTGGGCCGCATTGAAGATCCGAAATAACAGCACAATCGCAATGATACCCAGGAAGAGAGTCATGAGCAAGCCGGCACGAATGCCTGAAACAACAACACCTCAAGTGAAAACGCCTCCGCTCGGATGGGAAGCTCCGTGACCACACCAGCAGCGATGCACGCGAAAAAACAAATAAACGACAGCCGAAATGACCCGGGCGACTGCTGTAAACGAAGCCCAACATTCTGTCTCAACCACAGTGACCATGCCAGCAATATACAGGCAAACGTAATGCTCATAATCTTCCCGCCCCAATTGTAATGTGCTCCATGAAATCGGAGGACAGGAATGAACATGGGCGAGAGAAGCAGAGCTGTATCTACTACTGCATACAGAACCACCAAAGCAACCAGTCCCCATAGAATCCGCCGCCTCACACCAGAAGTGGTTTCAGGAGGAACGGTGCCTATCGTATTCATGCGTAGAGTCGCCTAATTTCTATCATACAACCGCGGTTCGTTTATTGGAACACAAAAATCCAGCCTCGCCGGGCAGTGACCGTCCGATCCATCTGCGTTTTCAAATCGGCGCCAAAACCATGCGGCAGCATGGCTGATTGGCGGCGAAAATCGTATGTTGTCCATAATCTGTCAGCAGCGAAGTAAAACGAGCAGAACCGGATAGCGAGCCATTCAGCTCGCCGGTTCTGCGGTCGAAGGTTCGTTAGGCTTGGATTTGCTCCTCTTGTTTTTGTCCTCCTTTCCAGCAATGGCGGCGTGGTCTTTAAGGCGGTAACTCCTCCCGGTAATGGCAATGGTCTGGGCGTGGTGCAGGAAACGATCCAGGATCGCGCCGGCGGTGGGCACGTTGCAGTCGCGGGGTCATAGGGCGATTGAACTTTAAGTGATGGAGGGCCTGAATGCTGGCAGACATTCAATGAGGTTGCCATGTCCATCAGCCAGTGAATACACATCGAGACCAGCCTCACTCTCGATCCTCCAGAGAGCAAGTCGCAAGTAAAAACGCGCAACACCTTCATCAAAGAGCATCGCGCCTTAATCAAAACTTTAAGCAGAACCCGAGAGTCACAACCTGCTCTTCCCCTCCTTCTTCGCCTCAGCCCATTTTGCTTTGGCACCAGTCCGAGTCGTGAAATTACTGCCTGCCTCAATCAAGGGTGGTGCTCGGTGTTGCTGTTTCATGCTTCCCCGCCGCTCAACGGAGCGGCTTAATGTGGGTGAATGCTTCCTCGTCGGGAAGTTGATCCCAAGCCAGTTGTTCGTCCGCGGCGGGAACATAGCGGGGCTCGAGCCCAAGCTCCTTAAGCACAATGTTTCGCGCCATTGGAATGGCGACCGTCTTGTAGAACGCGAGGTGACGGTTGAAACCCTGCCGGCCAAAACCGCAATCGGTCGAAAGCACCAGTTTGTCTTCTGGGATGTGTTTGAGGCAGCGGCGAATGCGCGCGGCAACGACATTTGGGAAATCGGCTTGCAGAGTCCGGTGGCTGATGACCCCGACAGCGATCTTCTTCTTTAGCGAGCCTTTGTAACTGTCGAATAGCGGGAGTTCCTTGAAGTCGTTTTCGGCGGCTTCAATGGTCCACACATCGCCTTTGAGGCGTTCGAGGTATATTTCAACCGAGTTCGCGTATGACTCGTCCGTGAACACTTTTTGCATGTTGGGATTGCCCCAGCAAGTGTGAATCCAGACCTCAACGTCCCCCAATCCTTCCACCTCTCGGTTGAACGCCTCGACCAGGAAGTCCAGTAATTCTTTCTGACCTGGATTGTAACGGGCCATGAAGTGAAGTGTCGGTTCTTCGACCTGGACGACCTTACAGCCGGAGGCCGCAAGCTGGCGCAGTTCACGATTCATCGCCTCGGCCATGTCCCAGATCAATTGCTTCTTGTCGTCGAGATCGTAGTTTGGTGTGTGGCTGTCCAGGAAGAACGCCAACACTTGAGCCGAGCAGGTGCCGAACTTCACGGGCTTGCCGGCAGCCATCGCGGCCTGTTGCGCCACGCGCCAGATCTTTGCGTACTCAAGCGGGTTTTTGGGATCATGTTCTACCTTGCCAACCACCCTCGGCCAGCGCCACGTCTTGTAAATGGAATCCAGCATCGTGCCGACGGGATAGGAGAGCAGAGGGGAGCGGGTCTTTTCGGTTTGCAATTCCTCGTGCTCAAAGCCTTTCCACCGTTGCAGCATGTAATGGTGCCACGAGCGGCCCGCCACGTCCTCGTCGAGGTGGTAATCGCCAGTGGTGAGGATGTCGAGCCCCGCGCGCAACTGATCGGAAATGACGATGGCGTGCGCGTCGGAAAACTGCTCGCGATACCACGGGTCCATCATAGCGGTGTCGAGGGGGCGACCCCACATGTTCATGTTATACCAACGTGGCCGCGGCCACGAACCGGTTACTGTGGTCGGCAGAACCAGGTTTTTGGTTGCTGTAAATGCCATGCGCGTATCCTTTCAAATTGTTGGTCTCTGTGCTTAACCAAGCACTGTTTCAGCGAAATATCAAATAATCCTCCCGGGAACCACATCCGGTGCCCGCCGCGCCGATCCGTAAAGCGCAGGAACCAATCCCTTTCTCATTCCCGCGCGTCGGCAAGTCTGACCGCGATATCTCATTCAGTCACGTCTGCCATCTCCAAGATTCTAGCGCGTTTTTTGCCGTGTGCGAACTATTTATTCTATTGGCGACCAGCTAGTCCGGAAACGTCATAATTGGATTGAACAAAGAAGCGGCGAAGGCGTCAGAAGGCTTGAAAACACTGAGCCCAATGAAAACGCCACTCACCGCTTCTTCTAAGACAGACTGTAAGGAACA